>LAZR01000517.1_pt1 | contig 30233 bp, 53 predicted proteins | sample 329461 | NCBI WGS metagenome assembly LAZR01 (sample SAMN03002196, study PRJNA259156) | marine sediment metagenome | biome: sea floor; feature: Hydrothermal impacted sediments; material: marine sediment; isolation source: Loki non-amplified sample from Loki's castle hydrothermal vent sediment ...
CATCTTCTACGCAACTCTCCAGAAGGGGTTGGTGGGAAAAAGTTACGCGCAAGGGATATCGTCGGTGCAACTCCAAAAGCCACCCTAAATGCTACAAAGGCAGCAGCTTTCTACATACGTCCGTTCATTAAAAGATGTTTCGGCCAGCCGATGTGTGTATTCAAATCATATGCCGGCGTATCAAAGACGAAAATGAAAGGCAAGCTACTTGAGCGTCTTAAGGCACGTGTAGCAACGTATCGGATACTTGTGGCTCAGGGATTGCAGTTTAAGGTGGAGTTAGAAAATGCACAAAAGTAACCCAGCGTTTCTACTATTAGTTTTTAGTATCTTGGCTTGGTGTGGTGGCATTATAGTTGGGTCATTTCATTCAGAGACCCGATTTATTATCAGCGCGAATAAGATTCATCTACATGAGAAGTTTCAGCCCAAAGGTTTTGACACTGTTATGATTGGTGCTGAAGCTTTAGACTGGCCAAGGTTCCGTCGTTTCCTTGACGATTGTTTAGAGTCATACGAGGAGTGAGTAATGGAACAACATGTAATTGACTTTCTTAAGAAGCATGGGTTAAGCGACGAGTGGGGCAGGGGTTTAGGTTTGGTTAATGTACCTGGAGGCCCACAATATAATGAGGACACAGGTGAGCTTTTACCTGCGGGTGAAGGTTATCAAAGCGAGTTCTACCTTAAACTTAACCTTGGTACCAAGCATTTCGTTGAAGCTAGCTCTGAAAAAGAGCTTGTAGCCTGGCTTAAGTTGACAGAAAAATTATTTCTAAGGAGTTAAGTGATGTGGTTTAAAAGAGACTGGCAGCTAATTGATAAGACAATTCTACCTAGTGGTTTTGAACAACTAAAGGGGGGCTCTTTTAAAAATGCAACTATTAAGTTCTTCCAAAAAACTCTTGTGCTCACTTTTAAGTGCAGCCTGACCGGCAAGGTAAAGACAACGGTTGTTAGGAGCTAAAATGATAATGACTTATATTATTGGTGCAATACTTGCGGTTCTGTTTTTAATTTGGGCGGTTATATTCCGAAACGCATCGCTAGCCGACACTGCTAATCAACAACTTAAATCATCTAAACCAGAGTATACCATTCAACATGGACCTGTTAAGGCTAATCTAATTCCACATTCTATTTGGGAATGTCATTTGGACGGGCGGGTTTTTCGAGCATATTCTTGCATTGGTCCTCACCGTAATAAATGGACTATGAAAGACGGGACAGCTGCAACCGAAGAAGAAAAGCAGCTCTTTGTAGATACCATTTAGGCTTATCGTAATCGAGACATGAACCCCTGGATAGAGGAATGTTCCGTGGGGAAATGAATGAATGGATGATGAAACTTTACTACTTACATCTAACGTCGTGGGTCGGCATTTCCTTAGGCGCAGCGCACACCTATGCGGATATTGAATATCACAATGATGATCCTGATAGTGATGAGCATATAATTATAAGAGATCATGACAATCTCTTCTCTGACAAAGAGGCCATTGCATGGGGACGCAAGTGGATTAATAAGCAACGACGCAAAGAGCCATGTGCACTATTATTAGGTAACTTTATTTATTGTGATCCGCAACTGGTACTTGCTGGGCCTAGGAAATATAAAACGGCTGCAAATAGACTTTACCGCGAAGCAGAAGATATAGGGTACTGGGATTATAATGAGCGTGCAATGAAAGATATTTGTCGCCGTTGGGATAAGCTCAATAAGGACTGGAATTGTACATGAGAACTAAACTATTAAGCAAGGCTGTGATTGAAGAGCTAACAAGCCTAACTCCGAAGCAGCACGCTATAGTATTGGGCGGCTTACAAAACAAACTAGGATTTCAGAAGCGTACAGGCATTCTATCATACAGATATGACGTCTGTCCTGTATGTAATGACATTGGTTCAACGGAAGAGAATCCTAAATGTGATGAATGCTACATCCCTATCTCATGTAAAGAGCCTTTTAACTGTGGGTTCAGAGATAATACAAAGAAAGGAACGCGTTACTTTGCGGCCATGAGGAGCTTCCTAGAGGGATTAGGTTCTAGAGGGCAGGTCATTGTTGTTGGTGGAACGTTCGATGAGAATGGTGGTACACCAAGCGGTGTCATATGGAAGCTGGCTGACTTAATAGGTGCTGCCGAAGTAATTAATGGAGGCACAATTTCTGAACTAAGAAGCGTGTCCCTATCGGGATTCAATACTATTTTGTGGATGCCTAATATTTCTAACAAAGAAGAAAAGGTTTATCCCCGTAAAGATAAAGGGGCGGTTTTAATCTGTTCCAAAGTGATGAGGAAAGGTTATACTCGATTCGATTCAGTAAGCAGAATTTTCCACATGCATGGGAATGCGGTAATCGAAATAAGAAAACAAAACAAAGGTTTTGCTTTCGAGCTTGTAGATGCGCTGGGTAATACTTGGTGTGATACACAGGACTTGCCGGCTTTAATTGAGGAGTTGGATAAGTTTGTTCTCTGGACCAGAGGCTCAAAAAGAATAAAGTCGAAACATGTTGACTACATGGTAAAGGCAGATCCATCTGTAAGTCTTATTGTGCTTTCACAATTAGCGCGTGAGGTAGCAGATAGAGTAGAGAACGAGCGTGGTGGTAGATTCTTTGGGAATGTATCCACGAGATGTATGTCTATGTTTCCAAGTTGTCGCTGTGGAGATGATATGCACAACATGCCCCTTGTGTATGTTTCGTCAAGAAATCTTGACAAAAAAAGAATCTCTCCAGAGGATTTTGTACTCGTTCGCTCATCGCCAATAGCCTCATCAAGTCATGGACCTTATGGTGAGGTGCTTTATACGGGCGAGAAAAAGCCAAGTGTGGACACGCCCATTCAATTGGATTTGTATAAGAGGTTTAAATCTATATCATGTATGATTCATGGTCATGCTTTCATAGAAGGAGCGCCTGATACGGCGGAGTATTTCCCATGTGGAGACTTGCGCGAAGCGGACGGAGTGGCTATGATAATGGAAGAGCTAGGATCCAATGGCGCCATCAATCTAAAAGGGCATGGGTTCCTTCTCTATGCGGAGAATGAGGTCAAGTTGAAAGAAGTTTTAAACGAAGCACAATTTATCAATGTTATTCCTCTTCCGGGGAGCGGCAAATGATCTATATTCTTATTGGCGAGATGGGTGTTGGCAAAAATTATATTGGAAAGATGCTAGCAAACCAGCTTGGTTGTAACTTTTTTGATGGTGATGACGCTCTCCCGGCCAACCTTAAAAAGAAAGTTGCTAATTTTCAATCACTCACATTAGATGAGATAGAAGGTTTTGTTAAGAACAATCTAATTCCACAGATTGAAAAGGAAAAGAGTGACAAGATCGATCTCGTTGTGGCACAAGCTCTTTATAGATCTGACCATAGAGATATCATTACGGCCCATTTTGGTCAGCGGCTTCTTTCGCGCGTGAAGTGGGTCTATGTAAAACCACCAAGCCTATTCACTCATATGGGGCGCTTGTTCAGTAGAGACAAAGGATTGCGTTGGGCTCTTCTTGGGCTGCTTAGTAAGCCCTTTTTTCAAAAACCCGCGATTCCAATTTGGACAATTGAAAATACTACAGGAATGAAAATAGTAGTATTTTGAAAGGTTAGAATGTATTTACGGCCTATAGATAAGTACCCATTCGTTTGGACGTGGCCGTTGGCCGCCTGGTCTTTCGCAGAAATCCCTGGGATAAGTTCCCTTGGCAAAGACACTCCGTCATCACACAGGGGCTCCTTTGGAACCGTCCGCAAACATGACATCCATACAGGTGTAGATCTATATTGTGAAGAAGGTACAAAAGTTTTCGCAGTAGAAGAGGGCACAGTTGTAGTGGTAGAAAACTTTACAGGACCTAACGCAGATGATCCGAGTCCATGGTGGAATGACACTGAAGCTTTACTTGTAGAAGGAAAGACTGGAGTAGTTCTCTATGGTGAGATTGAGGTTGGGTTGCATCGTGGATTCATGGGCTATATATGTAAAGGGTCTAGAGTTAAAGAAGGCCAACTGCTTGGTGTAACCAAGCCTGTTCTCAAAAAAGATAAGGGCGAGCCCATGTGCATGCTTCACTTTGAGCTATACAAACGTGGGACAACAGAGTCTGTTTGGTGGAAGTTTGGCGATCCGAAACCAAAAAATCTATTCAATCCAACTGCTAGGTTGGAAGAAGCATTTAGGAGTTTAAAATATGTTTAATAGAGCAACTGTTAGAAATCTAATGAATGAATGTGCTGACGCGCTAAAGGTCGTAGCAGATAAATATGATCTTGATCTTGTACGGAAGAGTGTTACATACCAAACCAACGAGTGTCCAATTGCATTCAAAATGATAACAAGGGCCACAGATGACGATGGTAATGTAATTTCTCCTAATGAGAACGAATGGAAAAGGAATGCTATTCTATTTGGTATGAAGGCGTCAGATTTTGGCAAGGAGTTTATCAGCAACAATCGTAAGTATACCATATCGGGAATAAAACCAAGGAGCACTAAGTATCCCATCCTGGCTCGGCGATCAGATGGTAAAGTGTTTAAGTTTTCTACAGTGGCAACAAGGACTTATTTGGAGTCACACAATGTATAAGTTTCTAAGGAGAATTTATGAAGACTAAGTTTAGTTACTCTAAATCAGCGACCGCTTTCGGCACAACTCATGTGTTTTCCGGCCCAGGGCTGTGTAGATATAGCAACGCTATACATCTGCTTCAGCCTTTCAATGATTGGGCGGTTAAGTGTTATACTTACGCTGATGATGAGGCTGAGACGATTGTTAGCTTGTTGCGGCAGGCCTTTGATGCCGGTAAAGAAGAGGCCAAAAAAGAACTTCGTCAGTGGTTAAATGTGAAAGGAAGGGATGAGCGGCGGTAATTAGAGGTAATGAATTTATCTTTTGTAAGCAACGCAGAGACAGCAAGGACTAACAAGGAAGCAGCATTCACAAGGGCCGAGAACTTGGCCATGCTTGGTGCTTCTAATGTTCTAGAGCTTTGCGTTGGGCCGTCTCTTGAAACCTTAGAGGACGCCTACAATAGTTATGTCATCAATGTTACGGGTAATGACATCGAGCCTAGGTGGAAAAACTATTATACTAAGGGGAAGTGGGTCATTGGCGATGCTCTGAATGTAGACTATTCTAACTATGACTCTATAGTATTTGCACCACCTTTAAGTGTCGGGTGTACGGGCACACGGAAAGATTCGCTATCAATTGATGGCGTGACTCCTAGTTATTACAAGTTCCTATTTGGCATTCTAATCAAGAAATATCCCGGTAACATCGTATTGGTATTGCCGGCCAGATGTTTATCCACTAGGAAAGATAGACAACAGCTATATAGATTATTATCTTTTATTTCTAAAAACAATCTTACATCTGAATTGGTTGAACTTAAATGCGGGCGTAGAAAGATACGCAAGTATGTGGATTTGTATCTAAGGATAAAATTATGAATAACAAACCAACTCCATGGAATGAAGGAACTGGTAGGTTTGGCATTCGGTGTTCGCGAATCCTTCAACAAGTGGAGGATGGAGAGGATAAGGCGCTATTACCGCTGGTGGTCATCAAAGAAGAGGAACCACCAAAAGCCGATCAAAGAATACTTATACTTTCAGCACCAGTACGTGGTCGTCCATTTATTATCTCTCGTGTTGATTTTATCAATCTGAAAGATGTAACAGATGAACATCTTCAAAAAATGAAAATCAAAAATTGGGACGCGTGGATATCTCGATGGGATGAGTGTAATCCAACTCATTTGTCTGAAACGAACCCAGTAATCATGTTGCTTTGGCTTGAACTTGGATGGTAGTAATAGAAAGGTAAGTATTATGGAAGCTAATGAAATAGAAAACTATGCCAAATCCTTTATCGGGCGTACAATTAAAAAGCATGTCAATAAAAACTTTATTGGTAAAAGTATTGTTGCTTTAATATTTCATCACGATAGTATGCGTAGAGTTGATTCGGCCAAGTCATTATCTGATAATGCTGGAAATTTTTGGTTTTTAGTCGAATGTGAATCTGGGATGTTGGGAAGATACGAAAGTGATGATTATCCTAAGTCACGTTGGACGAAATATCCATCCCAAAAGACATCTAACGGAGTATCATATTCTGATGCTAAGTTGCGAGAAGTATGCTTGCGCTCAGCGGAACTTGGCTCACTTACTTCAACGGTAGTAACAAGGTCAAACGATCCTTGGTCCAACACTCCCGATGGAGAAACTTGTGGTCCGAGCGGTTTGAGGTGGTTATAGTTATGGAGCTTAACGAAATAGAAGAATTTGCTAATCGTTATATTGGATGTAGGATTAAAGATCATCCTGATAAATCTCTAGTTAGCAGGCGTATTATTGCTTTACTCTTTAACCTGCCTTTAGCGCGCGTGGATATTATGGGGTCGTTAAGTCGTAATGCGGGATGTTTTTGGTTTCTAGTAAACGGTGGCTCCAATTTGGGAAAATATGCGGGGTATCCCGATTTAAATTGGATTAAATTTCCATTGCACGAAACTATAAACAAAACACCCTATGCCGAGGCTTACTTGCAAGAGGTAAGCATTGATAAAGTTGTACTCTTATCTGAGATAATAAGTGCTAAGCCTAGCATTATTAGTGCCGATCCTTGGTCCAATAATCCTGAAGGAGAAACCTGTGGACCGAGCGGTCTTAAGTGGTTATGAATGTAGGAATAATCAAAATATGACTACCGAGCACATAGAATTTCACTACGTTTGTCATCGATGTGAAAAGAAAATCGAGGCCTCCTCAACGCAGCCTAATACGGCCAGGATGGTTCCAACAAAAAAGAAATTCCATTATGTGTTCGAGTGCAAAGGAGGTTGTTCCAAGGATATAAATGAAGTGGTCTAAATTCCAAAAAGATGTGTTTAAAAATACGGCCAAAGGAAGTGGCCATACTTTCGTTGAGGCAGTTGCCGGCAGTGGCAAAAGTACGTCTCTTATAGAATCATTGAACTATGTGCCCGATGGAACGTCGTGGTTACTAGTTGCTTTTAACAGGAAAATTGCAGCTGAATTGAAAATGAGGGCACCTCAATCATTTAATGGTGAGACGCGCACTTTGCATTCACTAGGGCTTAAAGCTCTTAAGCAAAGATATCCAAATGTAGATGTAGAGTCTAATAAGATGTGGAAGATCCTTGATAGGGTGGTTGGTAAAGATAGGAAGTTTAACGATATTAAAAACCAGATGAACAAAGCTGTTAGCCTGTGTAAGGCATGCTTGGTATCTGAGCCGGCCGAAATCGATGTCATATTAGATGAATATGATATAGATGTTTTTGATATGGATAGAGACGAATTCATATCTAAAATAAATAAAGCTATGTTGAAGTCGTATGAGGATACTGATTGCGTAGATTTTAATGATATGGTATGGCTCCCTCATATGTACGACATAAAAGCCGGCTCATATCAGAGAGTTTTTATTGATGAAGCACAAGATATGAACCCAGCAATGCTGGAACTTGCCTTGTCAGCCTGTGCTAAAAGTGGAAGAATAACTCTCTACGGCGATCGTAATCAAGCAATTTATGGCTTCAATGGGGCAGGATCTGATCAGTTCAATAAGCTAATCAAGAGTTTAGACGCCAAGATATTACCACTAAGTATTAGTTATCGCTGCCCAGTTAAGGTAGTTAATAAGGCAAAACAATTCGTCCCAATCATGGAGGCGGCACCAAATGCCAAGCAAGGAACTGTAGAGTACATTTCAAGTAAAGAGATGCTCAAGCTGGCTAAGCCTGGTTGTTTTATTCTGTCTAGAGTTAATGCTCCACTCATTGGTTTGGCATTAGGATTCATTAGACAGGGTACGCCATGTAACATTCAAGGTAGAGACATAGGTGCAAACCTAGTCAATCTGATTAAGAAGTCCCGTAGAAAATCTATTGATACATTCCTAAATTGGCTTGGCAAGTGGGAGGCCAAAGAGATTAAGCGGTTAAGAGTTCGTGGCAGGCCGGTTGGCAGTGTCACAGACAAGGCTGGATGTTTACGCGCCCTTGCGGATGATTGTAGAACCATAGCCGAGATGAAGGGTAAGATTCAAGAGCTGTTTGAGGATGATGATGACAACAATAGAATCATCCTATCTACAGTACATAGGGCTAAAGGCCTTCAAAGAGATGTTGTATTCCTTTTGAGTGGTACATTTTTTGGTGGCAACCAGGAAGAGGAAAATATCAAGTATGTTGCTTGTACAAGGAGTGCCAGTGAGCTTTACTATGTGACCGGCACAACCGTTCCACCGGCCAAGAGCGGCATGGGACACAGACAAACCAGGAGGGCTGGCATGAAGATGGCTGGGTACCCAGTTGGCAGTATTCCTTGGCACTTTTACAACAAGGAACACAGAAAACTGAGGCCGTGTACTGGCCCACGTACGTTCAAAGGTACGCCTCAGCCAAAGTACAAGATTACTGAGGTCGAGAAAGGGCAGCATCTAATTAACCAGCCACGAGCTGTAGGACACGGCAGAAAACGCAAACCTGTCATGTTCGAGTTCCAGAAGAAGGTGGGAGATAAGTGGCTGCTGGAATCTGGGAAGAAGATTACAAAGGACTGATGGCATGAAGGGGCGAGCGAAGACATCTAGTGAGAAGCGTGTTGTCATGGAGCGCATACTGGCTGTGTGGGTTGCAGTGCCGAACCTACGCCTCGGACAGCTCCTAGAGAATGCATGTGACACTAGCCCGCTCTACTACATGGAAGATGAGCCTCTTGCTCAAGCAGTGGAAGAGAAGGGCGAAGCGTAAATGAAAAACAAAATCAAACGAATTCTTGGCAAGATAATTCTTGCTATAATTGTTTTGCTGCGGTGCATAGTCGCGTGTGCAGTTGCGTCCCCAATAGTTGTATTTACTGGACTGTTCTTAACAGAAATGGCCTCTAAAGGTCAGCCACATTGGGCGGCACTCGGTGGTGTATTGGTGGTGTTGTCCTTAATAGCATTAACACTTTCATTCTATTGGATGTTTAAAAAGAAGAGTAAGTAAAGAAAGGCGTTAAATGAAACTAGAAAAATGCCCTATGTGTAGCCAGCAATTAAAACTGCCAGAGGTTCCTGAATTGAGGAGGCTCAGAAACATTATGACAATTACGAACATAAGCTGTCCTTGTGGAACAACTTGCACCATCCGGGCGGACGGTGAGTACCAAGGAGGAATAGTTAATTTCAATCCTAAGAAACCTGTTCGGGCAAGAGTTGTACGGTGACAAGTATAGACAAACAACTAGATGAAATTTAAGAGGGTTAGGGTTGTATATTTACATTACAGTGTTGCCTATATTGAAGGAATAATTCGTGCGTAATACTATTGTTGTATCAGATCTTCACCTAACCGAAGCACAAACAATAGATGAACGACGTCCATTATGGATGTCATATAAAAGAAAAGAATTCTTTATAGATAACGATTTTGCAGATTTTCTTCGTCATTTAGATTCAAATATACCAGGCGAAATAGAGCTGGTTTTAAATGGGGACACATTCGATTTTGATACCGTACTTGCTTTGCCAGACAAAGAGGTTGGTTGGTTAGCGGAACACCGCGGGCTGGGTAGTGAAGAATGGATGTCTCTATTCAAAATGGATGTCATAATAGATGATCATCCCACTTGGTTTGATGCAGTAAAAAACTTTATTGCCAATGGTAATAAGATAGTGTTTATTGTTGGCAACCATGACGTTGAATTATACTGGCCATCAGTACAGAAACGTATTCATGTCGCATTAGGATCGAATGTGCCTTCGGCACGGTTCTGCAACTGGTTCTATATTAGCGAAGAAGATAGCTACATAAGCCATGGTCATCAATATGATCCGAGCTGTGTAGTTAAGGATACAATTAATCCATTAATCCAAGTTAACGGGCAGCCATACATACGGATTCCTTTTGGAAACCTAGCTGCTCGATTCATGTTGAATGGCATTGGTTGGCTTAACCCTCACTGTCCTAGCAACTATATAAAAAACATATCTGAATATTTCAAACTCTTCTTAAGATATTTACGGGCTCAGCCTCTGATGGTGTGGAGCTGGTTTTGGAGCGCCGTTGTTACGTTGGTAATTTCATTGCGTGACCACTGGAAGCCACCAATGATGGACCCTCTTCTAGTTGAAGAGAAGGTATCTGGCATTGCCAAGTGTTCGAATGCCACACCTATGATGGTTCGTCAGCTGAGAGCTTTACAGGTTCCATCTGTATGTACCAACCCGATCAATATCTTTCGAGAGCTATGGCTTGATCGAGGCTTGTTATTGTTAGGATTATTGTATCTTGCATGGCAAATAATACTGCATATTAATATTGCTATTGCAATTAGTATGGGATGGGTTATAATACCATTCATAGTATTGCTGCCGGCCTTGATGGTCTATGCGTCATCGATCAAGCTCAAGGTTTTTGGTGAGCCGTTGTTGACGGACAAGCGAGCGGAATACATTGCAAAGATAACAAAAACTAGGCGTGTAATATTCTCGCACACTCATGCGCCTGAGCAGCTAATTATAGGACGGACTGAGTATATCAATTCGGGTTCTTGGGCTCCAGCATTCTCGGAGCCAGAGTGTAAAAACAAAATAAACAAACAGATTTTTGTATGGATAAAGCCTGCGCAAAATGAAAGAGAAGCAAAGGTTTATATCTGGCCAAATGGTGATTAGGTGGTGGTAGTTAAACTTAGTTTTGGAGAGCGGTTCTTAAATTGGTATGCAAAGAATACTAAGCTATACATACGAGGGCAGCAGGGAAAAGATTGGGATGAACAGCGCGCCCTGGATGCTGAGCTTGCAAAGAAGCTCAACGAATGGTTTAAGTCTTTGGATGAGATACAAGAGCTGGATGAGTGGCATAAGTATTGGGATGAGGTCCAAGAAACTCATCAAGATTGATTGGAGAATTACAATGGGAAGTTGGGATGAATAATGTTTAATTAGCCAGATGGCTATTTGTCCTGGTGATGAGGTAAGATTATTCTTCATTAGCCAAGGCCCAAAACTTATAAAAGATGGTAATTGATGTGTGCGACAAGAAAGAAGAAGAAGAATATGGATGGTAAAATTGTTATCGTAGATGTTTTGAATAAGCGATTCGTACAGTGTGAGACAGAAAATAACGATATAATGTTAACAAAAGATGTGACGAAGGCAGAAACATGGCGAGCCTCCCGAGCGCAGGGCATCGCAGATTTTTACATGAAGTACGATAGCTTCCTTGAGTCAGAGACAACGGGGACTTGGATAAACTCCAAACATGGGGTAATTAAGTCAGTTATGCTCGTGCCGTGCAAGGTAGAAGTGAAATATAAATTCATCCCTCTGGAAGATAATAAATAATGTCAAAGCTTGACAAACACTTAGACAATCATTATTGTACTAAGTGCTACCGCGTAGGCACAGGATGTAAACGCTGCATATGTCCCTTCAGTGTGCGGCCGAGAGAACCCCAACATCATTTAATTACTTGTCCATATAGTAACCACTCCTATAGGAGTCTATTAACGTGTTCACATTGTGGAGAAACTAATTCTTTTGCCAAGACTAAAGTTGCAAGGATATTAGAAAAGATAGACAATGATAAACAAACAGCGTCACAAAACTAGCTGCGGACCGGTAGCCATCCTAAACGCATTGAAATGGAAAGGCTATCACGATTCCTATGCTGATGTAATAAGCTTCGCTAAGAGACGCTTGTCGTTTAAGCATCATGGCAGTGGCATGCACTGGATATACATAAGTCAAGCCCTAGACGTGCTGGATATCAGATATAAAATCATTCATAAAGCTACACTGGTCGACATCACAAGAGAGCTGGACAGAGATAGGGCGGTAATCTTATTCTTCCAATATGGTGGCCATCATGCACATTATATATTCATTGACAAGCATACCGAAAAGTTTGTAAGAGCATGGAACATGGGAAATAACACTCCACGCTTATCTAAGAAAAGACTGAATAAGCGAATAATCTTTTCGAATGGTAGCACCATGCCGATTAAGGCATACGTGATACTATGAGTATGCAAAGAATAAAAATCATTACGGTCTTCCGAAGCGGGTCAGCCGAGGATCTTTCAAAACTACAGAAGAAAGTAAATAAGTTTATAGAGACTCCATCAGTTGACGTTGTACATAAAATACAATTCATTACTGAGGTAAACCGATATATAATGACGATTCTTTACAATATTACTTAAGCTAATTAAGGAAATCACTATGAGTAAAACTACGATGGGTGAGAGTAAAATGAAAACTATTGACTCATTCAACGACGACTATGACTTCCTATCCAACTTCTACCTAGTATGTGTTGAGTATGAAGGCTTAATCTATCCAAGCACCGAGCACGCCTATCAGGCAGCCAAAAGCTTGAACCCAAAGGCCAGAAAAACTATTAGAGATGCTAAAAACAGTGCGGGCGTACCAGATTGTGGCCGCGCTAAGAAGATGGGACAGAAGCTCACACTTCGTAAGGATTGGGAGTATGTAAAGCGAACGGTTATGCTTGATCTGTTGCGCAAAAAGTTTGCCCAAGATGGACACGGACACAAAAAACATAATCTTAAGTCTAAGCTAATAAGCACCGGCAATGCTAAGTTAGTAGAAGGTAACTGGTGGAAGGATACTTATTGGGGTGTGTGTAATGGTAAAGGTCAGAACTGGCTTGGCCGGCTCCTTATGACGGTTCGCGAAGAGCTGCTTGAGCAAAAGAAGCGCTCTGTGGTTCTTGATAAAGATAACAACTATCTTAGCCGGGAAGCTGTACTAGGTAAAATAAAAGAGGAGTAATTAGAGGCTTCATAATTTCAAAGATGAAAAGGCAGAACTGATATGATTCAGCTATTGATGGTGTTAATTGTGGTAATTGGTTTTATTGTTATGGCAAGTCTGTTTTTTGTCCGCGGGTTTGTAGACGAGGTCCTCAGCGAGGAGTCTGATGAACAAGATCCTGGTCCTCCTATTAAGGAGTGTGAGGAAGAAGAAAAAGAAGAAGAAGAAGAAGAAGAAGAAGAAGAAGAAGAAGAAGAAGAAGAAGAAGAAGAAGAAGAAGAAGAAGAAGAAGAAATTCCAAAGCACGATTGGTCTGTTGAAGGCGATCCATTTATCTTAATTGCCAAGGGCAAATCAATAAAAGAAATCAGAGAATTAGTTCAAGAATATGAAGTGTCAGCAAAAAACTTAGAGGCCTCAGGTATGTCAAACCAACGACAGGGCTACATTGTTAGTGCATCTACTGATTTTAGTGCATCTATACGGTTTAAAAGTAGAGTAGACAAATTGAAAAAAATCATCGCGGCATGATTTCCTATACCAAGATTGCCCGGGGGCACCAAAATGAAGCTTGAAAGGCTTCACATAGATATATAACAACTGTTTAGGTGAGTAAACTAGAGCAATGTGCAGAAGCACATTGCGCGCAAGCCTAAAGGCTTGCTCTAGAAACTGGGTGCTCTACATCCGCCGTCTAAAGACGGCGGTTTTCCGCAGGACAATAAAACTATTGGATAAAGGCCCCAACTGTCCCATGTCATCCAATCTTTAAATAACATAACTTAAAATGCTACACGATATTTATGAAATAACACAAGGGTCTCTAGAAAGACTTTATAATTTTACTATTGATAGTGGTGGTAACTTAATTGTTTTTGGTCCAAGCGGTGTTGGAAAAACAATTATGGCAATGCAAGCTGCAAAACGATTAGAAACAAAATATATTTATTTAAACCTATCTGTTTTAGAGAGCCCAGACATGATCGGTCTTCCTCAAATGAAGGATGATCGTACTACATTTTCTCCGCCAGACTTTTTCCCATTAGCTAAAGATGGAGGAGGGCCCGTAACACTTTTGCTTGATGAGATCGATAAGGCTAAAGACGAATTACAAAATCCGTGTTTAGAACTGTTTCAGTTCCGCTCTATCAATGGTAGGGCGCTGAATATCAAATCTATTATAGCTACAGGCAACCTGCCTAACGAACACGCTAAGTCTCGTGTCATATCATGGGCCCTGGCTAATAGGTGTAATATCTATAGGGTGGGTTGCGACTATGAGCATTGGAGAAAATGGGCCGTTGATAATGATATCAATCCGCTTATAATTGGCTTCCTCGGTCAGCGCTCTGACCTTTTGCTTAAGCCGAATGATTCTGGAGACCCTACTGCATACTGTCATCCATCGCCCAGGTCCTGGACCCTGGCGGCTAAAGATATTGATATGTTTGCAGAGCATGTTAAACGAAATCCAGAAGAGTTTGCACTCGATCCAACTGCGGATAAAGATCCTGTTATTGATTTTCAATGCATGCTCGTCGCCGGCAGGGTGGGAATTAAAGCTGCTTTGGATTTTAAAATCTGGCTGAAGTTCTATAGGTTTCTTGGCCCAGATATAGATGCGCTAATTGAACATGGAACGTTTCCAGACCCTAACACCATGACGCTAGACCACGTTATGGTTTTTGGAATTGCCGGAGTTTCTGCTCTAAACAAAGCTTGCAAAGCCAATGATAGTAACAGAGTAGAGAGAACATTGGATAACGTATTTAATTGGCTGCTAAGTGACCAGGTGACACCAGACCAATGTTTTTCTATAATGAAATCCACATTATCTAATTCATTTGTTGAAACGCATGATCTATTAGCATATCAAACATTTGAGGATGTCTTCGATAAGATAGGAGAGTCAATTAAACTGCTGTAATGTTTAGACTACAAGACCCAAAGAAACTTGTTGACCCGCTCGAATTAGAGCGTCTAAGAAAGAAATTAGATGCTTCTATGTCTGGCCTTATTAGGCTTACTGTTGATGGCGGCAACCCATTCTTATATTCATTGGTAGCTACTAAAACACATGAGCTAGAAGACACGCTGCCCGGCTTGCCCAAGTGGAAAACGGCTGCAACTAATGGTGAGAAGTATTTTTGGCATCCAGAGTTTTTAGCAAAGCTTACATCGGTTGAAATACCAACTGTATTACAGCATGAGAGTATACATGTGATATGTGAGCATGTGGCAAGATTTGCTGGCAAAGATGCCAAGCTATGGTCATATTGTATTGATTTTGTAGCCAATGCTCATATAGAAAATGACTTCCGTAAGTCTCATAGATATTCTAAAGCTAAGAAGAGGCCTGTACTTTGGAGCGGTAACATTGGCCGGCCAATGTCAATTGAGCGCTTTGTTAGAATATTAGATGGCCAGGCCTCTTGGCCCAAAGCTACTAGTTGTTTTGTTGATATGCTGGCTCTTCACATGTCACCCGAAGCTCTTTATGAAAAATTAAAACCTCATTGGGATAATAGTCCAATAAAATGTAAGAAATGTAATTCGTTAGCTTTGAACCCAATAGGACAGCCAATGAATACTAAGCCTTTTTCTCCTGGTGCTTGTCAATCCTGTGGCACTGAGCAAGACCCAATGGGGCCTCTGGACGGGCACATTCCTTCCAAGAAGTCTAAACAGGATGTACTAGAAGAGCTTATAAGCGCCTCTGAGCGATCCAACAGGATGGAGCCTGGTTCAGTACCCTCTTACGTTGAAGCTACGATTGACGGCCTTATCAACCCGTCTGTGAACCTCGCAGATCATATTAGGATGGCATGCTTGCGTGAAGCTAGAAATGATGGCATGCGTAATGATTGGAAGAGACCAAGAAGACGTGCACTAGCCATGGGCCAGTATATGCCACGCCGAAAGACGTTCAAACCTAAATGGTTAGCAATGTTAGATACGTCTGCATCAATGCAAGATGTAGATATTATCTATGGTATCTCTCAACTACAATCATTAGGATATGAAACTGATGGTTTAGTTATTCCCTGCGATGCTAGCGTACATTGGGATTCTGCCACTGAAATTAAAGAGTTATCTGATTTGGCTCAGACTACAGTTGTAGGTCGTGGCGGAACTATTTTTGATAATTTCTTTAAAAATTTCCCTGATAAAGTGGGGACAGACTTCGATGTAGTGGTTATTATAACGGATGGATTGGTTGGTTTTATACCATCTAACCTAGCTCCACCGATAGATTGTTTGTGGGTTATTACTCGTGCAGACTCGCGATTCATACCTCCTTTTGGTCGTGTCATCCCATTGAGATGAGCTTTTATAAGAAATATGCAGTCATAACAACACAGTCTTCTGTTTTTATTAATAAGAGGAAATTCCCTGAAATAATTGAAAGACTAGCCCTTTACAAATCTAAAAATAAAGTATTACAGAAAACCCCTTCTATATGGGCAGCGATTGACCAGTATGGTTGGACGGCTTTCTTAGATAAAAGCGGTAATATAAACAAGCTAACATACAAAAATGACAGATGGGGAATAGACTCCATGACGCTTATGTCCGTACTGGGTGCATATATAGAGCCCGGTGGGTATATTAAAATCTCCAACAATAAAAGCAATAGTTATTGGGTGTATAAGTTCGATGGCAAAATGTCCAAACGCCAAACACTAATTAATCGCATCATAGATTTTCAAGATAAAGATAATTTAGAGGATGTGTTTGGCGAGATCATAGAGAATATGATGCGGTTGGGGACAACAAAAACTGAGATTCTTTCCCTTGTAAAGAAATTATTCGTTCAAAACATATTGAAGTAAACTTGACAGCGCGCTCATTGTGCCATATTAGGAATCATATGCTAAATATTAGACCAACAGAAATGACACCAGGGAAATTTTACAGCCTAGTTAAGATCCTAGAGAGCGTTGATGAGGAACGCATTTCTAAATTGGGTGAGTTTAGGGATGCAACCATCAGGGCGGCCGAGCTTGTACAGGAACAATGTGCAGTTTTAGCCAAGGCAAACAATGATATGCATCAAGAGGCTCGTACCTCCATGCGTGTTCGTCATAGTGATTTCGATAGTCTGGAAAAACAATCGGCAGACTATAATGACTTTACAAGCCAGGTATCAGATGTAAACTTTCTACTCATAGCGTATGATACTATTAGGTGCGTCCAGGCGGGCTACATTGGCCTATTAGATACCGCGTTAAATCTTAAGCCTAAACAATTGGTACTGTCAGATAAGAAGTTTGACGTTGGCAAAAAAACAATTGAAGACATTCAGAATATGACATATGAGTTCTCTCTCAATGCGCCGGCTATAAATAGTTTCTTAGCTGCGCTTGAGCAATTGGAATCAATGAATGATTCTGTAGATCTAATTGCCGACAAAGTCTATCGAAGCCTGGATATTTACTATCGAAAACTACTACACAGGCACACTGTGGAGGGAGTAAAGATTCATAAAGACCCCGTCATCACAGATATTGCCATCATGCTATTTAAAAACATTGATGCTCATGGTGAGATTTCAGAAGGAAAGACCCCGGATAAGATATCGGCATACACACTGCGTAAGGCAGAGATTTTAGCTGAAGCATTAAGGGCGGATTCAGTTCACAAGTTTGTACAGGATGCTGGTAAGCTACTAGAATATCTGACAATGAATCTGAAAGCGTTTAAGAATGCTGCAAATAATCTTCAGCTTATGTTTAAAAGCCAGCTTCAAGCATTCAAAACTACAATGGATGATCACAACAGATGGAGTAGAGGTCTAAGCCTTTCCGCTGTAGATAAGCTATTGAGCGCTTCTAATTTTGAAAGAACCTTAATGCTCATCACTGATGTCGATCCTAGAAACGTCTCCTATACAGAGACCACTAAATTACTTTCCTCGGAAGAGAAGTTTAGCATCAAGTTCCGAGAGGAAACAATTGAGAAGCTAGCAAACCTATTGGCATGTCCAGACTTCTCAGCACAAGAGATTGTGGAATATGTACTTGAGAGAAAATCTAAACTAAGAGAATACTTTCAAGACGAGAACAGTTTTTATGTATCCAAAATTGGTGGCGGTAATCCATTTACAGGCTCTGCTCCTGGTGCGCTGGAAATTATTCCAGGACCGAAACCTAATTCTAATCTAAATGATATTGTTGGTTCAGGGTTTAAAGAGATCAGAAAGTTTATTTCATCCGTTGAAGATGCGTCTAAATGGAATAATTTGTTTCTGGCAACCAGTCCAAGTAAGACAACTGATAAGTCCAATGTGTTACTTATTGGTCCCGTCGGATGTGGGAAGACTGAAGTGTTCCGCGCAGTTGGAGCAGATAAAGGATCGATCAGCGTCTCAGTGCAGGGTTCAGATTTCAATACCTGTTGGAAAGGTGAGATGGAAAAGAATCCAAAACGCCTATTCGAAGGTGCATTAAAGCTGCATAAAGAATCTAAGAAGCAGGTTCACATTCTTATTGACGAGATTGACTCGGTTATGAACAATGATAAGATCCCTGGTGAAACAAATCTTTCTCTTGAATTCCAAATCCTCATGGATGGTGTTGTACACTACCCAAAGATTTCTATCTGGGGAGCCACTAATAATCCACAACGAATTCCAATGGCAATGATTCGACGATTTTCTAAAGTTGTAATTGTCGGGGAATTAGATTGTGATGATAGAATAACGCTTCTTAAACACTTCTCTAGTTATCTGCCACGTGAAAACTTCAGAGATAAAGACTGGAAATGTCTTGCTGACAGGTTGGATGGCGCAACTGGCGATGTGGTTAGAAAGATGATAGATCATATCTGGCGTGATAAAATGTCCTGGTTTGTACATAACAAGCCAGAAGCCGCCCAAAAGATGATGGAGCTTCTAAATAAAGAAACTCAATTTGAACTTAGCAGTTTCGATCCTAAGGATAGGTTTAACTTCAATCAAAAGCTTGGTAAATACTTCCAGGTATCACCTCACGATGTTCATAAATCAATAGATATTCATCTAGATAACATTGCAATCAAGACAGAGATTGACACTGCAAAAAGAACGTATGCAAACGCCAAGGCGTTTCTTAATCAGCTTAATGCTTCTACGATTGTGAGTGCATGAATGCGTGTATATGTTAGATTATTCAAACCTAATAAGTGTAGGTCTGTAGTTATTCTTTCCTCAAGAAGGCTTAGAAAAACATCTCAATTATCAGGCGGAGTTACTACAGAGGCAGATGATTATTTCCATGGCGCAAAAGCTATGGAGGATGATTATATTATTGCCTGCGCCGATCTAAAGAGAACTACTATAGATGGACGTAGGACATATTATCCTTATGGAGCTTTTGTTCATCCTGATTTTAGAAACCAGGGCTTTGGCAGAATCTTATATAAGGCATGTCTCATGTGTATTAAACATAAGATGGATTCATTTAACAGGAAGCGCAAGCCTTTATTTGTACAGCATCGCATTGGTGATCCTTCGGGTTCTACATCTGCTGCTGCCAAGAGGGTCTATAAATCCTTGGTTAAACAGGGATTTTTAATGCCGGTTGACGATGGGGCTTATAAAATTAAGAAGTTTCCAAAACTTAAATACAAAATTATTGAATAGGAACTTTTCCTAAGCAGCTGTTATATATCCATGTGTGATTAAATCTTACAAATTTAGATTATATCCAACTAACAATAAACATACTAAATCGCGGCCGTTTGCTTAGGCAAACGGCGCGGGAGAATAGGACTATATTCTCTAAATCAAGAAGCCTCCGACTTTAGTCGGAGGAGTAGTCATTGAATAGAAAGATTAAAATGAGACCAGAATATTTTATTATTAGAATGTATTGTGACCACAATGGAGATGCCATCCCTGGGTCAGAGGAGATCATTGGACATATTGATGATCAAGATGCCATTTCAGAGGCTGAGGCTAACCATGCCTTACGCAAAGTGCGTGGCGAGGCTGGTCTAAACTTTATAGTTGAGGAAGCCGCAAAGATAAGGAAGCGTAAAAGCGATCGTCCTACGGTTCCTGAGCTGCCTATGGTAGATTGGACAAGAGGCTGAAATAAGTTATGGTATTAATTTTGCATATGCATGTTATGCGCAAAGTAGAAGAATTAGGAAAAAAGTTTCAATTAAAATTAGCTATAATGAAAAATAGTTCTTTCTTTTCAGCTACGCCGGAAGAAATTGCAGCAGAAGAAGCTGAAAAGAAAGAACGAGAAGATGCAGAAAGAAATAAGAATAAGAAGATATGGGACATTGTATCTGCATGGTTTGCTGACTTAGGATCTGAGGGTGCATCTGGTTCTGGATTAATGGATGATTACTATGATGATATCATGAGTTATGATCGCAAGTTCTCCATGAGAGATATAGGAATATCAGGGTTTTGGAAACTTGATCTTGGTTGCTGGTTGAACCTTTCAGCGAGAGTGGATATGGAAACTGGCGAAATCACTGCAGAAAATTTGCGCGCAGGCTTCAAAGGAAGGGACATACCAGAGATGATGAAGTATCGAATTGAGTCTGCAACTGGAATGCCTCTTAAATATCATGCGCCAACCAAAGCGTGGGTTTATGATGCTCAGATAAATGGCAGGATGAAAGAGGGCGATAAGAGAATGGCCAGCATGGCTAAGACAATTATAAGCCAAGATAAGAAAGAACTTTAAATTGAAGAATTACCATACTAATATTAGTGAGAACACCGATAGTACGGTTTCGGCAGAAACCCCTGATGGGTGGACAGTTACGGCTGCAAACATAGAGAGCTTACCCTGGCATGTAAGTCCTGGCCAGGTAAGGCTTGATAATGACGGCGATCTTATTGTGGATCGCAACCTTGTAAAGGCAACAATAGAAAAAGTTAATGAGCTACTGGAAGAGTTTAAGAATTGTCCTTGCAGGAAAGAAAGTGTTGACTTCTAGTAATACCGTGTTATATTAAATACTCGTTAACAGACGATGACGGCTTTTGTCGTCAACAATTAAAGACGGCTTTTGTCGTCAACAATTAAAACTTCAACTTGCCCCAATCTGGGGCCGAAAAATATAAAGGTGAAAGAAATGGTAAACTACGCAAAGCACGTATCTCGTAAGGTAACTCCTCAGAGTGAGAAGGCTGCTCCTAAGCAGAAGAAGAATAACGCTGGTGGATATACATTCAAAATTGATGATTGGGCGCGCCTAGATCGCTTCCTTGTGTTGGGGTCTGAGGGTGGAACCTATTACTGCTCAGAGAATAAGCTCACTAAGCAGAACGCTAAGTGTGTAGGGCGTCTCCTAAATAAGGACGTTAAGTCCGGCCTAAAGGTCGTAGAGAAGGTCGTAGAGATCTCTCAGGCAGGTCGTGCCCCTAAGAACGATCAAGCTATCTTCGTGCTAGCTCTTGCAGCTTCGTGTGATAGTGATGAGGTTCGTAAGGTAGCCCTTGAAGCCTTGCCAAAGGTATGTCGTATGGGAACCCATCGTTTCCAGTTCGCTGCAATGGTAAATGAGCTTCGTGGTTGGGGCCGTGGATTGCGCAATGCATTTGCTAACTGTTTCAACAGCATGCCGGTTGACAAGCTAGCATATCAGCTGGTGAAGTATCAACAGCGCGATGGTTGGTCTAACAGAGACCTCCTGCGCCTTTGTCATGCAGGTAAGACCGCACCAACGGCAGAACATCAAGCTGCTTACAGGTGGGTTGTAGCGGGCGCTGATGGCCTTGGAAAGAGAGCTGTCAAGCGTCGTAAGAGTGATAAGTCAGAGACCGTGGTCAACTACGATGCTGTTGGCGAGCTTCCTCGTCTAATCCAGGCATACGAAGAGCTTAAGGGTTTAAAGGATGTAAAGCGCGTTGAAGAGATGATTCGCGAGTATCGTTTCACTCATGAGATGGTTCCAACTCAGTTCAAGAACAGCCCAGCTGTTTGGGAAGCTCTGTTGGAGAACATGCCTATAACGGCAATGATCCGTAATCTTGGCAAGATGACGAACGTGGGTATAATCAAGCCACTTTCTCAGGCGTCCCGTAAGATTGCTGACACCCTAGGTAATGTAGAGATCCTGAAGAAGGGTCGTGTACATCCATTGTCCGTATTGACGGCTCTAAAGATCTATCAGCGCGGCTGTGGTATAAAGGGCAGCCTTGCCTGGACACCAGACCGTAAGGTTGTTGACGCTCTTGACAGTGCTTTCTACTTGGCATTCGATGCCATTGTTCCAACTGGCAAGAACATTCTTCTTGCTTTGGACGTATCCGGTTCAATGGGATCTCCTATTGCTAACTCGCCACTTAGCTGTAGGGATGCTTCGGCAGCTCTAGCTATGGTGACGGCACGTTCTGAGAAGAACTATCATTTCATTGGGTTCACAGGTGGAAGTCATAGCTGGTACGGTGGTACTCTTGATCAACAGATCAGCAATGTATCTTCGTTGGATATCTCTGCCAAGCAGAGGCTGGATGATGTTGTAAGGACAATAAGCGGTTTGCCTTTCGGTGGAACTGACTGTGCCCTTCCAATGTTGTGGGCAGAAAAGAAGAAGGTAGATGTTGATGCTTTCGTTGTTCTCACGGACAATGAAACATGGGAAACATGGGCAGGATCCATTCATCCACACCAGGCGCTTACCCAGTACCGTAACAGGATGGACAAGCCAGATGCCAAATGCATTGTGGTTGGAATGACTGCTTCGAAATTCAGCATTGCAAATCCAGATGACCCTGGAATGCTTGACATTGTAGGGTTTAATACCGCAGCACCTGCGGTGATGGCTGACTTCATACGACAGTAAAAGAAGGGCGCTGGAAACAGCGCCCTTTGTAGATAAAGGAGATAATATATATGTGCAGAATCTGTGATGACTGGCCTAAAGGCAAGCCTATTGCTATAACAATGAGCTACGAACAGGCTATTGTAAACCTGTTTGAAACAAAAGAATCTATTGGGAAGGAACACACTAGGGAGGTTTTAGAGTTAATTACTAAGAACGCTCCACAGTTCCCAAATAATGGTGATGGCACTATTAGCAAGTATAATAGAATGCTTATAGCTATTCAAAAGTTTTCTTCAAAGTATGACTGGGATGCGGCAGATGAGGTGCTTAAGCAGCGACGTCTGGAAGGGTTTGTAATATATCACAAGAAAAGATTAAATCCGAATTAGCCAGGTTACGTAAAGAGCGGCAGCGATTACAGTTAGAGAAAGACAGTGTTCAAAATCTGATAAGGGCTGTACAGGATTGCTGTTCTCACCCGAAGAAACATAGTGGGAACACATGGGGCCGGTGGCCTTATACCAGGTGTGAAGTTTGCGATAAGGAGTGGTGAAGGAGATATGTGTATGATTTGTAGTGATTGGTCCGAGAAGAGAATGACAAATGAGCAAGCAGTTTCTAATCTCTTTGAGATGAAGGAACAGATTGGCAAGGAACATTTGTCTGAGATTATAACTCTGTTTCAAGGGAAGCAGACGGCAGGTGAAAAGCCAGGAGAAGTTATTCTTCATCAAAATGAGCATGGAGCGCTCTTCATTCTTAAAGATAAGAAGTTCGCTGATATGATGATGGAAGTATGCGCCTTTGCCAAGGAGCATATAATAATATGTGTATGATTTGTATCGACCTTGAGAACATGACGACCGAGCAGGGTATTGCTAACCTGTTTGAGATGATGGAGACGCTTGGTAAAGAACACACCAACGATGTGGCGGATATGCTGGCAGATAGAATTTGTAAGGAGGAAAGCCGAGATGAGCAGGAGGGCATCAGCGTGAGGGACGCAGTAGACTACTTCAACAGAATCGGTGCTAAGCATATGAAAATGTTTATTGCCATTGCAAAGTTTGTAGAGACCAGCTAAGGGGAAATTATGTGTATGATTTGTAGCGATTGGAAGAGCGAAAAGATGACCAACGATCAGTTGGTTACGAATCTTTTTGAGATGAAGAAAGAGCTTGGCCGAGAACATGTTACCGAAATCGTCATCATGCTATGTGATGGTGTGAATCTATTTTCAGTTGAAAAGAGTATAAAGATGTTCATAGAAATATTAGATTTCTGTTTAAAGAAAAATGTTGAACAAACGGACAGTAGACCTCAGTCATAAATCGACCCTTTAGGGTCATCTGCCCCTCTTTGTTAAGTAAAAGGTGTATTGGTCCGCAGTATTGGATTACCTACCATAATGCGGTAAACATCGTCAGTTCCAATTTGGTATAAAACCATGACGAAAAAGGAACACGTCCCATTTCATATGAGTCTGAGGAATTCATAGGACGTTAAAAGGAAATCCACCCGTTGGGGTAAAAATCTTTCCAGTGCAATTCTTTGACCATTACCTTTTACGATTTTTAATTGAAAGAAAATATGATTAAATTTATTTTATACACTGGCCTTTGGGCTGGTGATATAACTGGCACCGATATGATGAAGCGCTATGGTATTGACATACATTACAAAGCGCTTCAGGGAAGATATGATTGGGAGCCGTGAGATAGAGCTATAGTCAAACTAAGTCAAAAAGATTTAGAGAACATATGCAAAGATCCAGAGGTTGACATCCTAGTTACTGAGAGTTATGTTAATAGTTGGAAGCTGCTTGCCTTCGATAAGGCTGGCAAAAAAATTTGGTCAAAGGTAAATTATGGGACATACTGCCACAAGTGAAGATGATGCTAAAACGATAGTCGATAGCTTAACAAAACTTGCCAAATATAAAAAAGAAAGAGGAGGCGAGAGCCGAAAATTCTATAGCAAATGGAACTCTGCTCATAAATATCCGCGCGTCCAGGAATGTGAAGTGCGTGATCCCAAAGCATTTGAGGAATACAGGCAGCGTTGCAGGATCTATTTCGATCATAGGGATGCGGCCGTTGCTGAATTTGAAAGAGAGGTCGAGTGTTCAATGCCAGAGATTTGTAAGAAGGTACTATCGTTAATGGAAACCACTCCCTATATATGCTGGGATTCAGCATCATTTGAATACTCTAATATAAAAATAGTAAGGAAATAATTATGTGTATGATTTGTGTAAACGTTAAAAAAATAACAGCCCTTGAAGCTATTAGGAATCTTTCCGAGATGGTTGATTCGATTGGCCAGGAGCATGCCCGACAGGTAATGGAGAATATTGTTTTAAGGGAATTAGAGCGTTTGGATGATCCAGACTTTGATGCTGACGGCTCAATTAAAGTATTGGAACTAGCATTTGATAGGATAGCCCAATTTCTACCCGAGTCCGATATGCCTAGCGCCAAAGAGCTTGAAGAGGCTAAGGCTGAAATTGAGCTTATCAAAAAAGATCTCAAAGGAGATCTCTCAAAAAAGGACGATAAGCTTAAGGACTAAACATATATGCCCCGGATAGCATAAGCTATTATTTGTCTGTTAACGAATACCTTCGGGTGCAATTCCCGGCCGGGGCACTGGATTAAACTATGAATACTCTAAAAGGCGGACTACCTGAGTGGTTTTACATTGGGGCCGAACTTGTTTTCAGATCAAACTTAGCTGGCATCAAAACTATTTATAAGGTAAAAAAATATCAACATTCCAAGGCTCTTGGATAGCCTCACAGGATGGAGATCTAGGAAGTTTTTCATTAGATGAAGTTAGTAAATATTGGTATCCTATTGTGAATATATGGCAACTCAAATTAAAAGATAAAGTCAAGTGGTGGGTGTAAAAAAATGAATACATTTATAATAGTTGGGATGTTTATAGCTCTCGCCGGTATCATATACGTAGAGGTTCGAGACTATCAACGCGATAAAAGAACTAAAGATGGAAAAGAAATATGAATAGGCGAATTTTTATTGGGTTAGGAATTGCCGTGGCAGCAGGCAGTGTCCTAGAAATAAAAGAGTTAACTGATTTTGAAATGTTTAAAATGGCTCATAATGATTTTCTAAGTTCTGTACCCAAGAAAACTTATTATCGAAAATTTAAAGAACTTTTAAATGAAGAATTTGAAGATAGCGGGTTCCGGCGAGGGTTCAGCTTAGAGTTTGGAATAAATGGATGTGATAGTCAGAAAGCTTTCTATCCACGATCAACTCTAAATAAAATGCGTAAGGATAATCCAGGTTTTGATTTTTATAAAGATGTATTTGCTTCAAGTGAACATGTTTATAATGTCGCACTGGAACGTGCTACAAAAACAGAATCGGTGTGGGCCTATAAGCAGTATAACGGTTTCAAATATAAAGTTATTGGTAGACAATTTCCTGGTGCGGGTTACGGCAACTTAGCAGTAAGAGTTATACAAAATAACGATCAAAAAGGAAGGGGTTTAGCCGTAGGTACAGAGGTTGGAATAACTCCAAGAATGTTGAATAACTTGTTTGTGGAAGTATAAGGATGGAAATAAAAAATCCATATAACGATCCTGCCAGCGTGAAGGCTCGTAAAGAACAGGAAGACCCATGGGTGATGTACTGCATCGTTAAGCATTCCCTTGGTATGAGTGTGGGTAAAACTGCCGCTCAGGTCGGCCATGCTATAGGTATATTGTATGGCGAGTATCATCGCATCCAAGATAATCTACGGGATGCTTTAGATGATACTACCGGCTATGCAAGACAACCATCCGATCTAAGCATAGAACATATGGCTCAACTAATTAAGAGTACCAATTTCTATGATTGGAAGAAAGATTCATTCCGCAAGATCGTTCTTAAGGCTAAAGATACTCAGTGGGATAATCTTAAAGAAAAACTTGAATGTTATATTGTGAGAGACGCTGGGCTGACAGAAATTGAGGCTGGTTCGGAAACCGTAATTGGTTTGTGGCCTTGTAGGCGCAGTCAAGCACCTAATATAGTTAAAAAACTACAATGTCTTAAATAACAAATTTGGCGTAAAAAAGTTGCAGACATTAAAATGAAAGTTACAGACATTAAAATGAAAGATTGTGGCTATAATACCAACATGGCACTACATGATATCGCGCTTGGTAGGCCGCTAAATCTAAATTCAACTCGTTCTAATGCTAATCCTGATGCTCATCGAGATATGGATGGATTCGATCTAAATGAAGAACTTGCACGACTTTGGAGAGCCTTACACGAGGCTAAATTAGTTAAGCCCGAAGACAGTCCAGAGCTGTATACTTTTATTGTTGAAGCGGCTGGCAATATTGATGAGAATCTGCGCCGCTTAGGCCCGCTACCTAAAGCTTGGATTGGATCTGCGCGCACTTGGGTGGGCACTACAAATCCTTTGCGTCGCATCAAAGATATTGCCGAAGACGATGAAATGGCAGATGTATAATGAAAGAGTATTGGGTAATTCTAAGACAGATGGGTGGCTGTGATTATACCATCGGATGTGGTGTGTGTGTTGATAAGATCAAAGCTAAAACGATAGAAGATGCCGTAGAGTATATTTTGGAAGAATATGTGGGTGGATACCAGAATGGCGAAGGGTGTCCTGATGATATAGAACTGCTAGAAGTTACTAGACATATAGATATGCACATGCCCCTTATAAGGGCTCAAGACTTGCTTCAAAGAAAACTAGAAGAGAAACGTAAATGTAAAGCTGAAGAAGCGGAACGAGCAGAATATAAAAGACTAAAAGAAAAGTTTGATAAGTAATGTCTACCAAACCTGAAATCAAATTAGATGAAAAACAGCTCAAAGTGTTAGCAGAGCATATAAAGAATATGCCACTACCTACTCCTCCACCTCCACCTAAACCGAATCCATATAATGAGCCGGCTAAGCCTGCCAAGTATAATCTCAAAGGAGATTTACCCAAAACAGATAGGAAGTGGCTTAAGGATCTAGAGGAAAAATTGTGGAAGGAATTAGGCCCGGACAAGTTTGATCGCAGTTGGATTGTTGAAAGCGATACGCATTTAACAATTAGTCAGCTAAATCGTATATTTAAACTGATACGACAACATAAATTAGTAACCAGTATAGGCTGTGGAACGTTTGGACTTATGGGATATACCATGTCAATATATGAGCATGAAGTATGTCCTGGTACAGGTGCAGAGTGTCTATTAAGTATTACCGACAAACATATGCCCAAAAAGTCAGAAAGACAAGAGGGGTTAAACTTTACATGGAAGAAGTTCTCTCAGTTTACACATTCTGAAGAAAACAAAGAGTGGTTAAGAAAATATAGATTCGAGGCCCCTAAGCAGAGAAGCTACTACGATTATTAGATAATGTGCCACGAAGAGTTTAGTTTAAATGAAGAGCTTTAAATGTCATACTTTTGTCATAAAAGCATTGGATTTATTAAGCCGGTCGAAGATTGGTGGTTACTTTTAACCTGCGATCCTGCTGTTGTACACTATTATTGCTGGCTCGCTAAGAAATGGGGAATTGAGATTGAAGCAGGTTCAAGGCATGGTCCCCACATTTCCTTTGTTAAAGGCGAGTATCCAAAGAACAAAAAACTTTGGTTCAAGCTAAAAGGTAGGTCAGTAAACTTTGAGTACAGTAATTACGTAAGGCATAATGGATATCATGTGTGGCTTGACGTTAACTGCCGAGAGCTTTCTGAAATTAGAAAAGAGTTAGGTCTTAAAGAAAAACCATATCATTCTTTTCACTTCACAATTGGGCGCCTCAAATATGGTTTGGACCATGCTTCCCATGAGCCAAGGCCTAAGAATATCAGGAAAAAGAATAGACCTGTAAACTTGAAGAGCAAATATTAATGGACTCTGATGAAGAACTAAGAGAGAGATACAGAGGTGCGTGTGCGTCTGTGCCTCCACCTCCAGAGCTTTATGAGGAGCTGATTGCTGATGGTAGTTGGCCGCTTGCTATATCTAAGATTGATGCAATAAGATATTGGGCTCGTAAGAAACACGTGGTACTAGCACATTTAAGAATATGATTTCCACGACTAATATGATATATAACTAAGAAAGAAGGAAGCGATGTTTAATCATTAGGTACATCTTTATATTCTAGGATTCACATAGATTCGTGGTCCTCCATTAAGTTAGAATCATCCTAACCAGCTGATATCTAATAATAAATTAATGGAGAACTAAATGAAAACACATAATAAAGCACAACTTATTTCACTTAAAGGCAAGGTCAAAGGACTAGCTAAGGAAGGATTGAGAACCCGTAAGTTCATCAAGGCTTCTAGGGGCGATCGTCGAGACTATTACTGGGACATGAAGCGCGCTACAGGTGTGGAGGCGAGATATCATCTCCTTGCTTATGGCTTACTTCGCGGACTTACTTATGATGAAATTGAACCTAATAGCAACAAAGAGAAGATGGTCTACTTTGATTATGGCTATCTTGCACAGATTTGTCAGCGTCATTGTGGGCGTTGTTATCTGAATACCTGGACGCCCGCAAACCTTAAACGGCTTATTACAACTGGTACTATGTTGATTACAGCTAAGGTTGAGAAGAGGGTATCAAGATGATCGAACGTACGACAGTTGATATTGTACGAGATTTATTAGATGATGTCAAACATAATGAGTGGACTGAGTATTTTGACTGGAATCATAATAGAAGCTATGTAACCTGCTCATATTGTAGGGCTCCTAAAGTATCTAAAGGAGAAGAGGGCCATGAAAAAGATTGTTACTTGTTAGAGCTAATTAAGGCAGCCGAAGGCTTTATTAACGTAGAAGAGGACCTCTTAAATGAGAAGGAGGTTCCCAATGACATAGGGTGACAAGCTATACGTAATCACCAGGCGAGACATATCAATTGGCTTACAGGCCGCACAATCACTGCATGCGATGACTGAATTTTTCCTTAAACATCCAGAAATAACCAAGAGCTGGCATGACAACTCAAATTATATTGCAGTGCTAGCCGTCGAGAATGAGGAGGGGCTTGTTAAGATTCTAAAGAAGGCGAAGACTAGAGGGGTAAGATATTCTTATTTTCGCGAACCGGATATGGATAATCAACTAACTGCTATCGTGCTCGAACCTGGGCTTGACAGCAAGCGTTTGAGTAGTCATATTAAACTAATGGGATAAGGCAGTGAACCCGTAAATAAAAAGAAAAGATTAATAAATCATGCGCCTGTAGTTTAATGGTTAAACAGCGAATTCTAAATTCGTAATATACAGGTTTGAAACCTGTCAGGCGCATAACAATGTCCCTGTACCTCAGTGTTAGAGGGATCGTCTCTAAAACGAATAGTCGTGGGTTCAAATCCCACCAGGGGCGCCAAGAAAGGATAACATGCATAGACTATGGGCATTAATGTGGACAATACTGTTTGCTATAATGGTATTGAGCTTGGAAGAAATATGGTCAGTGACTCCAATTTGGGCCAGACTAATAGGATGTTTGTGTATTGGTATCGTTGCTGGTAAAATATATTATGCACTTAAACATGAGATACTGGCTATAATTGAACGTTGGTGGTATACAAAACTAATAATGGAGCAGCCGGCTAAGGTTGTGCTGACTCATTTT
>LAZR01000518.1_pt1 | contig 30164 bp, 29 predicted proteins | sample 329461 | NCBI WGS metagenome assembly LAZR01 (sample SAMN03002196, study PRJNA259156) | marine sediment metagenome | biome: sea floor; feature: Hydrothermal impacted sediments; material: marine sediment; isolation source: Loki non-amplified sample from Loki's castle hydrothermal vent sediment ...
TTCATGCAGAATCTCCCTGCGTTTAGCTTACGGAAAATTCTACTTTTGAGCACCCTGGTTTTTTGGGGGGATTACCGTACAGCTTGCTTGGCATTGAAATTTACGAATTTTATTTAGAACATGCCCATATTAATAATCCAGGAGGTGTAGTGACCGTCATAGATGATGGGCGATCAACTAGATTAGATCCTTGGCTGGTTGCAAAAGAGGTATTGGTGTATTCAAGCAAATTCAGACCGTAAATATTATGCTTCTCAACCAGGATATGGCATAAAATCACCTTCGGCAATTATAGAACATAATCTGCCTCTAAAGTTAACATTCACTTCGATCAAATAACTTTAATAAGAATAATAATTAATATTAAAACCACGGACATCATGCCAAAAAGTAAAATAAAATTTAATTTTTTATTTAATTTGACGAGTTGATTTCTCAGTAGCTTAACCTCTTGTGTGCTATCTATAATATTATTCGAACTGATTGATTTCTCTCTATCTGTCGAAGATTTATCTGCATGATTAGCAATAATACTACCACCCGCACCTGCACATGAAAATATTGCGAGATTAGAAAATATATTTAAATTTTGAGCCAATCCGCGACTAATTGAATCCCTACCTAACATACCCACAAAAAAATCGACATAGTAAATTCCAAAAAATATCCCGAAACATATTATAATTATTCCTTTAAACATCCTTTCATGCTTGTATTCTATTGCAAAAAAGAATAGAAAAAAATACCCAACAATAGTGAAAAAAAATGCTGCATCTGCATACTTGTATTTGAGTAAAAAAGGCACTACTACTATGATTAAAATCACTGCCAGTATAAGAATTAATCTTTCTTTATTTGTATACGATTTCATAATTTTTACTATACCACCTAACACAAACATTGGCCTGATTGTTTATAAATTCTAGCTCTAAGAAGTATATGTTGGAGGTATACATTCTACTAAATACAGTAACGCTCAAACTTTTAACGTATACCATCGCTATATTTGTAGATTATCTAAAAATGCTGCTTGCGGATATAGTAACCGAAGACTTTTGAATATTCATTATTTATTGAAAGCCAAGGCAGAGCATATTACAACGCCGAGACTCTGGAGACTGATGGGAAAATCACTCAACGTTCCACATGATTAGCAAATACTGTGCGGCTTAGCATCCCTTGACAATACGATTATAGTGTAGCCATGCTTGTAAGAACAATTTCTCCATCCTCTTCCCAAGCAATCGCCGCAAAAATAGATGCTGTTCCTTGGATTAAAAATACATTGTTCTCATGTGTGGCCTGGGTGACTCGCTTCCATTCTTTAATGTCAATTGAAGATGGCTTTGGAAAAGCCTCCGGATGGGTATGCCACTCACCAAGATGGCCTATATGCCCTTTGCTTTGCCTCCAATAACGAATAGCTAGATAGCAATGCTGAGCAGACTGCCGAATGAAGCGGTTTAAAGTACGCTTATCGCCCTCGCCTGGTCTCGTAACATCGACTATTTCCAGATATGACCCTCGTCTATAGCCAAGCAGCATGCCTCCAGCCTCCTTACTGACAGCGTCACGTTGCTTATGAGCTTGGAGGGCCTCCTGTACACTCGGTGGAACCAGCACGCCTCGTATCGGACAAGGTTCTTGTGGAACCAAGATTATGTCTTTTGACATACAGGACAATCCCTTTGTGAAGGAATATCAACATCCTGAATATCGTAGACATCAGCCCCTGTACGAGTTCTTACTCGATAATGCGGCTGCACCTTTCCATATAGCCAATCGACTACGACCTCGCCCGCAAGAGCGGCAGCGCTCATAGCAACGGTCACGGCATATGGCATTGTGACTTGGCAGCCTACATGAAGCGGACGTGGATCTTTTTTAGTAACGGGAAAGCGTAGCTTTCGGTTGCCGCTATCTTCATGGAAGTATAAACATTCACGGCACGCCAGCTTTCGATCATTCTCGACAAGCAGAGTTTCCCATGCCTCACCTTCTCCTGCGATCCAGGCGTACAAGACAGACGGCATGGCACCTTTTTGAGATACGCCATTCAGCACGTGCTCACCATTTAGGAATCGGGTCGTAGGTTCGTCACCTGTAGCATCAATGATGAGATCATAATCAAAATCTACTTCATCACACATTCTTTCGTTTTTTGAGATCAGATTGGCCCACGGAAACTCTTTTTTCATACGATGTACAAGTGCCTCAGCTTTCGACTGTCCAACCGCTTCCATGCCGAGTCGATGACGGCTTGTATTTCCCGCCTCAAGTACCTCCGGATCAACAATGGTGAGCGCCCCCAGTCCTGTCCCTGCGCCTAGTCGAACAAGAATATCAGTAAGATAGCCGCCAATTGCGCCTGCACCGATTTGCAAAATACGTTTGTTATCGAGCATAGGCTGCTGGTTCCTCCCATGAACTGTCTTGGGTGATTGGTCCTCTACAGAAAAGCGTGTTATCCAGCCTTTGGCTTGGGAGGGCTCAGTGATGCCTAGAGTTGCCAGATTGAGAACTCCCTGTTCAACGAGTTCCGTGAGTTCGATGAAGCCTAGCTGTTGATCTGGGGTACAAATGAGGCACCCGAAGTGGTTATAGTCTGTATAAAACCGAGATGCGAGAATGTTTGTAAGTTTCCGGTGGGCCTGCTGGCTTTCCAAGGCCAGCCAACTAAGAAGTTCTTGCAAAGTATCAGGAAGCTTTCGAAAGCCACTTGGCAACGATTGTGGATAATGAATAATAGGAAAGGTAAACAACCTCACGTATCCATGATCTGGATGCATTGTCTGCAATTGTGAGATACAGGTATCAGAATCGCTAGTGATCCAGAGATCAAGCGGCTGTTTTGAATCGCCAATGACGTAGCAGCAATCTTGCCGCCAGTCGAATCCTAGTGTCTGCACTCGGAATATATGTTGTTTCTGATGTGACCAATAGACCCAGAAGTCTCGCTTAAGATCATCAAGGTATTGCTGTGGTCTGAAACGCAGAATTGATAGAACGTGGCTCGCCTGCTGTAAACAATACTCAATGGCTTTTTCAGGGTAAGTGACATTGAGAACCACGGTACCTTTTTCCGCATAGCATACGGTACCGTCATAATTAATATGCGGCATGGACTTTTGTCTTAAGGGATGGTCATCGGGTATTTGAATACAGGGGTACTCACCTAACGTCCAGTCCTTGATTTTAATAGAGATGTGCATCGACCCAAACTTCACGGGCAGTTTGCCCCTGAAGATGTGGTATCCGTCTTCGTCAGGCTCAAATTCATGATTGAAACCTTTCTTCGCAAGATGGTTTTCGATGCGCATCCTCGTTCGAGAATACACTCAACCCGCTTCCACATGGGTAATATGTGGTTGAGCTTGCTGACGCGAAGGCGTTTGACGAATAGTACTGGCGGTTACCGCTACCGATACCAGAGCCGGATCTTCAGGTACGCGATGATCCAGATACGTTCTCAGCTCGGACAGATGTTTTTGAACAAGATCTGGGTCTTCAGTTTCAGTAGCTTTCCAGAGCGTATGCTTCATCGAGCCAACCCACGTGCAACTCTTGGTCTGATCCTCTGGACTCATGCGATTGAAGTTTTCGTCGCAAATGCTGGGTTCGTAGACAGGCTTAGTGAGCATGTCTCCAAGGCCATCCAAGACACTGAGCAGCGCTAGGTCATCCCGCCGGTCTGAAGGAATGCAAAGCTTACTTGCGCAGAGCATGAGCAGCACTGACGATGGCCCGCCCCCATCTTTCCAGTAGTAATCCCGAGTGCCCTTAAGATAGCGACAAATTCGGCGTAACTGATGGCCTCCCTCTTGCTTGAACTTCTTCTCAAAGTAATCGGCCACATCACGAGGATCCGACGCCAGCCATTCTCCATTTTTCAAGGCAAGCACGACTTGGTTAATGTCCTTCCACTCTTGTTCAGACATTTCCTCGTCGTAAGCCTTGGCGATTACAAGCCCTCTGTCAAAGACTTCCTTGATTTTCTCAAACTCCTCCCTGGGTGCCACATAGAGAGGCACATCGATATGCGCATTGATGCCATTTTTCATATGTAGACGTACACAAGTACGCTTGGTCGAAAAATCCCATCCCTCTTCTTCAGCTAACGGCTTGAGGATATTTTCAACCATGTTGAAGAAGGTTTTGGCTGCTTGCTTAGGGGTCTTTTCGGTTTCTTCCCAGTTTTCAACTGGGAGGTACACACCCAAATCGATGTCCATCTCCTGGTGGGGGTGACATGGGGAGTTGCAGGTGTCATATGCCCATGAACCCTGCGTAAAAAAGCGAGGACTGACACCTTTTCCCAGGCCAAAAACTCGTTCGGTCTCTTGTCTCAAACCAGTTAAGAGACGTTGACGAACTTTCTTTTTGGCCTCCTTCAGGCTTTTGGTTTCGTCATCGGATGGATCCAGTTTCCCCTTATAGCACTTGGACTCTCCTAACTTATGGAATGTGTGGTGGTAATTGGCCATAGAACTTAATCCTGATTGAAAAAGGTGGGGACGTTTGCGGTGTGCTTAAGCCATTTCCCAATTAAGGGTTCATTGAGCTGCTCTTGAGCAGCAGCTTCAGCCTGACCTTTCAAGGCTTCTTGGGCAGGCCTACCTATTTCATCCAGGCCTACACGATTTGCAATGTGAGGTGTAATCTCTCTGTCTACCTTGATCCAACGGTCATTAACAATATGCTTGGCCATGTTGTCGCTCATGGTTTCCTGGGCAGACATGGGCAGAGTTACTAAGCTCCTTCCCCATTGAGCAACGCCTGCGTCCAAGGACACCTTAGTGTCTTGGCACATGCTTTCATTCATGGTGCCTATCGAAATGACATGTATCTGGTGGGGTTGGTAATCGAGGATATAGAGGGCTTCGTGTATGGCAGCTAGGGCGGGAGAGTTGGCAACCAAACCACCATCGGCATAACGCTGATCTTCGAAGGTGTATATCGGAAAGTATGTAGGAGCTGCTGCTGAAGCCATAACTGCGTCAACTAGCTGACGCCGACCATCACTCATAAATCGTGAATTATGTTGAGTCTTGAAGTACTGCGCACTTCCCTTTGTCAGGTTGACCGCAGGGATCATTAGCCGATGGCGAAGATCCTGAAATCTGGTATGACCAAGCATATCTTCTTGCGTAAGCAAGGCTTTTAGAGAGTCAGCAGAATACTGGGCTTTAAAAAGACCTTTATAACCAGTGGCAGATTTGCGCTTAAAAATATCTTGACCATGGTCAATAAACAATCCGGGCAGTCGTTCAGTAGGCAGTTCCTTGGCTACCGCAGCTGCTAAGATGCTACCAACCGAGGTGCCAGCGATAAGGTCAAATTTACGAGCGAGTGGACACCCAGCCATTCGCTCAAGGTGTTCGAGAATCTTGGCCGTGAATAGACCGCGAAAACCTCCCCCTGATAATGAAAGAATCCAAAAGTCGCTTTTATCATCTGCTTTTGCGATTCCATTGCTCTCAAGCCCTTCAGACCCACATACCATATATATGCCGCCAATCGATGAACTATACCATATATAGCGCACAAACAGCTTTCAATCAAGATTAGCGGCATTTACCACACGACATAGAGCCCAACGAACCTTCCAAGAGAACTCGCCGATTGGTAGGACAGTATTATATGAGTAGCACTTGCTTAGCAGAGATCCACAAACTCGCAGCTAAGCCATTCGCCCAGCCCGGTAGTATGTGCTCACCGCTCCGTGGCCTTGACCATGTAACTGAAGCAGACCTCAGTCAACATGTCCTTCTCCCAAGCAAAGCACACTAATAGATGGCTACCTCAACTAAATTTGGCAGCAAAGACCGCATCAAAGTCCAGTAGTCACGCTTCCAGCCAGGCCACGGCGGAGAAGAGCCAAGAAGGCAGACAAAACGGCCAACGACAATAACCATTCTTATGTAATACCAATTCGCTGCCGTGATACAGACGGGTGTTATGAGGGGCTAGACAAACTATTGTGACATGGTGATTTATAATAATTCTGAGTAATTGCGACGGGTTGGCCGAATATCTGTTCGATAGCTCTTAAGATGCTCAAGGTTACTCCACTCGTTGGCTCTGCACTAAAATAATGAGCGTCTTAATATGGTGTGAATCGCCCCGCATTTCGTGGACACCTCAGTCAGCTGTCATGTCTTTTGCATTCGCCTTCACTGCCAATGTTGGCTTTGTATCTATAACAGTAATCTTCTCTGCATCTACGAGAATTTTGGAAATCTCTTTCTGGCTGTAGCCCTCAGTCTCCATAATGACTACTTTCTTTTCAGTGGTTTGTATCATGACTTTTCTCGATGCTCTGAATTTAAGCCAATGCACTATAACCGTTGCAAGGGAGACAAATGCCGATGCTTCCCCGAGTGCCAGGATAATCTCGGCTGTACCACCCGAAGCATAAAATCCTGGTTTCGGAATATTGATTTTGTAAATGATGCTTGCTGATTCCAGGTCTCCTAGAAATGAGTCCTGACTATCTTTGAAAAACTCAAGCATTAAGGTCATATTGATTTTCTTCCTGCAAAGGAGCCTATATTACATCAGTATAACTAACCTAGGGGAAAGGCCAGCTCCTGCCAACCATTTCCTCTAACACAAAAGGGGGGAGATATTATTATCTGCGTATAACAATAAAAACTCTGCTAAGGGATGCAGTAGGATTTTGCCGACTAACATTAAAAAAGCGGACCGGAGGCCGCTAAAAAAGACTTTACTTGTCCTGAAAGTATTTCTACAGCTCGCGCTTACCATCCATCAGACGACTGACACTGAGCGGATTACCTTCTTGTAACGCTCAAGGCAGTAGTTCAGCCAAAAGAGACTGGTAGCATATAGGGCGTAAGAAACGCTTGATGGCTCCCGTGCCTAATGATGTGTTACTGGTTCATGACCAGTGCGTTAAGATTACGCCACACCGCTGGCGCGACCAAGCGAGCCAAATGGCTGGGGCGTAGCACGTAGTGACCATCCCTAACAGGGGTCATAATGTCATCTACAGTGCGCCTTGTGCGGTATTGGCTTAGCTATGGTCATTCTTAGGTAGAGAGGCTACCTCTTTTGGCCTCCACTTAGCGATCAAGGCGGTGAAGCGAGACGGCGGCACCTAAGTTTTGATCCAAGAAAGAACCAGACTTTACTAGTCTTACGCTCGCTCTTCCACAACCCAACTGACCACCTCTTCATTACCAAACTCGGCTTTCCACTCTTGAATCACTTTATGATTCCCACCACGAGTTTCAACCACTTCGCCTGAATGTGGGTTTTTATAGACTTTCAACAGACGTTTTTTTCGACCATCGGTACTAACAGCTTTGTCGGTTTTGGCTGAAGTACTGCGATATGATGGATCCAAGATTTCGCATACATCACGTGCCAATTTTCCGTGCTCGGTCATCAATACTTGTAATTTTTCCTTGAACTCAAGCTCCTTCTTAAGTTCACTATTATTTTCAAGTACTTGCAGCTCTTCTTGTAACTGCTTCAGCATTTGTTCTTTCTGGATGTAATCCTTCAGTACTGATCCCATATATCTCTTCCCTATCGTTGAAATTTACTTCTAAGTCAGCGCCTTATTATCCACTATTTTAAGATTAAAAACTTATTGTGGCAAGATTTTCAATTTCAGCAATAGTGATAAAGAATTCGTTCAATAGGGTCAAAATTGTGTTTTTGGATTGCTGGGGGATACCATTTCGCTGGTTGGCTATTAGCTATATTTTTTCCATTGATATTTTTTTACTCAGCCGCTGATATCACAGCTGCCTATAAGTTGGTTCTTTTGCGAAATACTGTTATTGAAAATTCCAAAAACCGGCCTGAGTTATTGACTACCGTCAATAACTTAAATTGTAATCACTGAATAGTTTAGACATTTTCAGTTGATATATTTTACGTCAGAATTACGCAGTTTCATGGTGCCTCTCCTACGTAAGCAGCATTCAATAGAGCTTCAAGAGGCTTTTTTTCTATGACCTGAGGATTCCAGTATGGGTTCTGAAGAGCGATATGCAATGCAGCGTCGAGATCAGCTTCCTTCATGCCTATTTCTCTAAGAGACACTTTTGCCCCGTTCGATTTAGCCAAGTCATACATACCACGCGCTGGATCCTGCACACCTAATGCACGGGCAATTCTTTGCATACTATCTGGGGCCGCTTCTCGATTATATGCGATGACATACGGCAAGATGACAGTGTGGGTTTCAGCGTGAGGCAGATTGAAACTCCCACCCAGTGTATGGCAAAGCTTGTGATGCAGCGCCATTCCCACACTTCCTAAGACAATGCCGCAGAGCCAAGCACCGTACAGACACTGCGTTCTCGCCTCAATATCATCCGGATGGCGATAGATAATAGGAAGACCAGTGGCCAACGCCCGGATACCCTCTTCCGCCATTAGACTCACCACGGGGTTAGTATCTTTGGCATATAACCCTTCAACGGCATGCGCGATAGCATTAATACCACTGGTAATGGACACATCGCATGGTAAGTTAATCGTCAGATTAGGATCATATATCACTACCTTAGGCTGAACCTGAGAAGCTTTACCTGTTTTCTTTACCCCATGTTCGGTGATGCCATAGATAGGTGTCATCTCTGAACCCGAGTAAGTGGTAGGGATAGCGATAATCGGTAGTTCAGTTTCTAGAGCCACCGCCTTCGCCAAACCGATACTCGATCCTCCTCCAATTGCCACAATCCCATCAACAGTTAACTGGCTGACCTGGTCCAGGGTTTGTTGTACAGCGTCAATGGGAACATGCATCCTGGCTTGATGGCATGTCCCGACGCAACGAGTCCCTAACTGTGTTGCGACCTGATGTGCCAACCTCGTTTGGCCGGGGGTGGAAATAACAAGAACTCGTTTTATCCCTAAGAGCTTGGCCTCTTCTGCAAGTGCTGCAAAAGAATCTACGCCAAATATTACCCTTACCGTTGTCGCAGAATAGATGAAGGGTGCGATCATATGTGTGCCCCATGGTCATTATAATGTTTGCTAACCTGTATGTGCTTCACTGGTTACCTAACAAAGCATTACACAATGTGTTCCTAGAATGATTATGCCTAGGGACTAGTTTTCGATGGCATATAAAGCGAATGCATAAGCGCAGGGTGAGAAGCTAGAATGCTCTCTACCCTCGAAGCGGTCACCCTAAGTTCTTCAAGTCTCTCTTTCACCAGACTTTCTGCCGTTACTCGCCCACTGTAAGCCGAGCAGTTAATGGCAGCTACCGTCTGCCGGTTGGAGTTTTTCACCGGCACTGCAAGTGAAGTGATACCGTAGTCAAGCTCATCGACGGAGGTAGCGTACCCCAGCTCTCGACACTTAATAAGCTGATCGGTGATTACTTTAGGGTCAATTAAGGTTTTATCGGTCAGTTTATGAAAATTAACCTCATTAAAATAGACCTCTAATTCATCAACTTCCATGCTCGACAACATCACCTTTCCTAATGAAGTGGCGTAAGCTGGGAAGGTAGTACCCGCTGTTGCCATCATTCTCTTGGCGCGCTGCTCGGAGTAGCTAGCAATGTACAAAACTTCGAGCCTATCAAGGGTAGCTACAGAAGCGGAATCTCCAAAGAGCCCCACAAGACGCTTCAATTCAGGTAACAACAACTCTTCACTGTTCGCTGAGCGAAGATAGACGGAACCTAAGGTAAGCACCCTGGCACTAAGAACAAATTTTCGTTCAATTCGCCGTACGTAACCTAATCGCTCCAACGTGTTGAGGCTTCTCCTTGCAGCAGCAGGGTTTAACTCCGCACGCCGTGAGACTTCACTTAATGTCAATACGGCATGTACCTTATCGAAGCACTCAAGCACCTTAAGGCCCCGTGCTAATCCCTCGACAAACTCTCCCTTCTTTTCTTCCACTAAAATAACTCCTGATGTGACTAATCCCTATACCATACATTGCTAACGATCCACCAAGCCAATCCTTACTTTGTAGTCCCAAAATAAGACTTGCCCAAGCATCGAGCCAATGGCTTTATAAGTGGCATCAGTATTAACAGTAGGGTCAAGCTGAGCAGCGCAACACTGATTGGACGATCTAGGAAGACGGTAATGTCTCCTCTCGATATCACTAGAGATCTTCGCAGATTCTCTTCCATGAGCGGTCCGAGTATAAAGCCCAACAATACCGGTGCTGGATGAAAGCGAAAGCGCAGAAGTACGTACCCAGCGACGCCGAAAAACAGCGTAACGAAAACATCGAATACACTGTTATTAACGCTATATGACCCCATGCAAATAAAGAAAATGACGGTCGGATAGAGTATTCGGCTAGGAACACTCATGATTTTCACGAATACGCCAATAAGCGGAATATTTAGAATTAAGAGAATTAAATTGCCTACCCAAAAGCTGACAATAAGCCCCCAGAACATCGCAGGCTCGTTAGTAATAAACTGAGGACCTGGCGTTACTCCATGCATCATCATGGCACCCAGTAATACCGCCATAACGACATCACCCGGAATACCCAGGCTAAGCGTTGGGATAAAGGCGGACTGCACAGAAGCGTTGTTCGCTGCCTCTGGTGCTGCTACACCTTCTACAGCACCTTTTCCAAATTTACCGGGGTCTTTGCTAACCTTTTTTTCCATGGCATAAGCCATAAAGGACGCTATGCTCGGCCCAGCGCCTGGTAGCGCACCAATAATCGACCCTAATGTTGAGCCCCTAAGGATGGGCCCCCAAAGCTGGCGAAACTCTGCTCGGGAAGGAAGCATAGACTTCATGGGGATACGGCTAGGTGTCGATACGACTCTTGGTGTCTCCGCTTGAGTCATTTTGTGAATGATCTCAGCTACTCCAAAAAGCCCCATTGCAACAGCTATAAGGCTGACACCGTCGTAAAAATTAATGAGACCGAAAGTAAAACGCGGCACCCCAGAATTAGGATCCATGCCAACTAATCCAAGGATTAAGCCAAACACTACCATCACCAGGGACTTGATAGTTGAACCATTCGAAAGTGTGGAGGCAGCCACTAGTCCCAGAAACATCACAGAGAAATACTCTGTTGAGTTGAAACCAAGAGCAATGCTGGCAATGGCGGGAGCAAAGCCCATCACCAGCAATATCGCAAACGAGCCACCGCAGAAGGAGGCAGCGGCATTAATAAACAATGCTAGTCCTGGACGACCACTCTTAGTCATTGGGTAGCCATCTAGCGCCGTTACGGCTGTCGAGGCTGTACCTGGTAGATTTAGGAGAATGGATGTTATTGATCCACCATACTGCGCGCCATAAAATATCCCGGCCAGCATGATCAATGCGACCGTAGGATCGAGCCCAAATGTCAGCGGCAGTGCTACAGAAATAGCCACTAAAGGGCCAATACCTGGCAAAGCCCCTACGAAAGTCCCTAGGAAGACACCGATGAAGCAAAACAATAGCGCTTCACCTGTAAAGGCGACCTGAGCCCCTAACGCAAGGTTTGATAGCATATCCATTAGCTAAACACTCCCGTCGTAAATGGCTCAAGTGGTAAACGAAGGAGTATGATAAACAATAAGTAGCCAACCAAACTTAGGCCGATAATGGTCCCAAGGAGCGTGACTATTGAAATCGGCTCCCTACCTCCAATGGCCGTTAGAATTACGAGCGATGTGGTAGCCGGAACAAGTCCTAAACTTTCCACTAGCAAAGCAAATGAAATAAGCGCCAAACTAATAAATATCAGGCTGCGAAAATTGAACGCGGTTTCTTGCTTACCTTCGGCTGGCTCTATAGCGGTGGCTAGGCCAAGAACAGCCATGATAATTCCCAAGCCGAGAGGAAAGAACCCTGGACCTATACGGCTCATACTTCCCATAGTTAGTTGGGTTCCAGCATAAGCAACATAAAGTCCAAAAATTACGATAAGCGCACCGAACAGAACATCCGATAAGCGACGATGTTTAAGCATGGCGTTCTCGCACTATTATTGTTGTTGACCAAACTGACCTACCCAATACCCTGACAGATTTACACCTGCCAGGGGTGAAGTAGCGCTCTTCTATTAATCAGCCTGTGCGCCTGCGGCGTCAGCAATTTCGCCCCACTTTACAACTTCGTCCGAAATGAACTGCTCAAGGTTGGCAAATTCGACGTCACCAAACTCAATGCCCGTCCGTTCGAAGTGCTCACGAACATCCTCGGAAGCCAGGCTGTTCTCTGCTGCCTCGCGAAGACGCTCGGTAACCTCTTCAGGCATATCGGCTGGTCCTGCCAAGAGGAACCAAGCCACTAAATCGAAATCTTCAAAAGTATCCGCAATAGGCGGCACGTCGGGGGCAACTGATGAACCTTCTGCGCCACTCACCCCAATGGCTTTCATCGTGCCTGCTTCTATATTTGGCAGCGCAGCGACAGGATGGTAAAACATAAAGTCCACTTCACCTGACATTACGGCTGTCAGCCCTTCGGCACCCGAGCGGAAAGGCACGTGAATCATGTCCCCTTCGGTTTGAATGTTTAGTAGCTCGCCAGCGAGGTGGCCTGATGTACCATTGCCAGCAGAGGCAAATGTAACTCCTCGATCTTGCGCGGCCGCTTCAATCAGATCTTCTAGGTCATTAAAGTCAGAATCACCACCCACTACTAGCAGGGTTGGGGTATACCCAATAAAGGCAATTGGCGTGACATCGGTTTCCGGATCATAGGGATTGTCTGGATAAATGGATTTGTTAATGGCCAGCGTACCCACTGTCCCCATCGAAAGGGTATAACCGTCGGGATTGGCCTGGACCACCTGTTGTGTGCCTACACTACCGCCAGCACCTGCACGATTTTCAATCACAACCGGTTGGCCAAGATCCTCAGCCATGCCTTGCCCGACAACACGAGAAATTAAGTCCGTGGTGGTGCCAGCTGCAAATGGGGCAACTATCGTCACGGGACCATCAGGAAACTCCTGTGCACTTGCCGTAGTAACCTGGCTGATTGCAACCGTAAGAGTTGCTACTGCTAAATGAGTGATAGTCAGCTTTTTCATATTTCCTCCTATGAGGATTGGCGTGAATTATTGTTGGTTTAAGCTATGCACTGCGTTTTAGGTGTTGCCGTGAAAACAAAGTCCATACTTGCGTATGGCTTTCGATCTTGCCTAAGCAATCTCACTTCTATTTATTGTTATGGTTGTACATTCGTTGCTTCCAGCTCTCGCCGAATTTCATCTCCATGTTCGTTAAGGGTGGGTGGAGGAATTACCTCCAGCGTTGGTTTGCCATCAAAGCTAAATGGCGAACGTACAGTGCGAAACTTACCCATTTCAGGGTGTTCCGTTTCAATAGCAATTTTTAAATGGATTGCTTGCGGGTCATCCAAGGCTTCGTCAGAGTCGTAAGCTGGCGAATGGGGTACACCTTTGTCATTTAAGATCCCGCACCAGACATCGCGTGTTTGGCTGGCGAAGATTGGGGTTAAAATATCGATTAATGCGTCCTGATTTTTAATTCGATCAAGCCGATCCGCAAAGCGACTATCTCTCTGTAAATCAGCTCTGCCTACACTTTCGGTGAGTGCCTCCCAGAACTTGGCCGGAGAAGATAAGTGGAATGCAATCCATTTCTCATCGGCACATTGAAAGGTGTAAGACTGTGAGACTTGAGGGCGGCTTAAGGGTCCCATTACCTCTCCTTCGCTGAGGTAATGCGTAAAACTGTCGAGATTAAAGTGCATCATGGCTTCGAGCATGGAGATGTCCAACCGTCGGCCTTTACCAGTAGCCCCCCTTTCCAACAAGGCAGCCATGATTCCCATCGCTGCGTATTGACCGGTCACAGAGTCAGCAATAGCAGGACCAATAACGCGTGGGCGATCTGGAGGGGTTAATAGGCGTAGATAACCGCTTGCCGCCTGAGCGACAGTGTCAAAAGAGGGTCTATCCCGCGAAGGTCCACTTTGTCCAAAACCTGAAATAGCACAGTAAACCAACTTTGGGTTGATGCTACGTAAGGTCGCTTCTCCGACACCCAATTTTTCAGCTACGCCAGGACGGAAATTTTGGATAAATACGTCTGCACCTTCGATCAATTGATGAAGAACTTTCAGATCATCTGGTTCTCTAGAATCTAGGGCAATAGAGCGTTTGTTACGGTTATAAGTTTGAAAATGCGGAGAGTATAGGCCTCCCTTAAAGGCACGGAAAGGATCGCCGTCGCCCGGTCGCTCGATTTTAATAACATCTGCACCTAGGTCGGCGAGGTGCATACCAGCAGCCGGGCCTGTGATATAGGTCCCCATCTCAATAACGCGTATATTGCTCAACATTTTTGTCATAGCGTTCGCCCCTTAGGCTGTTGATGACCATGGGCGAATTCGGAGGTTTCTGACTCTTCATATGCGATGGCTTGATCCGCTTGATGAGACATGATGAAGCCAATCGAGCGTTGGGATTCTTCAAAAAGATGCGCCACTAAGCCAGCAGCTCGTGCTAGAAGAGGAATACCTTTCATGGCATCTACCGGCCAACCGGCATCTAACATCACGGCAGGGATCGCACCTGAGACATTGATGGGCAAAGGACGATTGATAATATCGGGTGCAAGCTTCGCGAGCATGCGTAATACCTGAATATGTTCTCCAGAAATCCCATGTGTATCAGCCAACTTTAAGAGTACGTCCGCCCGAGGGTCGCCCGCGCTGTGCTGCGGATGCCCTAATCCAGGGACTTTTTGCCGTTCTGCCTTAATCCGCTCCAAGCTTTCACGGCAGACCTCTTCAATGTCTCGTCCATCAGCGCACTTTTTGACGATATCCACGACAAAGCGCCCAGCTATTTCGGAGCTTCCAGCTACCACTGTGCCCATTCCCAATAATCCAGCAGAGATAGCGCCTTGCCAGCTATCCGGACCTGCTGCCAACGTCATGCGTGCCGCCTGAACACTAGGCACCAAGCCATGTTCTGCTATGGCTACCAAGCATGCATTGGTCATCATTCGCTGCTCATTCGTTGGTGTTTTACCGATGACCAGCAGCCAAAAATAATCAACGAATTCAATTTTTCCAATTAACTCACTACAGAGGTCATGCCCGCGCACGGTGATACTCTTATCATCTGACGTGGCTATCGACGTAATGGCTTGATCTTGTTTTCCAATTCGCATTCGACACACCTTTTTTCGCTATACGAAATATTTTTCACTAGATGAAACAAGATTAGCGCTTGATCAGATTAAGTCAAGAAACTCGGATCAAAAAGTTAAAGAAAGGCGTTGAGCGCAACTTATGCGCACCCTATCAAAACGTCTATATCGAATCGTTCTACGGGCGCTTCCGTGATGAATGCCTGAATGCGCACTGGTTCACCCGCCAGAGTTGTCATCGAGGAGCGGTGACGGGAATACAACGAGGAACGACCGAAGAAGGGACGGGAAGAATTAACGCCTTCTGCCTATGCCGAGCATCTGGCGTTAAAAAATAAAGTAACTTCAGACTTTACCCCCGGGTGCTACTGAGGATGGGATGACGTCGCGGGCAAGCTATTAACATAAGACTGAAAATCATTACTATACTGATGTGCATTGTGCATCCACCAACCATCAAAGTAAGGCTTTTCACGGTAGCTTTGAATGTTGTTAATCCAGTCAATCCATGCATCATTCTCAACTAATCGATATTTTTTATGGTGACGAAACACAAGTTCGAAAGTATTAAAAACCATAAACATAATATTCTCTAAAATTTCCAAAGAATTTTCAGATTGTCCCTCAATATACGTTGTGTCTAGTTGGCTCCAAAGACCAGGGTTATCAATCCATAACTTGGTAAGATCGTCAAATTTAACGAGAAGTGCCAGCTCACTAGCTGCCCGCACGTGACGTGTTTGCACTGACATCTGCCAGATTGCAACCATAAGAGTCAATATAATGCCCAGACTCTGAATGATGTCTACAAGCTGAATGGAAGTTGTCATACTGTACTCTCCGATTAGTGTAGCGCTACTAAATCAGGGTGAAGACGCCGCATGCATGCTAGTAGCGGGTGTCACTTAGTGTCAGTGAACAGGTTATATAATGAGACACTCAATGAATATATGCCAAGATTTCTTGCTTGCAGCAAGCAGCAATGCTGCTTACCAACATTATACAATATGTTCATTTATAAGAATTTATGTCAATTAACATGTTCGACTAAGCGCTATAATAAGAGAAGTCTTAAAAGAGTACGTTTCCATGACTAAAAATTGGTTTTTTAAAATTCTGAATGGGCCATCTGAAAAAAAAAGTCGGTTTTAGCACGCATATGAAAATTGATGAGGCATTAGATGAAGTCTTTGAAGAATATGGCTTTGAAAACAGAATGCGCTTATTAGATCAAGCTATTAAAGAAAATTAATACCTAAACTTAACAATCCAGGACACTACCAAATCCTAATATAAGTCTGCACATACTTTACATTCATCTAGAGTTTTGTTGATAGTGAGAAACTTTATGCAGGATTGATCAGCTCGTCGCCCTGCCCCTCCGCTGGTTTGTTGACGTTAGTACTGACTGGCCAATGCACTAGCAGCTCTGCATCGATGTGTCGCACCATGCTGCGAACGGCCTCACTATCTGTCAGGTCAGGTGCAAGCCAGTGAGTAAGACTGTCATCGTCAAGAATGAGCGGCATCCGGTCATGAACATCAATAGCACTACCCCGCGCTCCCTCAGTAATGATTGCACAGCCTAGACTTCCATCATTGCGCTCAGCATAAATGCCTGCAAAAAAAAGCGGGTATCGATCTTTTCGGCATATAAAATGCGGTTGTTTAGGGCTCGAATCTTTTATCCATTCGTACCAGCCATCTGCTGGTATAAGGCATCTATGGCGAGCAAAAGCTGACTTGAAGTACGCGTTTGTAGCTACGGTCTCAACTCGGGCATTTATTGGCTGGTTGCCCTTCCCCTTGGCCCACGATGGTCGAAACCCCCACCACATATCCTCTACAGTAGGAGCCGAGTTCTCAGAAGTCTGCCGTATGCTCGCGATCCAAGTGCCCGGCGCGACATTATATCGAGGCATTACCTCTTGCTCAGGCACAGCGGCTCCGACCTTTTGGGCCAGAGCACTTATCGGGCTGAATAAAGCTAATCGTCCGCACATAAAAAGAATGATAGCCGAAAATCTGCGCTTCACAGCCACCCATTAATATCAGAGCTTGCAGACAACACTGATCATCGCTTATCGTCTGCCTCGAATACTGTATATTTTAACAGTTATTTAAGGAGCCGCTTATGTCGAAATCTTACGAGCAGTTAATCAAGCGAGTGCAGCGTATTATCGGTAGCCCTGGGGCTCAGACCAAGCTTTCTGCGGAAATCAAAAAGCAACACGATGAGGATGCAGATGACTGGGCACAAATGCTTTCGGAATTAGGCACTGTCGAGAACGTCACGCTTACACCTATGGACGACAACGCTGATCATGTGAGCATTAAATGGAACCCCGAGGAGAGCATGTCATGAGTATGCATCTCTCAATTTTGGGACGCGTTGACACCATTGCACCGCCGCTACCCATATCTCTCATGGGTGGAGCAGTACGTGCTGGCTTCCCTTCGCCTGCTGATGATTACGTTGAAGCCGAGTTAGACCTGGTCGCGCACTTAATCCAGCATCCTTCAGCTACGTATTTTGTAAGAGCTAAAGGTAGCTCTATGGTCGAAGATGGTATCTTCGATAACGACCTACTCATTGTCGATCGATCTATCACCCCACGGCCAGGGCATATAGTAATCATGTGCATTGATGGGGATCTCACTTGCAAGCGCCTTAGCACGATTGGCGACCGCCCCTACTTAACCGCATCGAACCCAAGTTTTAAGCCTATTCCGCTTACCGGGCATGATTGCCAAACCTGGGGTGTGGTCACTCACAATATCCATGCGTTAGCACCAGGGTTCTCAACATGATCGCACTCGTCGATTGCAATAATTTCTACGTCAGCTGCGAGCGCGTGTTTAACCCAAGGCTGGCAGGCAAACCGGTTGGGGTGATGTCGAACAACGATGGCTGTGTTGTCGCCCGCTCCCAAGAGATCAAAAATCTAGGCGTAGCGATGGGTATGCCCGCACATCAGATCGACCCCCATATTCGTCGTCAGTGCGTGCTGCTTTCAAGCAATTACGCTTTGTACGGAGATATGAGTCGACGCGTAACTGATGTGTTATCGCAGCACACACCTCACGTTGACGTTTACTCGATTGATGAATCATTTCTATCATTTGAAGGATTTGAACCTGAGTCTCTTGAGGAACGCTGCCAACAAATGCGACTCCAGGTGCGTCGCGACACCGGCATACCCGTTAGCGTGGGCCTCAGTACATCTAAAACGCTTGCGAAAATCGCTAATCACCGAGCTAAGAAAGAACCCTGCTTTTGTGGCGTGGCAATCATGCATCCAGATAGGGAAGATACCAAAGCGTTTTTGGAGCAGTTGCCAGTAACGGAAATATGGGGGGTTGCTGGTCGCAGCGCCGTTCGCCTTCGCACTCTCGGCATTGAAACCGCTTGGCAGCTACGAACTTCCGAGCCTAAGCATCTACGCAAGCATTTCTCAGTCATCATGGAACGTATCGTCTGGGAGCTTCGTGGTGTTGATTGCATCCCGCTTGATGATATGACCCAACCTAAACAACAGATAATGGTCAGTCGTAGTTTTGGGCGCCTCACAAAAAATAAAACTGACCTTCATGAAGCTATCCGTGTACATACGACTAGGGCAGGTGAAAAGCTACGCAAACAGAAAGGCCTTGCCCAAGCCATTATGGTGTTTGTTCGAACTAACCGATTTAGACAAGATTTGCCAAGCTACAGCAAAAGCTTCGTCATGCCGCTACCCCAGCCAACTGACGACAGCCGCGAACTTGTCCGAGCAGCCATGGCTGGGTTAGAGCGAATATTCAAAGCAGATATTCGTTATCAAAAATGCGGTGTGATGTTGATGGACCTCTGTGACCACGACAATGAACAGCTTGGATTGCTTGCAGAACTGAAGAGTGATGAACAGCGCGAAAGAAATGAAAAATTGATGTTAACCCTTGATAAGATCAATAGGGAACACGGCAAAAATACAGTAAGGCTTGGCATGCATCGTAAGCAGAATGCTTGGCAGCTTCGTTGTGAGCATCGTACTCCGCGCTATACCACACGCTGGGATGAATTGGCTGTTGTGAAAACATAGATATGCCGTCCGTGGCAATTCTGAATCCATTCAAACTGAAATAATCCACGAGTCATGCTTCCGTCATGTTAAAGCGGCGTCACTGCTAAACAATAACGTATAGCAGTGTGTCTCGGTTTCCGGGTCATCTGACCCTGCTTGATCGCTCACTAACGAGTCTGAACAATCAGGGTACCCTTACGACCTGCATCGGTGAAGCAACAGGCTTCTTTAGCTTGGTCTCGCTATTTCTTTACCTTCAGTAGTTGCCAAACTGGGGGAGCGTCTACCCCTTTAGGTATGATGGGGTCATCGCTAGATTGAATAGCAACAGAATCCAGGCTATTCCGCCCAACTTCCCAACCCTGGATAACATTGAGATCCCTGATTCCTAAATAACTTCCATTTTTCCAAGTTGGTAGATGCGGAGTACTTGAGTTCTGATCTATCACGCCAAAGGTCAATACATACTCCCCTGCCTGTTTATAATCCCTCAAAAAGCGATCAAGGTTCACAGAGGACTGAGGATGCATTGTATTAATTCGACTGACCATCATAATTTTGCCATTTTCATTTGCTTCAAAATTTTCGGATAAGTGAACACGATACTCATGAGGATTTTGCTGGTTTACTCCTCGAATGATTGTTACACGAAGCCGATTTTTCGGATCATCCTTGCCAATAGTTTCAACAAGTTCTTCGAAGATTTTCTCCGCTGCACCCTTGTTACGAAACAGTACAATGAGTACGGGGGGTGTGCCTTTAGATGACATGAAAGCAACTCCATTCCATGTCGCTTGGTTCCATAACCGAACATTTATTAATCCATGATGCTTGTAATCGCCATGTCTGGATTTCTCCGGATCAATCATATCGAGGCGGGGAGCACCTTCGCTGGGCTTCAGGCTATCAACCCTAGTCGTTTTCATAGGATTTTTCGGAAACCCGGCATCCCACTTTTCCTTTCGAAGCAACGGGAAGTCACGCTGTTCAGGCATCTCTAAAATTGACTTTATAGAACCGGTAGCGTCATCGCCGAATACATGGCATAGCGCTGTAAAACATGAGCTAAATGACACCGCTCTTTGCATGACTTGGTCTTCGACGAACATGGTCTTCAGAGTAGTGTGGGAATCCTTTACGTGTACTATACGGGAGAAGACGTCAATCAAAAATTCCTGAAGCCATTGCTGGATAACCGCTTGTCCATCAACGTTCAATTTCCGATTAGAAAAGGAAGAGCATAGTACTTCGAAAACAAGATCTCGGTCTGAATCATTCACTTCATGTGTGATCGAAATTTCTTCATCATCATCGACTGAGATCTCGATGACCAACCTTTTCTCTGTAATGACGATATGATCCACAATCACCGTGGCGAGTATCGATTCGAGAGCCGACGAAATAGTCTCTGCCAACTCCAAAAAAGGTGTGCGGTTAGGGAATGAAACCTCGACCTCACATCCCATAACAATAGTTTTTAAACTGGAATATCTTCCTGCTAACAGGTTAATTGGAGGAGGCTTGATCCCCAAATCAACGTCCCGAACCATCTTGATAAAATCGAGCAACCCTTCAGCAGTCTCATTCGTATTCTCTTGTGCCAACTCCTCATAGCCGAGCACATAAAGAAGAGTGGACTCACTAACCACCAATCCATGCGCTACTAACCAATTGGGCAAATTCGCTAAAGCAGAAAGGACTTCATGATTACTATTGACAATTATTTGCGACAAGAAAGCATCGAAACGCTGAAGTTCATCCTCTGAAATTAGCTCCTCCTTGAACCCTTGGGAGATCAACAGAGCTAAATGCCACCACGCGAGAGCTGCATGGATACGCCCCAATCTCAGCTCCACCTTCGCTAAACGTATAAATGAAAATACTTGACCAGGTAGCAGTTCCCCTTCGGTCCAATACTCATTGGTTGCCAGAGTAGAAGCTAGGAGGTGGCTGGCTCTCGCCGCCCACAACAGATCAACCTCGGAATAAGCCTTAGCTAAAAAGTTCAAAGCACCATACAGCTCCTGCTCATGGCCTTTTTGATAGAGGCCTGCAAGAGATTTTCCCAACAATTTAATCGCCTCATAGGGCTTTCTAGTATCAAGCCTTCTGGCACCGCGGTTGAGCCACATCTGCGCAGCTTTAGACCGCCCCTCGCGGTCTGAGAAGCTTTGAGTAATATAATCGAGAAGTGCCTCATAGCTCTCTAGATCACCCATTACGTCATCAAGCTCTATAACTAAGTGATAAAGCTCTGAATGAGCGAACCCGATCAGATTTTCACCCCTTTCGAAAATATCAAGCAATGAACTGAAAATTTGATCAGCGTCTTCTGGCGCTCCAATTGAATAGAGGGCCATAATTTGAAGATAGGCCTCACCCATAAGCGAATTGCTCGGGCGGTCATCCATATCGACAATTGAATGCAAGGCAGCGCGCAACTGTTTGCGCAAGGACTCAAGCTCGGTTTTATCTCCTTGGCCACGAATTTTGAAAGCACTTGAATATAGTCCGAACAAAGTAACAACATCGCCCCATTGAGAGGCATAATCCAGTGTCTGCGCCACTGCCAAGCTAGACAAAAACTCTGTTCTAAAGAGATCGAAATCCTCTAACCACCAATAGGCCGCCCAGGCGTACTGATAGTGAGTTTTGAACTGTTGAAAAACAGTACCAAATTTTTTCGTAACCGCTACGGCCTGATCAAAGCGTCCACGTGTTTCAACTTCAGGTTTTTCTAGCTCCTTAGAAAGAATCGCAGCTTCGAGAAACTCGCCCACTTCTTCGGTTGAAATAGCTGAAAGGTTAACCGTAGCTTTGATGGTTTCCTCAATTTCCTTTAAGCGCAATTCTCTAGCATAGTCAGCGATACCGGTTTGAACTTCCCTTCGCCAGTCCACTTCGATACCAAGGGTTTCAATTGCCATTTCTTCGAGGCCAAGCGAAAAAATCTGATCAAGAATCCAAGAACGATCCAGGATCCGTACATCAATTTCAGTCCCTTTTGTCAGCTCATCTTCAAGAGCACTACGTTGATTACCTTTTGTAAATTGGTTCGTGACGAAAAAAGCCTTTACGTAGCCACGATCTGTGCCCTTGATCTTCAGAACATCCTTTCGGCACTTCTGCTTCCACTCTACCTGAGTGCTGACAGCAAATGCCCAACGTTCTTTGTGCGCATCATCATTTACGCCGACATACCAACGTAGTTTGACCTGTTCACTCACAGGGAATGTCTGCGTATCGACTTTCCCGTCACCGCCCGCAACCGGACCAGTTTGTTCTAAAAGGTTCGGGCAAATCGCACTTTCGCAAAGTTTCTTAGCAAAATCTTCAAAAGCTAACTCCTTATTTCTACGATTGAGAGTGTCGAGCTGATACTCAAGGAAACCACGATCCAGCCTTCCAATCTCTCGGCGCACGGAATCAGAAAAACGCTCAGGACGCCGCTCTTTCAAAAATTTCTTTGGTGAAAACAGAGGGTCAGCTGGTTTGTGCTGTGACATGAAAACTCCAATAGTGGTTATCGCTACGGCCTGGGCAAAACTATCTAAAACCCCTGTCCAACGTTATCACGATCAAACACACGCTCAGAAATTATTTGCTGCTTGCAGTTAAGCAAACCAAATCAAACTGCAACCACCCTTAAGTGACGCATCTGGCATGCTGATAGCGACGATCCTGGCGTCACCCGATCAAAGTAACAACGTTTTAAACCTGTTTATGTAAGCAATTGGCCTCAGCTTTTGTAAGCAATTTCTTACAAGACTTAGTTATTTGGAGACAAAAGAAGCTATAGGTGAATTTTTTTGCTAAGCATATCAGAAGTAAATAACCTATCATTTAGGCAGTATTTTTTCGTGGAAGGGGATGATATTCCATCAGATTCACAATAAATCTAGCTATAACGATAAATTTTTATTGTGGTTATAACTTCATATCCTTGATATAAGCCGCTCTCAATCTAATATTGTAGAGCGGCTCATTAATTATTAGGTGCGCGCATCAAAGAGGTCAGCTTCACACAAATTGAGCGAAGAATAAAAGAATCTGTAGGACAGTTTTGATGACCAATACAGCTCTTCAGATAACAGGAAAAGGGTGTTAGATTTATCTCAAATTAGAAAATTGATACATTATGATATTAATGATGCAAGGAATTAAGTATGCGAATTACTATCACTATTGATGACGCTTTGTATGAGCAGGCGCTTGAGCTTGCTGAACCAGGTTTAAGTAAGCCTTCAGATATCTTTCAAGAAGCTCTGAGGTCATACGTGCGAGTACAAGCTGCTCGCCGCCTTGCTGCATTGGGGGGGACTACTCAAGAGATGACGGATATACCATTACGACGAGGAAAGTAGCCTACGAAATGAAAAGTGTGATCGGAACCTAACTAGGAACTTCGGGCAATAACTTGCGTTTCAAGCTAGAGAATATAATAAAGTAAGGGGGAAAGGAGAAAAGGCATGAATGAGTATCTGGAAATGATATTAATCGCATCGCCGATTCTGATCCTAGGGGTGATTGTGGCAGGCATCGCTTAATGGATGTGTTATCACCACAATAAGAGGTAAAGGTTACCGGGGCGCGGGGTTAGCGTGAGCGTGGCCTTTCGTAGAGATAGTATTCATGGTCGAATTGCGTGCAGAAAGACTTCACACAATCAATGGTCGGAACAGGGTGTAAGCCTGTACGTTTAGTGTTGTCGCGTAGCTCTTCGCAAAATATGAACCATTTTTTTACGATGGCTATTTCCCAAGGGAAAAGCTCTGAGATGGGACGGTCGTTAAATTTAAAAAGAACATCAACGTCAGTGATGAACTCCTTGCCGGTAGTCAGGTTCTTGATTGCAACACGAATCTCATATTTTTTTTTGGTGTGGCGCGGCAGATAACCCTCTGTGCTTATCACTATGCTGTGATTGTTAGGTGGCTCAAGAAGACGGTATTCAACTGTTAACGCCATAGACATGTTGGTTTCTCACTGATTGATGGTTTGTTGGGGCACTCCGGCTGCCCAACGCTGAACAAGAGGCTTCTAGAATCCATAAATCCAGTTCCACGCCTAACTCTCAAAACAGCGCCTGCGCTGATCAATAGCGCGCAAAAGTCGCTTTTCCATTTGCTTATGCATACGCATCGGCCAATGCGGCATAGCAAGTTACCTTCTGAGTGTTCTCAGTGGGCCACAGCCGCGTGGTATGCAATATAGCGAGAATCCAAACAGTATCATCATATAACACGTTAAAATGTCGTTAATTTAATTTGGGATACGTTTGCGAGTACTCGCAACAATACCAATTCTGAACTGTTCGGGAAAGTCGGCTAGACTCTCAGCGACAGAACTAAACAGCTGATCCATACTCACGTAAGCTTGAGAATTAAGCTCTTCAGGTAGTTTCACATTGCAATCCAATCAGCGACCACTTGGGAGTCAATACTACCCTCACGGCGGTATTAAGTTACTACCCCAATCACTCAACATGTAAAAAACTAAACATTGAGCCTATAAAAGGTGCTTAACATGCAAAAATTCACACGTTAAGTCATGCGGGACAATATGAGCTTGAGCATTAACGCCATCTTTTGCTAAGCTGGTCTAATCAATCTGGAGTTTTTAAATTGATAACGGCTATGGCTTACCTCTACCTCCATCGCGAAAGTAGTCATCAACAACCAACAGTCCTAAATTATTGTCATCGAAATCGTAATCGTCATTGAATAAATTTTCACGGCGCCGATTTCCTTTGATGTCAGCCACAGCTTTAAAAAAGCAGTTCTCACACATGTGCAGCTCGTATCGCTCGCCATCATGCCTAGAGCCATACCCCCAGTGAGCGCTAAGCGTCGCGAACTCTAACCCACCATATTCGACTCTGGTAGAGCACAAACATACATCGCAAACCACATCAGTAACGGTATCTACTTCGACTTTTTCTGTAATCTTCATCTCAACCTCCTGCTACTTTGGCATGTTATATCCTATTATAAGAACAAAGTTCTTAAATAGAGACTGTGTACTATAAGGTAGCAGTAAGATAGATACTGAAGGAGTTAACCATGACACAAGCGTTTAATCTTTATAAGGTATAACATGGCCTTCAAAGGTAAGCCATCATTAGAAAAACTCACCCTTGAGAGCAGCAGGTTCACGCTCAGATGCTCTGGCAATCTTTAGAGAATCTAGATGGATCAGACGATAGTCATCTCCAGGAAATACAGAAAAACGGCGGCACTGTTTACGGCATTGATAATCAAGGTACCATACGAGAAGCCGACTCCCGTTAGCTCCCTCCCTGATCTTTTTGTTTGGGCGAAGAATTGTGAACCTCACCACCTTGTTCTAAGTCAAAAAATGCCTCCTCGTCTATTGTTTGGGCCGCGCATTCATGCATACGATGATAAATCACATTATTTCTATTCTTTCGTTAGTCGTTGCGACCGCCACCGTTATCCTCACCAGCCACCTGATCATTAAGCATTGGGCAGCCCCGGAGCTAAGGGTATCCGCTTGTCTCGCCAATTTTTATGATATTTTACAGACGACCGGCTCCCTCAGCCGCTCAGCATTACTAAGCCAGGCATTCTGAATGCACTGCCAATACCCTCCCTGGCAATACTGAATCGCTTCGATCTACACTCATCCCTGAGTGACGCATTCGACATGCTGAAACGGCGATCCAGGCGTTATCCGATCAAAGTAACAACGTTTAAGCCTGTACATGTAAGCAAATTATTACAACAATTAAAGTAAGGTATAAGCCATGTTGGACGCATTTATCGTGAGATATGTAGTCTAGTCTTGAAGCCCTGGATTGTCGCCGATTGAGGCTTCAAAACTCATCTTCATTGATTAACTCAAACACACGACGTTTAGCATGAGTGGCATCACTCTTCGAAAGCACATACCAACAGTAATTTTCGCTGCCAGGTACCGTTTCTTGCCCAACCGCGCATCGATCACGCTCGTAGCGATATCTCGTTCCACAGGGTGACTGCCATTCAATTACGTTAACACCTGTAAAGACGGGTTTAAGTTCACTAATTTTGCGAATTGCCATGACCAAGCATCCAATCTAGTCCGAGTATATATGAGTATAGCTACAAGTTTAATTTATGCACGGTTATAGCAATTTTAATCAGACCACTAACAATGTAAGAGCCGTATATTTGAGACATATTAGTGATTTAGCGATACAAGGTAGAATAGTGTTAAAATAAAAGACACGAACTAGCGAGGGAGATTTACAATTACTAACTCAATATATTCAAATATAGCGAAGGGAATAAGCGTCAACCAAAAACACTTAATTATGAATAAATCAGTCTAGCACTGAAGTCTAGGTTGATGATCATCGATAAGAAAAAGGCATAGCTTCAATATCAAACCGCATTAAGTCTAAATCTATAATAAACGGAAAATTCCCGAATTAAAATTCTTATTTTTTATTCAGATTAAAAGCTGCCTTTTAGTCGTCTCTGAAATAACGCCAAGCTAAGGTGCAGTTTGATGCGACCTTGCTTGAGCGTATTGCTTTACCTATATTTTTGATAGGCCATAAAGCAGCCCAATTACAGTTAATACCGCAAAAACTGTAGCAAATGCAATAACCTTTACTTCTAGCGATCTTGACTCAAAGGGAGTGTTTGATTTTCTGTCGCTAGTTTTCATACATTTTCGAGAGCCTTTCTCATCATCGAAAACAAACAAGAACAAATGATTAGCAACGATTGCATAAACCAAAGAGAAACCAAAAATAGTGAAACCTTTGATATGGTCTTCTCTAAGCAGAAGCTCCTGAGCCACAATGAATCCAGAAGATGCCATTGCGGTATCTGAGAATAACCTTGCTACCCAATGGGTATACTCAAAAAATTTATTATCATGATTACAAAAAAGAAGGAGAACAATTAGAAGTGCAACTGCACTTGTTGATATTACAGCGCCATATTGTAAGTTAATTAAGGTGGCATTTTGCTCTATGAATATGTTTGGCAACCCAAACTTAGAAAAAAAATACATTAAACAGGCAACTAAGAACCAAACTACTAATGGGCTAGGGTCTATTCTTGGGAAGTTTTTTTCAACAAAATGCTTCAATTTCTATTCCTTAGGTCTGTCGATGAGTTTTCAATGATGGGTAATTGAACAGGATTTTCAGCAGCACGGATTTCACCCATCACAGAGTGTGATGCTCGTTTATTGATTGGGTCAGGTGCATTATCCGTTCTCATTCAATCAGTCCATACCAGAAATGTTCAGGCCTTCAATGAGCAAGAGTCTCATTTAATATGCCCTCTGCTGACTTCTGCACTGCGATCACAACAAATTACTTGGTTGTCAGTTGATCCAACAACACAGAACAGACCTCCCAGAGTAAGACACTTAACTTTCATCGCGTAGACGCCGGATTTATAAAACCTAGACCCGTTGCAGATGGAGGGCTTAACAGTCACGTGCCCGCGGGATCCGTCTAGATAACACCTCATATCCGGTTCTTGTTCATCGCCCCGCGATTTCGCCTTGGGCTTCCTCCAGCCATGACCTCTCGATCATAACCTTGCCCTTTGGCTCTGCGAATACCTGGTACGAGGACTTTCACCTCTCTAGTTAAGTGCTATGCCTGGCACACACGCCAGAGCGCACCGGCGCACTTGAGTGCGTCCGTGTGACGCGAATTGTTATGCGATTCAAGAACGGAAATATGCATCAAATTCCAGCACCTTTAGCTGCCCATCTAATTCAGAATCGAAGCGAATCGCTTCTTCATAGCAGCAAGAAGCACAAAGTGGACACATCGCGTAACTTCGAGATATGTCGCTTTTGGCTAGCAACCCAAGAGTTGCTTCATACGTTTGGCCGATAGCTACATCGAGTTCCGCAAACTCCCAAGGAAAATGATAATAAAACGTCTCCTTCTTTCCTCCCTTTTCCTCACAAGCGATACAGAGAGAACGCCCCGGAACATGATGAAAACCATCGTATTTGCCCGCTTGTATCGTTTTGAGGATTTTATCCTGCTTATCACTATCAGCATGGCAGCCATGCCTAAATCCTGGTTCATCTTCAGGATTGACGGTAGCTTGGATATTGCAAGCCTCGCCTGTTAGCTTACAACACCATAAATCTATGGGTAGTTTGACGAAACCTTCTGGGCAGGTAACGCCCCCACCCCGGCCTTTCCAAAAATCAATCCAAGGACGCCCCTCTCTATCGATAGTTTCAAGGCAGAATCGGCGCGCTACTTCTATTGCGTAATCTTTGTCTCTAGCCGCGTATGGCAGCGACAATGCTGGTCGGAAGAAGGTGAGGTGAATGCCTCCGTCTACACTCTCTATAATCTTTATCAGACTTCTAACTTTCACGACCTTCGTCCTTCATATAACGCACGCCATAAACGGCGCGAGGAACGAGCGTCCGGCGACCGCAGGAGCGAATTTAATGGCTTTGTGAGGCATTTTCATGGTAAAGCACCCCGGCCAAGACTGCTGAATCTATAACCATGTATTCATTCGTGTACTCATTAAACTCAATTACCATACCACCAAATCGAACATTTCCATGCCGATCCACTCCGTAAACTGCACTGCCACTCATACCTCTCGGTGAAAACCCTTCGGGAATGGGTGTTTTCACTTTCACCATGTGGCAATGATCAAAGGTGCTTTTCCTAGAAGAAACCATGCCGTTTGTGACGTAGGCTTGCTGTCGAATCTTGCTATTCTCGTAGCAAATTTCGTGAGCGGGATTGTCTAACACGAACCCCCTTAGCCAAACATCGCTCAGTGATGAATCAGAAAGCGAAATTGAATTTTTTGGCGTACTAAGATCAAGCGCAACAACAGAATCGAGGTCGGTTTTAGAATGTATCTCACTAGATACTTCTAGTGCAATCTGATCATAGTGCTTCTGATCGCTTGTGCCTTCCACTTTTCCTCTCAGAGTATTGCAAAACCCGAAGAAGCTTCTTTGATCGGACGGAATTGAGTAAAGAGTTTTCTCCGGGGCAATCTGATGATTTTCGTAGCAATGGTATGCTGAAATGATGTACAAACTCTCTTTCCATCGCACAGGGAAGCATGATCCGGCATACGCATATTGCCATTCTTCAAAGCCCGTTTCATAAAGAAGCGGCTGTGTGGATTTCAGTATTATCGGTACATTATTCATAGAGTTCATTTATGCCTATTAGTTATTTCTAACTCAATATTCAACTGGACCAAAATGCCCTTGATAACCAACGTGGGTAATTATAAGCCGATTGATAGAGTTTATTTTCACTAAATCGGACTGTAATGGATATCCAAACAGTGCAAGATTTTTTATCGTATAAGCATCTGCGTATTTATCTCGCTCGGGGTGATACCGCCGTAAAGACAGACCATAACTCGTTTCAAAGGGATGACCGCCTGTTCTGATTAGGCTGAAAAATGAAGGATAAATAACTCCATCAAAACCAGCGTACTCTGCTGCCTTGACTATAGCTCTGGATATCTCATAAGAGTGAGACTTGGCAAGAAACAACATGTGTATAGCCATATCTAAGCTTTCGAACTCCGTCTCATCCTCCTCTAAAACATGTGTTAGATCTAAAAGGCGTAGCTCTCGACTAGTTATAAACGTTGCGACATATATGTCATCATCTGTTGATGCACGACATTCATGGATGCAAACATCAATATCCTGAGAACCATACATAACTGAAAGATCAGAAGAGTCCAAACGTCCATTACCTGAAAACTCAATAGGAGGACTGTCATACTCCATAGGGTCAGAAGGGTTTTTAGGATTAATCCTAAGGCGATAGAACTTAGTATCACTAGGAATCAACCTCTCAGGATATTCTTCTATCACACGCTGAATAATCCTTCCCCGGCTGCTCTCCTGTTGAAGATCTTTAAGTGGTTCAACCTCACCAACCATTGTAGTGGTCAAGTAAAACTGGCCACCGCTTTATAGTTAACCCAGTACTTTTCCTCTGCCTGGTTCGGACTCATACC
>LAZR01000519.1_pt1 | contig 30022 bp, 61 predicted proteins | sample 329461 | NCBI WGS metagenome assembly LAZR01 (sample SAMN03002196, study PRJNA259156) | marine sediment metagenome | biome: sea floor; feature: Hydrothermal impacted sediments; material: marine sediment; isolation source: Loki non-amplified sample from Loki's castle hydrothermal vent sediment ...
CCGGGCCCCATCAATTTTAGTGATTTTACGAACGACACCCTTATCAGGCAGTTCGTAACTTGTTACGACATCTGTGCCAATTTGGAAAGTCCTTGGATCGAATTTTTGCATTAATTTACCCTTTCAACCGGCGGCAGATCAGGAATTCCCCGATTAATGAGGTCGAGACTGTTTTCCTTACGCTCGCTTTCAGTAAGCATGAGACGACCATCGTGGAATTTGGGTAACGCGACAAAAGGAGAATACCACGGGTGAAAAAGATATAGACTAAGAGCGTTGTAAGTGCCGAACCAGCATATCGGAAGTCTGCCTAACGCACGCCTGGAGGCCTCATAAATAAAACTACAAATGAATTCTTCCATAACTTCACCTTTAGACATAGACCTTGGTATCTTGACCCTGGTCGTAGAATTGTCCGTCAAACGTGTACCAACCGTCAAGCTGATCCTCGTCCATTAAAATGTTGATGAACTCCTCTATCTTCCAGAAAGGCAATGCACCATACATCTCCCCCAACCTCTTGCATACCTCCGAGAACGTAGGAGGACCGCTCTTCTCCAAGCAATCTTCGATCGCTTTGATTACATCAGCGGCTAGATTTGGATGTTCATTTGATATGCTGTTTGCCATTGTCTTTCTCCTTTTAGCAGCTTCAGTTTATAGCATGAGATTTTCTGGCACTGGACCTGCTCCAAGGGTGGTTCCCGCTGACTGGTACATTTTCAGTACAATCTGCTGCTTAGGTGTTGCTCTATCCCCGAGTTCCTTGATGCGATGCAACGCAGCCCAGTGCCCACCTATGCCAATCATGAACTCCTGAGCAGTTTGACCGATGTCATTCACAACTTTGGTGTTCATAAGCTCGTCGCGATACAGCCCATCGTTCTTGCTGAGTAATTCCTTACCGAACTCACGAGCCTCCTTACGGAGGCGTCGGAAGTGAGGGCAGTTCTCGTCGTAGCTCTCATTGAGATTGCCGTAGTTATCAAAAGAAACGTCACCACCGGATCCTTCCCACAGTGTACCAGAGGCACCATAGCTGTAGAGCATTTCTGCGATAGCAAGACGGTCCTCCTCTTTTTTGAAGTCCAATGGCTCTTCGTACCCGCAGCTTTGAAGAGCACTAGCCACCGTGGTCATAGGTATGGCAAAAAGGTCAACCACACATACCCTGACATACCAACGATGATCGGCATCATGACCACACGCTGCTGGCATGTCGATTATGTCGATGAAGATGTATGCAAGACCATCTCGGCAGACGTACAACCATTGGTCGGATCCACCGTCGTACAGCGTCAGCCAGATATTGCAATAGTAGTTACCACGCTCAGTTGGGATTCGATACTTTTTAGATTCATTCGTCATGTTCCTCATAATCCTCTTTCGCGCAAATCTCACAACAGGGAGAGAAACTCAACCTGCCAAAATCTTTTCCGCCATCCCATACGGAATGACAAGGAATCCAACTGCCCTGGATGTATTCAAACACAATGTTTCCCCTGCCACAATGACAAAGTTCTTCATTGAGATCTCCAGCTTGCGGATTCGGCCTGCTTACCTTTACAGGCTTCGGCTTCAAAATCCCAAGCTTTTCACCAAGAGTAAAAGTTAACATTAATCTTTTCCTCTCCCGTTTCCTCGCCCCATTGGGCTCGGGGAGCTAACCTCTGACCCGCCCAATTGTAATCCGCATGTATTCAAATTCAAACACAATGTTTCCCCCACAATGATAAAGTTCTTCATTGAGATCTTATAATACGGACAGGTGTTCGTAAAGCTCGGGCAGCTAAGCGTGTGCCCGCAACAGGTGATGATTTTGATCTTCATTATCCTAATTCAATTTAGAATTTTGATCGCACAACGCCGCTTCTGTCATGCAATCTGGGCAGAAACTCTCCTCTTCGACCGCAGGTCCACCAACTATCCCTGTACCCTTGCATGTTTCACAATCGACTTCCTCTTCCTCTTTCTCTTCGGCAGCTTCTGCTGCCGTGTGAGCTTCCTGCTCTTCCAGCAAAGGGGTTTCTGCCTCAATGAATTCCTTGATTTGAACCACAAATTCCTTAGAAGGACGAGCCCCTCGATTGGCGGCAATGTGTATATCGTATCCACCATCACCATCAGGGGAGACGGGATACAAATATACCGTGGGCCGAGGTAAATGCTTCAACAACTTTAAACGGATAGTATTGCCAAGATCCAAGGTCAAAGCATGATAAACGAAAATATCAGTCATTTTTACCTCAATACAATGCAGAGACTCAAAGCAGGAATATAAGGTGGCCAACAATCGTGCCGAATAAAAGCCCGATCATGACTTCCCACATGTAATCGCGATAGTCTCGCTGGTACGGCTTCATTCGCCAGTACCACATGTGCCCAGATCATCCACGATTTCCAAATCTTGGATTCGAACACGGTACTCCCTAACCACGAATAGGTTCAAAACTTTGAGCATACACTCGGATGAACCAAGTGCCCCACCTGCCCTGATAACCGCTTTTTTCAAAGGTACGTATCCTTCAAACCCTAAAGCCCCATCATCGAAGCGGCCCCGGATCCGTACTTTCGTACAGTTCACACAAATGCCAATGGCAATGCTCTTGTCTTTGACAAGAACATCACCACAACAACAACAGTCGTGGTGAACAGGAGCGGCTACAGCATTGTAACCAAAAGATGCCATCCGCCCGGCAGTCTGCTCCGCCCACACTTTGGTGTTGTCAACCCCGCCAGGAGGAAGTAGATCAAAGACTTGATCGCCCCGATGAACGCGCACCATCCCTGCATATCGAAGCTGCTCCAACCAAATGTCAGGCATTTGGGGACATACATTCTCTACGCCAGGGAGAACTACTACTCGAACTACCCAGCTCATTTCGCTACCCTCTTCTTGTATTCTGACCAAATCTTTTCCAAGGCCTTCTTCAAAGCTTCCATCCTTTCGAACTCATCGATTCCACAAGAGAGAAAATCCAATAGAAGCTTTGCTCGGTTCCTCCACAGAGTCCGACCCTTTTTGAGCTGGGCATTCTCTTCTTCCAGCTCCACCACGGCGAGGTCCACAGGATCGAGATCTACCACCCCGCTGTAGGTCCCGTGGAAGTGGTGCATCATCTGACCGTGTGCTATGTTCATTGTGTTTCCCTATCGGTCAACTCGTCAAGGTCGGCCCGTATCGTCGCTAGTTTGGTGTTGAGGTCAGCAAGTGCCTCCTTTTGCAATTCTGTATAGTAGTCTCCTCTAAAGTCTTTTTCGCTTTCGTAGGAGCAGCATCCAAGACAGGCAGTCCCGGAGTATTCCGTTCCACTAGTAGAATGCCAGACAGCTGTGACTTTTACACAGCACCACGCCCATTCGTTGCCCGTTTCTAGTTGTTTCTGTACCTCTTTTTCGGCAGCTTCGTCGGTCTCGTCGTCACCCGAAGCGAGAACATTGCCCTTTAGCGGCGTGTGTTCTGTCTCGGGCTCGATGGTGAAGAAAACATTAACTTTGAGTAGCTGCCTCATCGTATGTGCCCCAGTAGGATTAGCAGGTCCTGAGCCCTCTTCTTGTATTTCTGTAGTGCGCTCATATTAGAACCTCCTAAAGGAAATTGAGACCGCTAGGTCCGCCAGTCTCTCCGTTCGGCCTATTGGTATATCGACTAGCATCGCTTAGAAAACGACCCTGATCGGATACATCCGATTGAACTTGTGGAGAAAAAGTGGGCTGGCTGGATTTGCCAATATTGAGAATCTTAACAATCCATGGATAGTAGGGGTTCTCTTTCTTATAGTCTGTCAACATCTGAAGCGTACCAACAGGTACAGAGATGCCACACTTTCCTATTTCCAATACCCCCTCATCATTGAGTACTACTGCTATAGTTTGGCAGCGCATGTCATAAGGCTCGTGTATCACTCGCTCTACAAGTGTCATACAATCTGCCCTTCGACCTTCACCTATGACCCGGCCCTGGTAAATACCCCCATAGGTATCGTGAAACTCAACCCACACGCCTGTATCGAATTGATCTTTTGTAAAGCTCATGATTTGCTCCCCTGCTCATATGCTTTGTGTAGAGCTTCTTCGATTATGGCGACCATCAACTGCTTAAAATGTCTAGAAAATGGTCTCGTACAATCGTATGCCAAAGGAATAAGCCGTATCGTTAGAGCATTGCTAGCCTCATAAAGTGCGTCCTCGATATCACCGACAATCTCCAGGCTTTTCTCGCCCTTCAACTTCTCGTTTTCTTGACGGAGAACTTTGTTCTCCTCTTCCAACTCTTGAGCCTTCTTCTTGTATTTTTGTAAGGCGCTCATGGTGTTTCTCCAACTGAAGTTTGTGCCAGTTCCGTGACCGCTAAACTGGCGTCCCTCAATTCATGGCACCGGAATTCTGCAAAGTCATATGCTACCAAATGACCGCTCTTGGTAAGACCAACTTGCGCGCAATCCATTCGATAGGTCCAGCTTGGAGGATTGACACCTTCACGATCCACAAACTCCATTATCAGAACTTTGGTTCGCGGAATCATTCTGCAACGGGCAATCGCCTCAATGTGCTTCATGTATTCGTAAATGAATAGAGGCATCCTGCTCTGCCTATTGCGGAATTTCCAGACAAGCGCCTCCCAGAGATTTGCAACCTCACCGGCTTCGCCGATCGGGAACTTGATTACATTCCCGGAAGGAAGGCGGAAAACATCTCTGTGTCGTCCACCGCCTAGATGCTTCCACCCTTTTCGAAGTGAGCCGCCAGAGTATGGTTCCAAATTCATGATTTTCTCCACTAAAAAAGAATCATCAAACATCGAGCCTTGTCCAGAACCCCTCTGGAATAACCGTTGATAGGCTATGTGGGAGTTGAACCCAAAATTCAGTATCAATGCTTCACCTGCGCAGGATTCACACGTCTGCTGAATTACAACATGCCCCTTAGCCTCTTGTTCCATCCGCTCCTTGTCAAAGGGAGTTTCAAGTAAAGATTGTTAATCTGTAACGAGACACTTGACGCTTTATGTTTGATGACTCTTTTTAAGAGAGAAAAACTTTCCTCTATTCAATTAAGCGTGATGCCGGCTTATTGCGATTTAGAGCAATGTGCAAAAAGCACAGCGCAAGCCTAGCTTGCTCTACGCGACCGGGGGCTATAATTGATAGAGAAAGAGGATGTTTAATCCTCCATAGTTTATAGTCATATTCAGGACTTCTGCAAAATGTGATGCCAGCTATTGTGAAATAAACACGACTGGGGATTTTGCTACATCAAAGTTTAACCTAATACATTTACTTGTACTTCAAATTATTCCTCCTTATACGACCACTATGCCGTAGGTCGTTGCTGCATTGTGAAACATAATGTCCATCACCTCGCGCGAATGGCCTCCATTCAGATGATTATGGCCAAACAAATGATGACGTACATTATGATGCTCGTAACTTAATGCCGTCGATAATGGCTCGATTCCTATGCCATCGTCCAATATCCCTAAACATGGAGCGTGCGTTACCAATACGTCAGGCTTGCTAAACATGGTATCTTCTACCAGGTCTCTCAAATCTTCCCAATCAGTCTCGCGATTCCACTCTCCAGTAAAATATGGAACCTCGCCAAATCCAGCGAACTTTATCCCACCAACGGTTACACCCTCAGGGGTGATCGGAATCACATTGCTATACCCAGCTAGAAGCATTGCCTGCCCCAGTGGAATATAGTCGTGATTTCCATCCACTACTAGGAATGGTAAGTCACCCAAAATCTCCTTGAATTCCTCGACGATTGAATCAAACCAACGAGTCTGAAAACCTACCTCTTTAACACGATTGCCACGACTGCAGTTGGAAAAAAAATCGCCTGTGCTGACGACACAATCAATTTTCGAAAGATCGATCTTCCTCAACCAATCTATCTTGCCATGGTTGTCGCTGAAATGAAATAACTTCATTTTAACACCAAAAGGTTAACCTTTTGACGAGCAGCCCAGCGTGCATCTGATTCATCTCTATACGAACGGCCTTCGGCCTTTTCCCAACCAACGTCTTCCGACGCCGATTCAAGGCTGTTTAAGTGCATCTTCTAACTGCTGACGTTTCCTGTCAGAAAGCTTGGCTAGCCTTACTGTGCCATCTTTGTCAATCCTGGCAGCAATGGTACTGTCAGGCGCAAAAATGAACATCCCTTCGGGACCAAGCTTGCCAAGAATTACTTCTCCAAATTCGTTCATAGCTCGATGAGAGAACTTCATTTTAATCACCAGAAACAGGAAACGAGATATGAGTGTCTACCCACTCCCTAGCTTCCAAAAGACTAAGACCGTAACATTCGCGCATCAACTAATCCTCTTACCCTCACGGCAATAAAAGAATAGCTCCGCCAATATACACATTGACATCGGCCTGTCTTCTTCTTCGGTAATGTTTGTGGCGAATTCCATATCTCTCCTTAAACCCTTCTCTACTAAAAAGAACTACCAAAGCGGAATTTTCTGCTCGTCAAGAACAGGAGGGATTTGAACCCACAAGACGCTATACGTCTCCAGTTTTCCTTCAGCTAGAATTTCTCATCAGTTGCTGAAACAACTAACATCTTTGAGGAATTAGAACAGTTCAGTTTTCTCTTTGATAGCTCTTCTTAATAGAGAAATACAAGCATATAAGACTGTGCTGCTAGCGCCCTTTGGATGGTTAAAACCACCCGGTGGGCCTCAGCTTGTCAGGTATATTGTTGTGCTGACCCTGGCAAGAGCCATACAGCGCGATCAATGCTGTCCCGAAGACACTCAACCTGATAAACCGTTGCCGAATTTCTAGCAGCACAGACTTATATGCTCGTTTAAACCTCACTCGTCAGAACCTGCGGCAATTGAAGCCTTCCACGGTTGTGGAGGGCGTATACTCGTCACTCTGTTCGCTCTTGATGCTTGCGCTCAACATCACTTTTCTCCCTGCTTTCCCCGTGAATTTTTTTGATGAAGGGATTGGCACACGCTGTCTCCCTCTTTGCTACCGCTATCAGGGCATCAGATGCTTTCAACAGCGCTGCATTGGCCTTCTCTTCTGCTCGCTTGGCTGCCTCGTACTTAGAATGAGCCTTTCGCAAGGCATTGGAGGCTTTGTATTGAGCCCCCTTCGCCTTGTCAAGATCCTTGCTAAGCTGCTGGCGTAGCTCAACCGGTAGAGCACCTGCCTTACCAGCTAGAAAGTCTAGAAAACTCACGATTAAACCTTGTTTCGCTCGCCTAGCTGGCGTAGCCAATGGAATGATACCTTGTGGGAGCTGTCTTGATGCGCTCAATGGCCTCTTCCAGCGGAATGCTGGCTAGCCAGAACGCTCTGTCAAACTTTTCTGAGAAACGAGTCTTGCTGCGGTAATCAGCAGCAAACATATATGAGCTATCCCAGCTTTTCCCAGAAGACACCGTACGGCTAAAGGCTTTCTCAGCTATCCAGTTCAGCCAATGGGCCTGAGGGCAAGATTCGGCCAGACTTCTCAGATCCACCTGGTCACCAGGAGTCTCTGAGAAGCGCTCCGCAAGCCATTTTATAGCTCCATAGCAAGCATCTGCACGCACCATGATATTCATGAATTCATTTTTTGTCATTGACCATTTTCCTTAGGGAAATGTCGGCACTTTTCGCTCTTTGATGCGCTCAATAGCTTCTTCCAATGGAATGCTAGCAAGCCAGAACGCTCGGTCAAACTCTTCCGAATGTGGAGTCTTGTTGCGGTAATCAATAGCCCCTTGCCATAACCCTGGGCCATAGGCTCTCATAGCTATCCAGCTCAACCAATCGAGACTACAGGCCTCAGCCAGATATCTGAGATCTACCTGCTCACCAGGAATCTCTAGCATGCGCAGCTTTAGCCAATTCTTGGCCGCCAAGCATACTTCAGCATCCAGCATGATCTTCATGAATTCATCTTTTGTCATTGCTCATTCCTTCGGATGATCAGCATACGGTGCCAGATCGATGATTATCTTTCCATTGGTGGCGACAACATGCTGAAAAAGCTCACCACCTTCTGTAAGGCGATCTAAACGAAGGGGTTTAAACCCTGAAACTCTTGAGCAGAACCAATCGCTGGCTGCCACACAACCCATTCGTCGGTTCTTTGACTGCCACTCCTCTATGGTCTCGTCAATGCTCATCACCACCTTCGCAAGTCCAGTCCGTAAACTCACCCTCTCGGTAACTACGGATTCGCTCATTCAAACAGGCTGTTACCTTTTCGATATTCTCGATTAGGTCAGCCAAAGGCTCACGTATGGCCTGATTGTCTGGTGTGTAGCTCATTTTCTTTGCTTTCCGATGGTTTCTCTGGAGGAAATAGTGCTCGCCTCAGGAATTGAACCTGAGTTTGTTGAGACTCGGGATGTCGGTGAAGGGACTGCGGACCCTAAGACTTCCGCAAGCTCTACAATTATCCTTTGCAAGCGTGAGGATTATTACGAACATGAACTGAAATCGCACTGGAGTGCGATCGGAGGTCGCGTGACCCAATCGTGTATGACTCCCGGAGGAGATCCTCTTCATATCTTCTTGGACGCATGAACAACATGACCTGCAAAAGCCAGCCACACCACTCAAAGCAAAGAACAAAGCCCTTTGCCCGGCGCTCTCATTCAGGAATCGAACCTGACTTTCCCCTCTGCGATGACTTACCACCAAGAGGTGTAATACCAATATACTAATGAGAACCAGGGTTTGCTATGAGCCAGTACTTCACCCTAAAGCATAACATTGAGCAGTTGGTGTAAGTGGATCTTTTTCTTCCTACTCAGTAACGTTAGGCCAGTAAAGAAGGTAATCAGCCTTCAACAATCTCGGACAATTGCCAATCGTTGGTAAGCCTGGCTTGTGGCTTCAAACCCCAACGAATTCCGAAATCCGGTAACCGCAGTTTATGTGTAATCAAGAAAAGAGAAAATCCCCAATATTACCTCGTGCCTCTTTTTCTACTTCATCATTTACTTTACTTACTCTTTAAGTTCTTCTTAAGGCAACAGCTGTATGCCTTGATCGAAGCACAATCTCACGCCAATCTAAAAGGCCCGTTAGGTGGGCGAATCCATCAAAAATGGCGCAGAACAAGCTTACAACCTGCTCTTTGGATTGTGCTCCGATCGGGGCATACACCCCAATCTTATCGAAGGTCTCCAGATCCATCACGACAACACTTATCCAGCTCACTGTACGGATCCAGATAAAGACGAACCAAGCCCAAATCACTTCCTACTCCATACTTTGAAGATATAAGTGTTGCCAATAGCAACGGCGCTGGAGCAGCAATGCTCATCATTACCTTAACGTTTATATCCTCGAAATCAGGTTCGAACGATTCATTCCCCTTTTCCAAATCCATTTCAAAAAAACGAAGAACCTCATTACTATCGAAATCCATCTCAAGAATTTTGATCTCGCCTTCAGATAGCTCCTGGCCCTTTTCTTTCAAAAGCCATACATTCCTCCAACGAAGAATGAATGCTTTCAATTCGTTCTCGGTTTTTACTTCATCTAGCTCCTGCTTATAGGAATCAATTATTCCGTCTGTTTCACACGCGGCATCTCTGTCGTGCAAAAGAATTGGTAGGTCCAAAAGGTTCTTGTCTTTTGTGAGATCTGTCATTTCTTATCCCTTTACGCAAATTACTTGACGCAATTGATGAACTACCTCCACCAAGTCTTTTTGAGCACCCATCACATCGTCGATGTTCTTGTATGCTCCAGGGGTCTCGTCAACTACATCAGCATCTTTTCGACACTCGATTCCCTCCGTGGCCCTGATATGATCCTCCACAGAGAACTTCTTCTTGGCTGCTGTTCGGCTCATCGCTCGACCAGCACCATGGGAACATGAAGTGAAACTATTCCTGTCTCCCAATCCTCGGACGATGAAACTCTTTGCTCCCATCGATCCAGGGATGATTCCCATCTCTCCCTTATTAGCGCTTACAGCTCCCTTTCGAGTTATCCACACATCTTTTCCAAAATGGCGTTCCCTCGAAAGATAATTGTGATGACAGTTGACCTCGTCCCCATCCAATGGTACAAATCCAACTGCCTCCTCCAGAGCGCAAATTACATTGCGCATCATGATGGAACGATTAACCGCGGCAAACTTCTGGGCCCAGTTTGCCGCCGCAATGTAATGACCGAAGTATTCCGTGCCCTGAGGGAAATAGGCAAGGTTAGGATCCGGAAGCGAAATGAACCACTTCTTCATCTGCTCCTTCGCCTTCCTGATGAAGTAACTTCCGATCTTACCACCAATCCCTCGGGAACCGGAATGTAGCATTATCCAAACTTGGTCGTCTAGATCAAGACAAATCTCAATGAAGTGATTACCCGTTCCCAACGTCCCAAGGTGAACATCGCTGTTGGATTGCCCAATTGCTGGATGCCTCTCGATGATTGATTCGTAACCGAGCCGAAGATCCTTGTCCCAGGTTGCCGCAACGTCTTCAGGAATGTTTCCCCAACGTCCCCGATCGTTTTCCCCACCATTATCTGATCTGCCGTGAGGTACTGCTCGCTCGATCTTTGCCCGAAGCTCCGAAAGCTTAGGCAAATAATCTCTTGTGAGATCAATCTTTTGAGCGCACATCCCACACCCGATGTCAACTCCTACAATTGAGGGCACAACTGCGCCGTCTGTTGCAACCACCGATCCGATTGTAGCCCCCATGCCGGCATGAACGTCAGGCATAGCCGATACGTGTTTATAAACAAATGGTAGGCTTGCAACATTTCTAAGCTGTTGAAGCGCCCCTTCTTCTACCGAAACACCCTTCGTCCACAGCTTAACTGGTACACGCTGACCTGCGTCATACATAACATTATAGTTGCTCATAAATATCTCTGTTTCAGGCAATATCTAGCACTTTCGATTGCCACTTGAGCTAATTCCAAATCATCATCGCAAAAGTCTGCGTAGTCGTAGGCCACAATGTTGCCGGCAGAATTTATACCAGCTTGTCCGCCATCCATCCCTTGGGCCCAATGTGGCAGACCGTTAATATGCTCGAACCGCACAAACTCCATTACTAGAATGTTGGTTCTGGGAACTAAACGACACCGAGCATATTGTGCCTCGTCATCCATGCACCTTCGGATAAACTCAGGGAGATTATCTCGATGGTAGCGGAATCTCCAAACAATGGCTTCCCAAATGTTAGCTACTTCCCCGGCGGTACCTCTCGGAAACTTGATGACATTTCCAGAAGGGAGACGGTAAACATCTCTATGCCGACCGTGGCCAACTATAGGCCAAAGCTTATTTGGTTTGATCATGTTATTCTACAGAAATTTGAACCCACTTGAACAGCCGGCAACTTCTCCATCCGGCCCGTTGGTGTACCGGTGAGCATCGCTCAGGAACTTACCTTGAGCGGAAATGTTGCTTTTATCTCGCGGTACTTTAGTAGGTTCGTCAAGGATTTTTTTAATCCAAGGATGCCTAAGATGATGCGAATAATTGGCCGAGGCATATATGGCCGGCTGCTCATCCTCAGGTACGTATAAACCATTCAGATCCTCACCGGAAATAGACCAGTTAAGCGGATTCAACCAACGACGATCAGTTGGCTGCGAGATAATGCGCTCGATCAAAACTCTGCAGCCAAACGACCGAGGTAACACTACACGACCATGATATATACCACCATAACAATCATGGACTTCAGCCCACGTTCCCACCAACAGTTGGTCCTTCGTTATGGTCATCATTTGGCTCTCTTGAGAGAAAAAAAATTGGGCCGACCCCTGCCTTTACCGGGCCATTTAAGCGTGGGCTTACGGCTTTTAACACCAAGGGCTTTTAAGCGCTTGATTGCCTGTCTTAAATTATATTCCGCCTAGCACCCAATTAAAATTCTAGTATTCTTCCAGCCGCTCAGCCTCATCGGCTTTTCGCTCAGCTTCTTCTGCCTGATTTTCCTTCTCCGCCGCGTCAGCCTTGGCCTTAGACTCGCGCAAGTTCTTCAATGCCTGGGATAGATTAGCGCGGAGTGTTTGAACTGTGCTTTCAGTGCAGTGAGCCCGGCTCTCACCACTAGTTGAATCCGTTGATGAATTTCTTCATCTTTTCCGCTGTGCTGAGCCCACCGCTCATCATCAACATCATACCAAGCCTGATGCCATCATGGCCCGCAGTTTCTTCGTGCTTTCCAAGATCCGATGCCATCGAACCAAGTGCACCGGAAATGTCCCCAGAATCGATCTCCTTCAAGGCGCGATCCTTGCACCATTACAAATGTTCTTTTCGTGTCATTGAGACCCTTCCTAGGAGTTTTTGATGGTGCTGGTCACATCTCCTACGATGACCAGCAAAAACTGGTAACAACCGTACATGGCTGCCCCAAGTACCAGGAAAACCACCAGCGAAACCACCAGCGAAACCACCAGCGAAACCAAAATGGCTTTTGCCCCCGACCACCAGGCACCCAAAAGTGGGTTCATTGGGATCATCGCTGGGTTCCCTGCCAAATGGCATACGCGAACCAACCCTTGGCCCTCGCTGCTTCCTCGGCCGCTTTCCGATCCAACCAGTTCTGACGGTCTCGCTCCTTCAAACGAGCCAAGCCCATGTTTGCACGAACCTTGCCGTCAGGCCCATGATAGGGACTCCGATTGTTCTTCGGCTTCCTCTTCGAACGAACCTTGGCCGAAGCCTTGCGCCCTGCCTTCAAACAACACTTCTTGCAGTGAGTCTTGCCGGGCATGATGGTGGTGGTGCACTCGTTACCTTGACAGTGGTTCATGACTTCCTTTTGATGAGGGTTTTGACGCGAGCATCACACAACTATTGCAATACGATGATGATCTTGTGGCCGAAAACCTCGATCCTTCATCAGATCGGCAATCTCGGCAAAACTGTATGGTTCGTAATTCGGATGGTTGTCTACTCCAACATCCAAACGACGCATCCAATCCGGGGAGACTAAATTCCCATGACTGTGGCCATGCAACATCCAAGCGCCATAATGGCCCTTGTTCCACACCTGGAACGGATAATGCATCATGCAGACTTTGATGCCGTCTGCCGTCTTGGACTCGTAATAGTCCCTGATCCAGTCAAAACCTATCCGCTCTGATTCCCACTTGCCCGGCCAAGACAGCTTTTCACGGTCATGATTGCCGCGTACCAATCGTATGGTGCCATTCAAACGGTTGAAAATATCGTTTGTCTTCTCTCGGTTCATCCAGGAGAAATCGCCGAGATGATAAACGATGGCTCCTTTGGCAGGAACCTTTGCATTCCAACGCGCGATAAGCTCCTCGTTCATCTCTTCGACAGAATCGAAAGGACGAGGATTAGCCATCGTCAGCATTGTCTTGTGACCGAAATGATGGTCACTGGTAGCAAATTCGTTGTCTCTCATTTGGTGCTCACTCCAGGAATCGAACCTGGAATGGTCTTTTTAAGCTGCTCTCGTGAAAAGTTCCCACAAACCCATAGGCTTGTGAGCAAAGGAGGTCCCACGAAAGTTAGCTGTATTTAACCCCTTGTACTGTTATCCCATAAACGGGCAGTCTTTTGTCTCGGCGTGATAAAAAAGTGGAAGTTTGACCCATTAGCCATGAAAGGTGTGTGCCTCCTTCTCTATATGAGGCCCCTTCATAACCTATGTCTTCCACCCGGTGAGCTAGCTAGGAGTCGAACCCAGCACTTATGACCTTAAAGCTCTATTCCAAACCAATTGTACAAATGCCTCGGAAGCATCCCGAGCGCTCGAAAAGACATGCCTGCAAGCTGGAGTCTTTAATATGAAATCTGTACCATCAGCCCCTTGAAGCCTGTAAAGCTCCATTTGACCATGATAATAATCCCTGCCAAACTCCAAGCCCAAAACCGTTAAACAGATGGCTTGCTCGATTGGGTCGTGAATCACTAATTGAACTCTCCAGACTCTACGATTACAGCAAAGCCTAAACCAAAGCATATCCCTATCATCGCAGGAATGCCTCCTATGAGGAAAGCTATCAGGCCCATAGTGATTAGCGAGATTGTGCCAAATATTATCCTCGGTCTCATTTCTTCTCCCAAGGCGCCTTGACAGACAGTAGTGTTGGGGATGTAAGAATGGATTCGGACTCATCACAGAGTCTTTTCTGGCGCACAACAGCATTACCTGGGAAAACATCCTCATACAGATCTTTGGCCTTTTTGAGGCCAAGATGCGTCAAGGCCCGGATGTTTTTAAGAGCAAGAAGTTTCTGCCCATCGCGCAGATTTTCCACCAGCAAGATGAAATCCTGTGCTTTGGGAGACGGTGCAGACACGCGCCCCAGGCAAGACTCTTGGCCTACGTTCTGACTGTTGATGGCCTGGAGGATCTTGATGATCCCAGCTACCGTCACGTGTGAGTCTTCGGCTGAAGCTTCAACCCCAAGCACCTTTTCCAAAAGACGCTTGGTTTCTTTGGGACCGTTAGCTGTCACTGTGACGAATTCTGTCTCGTCATCGATTGTCTGAATGTTGATTTCCATCATAACTCCCGTCACGATGACTGTGAGAAGAAAACACCCTCATACAGATCCTGGCTGCCCCTGACGGTAAGACCCGTCAAGGCCCTGATGCTGCCTATGGCAGCAATCTTTTGGTTTTTCGACAGGCTTTTTACCAGCCAACAGAGTTCTTGAAGGGAGCCTTCATTGCTCGCACTATGACTCTCGATGGCTTGGAGGATCTTGATGATATCCTCAACCGTACAGTGTTTAGGCGAAGCTTGTGCCGCAGGAGAATCAAGTACCTTTTCCAAAAGAAACTTGGCCTCTTCGGTACCGTTAGCTGTCACCATGGCGTACTCGATATCGCCTTCAAAAGTCTTGATATTGATTTCCATCTCATCTCCTTGGGTTTGTATACCCTGATCGAAACACCAAAAGCAAACGCTTCATAGGCTTAGTGTTTCGATCGGGATATACAACAATCCGACACCTTAGGAGCGTGCCTTGGAAGTGTATAATGCCCGAGAGTTTCCTTATATCAAGCAGGGAAACTCAAAAACTGCTTCAGCCAGGCTTTATTGCGTCATCCTACATATGTAGCCTCTCGGTCCTACAATTCCCTTGTACCGCTTACCTTATGGTAAATGGCTTTCGGTGATTTAGAATACGTAGCTCACGCTTGTGCTATGTTTTGTTTTTAAACGTTTTGGGTGTGTTGCCTAGCCAAAGTTCGATCGGCTTCGCCCGCCCACTTTGGGGTATCAACACTTTTCGTAAACTGGATCTCGCCAGCGACCAATTTAACGGCCGATTAGAAATTCAGGGGTTCATGCGTACCACCTCCAAAGGCAGTTATCTAATTAGTAGTTTCCTTAGGTAAAAACACCCTCTGCTTTTGGAGAGTGACCCGGTGTTGCTCTACCGGGTTTTTGATTCGGCGGGAAATCTCATCGACTTTCTCCCACGTCAATCTCGTTCTCAACATCCTTCAGCGTATCGAACCACCACCAGCCAGGACAACAGTATCCCAGCTTTCGGTAGTATACGCCGAACTTCCCGTCAGACCTCTGACGGATTTCTTCACATTTGTAGAAACCGTAGAAATCAGGGTGTGACATGCTCTTTCTCCCACTTCAGAAGCTCTTTCTCCCACTTCAGAAGCTCTTTGACCCAACGGCCGGCCGGACCATTCCAGCCCTCCGCGCAGCAATATGCCATCAAAGCCTCCCGCAGCTTCGAATTGTCCGCTTTCCCTTTCAGGAAGGTTTTGACAACCATGGCGAGCTTATCACCATGATCGCGGGATTCGTCCCTTTCGACAAGAAGACGCATGTTATTCACTTCGTCGATCCGCTTCGGCAATCTGAGCAAAAAAACATACTCCCGGTCATGCTAACTTATCCAAGTAAAAATTAACCACCAAATTATTCGCTCCTGCTATACTTAGGCAAAGCCTTGCTCAAAAGGATGATAACATCCCCTGTAACTGGTGGCGCTTGTACGCATTAACTAACCTATTTTTCTATGGAAATATGAAATTAGCTAACATTTACAAAATATTAGAAGATATATTTTCATTGGGTATATGAGCCCAACCAATTATTGGTGGGCACTTATAGGCGTGCCCTGGCCATTCTGCTTTATGGTGGTCAATAACCAGACCAACGGGTCGAACGATGTAGGTCGACTCTACCCTACACAATACTCCATACGTAGGTCTTGGAGGGCGGATTCGTAGTGTTTCAACATGGCTCCGATCCCAGCCATAAGAATTATGCACGGCCTGCCGCCTTGATTCCCTTATAGATTCGGCGGGGGTGATGGTTACGGAACGACCGCAGGTTCCAACCATCAATCCCCGCTATTCTACAAGTTTTTACGACAAAGGTTAATCAATAGGCCAAGGCGGTAACTCCTATCCCATCGCCGCTACTTCACCCGAACATGCCGGGATGAACTTTACTTAGACTCCTCCTTTGGAATGCAGCGATTCCAATAAGGTCGGAAGCACACGCCCACCCAAGGGGTTGTCTACCTGCTCGGGGAGTGAATGCAGCTTGAGCAAATCGGTCGTTCGCCTACACTCACTTCACTTCGCGCATGATGCGCTATGGTGGGCTGGGTAGGATTCGAACCTACATATAACCGGATTGCGCAATCCGGCCCCCATTGCCAAACTTCCCTTGCTCGCCTCTACTTGGCTCTATGGGCAGCAAGGTTACCGAGATAAATTAAATATCGCCAAGCCCTGCGATTCTACCTCTAAAGTTTATTTTGGTACTTCAGCCCTTTTTGTGCGGTTTTATAAAGCAGGGTGTAAACACCTTGCGCGCAAGCCAATGAGGCTTGCTCTAGATCCGCCAACTAAAAGTGATTATCCTCGGAAAAAGGAGTTGGGTGCCGAGGAGCAGAAAACGATCATCCGCTGGCCGTAAGCCAGAGAACCGACGATCTTACGCTCACAGCGATAGGGATGGGCATCAGCTTCAATCTGACGCTCCTTGCCATAGGGATAGGTATCAGCAACGAACAACGAAAGCATGCCAGCCAAACGACCGGCTTCTTTCAATGCCTTGTGGGCTTCCTGGTTGATCTTCGGCAGATGCACGAAGTGAGACATCATGACCGGGTTACGATCACAAATTGCCTTGGAGGGGAGATCTACTCCCAAACAGACCAGATGATGACACATGTCTTCATCGGTGTTGCTGGGGTCTTTGGCGGCCTGGATGAATTCGGCCAACCACTCGGCTACCTCAGGATGCATCTCCTGGGAAGCCTTCTCAGAAGCCTTGTATCCTGCCCACCAAGTTGCCTTCTCAGGCAGGAAGTCTTTGAGAGACCTCAATTGCCCGGAATCATCCGTCACACAGGGTCGGGGCTTTTTACAGCCCTTGGGGGTCCCCCAGAAAATGAGGTACTCACCACCAACGGGCTCACTTTTCCAGCGGAAACACACCGTAAAGGTCAACACCAGTGACACGTTTACGCCTGATGCTCGCTGGAGATTGCCGAAATCATCTGACTCGTAGGCATCTACGAGCAAATCATCCTGCTTCACTGAGATCAATGCTGTGATCATGCTTTCTCCGCTACACAAAAGTTTATGTGCTCTGATTAGCCTACAATCAAGACGACTCGGGTTTCCCCGCTCTTAATCGGAGCCTACCGAATGGCTCCATCTCCCTTATCGGGCGCTAGATACTTTTCTTCTAGGGCGGCAATTGCTTGCCGCCCTAGAAGATGACACCTAGGAGATTGTAGGCTAATCGGGGCACATAAGCCCCTTCCCTTTCCCTCAGCCCTTCTCGGGATCCCAACGTTGGGAATCCAAGCTGCGCTCCAAGACATCCTCCACCGCCACCACCACCATGGGCGGAAGAAGGTCCTCCTTCTCGGGAACATCCTTGTTCCTCTTGCGACCACCACGCCTGAAATCACGAATACTCTTTCCCATGACCTTGATTCCTCTCAGCTGTTGTAGAACAATGTGAAAGCACATTGCGCGCAAACCTAAAGGGCTTGCTCTAGTAGGCTTATCCAGCCTTTTACGATGTTACGCGCTTCTGCCTCCGAAGAGGCCACAACTCGCCATGATGGGAGGCGAATATGTGATAGAGTTTGTTCATTTTAAGTTTCTCGTTTCAATAGTTTTCTGCGCCTCATGAGCTTAAGCTCATGCAGCTTTCTTCGAGAGGCTGTGTGGGCGGGACTGAGCTGGTCTAAAACCTGTTTCGATATCCCCGTTTACTTATCTCAGTGCTGAGCGCCACGCTTTAAAGCGCAGAAAACCATCGAATTGGTTAAAGGTTCAGAGACTGTAGAGCTCGATTGCTACAGGCTCAGGATCACCCCTTTTCCAGGTAAACCGTACAGCTGGCTTGGTAACAGTTTTGTCCCCAAGAGGCGTACCTTAGCCGTTTGGGCTCGTATGTGGCTGCTTGCCACGCCCAAGCAAATAGACTCGCTCCTATGATAGGAGACATATCTGCCTCTATTTCGGCCTTTTCCCACCCGTATGTCAAACGATTGGCTATCTGACCAATCGCTGACTCCAGAATGCTCTTCGCTCGCATTGGTTTATACATCCTGATTAACCCATACAGAGCACCGTATCTCCAACTGTGGCTGTATGGGCTAATCAGGGCGTATACGCCCCTTTGTCTTTATCCAATCCAAATGCCCCTCTGTCGAGCGTCACACCTGACGGTCGGCAGGGTTTCCCCTGCCAGATACGGCCTTACCCAGTCCCAATGTCCCCTGAGAATCTGTGTGCGCAAAGATGCTTCAGGATCGTCGATCTTGTTTTTCAGGGCACGACTGGCATCGCCGTAGGTATCTCCCTCTGCTTCCAGGAGAAGCCACCAGCGGGTATCCTGGTGATTACAGGGAGAGGGATCGCTGTAGATCCCTACACTCGTCACCACAGGTATGGGTGACTGCAGGTTGACCATCGCTAGGAGATACGCTTTTGGCATGTTTTCACCCTTACAGCTAGGTAGATATTAGGGGCCTGTTCCCTAACAAGGATAGTCTAATGTCTATCTGAACAGAACCCCTCAATTTAAGGCAAAAAAAAGCGGAGGCCCTTTCGAGCCCCCCGCTTGGGAGTGTGTGCGTTTCGTGAATCAATCCCTGTTGGAATCAACCCCTGTTCACAGGGATATCATCCGCGCCCCAGTACCAGTTGTCGTAGTCTTTCACTTTCTTCTCCTTTTAGAGGCTTTCCTCCAGATCTGCGATTGCATTCTTCTCAGCATACAGCTGGTCGAGAAGCGAATACTTGCGCCTTTCCAGACACGCCTGGATCTCCTCCACAAAGTAGACCTTTGAGCCTTCTTCCACAACCGTGGAAGGCTTTAATCCGCGCAGCTCTGCGCGAACTTTTGCTAGGCCCTCATTGAGGACTCTCATCGTTTCCAGATGGGCCTCGATCTTGATAGCCCGCGCCGAATTCTGACGCTTTTTCCAGGCTTTGTTAGCCCTGCGCTGAGCGGCTTTCATATCACGTAGGCCCATTACCTTCGTGGGGGAAACTGGCTCCAAAGCGCTTTCCGATAGCTGAATCTCCACCGCTGGGGCATTCTTGCGCCCAGATACGATCTTAGCTAAACTAGTCCACTTTTCCTTCATGCGGATCCTATCCACCATGACCGCTTTTTCCGCCAATTGGGCGGAATCAATCTCTTTCGTGTGCTTTTGCGCACACAGATTCTCAAACCTACGATGGCTAACGGAAGGCTCCACCTCGAAAGCAAACTTCCGGGGAGCCTCAACGGGAGAATCTTCATCTACCTCGATAGGTAGGGATATGTATGTGCCGTCAGATAGACGGCCATACGCATCTACAGCCGTTTTTTCTCCACTGGGGAGATTCCCACACAGACGTGCGTGGACTTTTGCCCAGGGCATGATTATGCCCTTGGCATCGGTGTAAACATGACGGGCAGAGAAAAACTCCACCTTGCCAAAGTCTTTCCGTTCCGTCAGGAAAAACTCCAAGCCTGTTACCGAGCAGACTCGTGTTTCGTAGCTTTTGATCATGGCTGAGCCGTCGGCTGCCACGATCTTTTCCACCTCTTTTCGGGCGGAAGCCTCGGGAGGACCATCAATTCCAAGGACGTTCTCTTTTACCTGGTAAACGACCCCATTATTCACACATAGGGAAACCGCCCCATGCGAGAGATTGTACAAGCCAGCAGGCAGAATGCCCTGCTCGGAGAAAACACAGGCACGGGTGGCCTCGACCGTATTCTCAGCCGCTAGTTTTTCCGCTGCCAATTGCTCGGCGCGGATAACCTTCAATTGCTGGCGGAAAGTGTTGGCCATGATGTTTTCCACAAAAAAAAAAGAGAGAGAGAAAAAACGGGGCTTTCGTCGGTTTTCTTAACGAAAAAAAAACGAGAAGAAAAACGACGAAAACCCCGAACCTGATGGTTCGGGGTTTTCTAAGGGTTGTTGTCGGCGAGCTCAGCCGACGGCCGTCAGGCTGGCGGGCTCCTCGTCCGAGTCTTGCCCCTGCTCCTGGGTCGCCCAGAATGCCAGGGTCGCCCGGAACAGGTCGGCCAAGCGCGCAGCGTTCCCTTTGGGGAATGCTGCGACGTGGCCACCATGGGCGACGACGATCTGACCCGTCGGAGCTTTCGTCACCAAACCACCGAGACCCGCACGGTTGACCACCCCACGGAGATCCTCATAGTCGACGTCCTTCTTTTCGTCGCGCGCATCGCGCGCGACGTCCTTCCGAATGTCATTGAGACTTTCGGCTTCGTCGGCCGTGATGGCCTCCACCGCGCGAAGGGTTTTGATCTGCTGCGTGTCGAGCAGACCAGCTTGGGCACTCTTGATCAAGTTGACGAATTCCACGATTAGCCTTGCTGCGCGCTTTGCGCGCGTTGAAAAAAAAAACGAAGGAAAAAAACCAGCAGCAGCAGCAGACAGAAGTATCCTCCACAGGTAGGTAATGCACAGCTCGTGCCAACGCCCTAAGTGCCCGTAATCATTAGACCGACCCCCAGCCTACTGCGAAGCTCACTTCGCACTTCAGCCTAACCCTTTGGAATCATTAGGGTTTCTCATATTACACACTGCGTAATTCATTCCACATCGGCCGAATGTATTATGGAAAGAAGATCCAATGGATCAAAAAAGATCCAATGGATCTTTTATACTGGATCTTTTTCTTATCATGGATCAAAAGTTATCCACCATTAACTTCCTTAATGATTGCGAGAGGTTAGTATGGATCGTTAGTTACCTGGTAAAAGAGTTGCCCTGGGTGGGTAGCGCACCATCCACCCCGCACTTAAATTGGGGGTTATGGCTCAAATAGACAGAGGTAAGGCAGAAGGTAGAAGATAGAGGTCTGTCTACTGTCTCTACTGTATCTCTACTGTATCTCTACTGTATCTCTACTGTATCTCTACTACTGTATCTACTACTGTCTCTCTACTGTCTACCCCTATCTCCTCCATCTATTACAAGCCTAATCTTCTCCCATACAGCACACTAAGAGCAACCAGTCCAAGTAATACAAACACACCTGTAATGACAATTCCAAACATCCTTACTCCTATGACCCACTTTATCCCACTTTGATCCACCTTGATCCACTTTATGCCACTATATATATTATGTCCAGATAATTCATCGATACTTAAGGTATTATAGTAATATACACATTATATCGGCAAGCAATCTGAGCAGTCTTTTAATATATAAAGAGTTGACAATAATTAAGCGGAAAGTTATAATGAGCGGGCAATGTTAAAAGCGATAAGAACCAACAAATTATTAAACATAATGATATTAGTTTCCTCGATAATATTAGCCCCAGTGTGGTACATCACTCGACATGAGCTTACATTATACCTAGGAGTATGTGTAGGAATATACTGGTCAACATTTTGGTGGTTACAAATAATGGAGCATTCACGTCGAGCCCGTGATCATGTTTATCAAAATCGTATAAGGCTACAAGCGGAGATGGAGCGAGAGGTAAGGGAGTCCCGCCTACCGTTGAGGAAGCGATTAATGGGGATGAGTCAAGTGGAGTTAGTCCGAGACTTACTAAAGAGCCACATATCACACAGCATACTGTGGATATGTTTCTCCTTATACATAACAGCAATGACATTGATGTTAGCATATCATTCTGGTATAATGATAATATTATTATGGATAGTTTTATGTGCATGTGCAATAGGTTTCTTATTAAGCGTTATAAATGTCATATATTACATGTTAGAGCTTCGGGGTTTGCGGCGAGACATAGCATGTGCTAAAGGACAATGATATTGGCGACTTAGGGAGTTCTAAAAATTCGGAAGAGGGAAAGATCGCGCAAAGCCCAGAGGGTGTAAAACATTTGCAAGAAGGTTTAGATAATATAAAAGATAATTTGACCCGTCAACTTAAGAACATGGGCAAGATGAAGGTAAACACGATATGGTCTAACCGAGCGCTTCCTGGATTAGAGATATACATTAAGGAATTGTATATGTATCACGCCTTCATAGGCCGACCCGAAGACGGCACCGCGGCGTTGTGTGAGATCGCGACAGCATGTGCAACGATCGAGGTAATGCGAGTTAAGGATGAAAAATACACATCTTGGGTCGTTGGCAAGGTAGAGAAGTATCATAATATAAAGGGCATTGCAGATTTGTGGGATTGTGTAGGAGTATATTCGCCGATGGTGGTTTTGGGACCTGACAAGCCCTCAGCAATGAAGTTATGCCTTACAAGAGAGAATAATACAGAAAACAAGTTAAATGTATGTAAGAGTTGTTTTGAGGAGTATCCATATGCGGAGGCGGTAGTAGGATTTGAGTGTTGGGGATGTAAGAATGGATACTGAGGATATACAGCCTGGCAAATACTTATGGTTTTGTCCGAAAGCTCCTCTTGGAGGTATTACATATTACAAAGTAATTTCGCGCACTTGCGATTATAAGATAAATAAGATAAATAAGACCACAATAGGTCTTAAATGTTTATGGGATTCTGATTCTGATGCAAGGAGACCAAGTTAGATTTGATTAGTTTTAATCCATGGTGGTGTGAGGCTCAAGATTCTGGTTGTATAAGAATGTCATCGATTTCCATGAATCCTCCTTATAAGGATCCTCCAATTGAAGAAACAATATGGAACAAGGATGATATTAGGTTAGGAAGTAATTGGGTAGGTTGTTTATTAGGATCTCACCCTCCGCCACATCTCCACAACTTCAAGACGGTTACTGGTTTTAAGCGAGGTAATCCTAACGAAAAGATGATGGATATAATTGTTTGCAAAGACAGAAATAAAAGGGAGTGGGAATTTAGTTGGGAATATTTCCTAGAAGCTTACGAGCCATACGAGCCATACAAACTTATTGTGGAGGCAGGAACCACTTGCAAATCCTGCAATCGTGATTATCCTTATGCGGAGGCTACGGGAGATTTTGAATGTTGGGGATGTAAAAATGGGTATTAAAAATAAATTGAAGCACATGATGCATTACGAGGGTGATTTAGGAAACATGTTATCGAGTTTGGCAGAGATTATCGACGACATGATTACAGACAGCGAGGATCGCACAGCTTCTGGAGGCAGTGCAGATTGTGATAGGGACATAGATTATTTACGTATATTGGCTGGAAATTTAGAGAAGACTCATAGAGATTACAATAATCGTTACAAGGGTGATCTTAGGGAACATTTTGATAGTTACGACGATTTAGCCGAGACAACGAGTGATGGATAGAGAAGACAAGACAGAACTGGCCAAGATTATACTATTATTTGGAGTTATATTGTGGCCTTATATGGCCTATTTACTTATAGGGGCAATAGGTTTACTAGCAGGTATAGGTATAACAATTGGCATACCTATAATATTGGGAATGGCATGGAGCATATTCTATTTAGCGGGGAACAAATGATGGATGACGAAGCTAAAATCATAACGGCGACGATTTGTTATACAGTTGGTGGGATATTAAGTTTGTCAATATTGTGGGCAATATTGATATCATATTTAGGATCTGGGTTGTCGACGGTATTGGTATGGGGGCCATTATCATTGGCGGCATTTACAGGAGGCGGGAGATATTTGTTAAACCAGCGTCCATCTAGGGGTAATTAAATGGGCAGTTCAGAGGAAAGTGATATTATGGGAAAAGGAGATAAAATGGCAGGCGAGACGGTAATGGATTATGCTAAAAGGGCTGATGAAGATTTAATGAATCCCAAGAACTTTTTAAAGTTGGGTTTGGGTTCAAATATATTAAGGATGATCACGGCACCTTATACATATCGCGGTCATCTAGTAGAGGGAGAAGGAGGCGACAGTGCAGTTGTTCGGTGCGATCATGGTCATGGAGACAAGTGCAATCTTTCCCATGAATTGTCCTTGACGCATGACGACGACCGTGATGACCTTAATTATCCTAGTTCTCAGCAGCGTTGGATTATTGGAGTAATTGACAGGCGGGATGGGCTAGCAAAGATTCTTGATTTGCATGATCATATATTTTTAAGCATTCAGCAGTTAGCACGTCATGAGGAGTGGGGAGATCCTAAAGGATACGACATAAACATAGTTGTTGATGCAAATGGTGGTCCATATGGAATGTATACAATAATGTCCCGGCCAAAAGCCGCTCTTTGGAGTGAAGAGATGGAAAAGGTTATATCTTTCGGTGAAATATACCTCGAAGACATGGTGGAGTTTTGCAGACCTTGTCATCCTGGTGTTAGCGAGCACATGTGGCATCCTATAAATGAAGAGGTCAGGGCGAAGAGATGGCCCAAGAAGGTTTTAAGCAAGCCCGAGGGGTCTAAGCCTTTTGTATTTGAGGTCAAGCAGCGTGAAACACATCTATTCCCACCAGTCAAGGAGGTCAAGCTTACATCTACTGAAAATCTTATGATAAAATACGGTGATTTGTTAGATGTGGATCCGAGAGCAGCATGCGGAGGTTGTGAGAAGCACAAGGCACAAATTGAGAAGTTAGAGTTTGAGCTTTCTGCGACTAAGTTATACAAGGCAGGAGATCAGGCTGAATTGATACATCTTCGCGAGAAGGTTGCTAAATATGAGAAGGAGGAGAAAGCCCAAACAACATTGAAAGCTTATGATAAAACAATTGACATTAGTCGTGTCTGTTGCACTACACCTTCTCCACAGAAGCTGCACGTAGATTTTCCGCTGGAGATTAATGGGGAATTTTTGAGTAAGGGAATGAAGGCGGTTGATAAGGCAATGGCCGAGGTATATTTGTCCAAACCAATAGATAAAAAAGAAGATACTGAAATAACTATTCAAGATCTCACCCCCAAGCCACTGAGCGAAAAGCAGAAGGCTCACATCAGGTCAAAAGATTTTCGTTCATATCGAGATGAAGATGGTAACCTTTGTACTTTTAAGCATAGGGCGCACAAAATCAATCTTTCCGATTTAACATTGGATGGTGAGCCATTTATACTTGGAGATGATTATAAGCCTTTCTCTGATATTGATTTTAAAGAGAGGAATAAATCAATTGCCAAGACAATATGTGACAGCATCATGACTGAGCCTGTGTTTAATAATAAGCCGGCATATTCGATATCATGGTTAGGGACTGCAGCAAAGGAGAAAGTCTTTGTAGGTGTAGATTTGGCACAACCTAAGAAGGATAAGTCTGTCATGGCGGTAATGGGTAAAGAGTGGGCGCAGCCTACTTTTAAGAAGGAAATGAAAAAGACTCATTTAAGTTCCAAGATAGACGTAATGGTTGACGGAAAAGTTGTTGGCACAATTGATAACTCGCTCAAGATAGCTGAGGTCTCAAAGATCGCAAAGGAAGGTGCAACTTGTTCTGGTTGCAAGAAGTATTATCCATATGCCGAAGCAGGAGTGGGTCTTGAATGTTGGGAGTGTATAAATGCATAAATCTAATCAAGAGAAGCACATAATCAAGTGGCATGGCAGGGATGTGAACATTCATATCACACAAAGTATTACTCAGGTAACAGACCATGTAGGTGAATATCACATGCACGCCCATGTTTGGTTTAATGTAGACGGCAGTTATTTTAATAACCTCATATCGGAAAAGGCAGATGTAGATATGCCTCCTGAAAAGCTCAGGGAAAAGGTGTTTGTTAAAGCTATTGAGAATTTGGAATCATCTATTAGGCATTCGGCCTGTGGTTTAGAAGTTAAGGAGGTTGAACAGTGCATCAATAACGTAAGAAAGGATCAAGACAAGTGGCTTGAGAATACAAAGAGGAAGCAAGATATTGCCAATTGGCTTGAGACGATGATGGATAAAGATAATGGATAAAGAAGACTTATCAGAATCGGGCGTAGCGCTTTTATCAATTATACTATTTACAGGATTTCTGATATTATGTGTAGCAGTTCCGGTGATAGGAATTATTATTTGCAGTATTTTGGGCTTAGGTTTGATTTGTTTCTTAGCCTGTATACTATCAGGTGGCACACAGGAACGATGATTAAACCAAAAGTAGGGCAGATATGGAAGTTAGACTTCACCAAAGCGGCAGGCTATATTGTCCGGGTAGAAATCTTAGAATATAATACTGATGATCATGACCAAGAATATTTCGATGCAAAGTGTATAGAGACAACTAGCGCAGCATATAATCTGGGTGAAGTTTACGGATTCTATCCAGAAGGATTCTTAAAGATATGGATTTATTGCGGGGAAGCTTCTAAGTCTATCTCTGGCATTCAATGTATAAAGTGCAAGGCGGATTATCCTTATGCGGAAGCTGTGGGGGAATTTACTTGTTGGAGCTGTAAAAATGGATATTAAGAAAAACGATATATTGGAGTTTAAGACTGGCAATGTAAAAGTGAAGATACTTGTTACGCATGTAGATCATGGTATTTCTGGAGAAACCATAGAAGATGTTTTAGGGATGCCCACGGGTAAGTTTATACATTTCAGCGAGTTTTTATTTGACAAGATGGTAACGGATGGGATATTGTCGAAAGTTGGTCATCATGCAAGTGGAATTCATTACTAATGGCCGAGTTATTATGCATTGGACAGATCTGGAAGAACAATAATTATTCAAACTACAAGATTAAGATTCTTTCAGTCAGCAATTATACCATTAAATTGGAGCGTGTAGAAACCTGTAAAGATGAGGATGGACTAACAATACATCCATTAGCTGGCGAATGGTTGAACATGAAGAAAGAGATATTACAACAACATTACACATTATGTAAGCTTGAGGTAAAGGTATTTTATGGGGATACCTGCATTAAATGTAAGAGGTGGTATCCTTATGCTATTAAGCAATCAGACTTTTCTTGTTGGGGCTGTGAAAATGGATATTAAGGACGTACAAATTGGAACATACTGGTGGTTTTGTCCTTCTGCAATTCCGAGCCAATATTTCAAAGTTTCGAGCATTTATAGTCCTGGTACAGATAAGGCTAAGGTAAAACTTAGGTATTTATGGAGTCGTGATGAGGCGCTGAGCAACATGTCTGGTTACGAAACAGAGATGACTTGTATTAATTCTTGGTGGCATACTGCGTTGGGGCCTGGATGCATTCAATCTGGCGTAACTTATCCTCCTGGGAGCAAGCCTGGCACTGGTTTCACAGTATGGAATTTGAATGATAAGGTTTACGAGGTAGAGACTGGAACAACATGGGAGGGCCGTTCGGACATAGGAGACGACCTTGTTAAAGTCGACGGTTTTAAGCACGACACATGTCCAACGATGTTTGACACGATTGTTTGCGACAGGCAAAGGGGCAAATATAATATAGTGGAGCACCGCTGGGACTATTTTTTGACGGAATTCAAATTATTTAATCAGCCTATGGATGTAGGAACCATTTGCATTTCTTGCAATCGTGATTATCCTTATGCTGACGCCGCGGTAAATTTTGAATGTTGGGGGTGTAGAAACGGAGCATAGCATGAATGAAATTGAAGCAACGGATGATTGTTGGAATGGATTTACGGAAGGATTAGAACCTTACAAGCCTACAACGGAAGAGTTTTGGCATAAAGCCATACTAGAGAGTCGTAAAAGGAGGATAATCAGATTAACAATATACATTTTCTTTGTTGTATCATCTATATTATCCGCAACAGGTATACTTATGGATAGTTTAGCCACATTATTTGTTGCATTATTCTTTGGAATTATAGCTACTCTTCTTGCTTTTATAGAGTGGATTTAAGGGGAGGATATGTTAAATAAGACTAGAAACTTTGTAGTTAGTTGGTATTATAATATTTTCATGGTAATTCTTTGGGGATTAACCATGTGGAGAGGTGTTCATAAAGGGTGGTATATAATGGTGAGCATAGCTGGCCTCCTATGTGTCCTTCACCTTGTACTATTTATTAGTGCGCTCATGGATAAGAAGTTACATGGACATTAGGTGAAAATAGTATATTCTACCGGCAATCGTATAGGCGGGGACATACAATTAAAGAGATTCCTAAACTATAACGAGCATGACATCAAGATAGCGGCTTACCTGCGCTCTAGCGGCTCTCTAACGCACGTTGACTGGACGCTGGATGCCTTGGTTCATAAGCATGGCAAAGGCGTTAAAACGGCTCTGAACGAGCTTTTTGGTCATACAGGAATACCACACATTGGCCTAGAGGAAGCGGCATCCTTAATGGAGGATATTTGCGATTACGATCCTGATTTAATTATTTGCGATGGGGAACCAATTGTAGCAAACATTGCAAAATCTTTAGATATAAAGCTTTGGTATTGCAGTCCTTTACACATGCTTGACGGAATCCAATGGGAGCGAGGTCAATTAAGATATTTCTCATTATTAGACAAGACCAGAAAGGCATTATCGAGACTTCCGAAAGCGGATAAGGTATTCATATACTCACCATTTGGCGATATAGCATTCAGACCTATGTTAAAAGCGGGTTACGAATGGATTCGTCCATATTATCATAATGTTGGTGGTTCAAGATGTTCTGAGGGCATAGCAGTTATCAGGGATCCTGAAAGGATATCGATATTGAGCAAGATATTGAACTGTGTACCCCCATTTACATTTACGCTTTTCAGTCCTTTTTCATATAATCTCTCACATTTGGAGTCTAAGAATATATCTGACGTCGAGAAGTACAAGATCGCGTTATCCAATTGTAAATGGTTGTTTACGACCGGAGAAACGAGTTTTATTTCAGACGCTATCTACAATGGTGTAAATAGGATTTGTATTGCGCCAAACCTGAACGATCCTGAGTCATTATTGAACGCTATATTGTGTCGTTATTATAATTTGGGCGACAACACTGGGCAAGTAGAATACATGAAGCAGCACGCGGTTGGTGAAGTGGAAAAATCTTACAATAACACATACAAGTCGAGCAGTCTAAGTGTACAGCGTCGTTATTACTTACACGAGAAGGTAAATTATGAAAGAAGTAGCATTTGATCTTGGAAACATTATCCTCAGCGTTGATTTTGCGCCATTCATCAAAGAATGGCATCATCAAGGAATATCTCTTACAGCGAGGGCTGAAGTATTTTTCGATGATTTGCACGCCCAGCAAGACATTGGCACAACCACTGTAGACAGGTGTTTGAGAGAGAGATTCAACTTAAAGGGGTATGAATTGAGAAGGCTACTTCAGGCTTGGAATGATTCAATAGACGTATCTGAAACCATGGCAGCATTCCTGCAAGAATTAAAAAAGAAAGATCATACTATTGCCATTCTAAGCAACATGGGCAGCGAGCATGCCGAGGTTATGCGTAGAAAATTCCCAGCAATATTCCATAATAACATTTTACATTTAAGCTATGAAGTTGGGGCAAGAAAGCCCACCAAATTGTACTTCCAAAGTTTCATGATGGATCATCCTGAATTCAAGGGAGCGGCATTTATAGACGATCGTCCAGAGAATCTCGTTGTTGGAGACAGGTACGGATTAAGAGGTTATCAATTTGAGTTATCGAAGTTTGATACGCTTTCAGACAAGGGTAAGGAGTTTGAATTAAACTTATTGCGCAATCACATTGGGGGGCTAAAGAAAACGGGGTGTTATATAGTCTGATGTGATGATATTCAAAACCC
>LAZR01000520.1_pt1 | contig 29958 bp, 33 predicted proteins | sample 329461 | NCBI WGS metagenome assembly LAZR01 (sample SAMN03002196, study PRJNA259156) | marine sediment metagenome | biome: sea floor; feature: Hydrothermal impacted sediments; material: marine sediment; isolation source: Loki non-amplified sample from Loki's castle hydrothermal vent sediment ...
CCATTGCGCATCGCGCTGGAGGAAAGGTCACATGGCTCAAATCTCAGTGGAAATTATCTGCTTACCCGGCTCACTTCCGCGTGGAAATCTACACCCTACGGCGCCCGCCTCTGTCGGGGTGACGAGGCCCAGATAAATACCGCCCATCACGACGATGAACAGCACCATGACCTGCCACGCTTTGCCCGTTTCGCGCACGGCTTCGCCCCAGCTGGCGCGTGGCGTTACCGCGTGGCGCATATCGCCACGACGGGCGATGAAATAGATGCCGACCATGAACATGATGGCGGTTAGCAACCCCGGCAAGAATCCGGCGACCAGCATCTTGCCTGCCGATGTTTCCGTCAGCGCAGCGTAGAAGATTAACAAGACGCTTGGCGGAATAAGCACACCCAGCACCCCGCCTGCCGCGACTGCGCCTGCGGACAGGCTGCCCTCATATCCGGCCTTCTTCATCTCGGGTATAGCGACCGACCCGACGGTGGCAGCGGTGGCCACGCTTGACCCGGATGTTGCCGCAAACCCGGCGCTGGTCAGGATCGCCGCCATGGCCAATCCGCCCGGCAGATGCCCGACCCAGCGACTGGCGACGTCGAACAGCTTTTTCCCCACCTGCGCATGATGCGCGAAACTGCCCATTAGGATGAAGAGCGGGATGATCGTGAGCGTATAGACGGCAGTGGTGGAGTATGAGATCGACTTGAGCCGCGTCATCAAAAAGGTGAAATCCTCCACCAAGACGATACCGACGGCACCGGACAGCGCCAGCGTGGCAAATACCGGCGCGCCGAATGCCATCAGCAGGATGATCAGCGCGACGGCGATATAGGGGGCAAAAGACGGATCCATCGGGGCTTCCTGACGTCAGTGAAGGTCGGGTGAAGCCTGCTTTTTCTGTGCAGGCTCCCCGAAGAGAAAAAGTTGAATAGATTGGATCGCCATCTGGATGAACGCGAACCACAGGCCCGTGGCCATGCTGGCCTTTGTCCACCAGATCGGGATTTTGACGTAGCCCCAGCGGTATTCACGAATGGAGACGGAATAGATCGCCTCATGCGTGGCGGGGATCGCCAGCATCAGCAGGCCCAAGGCACCGACCGCCCACGCCAGCGCGACAATACGGGCGCGGGTGGCGGGGGAGAGTTTCTCCGTCAGCACGGTCACGCGGATATGCGCATCGTCCCGTTGGGCCCATCCCGCGCCAAGAAACACGACCATCACCAGCGCCAGTTCGGTAAACTCAAAAACGCCGGTGATCGGGCTACCCGTGATGGCACGAACCAAAACGTCGAGCGTGGTGCCAAACACAAGGAACGCCAGAAACAGCATGGCGATCGCACCAAGCACATCGGACACGATTTTCAGTAAACTGTTGATAGTTTGCATTATCTAATCCTTCGCAAAATGCGATCGCGATACCCGATTACGATGCTTGGCTGATCTCGTAAGGGCGTTTGAGCGTTGCTTCGGCGTCGTACTTCTCGATTGCGGCATCGATCAAGGACTGCATTTCCTCGCCATCGATACCTGCGGGTTTCGCGGTATCTTCAAGCCAGGAATTCACCTGCGCAGGCTGAACCAAATCCTTGGCCATGGCCTTTTGATCGTCAGAAACGGTGTTCAGTGTGACGCCTTCGGCTTCAGCAGTTTTGACATAGGTAGCAAGCACATCTTCGTAGATCGCGCTGAACTGGCCGCCATAGATGTCATCGACGATCTCGTCCGAGATCTTGCGCACGTCGTCGGGAAGCCCGTCATACACCCGCTTGTTCATGATCGTCGCAGCCGGGGCATGGGGGCCGTCGCCAATGTCATAGAACTGAGGCGCGATTTCGTGCAGTTTATAAGCAATCGCAGTCACGAAATCGAAACCGTAGACGCCGTCGAGAATGCCGCGCTCCAGCGCCTGATACACTTCGGGTGCGGCCATGGCGACCGCCGTACCGCCAAGCGCTTCGACCACATCGGCAGAGACACCGTAAGCACGGATGCGTTTGCCCTTGATCCCGTCTAACGTATCAATCGGGTCGCGCAGGATCAGCGGCGCGTAGTTCCAGTTGGTCCAGTACAGCACCTTGGAGCGGTGGCGATCTTCCCATTCAGCGCGCAGCGGGTCGAACTGGTCGTAGACATCGCGGCAGACCTTTTGCAGCGCGTCGGCACGGTTCATGCGAAAATACCATTCCAGCCCGCGGGTGACGGGCAGCTCTGACTGGTAATAGCCGGGCGAGATCAACGTCATCTCGGATGTGCCATCCCGCACGGCGCCAAGGTGTTCGCCCACCTTGTTCAGCGAACCGGACCAGTAGCGGCGGATGGTGACTTCGCCTTCGGTGCGTTTTTCAAGTTCGTCCAGATACCAACGGTCGATCCACGACGGGCCTGCGGAATCCGATACGTAGCTGTCGAATTTCAGCGATGTTGAGGCCAGCGCTAGCGACGGTGCGGCCAGCGTAAAGGCACCCGATGCCGCGGCCGCGCCGGTTTTGAGGAATGTTCTGCGTTTCATGTATTTCTCTCCCATCATGCGCGTCAAAAGCTGACACGCGTTGTTCTGCATCGCGGCTTACGCCTGATGCTCTCCCTCCAGCTCTTGCGCAACACGTTCGCGCAGGCTGGTTTTCAGGACTTTCCCGTAGCTGTTCTTGGGTAAATCCTGCACAAAGTGGTATTTCTTGGGCTTCTTGAACGACGCCATGCGGCTTTTGCACCAAGCATCGAGCTGCGGTGCGTCGCAGGGGCCATCGCCCGTTGCGACGACAAAGGCCACGACATCCTCGCCCCATTCCGGGCTGGGCACACCGATCACCGACACTTCGGACACATTTTCATGGGCCAGAAGCGTTTCCTCCACCTCCCGTGGATAGATGTTGGTGCCGCCCGAGATGATCACATCTTTCGACCGGTCGGTGAGCGTCAGAAAACCGTCGACGTCCATCGACCCCAGATCGCCCGTGCGCAGCCAGCCGTTAACGACGGTATCTGCGGTGGCCTTTTCATTGCCCCAATACCCTTTCATCAGCGCATCGCCGGAAACGACGACCTCGCCAACCTCACCCGCGGGCAGGGGGCGCATATCGCTGTCGACGACCCGTACCTGCACACCCGCCTGCGCAAACCCGACAGAGCCGCGCCGCGCGTTTGCGTTGGGATGAGACGTGTCGGCGACAAGATCACGGGGCAGCACGGTGATCGTCATGGGGCATTCGCCTTGACCGTAAATCTGGACGAACCGCACGCCGAATACCGCTAGCCCCTCTTCGATATCGGCAAGATACATCGGACCACCGCCATAGATGATGGTCTTGATGCCCGTGCCGTCATAGCCCGTGGCACGGGCATGGGCGATCTGGCGCTTGATCATCGTGGGGGCGGCGAAAAACACGAGGTTGTCCAGCGCCTGCGCCAGCTCTGCAATCTCGGCCGGATCAAACCCGCCGGAACGCGGGATGACGTGGCAGCCCCCGGCGCGGATGATCGGAAAGTGATATAGCCCCGCCCCGTGAGACATAGGCGCCGCATAAAGCGAATTGTCACGCGCGGTGGGGCTGTCCACATCCATCGCATAGGCGAGTGACATCGCCATGAGATTGCCATGGGTCGTCATCACGCCCTTGGGCCGCCCCGTGGTGCCAGAGGTATAGAACAGCCAGGCCACATCGTCTTTGTCAGTGTCGACAGGAGCCGTGATCGCCGCGCTGGTCTGCGCCGCAGTGGTCAGCGCGGGATCGTGGATGCCGATTTCACTACAGATATCCGGAAACTCGGTGTCGCTTGCCAACACCGTGCCGGTTTGGGTGACGACAACGCGGGCCTTGGCATCGTCGATGATCCAAGCCGCTTCGCGCGGGTGCAGCTTGTAATTGATCGGCACGACAATCGCGCCTATCCACAAAACCGCATGCAGTATCTCCAGATACTCGGGGCAGTTTTGCATGAAGAGCGCCACGCGGTCGCCCTTTCGGATGCCTAAGGTGTCCGACAAATAGGTCGCCATGCCTGCACTACGTGCCGCGAACTGCCCATAGGTCGCGTGCAGATCCAACCCGCAGCGGATCGCCGGCGCATCGGGAGACACCCGTGCGGCCTGAAGCAGCCATTCAGAAATATTCATATGTAATCAGACCCTGCGCGCTTCGAGCACCGAGACATAGTTGGCCACAGCAGAGCCACCCATGTTGAACAGCAGTCCCAGTTCGGCACCGGGGACTTGCAGATCGCCGGCTTGGTTGGTCAGCTGACGGAAGGCCAGCGCATGCATGGAAACGCCCGTGGCACCAACGGGATGGCCCTTGGCCTTCAGCCCGCCCGACAGGTTCACCGGCAGCGCACCGCCGCGATAGACGGTGCCATCCTCCAACGCGCGCGCGCCCTGACCCTTGTGGGTCAGCCCCATCGCTTCGTAGGTCAGCAGCTCTGCGATGGTAAAGCAGTCGTGGACTTCGGCGAAATCGATATCGTCAAGCGTGACATTGGCTGCTTTGAACGCCTGCGCAAAGGCGCGTTCGGGGCCTTCAAATGCAAGGAAATCTCGGCGCGACATGGGCAGAAAATCATTCACATGCTCCGCCGCACGCATGGCTACGGATTTAGGGAAGTTCGCCGCGTTTTCATCGGTGGTAAGGATCAGGGCAGCGGCACCATCGGTCACCAGCGAGCAGTCGGTCAACCGCAGCGGCGGCGCGATCTCGGGGTTCATATCGGACACGGTGCTGCAATGTTCGAAGGTGAACTCTTTATGCATATGCGCCAGCGGATTGGACATGGCATTGGTGTGGTTCTTCACCGCGATCTTGGCCATCGCATCCAGTGGGCTGCCATGCCGCGCGTCATAGTCCCGCGCGGCAACACCGAAGACTTGCGGAAAGCTCAGCGAGGCCTCTGCCTGATCGTTCTGGTATCCCGCACCGGCCAGCGCCTGCGTGACGTCTTTGGTACTGCGGCTGGTCATCTTTTCCGCACCGACGACAAGCACGGTGCGCGCCTGTCCTGCCCGGATAGTGTTCATCCCCGCATGGATCGCGGCAGAGCCCGACGCGCAGGCGTTTTCAGCCCGCATCCCAGGTTTGTACCGCAGCTGCGGGTACGCCTGATGGATCAGTGAGGACGCAAAACCGTCCGTCACCAAGCCAGAGTTGAAATGCCCCAGAAAAACAGCGTCGATTTCATTGGGATCAATACCGGACTCCTCGACGGCTTCGCGCGTTGCGGCGACGATCAGCTCTTCAAGGTTTTCTTGCAGGCGGCCAAATTGCGTATGGCCGCTCCCGACGATGGAAACTCCGGTGGTCATAATATCCTCCCTGATATGAGGATCATTTTACTGATGCCAGAACAGCAATCTATTGGTAGAAACACGTAATATGATACGTATCACTACGTAGTGAACTAAGTAGAAATGCAAATGATCGACACATCCACAACGCAAAAGGCGTCTAGCCTGGGGTTTCAGGAATCACCCGTAGCCCAGATCATCGTGCGCTATCGTCGCATCATCGAAGCCAACAAGGCGGTGGAGCGTTTATTCGGCTACACAAGGGCTGATCTGATCAACCGGTCGGTTCAGCGGCTTTATCCGTCGACCGCCGATTTCAACCAGATCGGGGAGCGTTGCGAAGCACGTATGCGCGAGACGGGCGATACCCACTATGAAGACGAACGCTTTATGCAGGCGTCGGACAAGACGATCTTCTGGGTTCAGGCCAAGGGGGCGACCTTATCCCCACAGGATCCCTTTTCGCTGATGATCTGGTCGTTCGAGAAGATCGCGGACAAGAGTTATCGTTCCGTCGATCTCAGCCCGCGAGAACGCGAAGTGGCGCATCATCTGGTTAACGGCAGAACATCGCGCGAAATCGGGGTCGCGCTCAACATTTCGCACCGGACTGTAGAGGTGCATCGCGCGCGGCTGATGCGAAAATTCAACGTCAAGAATACCGCCGCATTGGTGTCGGAGATCGTCCACGCCTTTTAGGGTCGATTAACCCGCGTCGATATCATCCAGCGCGACGTGGCCCGCGTTCCCTTCGGTGACAAACACATTCTGCGCCAGCGGGAACTGATGCGAACGGCTTTCGAGGAAATGCATCAGGTAGCCGGCGGTGTTGGGGAAGACCATGAGGTCTCCTGCTTTGACGCCTTGAGGGAAGGCCATCTTCCGGCGCGTCAGCCATTCGCTTTCGGTGCAATAAGTGCCGGCAAGGTAGCCTTCGATTGCCTCTTTGCGCGGGCCGGCGCTAGGGACCATCAGCGGGTCGAGCGCGAATTCAGCAAAGCCCGATCGGGACTGGGTGCGGTTCATCTGCACGCCGATCACAGGTGTGCCGGCGCTGTCGCGTTTGCAAAAGGCGACGCGGGCGAGGGTCATGCCGCAGCCGTCCAGCAGAGACCGCCCCGGTTCGCAGCGCAAGGAGATGTGGGCATCCCTTAAATGCGCCGCCACGGTTTGACCGTCGGACATATGATCCAGAATGCGGCGCATCCAGTCTTCTTGCACCAGCGATTGCGCGACGGGATAGCTGTCGACTTTTCCATGGCCGCCCAGTTTGCGTCCCAACCCTTCATTATGCTGCGTGATAGGGTCGCGGTCACCAGCAAGGGCGCGGTCCAACTCGACCAGCCATGTGTCCCACCCGGCCGCATCGTCGAGGTAGTTCATCGGGGTGCCGCCGCCGATGTCGAGGAAGAAGGGCGCGGTGCTGTCGCCTTTAATCGCTTGGATCAGGGGGAGGGTTTGCAGGATCGCCGCGACGCGATCCTCGGCGCTATAGCCGTTGAGGTGGAAATGCAGCCCGTCGAGGCGGAGCGTCTCCGACGTGGCAATGCGCGTGGCGAGGGTAGGGATCTCAGCGAGCGGAAACCCGAAGCGCGAGTAGAGCTTCACAGCGTCACGCTCAAACCCGTTGAGGCGCAGGCCGACAGACACGGGCTTTCTGGCACCTTCCGCAACATCCTCAAGCAGTTCCAGCTCATCCTCATTATCAAGGATCACGGTCACGCAGCCGCCCACACACAGGGTCATCAGCGCGCGATCCTTCACCGCGGCGGTGCAGACGATCCGGTCGCCCGGCACCCCTTGAGCGAGGCATTGTTCCACCTCCGCATGGCTGGCCGTATCGATACCGATGCCCATATCGCGCGCGGCCTGTACGTAGCTGAGACATTTGTTCGCCTTGCGCGCAAACATCGGCATGAAGGGCAGGTCATAATCGGTCACGCAATCGGTCAGCTGCGCGATATTGCGGCGAAAGGGATCAACGGACTGGATGTTGAGAGGCGCGCCAAAGCGGTCGGCCAGCGCATCGAGGCGAGGGCAGTCCTGCAACAGCTCTGCCATCCAGTTTTCCAGCCGCGGGCGCAAAGGCACGACGCCGTGGCAAGGGCTGAAGATCGATGGGGGGATGGTCATAGGGAATGCTCCAGCGCGTTGGATTGGCGGGCGTTTTGCACGACGGCGGCAGCCCAGTTTTCGGGAAGATCATGGAGGGAGCGCGACAGCGTATCATTGCCAAGCACATAGCCTTCGGTGGCACGCCCGATGACGGAGAGGCCCTTGGCGTTGCCGTCGCGTGTCAGGGCGTGAGCGTTTTTATCGACCCTAACACCGCCCATTGTGCCGATACTAAGGTGCCCGTCGCGCAAAAGACCGTCGAGCGGTGCGGCAAGCTCGGCACCCCCCGCGGGCGGAATCGTGGCGTTGATCGTCACATCTGCCGCGGCCTCGCCCGACATATGGTCAAAGCTGACGATGCCCGCCTGTTCCAGCGTGATCAGCTTGCCGATGTTCTGCGCGGGCGGGCCGAAGGCGAGCCGCTCCATCTCTGCCGCGATCTGGTGGAAGTGGTGGGCGTCGTCTGGGGTTAACTCGCGGTGACTTATCCAGTCGATCAGCTGCGGATAGCAGCGGCGCCAGACCTCGGCCAGGGCCCAAGCGCTGTCCTGAGCGCGGCGCCCCATGGCGATGTCATAGCCAATGCGCAGGTCTTGGCGGATTTCATCGGGGGTGAAGGTGGTTTCGGTCCGGTGGGTGAAGAAGTCGGCGCTGGTGCCGGAGGGGTTGCCCAGAACCCGATCGGCGAATGACAAAAACGCGGGCCAAATGTGGTGAGTGAAGGTTGTGTTGGGGGCGCGCAGGATCTGCGATAGCGCGGCGCGTCGTTCGTCCCAAAAGGCGTCGTCTTGCGGTTGGGTAAACAATGCCGCCTCTACCCTGGCACGCATCGGGCGACCGCTGCGGCTGAAGGGGGCGATGCGGCGCGGCTCCTGTCCTGACGGTGCATAGTTATACCCAGTGGCGGAGAGGGTGAAGACCCCGCCACGCCCTTCGGTCAGCGCGAGCATCGTATCGATGAAGGTGAGGGCGAAGCCTTTGCAGCGCACGGTAGAGTTGGGCGGCACAGCGATCTGGGTCAGACGCTGATCAATGGGGAAGGGGGAGGAGATGTGGTCGTACGTGTCGGCCTCGCCCTGACGAAACCCGTCTTGGTGACCGGTCATGATTAGGACGTGATCAACGGTGACGTTTTGGGGGGAGATACCCCATCGATCTCCGTTGCATTTCAATGCGTCGACGCGCGTTTTATGCCGGATTGTTCTCACATTCGACGGAGCTTGTTCGACGACACGCTCAAAGCTCCAGAGCAGATACCGACCCACATGCGCCCGCGGTACGTAGTCGCCAGCATCGACGGGCTTCGGGCTTCTCGCGGCCCACTCCAGAAATGACGGCCCGCGCCCGCCGGTCCAAGCGTTGATCAGACCAGCGGGGAAGTTCATCAGCAGCACCTCGGGCTGGCGCGGATCATAGATCGGCCCCGCCCCGGGATGCACCGAGGGTTCGAAAATATGGACGGTAAAACGGTGCCGCGGACTGCGCCGCGCCGCCTCGCACAGGCTATCAAGCGCGTAGAGCCCCTTGGGGCCGCAGCCGACAATGGCAATCTGTGTCTCGCTCATGAATCCGCAGGGACCAATCCTGCCAGCGCTGTCACATCCGCCTCGCAAATCCCCAGCTCCCGCTCGACCCATTCAGGGTCAAAGACGGTGCCCAAGTAGCGCGAACCGGAATCGTGGATGATCGCCGCGACGGTCAGACCGGCAAGCTCGTCCTGCATCCCGCGCACCGCCTCAAGAACCCCACCGCCGGAGCCGCCGACCAGCAGCCCTTCGCGCGCAACGGCGCGTCGACAACCGGCGACGCAGGTCACGTCGGAAACGCGGATGAGATCATCAAACTCCTGCCCCTTGGCCAGCTCGGGGATACGTCCCGCGCCCATGCCCGAAATTTTGCGCGGGCCCGCGGTACCGTTGAACAGCGTGCTGCCGATGGCGTCCACGGCAACGACCTTGGTTTTGCGGCCCATCCGGCGCAGGTAGTCGCGACACCCGCGAGCGGTGCCAGTGCTGGAACAGGCGACGAAAAGCACGTCGATCTGCCCTCCAAGTGCCGCGTCGATCTCGGCGATGGTGCCGAGTTCGTGGGAGGCAGGGTTGTCGAGGTTGGCATATTGGTTCGGCCAGAAACGGCGGGAGTCTCCTTCCAAAAGCTTGGCGACCCGATCCAGACGCGCGGCGAGGAAATCACCGTCGGGGGCGTGGTCTACAAGCTCGATCTGCCCACCTAGGGCGCGGATAATCGCGACGTTCTGGGACTGTGCATTGGGGTCGACGACGCAGATGAACTGCAGACCATGCACCGCACAGGCCTGCGCCAGGCCGATCCCCATATTGCCAGATGATGACTCAACCACCGTATCGCCCGCCTTGAGCCGACCATCCGCCAAGGCGCGTTCGATCATGTGACGCGCAGGCCGGTCTTTGGCGCTGCCACCGGGGTTGAGCGCCTCGGCCTTGGCGATCAGATCAACGTCTTCGCGGTCGAGATAACGGGGCAGGCGCACCATCGGTGTTTGGCCGATAAGGTCGAGCACATTGTCCGCGATCCGCGTGGCCGCGAAAGGCGTCGCGGTGTGGGAGTGGGTCTTTGCCTGAGTGCGAATGTTCATCTGCGTAGCCTTTCGGGAAGCCAAATCATCTCTCACCGGCGGCGCAAGGAGACGTCGCGGATCGTTTTGCGTTTCTTCCTCCGGCTGCATGGGAATATCCTCATTTGAGGGTAAAGCGCGCTGGTAGAGAAGAGAACGAGGGTCGAAAATTGCTAGTTTAGATTGAACCACGCGCAGTGAAAAAAGTTCCGCCTCGCGCTTGATATCAGTTCTGACAGGAAGGTGACGGGCGAACCTGGGCTGGAGCGACACTTGAAATATGCGTCCCTAGTAAATCTTTTGTATCGATTTTTGTGAAGTGGACAGAGGTTATGTCAGCGCTCTGCGACCCGTCGCCGCCTCAACATTCTCGGCGATACGCCGCAAGGGGTGACGGGTGACACCGGCCCAAGGCAATACCTCTAGCCCGGGCCCATACCCCCATTCAGATGCCCGTTCCGCCTGCGTGGCGGAAAACGTGCCCATCCCAGTATAATCCTGATTGCCGTCGCGAATATCCTGAGGCGCAGGCACTGTATCCACACCAAGAAACGCCGCGAGACGCGCCAGCGTTGCCTTCGGTTCAGCGACCAGATCTTCGTAGCGAACGGTCATCACGGCGTGCAAATACGCCAGATCCCGTCGCACGATGTCATGGGCATCCAGCCAGTGGTCCATCATCGCAGCGTGATCCATGTCGACCCATTTGGAGGTGGCGGCTGCAACCGCCTCTGGGTGGCGGGTCACGACGACGAATTGCGAGAGTGGGAAAAGCTGCTGATAAAGCCGCATCCGGGTCAGGTTTACCGGTGATTTTTCCACCCGCCATGGCGCGTTTGCAAAGTACGGGGCCCAGTCCCGCTCTAGCCGTGTTTGCGTCTCTAACCTATCGAAATGCGATCCTTCGATATGGTGCTGCGCAGGGTCTGTGGCGAAATGCATTGGCATGCCGTGCCGGGCAGTATGGGGGATGGCACCTTGCAAATAGACGCCTTCATTTTCGGGTACTGTTGCCGCGTTGATGGCACTGACGCCGGGCAGATCGCCAATCAACCGCGCAACCAGACTGGTGCCAGAGCGGTGCAACCCGCCGACGAATACATAGCGATGTGGTGTCATGAGGTTCCTCTTTCTCGAGAGCGTCAGGTAGGGTGTGGGGGAGAGGTGGCAAGTTGAAAGCGCGTCGTGGGGAGTTCCTTAGGAATTTGTGGAGCTGCCAATGCAGCACATGGTTTACGTGATGACCAACAATGTCACATAGGTGTTGCCTTAGTCGCTAACGTGCTTGGATTGAGTTTGAATGTAATATCTGCATATCTTCGCACCCGTTAACGTAACGCAGATGTTACGGAGGAATGCCGATGAAGATGTCAAGTCGCAACTATTCTCCCATTCCTTAAAACGCTGCAGAGCTTTCGGGGCTTATGATCCGTGCCGCCCGGCTTGAACGCAACATGACCGCACAGGAACTTACGGAAAAGACAGGCGTGTCGCGCCCGTTACTGTCGAACGTGAAAAAGGGAGATCAGGGGGTATCTTTAGGGCGGCATTCGAAATTGCCGTTATCGTTGAAGTGCAGCTGTTCGTGGCGTACGACAAGCGCCTGAACATGAGACTGACCGTAGAGCGGCGGGCCAATGCCTTGCTGCGTCACCGGGCGTTCGAAGCCTCCCACCGACTATGTGCGGCGACTGGCGGGGGCGGTCGACCTGCCACTCTGATCGAATCCGCGGATCTTGTTGAGCGGGGCAGGTCCCTGCCGCAGGAACTCGACGAAGCCATCTGGCACGGCATATCGATCGGCGGAGCGCGTCCCAAGGCGCAAGTTACGGACGGTAATCGCAAGATGATCGCGAAATTCAGCGCATCCAAAGATCAGCACTCGGTCCTGAAGAGCGAATATATCGCGATGAAGATTGCACAAGCCTGCCGCCGCGCTTGAGCTTCGGCAAGTGATGGGCAAGAACGTGCTGCTGATCGAACGGTTTGCTCGGATCAACTCAGAGCAGGGCTGGATGCGGCGCGCAATGGTATCTGCCCTGACCATTATTGGCCTAGATGAGCTCCAGGGACGCTATGTCAGTTATGAGGAGTTTGCGATGCAAGTGCGGGCCGCAAGCAGCACGCCGGCAGCCGAGTTGCGTGAGCTGTCCTCGCGTATTTGTTTCATATTCTAATCGGCAATCTTGATCATCCCGTGCGCAACCAGGCCAGGTTCTGGACAGGGCAAGATATGCAGCCGACGCCCCCCCTACGACATCGGTTCACACCCGTGGGCGTCGTACGAGGCTAATTGGGCAATGGCGGCACGCGGGACGGACCACCGTGTGCAGTTTGCTCTGCCACAGGAGGCGGCCAGTAGTTTTGGATCAGCGCAGGTCCGAGACGATCATTGTTGGGCAGGTCGAGGCGATCCGAGATCTGCCTTGATGTTACCGTCATGAGGTTGATTTGACGTTTGCGGATTACATTGCGTTGTAGGAGTGCGCGTAGTCACGTGACTTCGCGTGTGGAGGCATGACAGGCAAGTTGGGCTCTCTAGTACGGGCTTCCAAAAGCGGTGTCCTGCTGACCAATGTCGATCTAAAACAGATATTTACGCTTTGCCACATACGTGGAGGATTAAACCTCCGCCTTAGCTTTACCCTATTTGAATCACTAAAATAGGGTAAAGCTATATTCCACGCTGCGCTCAGGTAGATCGACAGGCATTTGACATTTACAAATCTTTAGCGTGCATGTCCTTTTCTGCTTCTAGGATAAGCTGGCTGAGTGGCACATCAAACACGCTACTCATACGCCTCAGGGTATCCAGCGTTGGTTGATGCTTTCCTGTCTCCAATAGGGAGACGTATCGCATACTTCTCCCGGCCCTGTGAGCGAGCTCTTCTTGAGAGATATTCAACGCACGACGATGCTTTCGTAGGACGGATGCCAACGCGCTCAATAAAGGGTCAATATGTGTAGAATCCATTTCCAGACATAGGCGGCAAATCTCTGGTTGCGGCTATGAAGTAAACTGTGAATAATGACGCCCTATGATACAGGATTTGAAATTTTTGAGAGTCCTCAGTGCTTGGAAAGCAGTAGCTATGGCCAAAGTGGCATATAATGAAGAACAGTTGGCCGCATTGGTGGCAAAAATAGCGAGGGTTGTATTAGAGGAGGTTGAAGGCGCTCAGGACCCAGAGAAGCTGAGCGCACTTGATCCGCTGCCCAAACCGCGGGGTAGGCCAAGATCTAACTATACGGCTCATTTGCACCTAAGGGTGTTGCCGGGGGACGCGGAGTGGTTTCAGAAAACGTCCGACGAATTGGGACTCCAGAGGGGAGCGTTTTTGTCGCGCATCCGCAAAGCGTACTGCCAGTAATCCACCTGTAGTTATTGAAACTCTATAGGCAGGATTTGTTCCTTCTGATTACCTGTAATGGCTAGCCCGTAAAGCTTTGAAATCGAAGTGTGGGCAAAAGAATTTTATTCTATTAGATAATAAGAACGCGAACAGGCGGATGAACTCATAAGGCAATCGCCTTTCTTGGTATCCAAAACAATTCGCGGAACAGACGGGAACCATAAGGTAACTTTACTGTTAACTATGTGAAGCTTGCAGTCTGAGCTCTGAATACATCAAAATTTTTGGAGGCTGATATGCGCATCATGCATATTTCGCTGGGCGGATGTCTCTCCGCTCCGCCCGTTAAGTACGGCATGACAGAAGATACTGGTGGGCATATGGCCTATGTCTTGGGTGCCGCAATGGCGCAGGCGAAACTCACTGAGGTTGATGAGGTCACGATTGTGACGCGTCTGTTTGACGCGCCGGAGCTGGGGGCAGTTTTTGCACAAGCTGACGAAGATATTGCGCCTAAGTGTCGGGTGGTGCGACTTGTGTCGGATCGGACTGAATATTTGGAAAAGGGTGACTTGGTGGGGGAGCTTCCTTCGCTGCAAAACGCCTTTTTAGAGACACTTGAAGCCATGGGCGCGGCGCGGCCCGATGTGATCCATGCGCATTTTTCAGACGCGGCAGAGCTGGGGCTGGCGGCGCGGGAGAGGTTCGGGATTCCGGTGCTCTATACCGCGCATTCGCTGGGGGCGGAGAAGCTGGCACTGGGGGAAGTACCCTCGGCCGAGTTGGAGGCGCGGATCACGCGCGAGACCCGCGCGTTGGCAGAGGCGGATGCGATTATCGCGTCGTCCCGAGATGAAGTGGAGCGGCAAATCCCGAAGCTTGTTTCAGACGCTGAAGGGCGCGCGCATCGGATCGGGCCAGGGGTTTGCGTGCAGGAAGCGGGCGACGCGGCCCGTGCGCGGCAGACCTACGATTGGAAAGCTTGGGCAATGCGGACGCAACGGGTGATGGAGGCAGTGACGAAGGTGCCTGAGATCGCGGTCACTGGCGACGTGCGCCACGATCATCTGCTTGCTTGTGACATCGATAATACGCTCACCGGTTGCCGCAATAGCGCGCGGGCGTTTGCGCAGTGGCTGGGGCGGGAGGGGGGGATATATGCCTTTACTGTCGCCACGGGTCGTTCGGTCGCAGAGGCGCAGCGCGTGCTGACCGAGTGGGACTTGCCTACGCCCGATACGATCATCAGCTCTACCGGAACAGAAATCTGGCGCCGTAAGACCAGTGGCTTTACTTTGTGTAAGGAGTACGCGGCGCTGGTTAAGCAGGATTGGGACCCGCAATTGGTGCACGCTGCATTGCATGGCACCGACGTGAGGTTTCAGCCAGTCTATACCAGCGTCGGTGGAAGGTAAGCCTGTTCGGCACGATGAGCGACGTTCCCGCGATCGAGGCACGATTGTATCAGGCGGGGGTACTGGCGCGCATCATTCCATCGCACGAAAAGTTCATCGGGTATTGCCAAGTTGTTTGCTACAGATTGTGAGGGATTGACGAAGGGTAGATCATGCCGCCATTTCGGCTGTGTAATCGGCCCAGAGGCTGAACGCATCTGAGCGGGCGTGGCGGTATGAAATTGCTGTGAGTTGGTAACGACGAGGGCGAAAGATCAGGTTGATCCGGTCATGCGCGGATAGAAACCTCTGAGCTTGGCGGTGGGATTTGAACCGGCCCATTATTTTCTCCCGTTTTCGGGTCGACCGGTGCGACACCTCGATCGCGTTGTTTAAGCCTTTGTGGGCGCGATGGTCAGCGTTTGGGACCAGCGACTTGATCGGTTTGATGTAGCTGCGCAACTTGTCCGTGATGACGACCCTGGGTTCGCCAAACTTGGTAACCAGCCTTTTGAAGAACCGCTTTGCAGCCTTGGCGTTTCGGCGCGTTTGAACGAGAATGTCGAGCGCGTCGCCTTTTGCATCGACCCCGCGCCACAGCCAGTGCTTTTTGCCGCGGATCGTGATCACGACTTCGTCCAAGTGCCACTTGTCGTTCGGCCGTGGTCGATCCCGGCGGATGCAATCTGAAAAGTGTAGACCAAAACGATTGACCCAGAGCCGGACCGTTTCCCGGCTGACAATCACACCCCGGGCAGCTAACAGGTCTTCAACATCAGCCGTGCTTAGAGCTAACCGGTGGTACGCCCAGACCGCGTAAGCAATGACCTCACGAGGATAACGGAAGCCCTTTAGGCGTGGCATATCAGTTGGAATATTCATCACAGAGCGATAGCCAAATCAAACGCGACAAACAACTTGGCAATACCCCGCCATGTCGTGGTAGTTCAATGACATCGCACCCAAACGAACAAGGATCTCTCCCGGACCCGGCTTTGGACGGTCCCGCTCAACAATCATCAAACGGACATCTGTTTGAACTACATAGCTTTTCATTGTTCCCTCACTCCGTTGCACGCATGTTTAGCTCGGATCCGAACGGAGCATCCGTACCAAGCCAATTCTTGACGGCTACATCGCTTTCGTCTGTATCAGGTGCCAATGTTGTCATAGACACGCGCTATTTGAAGTTTGAAGTGTCCTGTTTCGAAGTCAACGCTGAGAGTATGTCTTTGTTCGTATTGTTGCGTTTGGGGTTGTAAATTAACTCGAGGTATTCAAAAATATCACGCCGGGCGAATTCGCAGGGTTTGATTTTTCGCCGCCTGATCGTTTCCTTTCCCAAGTGTTGAAAGACACTTTCTGCCATCGCGTCGCTAGTCTGTAAAAATTGTAGTTGATTTGGGCTTTCAGTGGAGACTGGAGATCTCGCCTCCGATGTAGCGTTATAGAAAACCAATTAACGCGCTTTTACTTTTCCCTAGTCACGAGCGCGGCCAAAAGTCTCGCCTTTAAAGCTTTAAATAGATATACCGTTGGTTAAAATGTGTAGAGGTAGCTAATCTAGAAACAGTAGTCTGCTGTAAGGTATTTTACATAATCCTAATTATAAGGTGAAAAATTTGCCCCTCACTGTCGAACAAACCCCACTCCCCGGCGTCGTCGTTATCACACCCACCCGCTTTGGTGATCATCGCGGTTTCTTCTCTGAAAGCTACAACGCAAGGGCGCTCGCCGAAAATGGGATCACCATGCAATTTATGCAAGACAACCACTCGCTATCGATGACACAAGGCACCATTCGCGGGCTGCACTTTCAGGCTCCGCCCAATGCGCAGGATAAGCTGGTGCGATGCGGGCGCGGCGCGCTTTTTGACGTGGCGGTTGATATACGCAAGGGCTCGCCGACCTATGGGCAGTGGTTCGGGGTCGAGCTGAGTTTTGACAATGGCAAACAGTTGCTGGTGCCTGCGGGCTTCGCTCATGGGTTTGTGACACGCGCGCCAGAGACCGAAATTATCTACAAATGCTCGGATTATTATGCGCAGGGGACTGAAGGTGCTGTCGCTTGGGACGATCCTCAGGTCGGAATTGACTGGGGTTTGGGGGATATAGCTCCGGTTTTGTCGGACAAGGACACAAATGCGCCCGCTTTGGCTGATCTTAACAGTCCGTTCACGTTTGAGGGTGTATAGATGAAGCTATTGGTGACGGGCGGCGCGGGGTTTATTGGCTCGGCAGTGGTGCGGCTGGCAATTGCGCGGGGGCATAGCGTGGTGAACCTTGATGCGTTGACCTACGCGGCCTGTCTTGAGAATGTTGCGAGCGTGGCGGACAGCCCGCTTTACGCGTTTGAGCAGGCGGATATATGTTATCGGGAGGCGCTGGACAGGATCTTCGCAACACATCAGCCCGATGCGGTGATGCATCTGGCGGCCGAGAGCCATGTGGATCGCTCCATCGACGGGCCGGGGGCATTCATTCAAACCAATGTTACCGGCACCTATACGCTGTTGGAGGCCGCGCGTGCCTATTGGCAAGACGCGGGCAAGAACGAAGGTTTCCGCTTCCACCATATATCTACCGATGAGGTCTATGGTTCCCTTGGCCCCACGGGACAGTTCACCGAAGATACGCCTTATGACCCACGCAGCCCCTACTCTGCTTCGAAAGCCGCCAGCGACCATCTGGTACGCGCCTGGGGCGAAACCTATGGCCTGCCAATAGTGCTCACAAATTGTAGCAATAATTACGGACCTTACCACTTCCCCGAAAAATTGGTGCCTGTGGTTATCCTCAGAGCGCTCGCCGGACAGCCGATTCCGGTCTACGGTGATGGTGCGAATGTGCGCGACTGGCTTTTTGTCGAAGACCACGCTGATGCGCTGCTCACCGTGCTCACCAAAGGCGCGTTGGGGCGCAGCTATAATATTGGTGGTAAGAATGAAGTCAGCAATCTGGAGCTTGTCAAAATGATCTGCGCCCTGCTGGATGACCGCCACCCTGAATGCGCGCCCCATGCCGATCTGATCACTTTTGTCGCGGATCGGCCCGGCCATGATCAACGCTATGCCATCGATCCGACACGCATCCGAACGGAGCTTGGTTGGCGGCCCTCAGTCACGGTGGAAGAAGGGCTGGCGCGCACCGTAGATTGGTACCTTGAGAATGAGGGCTGGTGGCGCCCGCTGCAAAACCGCCAGGGCGTTGGTGAACGGTTGGGCAAGGCATGAAGATCCTCGTCTTTGGCCAGAGCGGACAGGTTGCCACGGAACTCCGAGCGCTTCACAGCGATGCCATCCAAATCACCACCCTCGCCCGTTCTGATGCGGATTTGACCGATCCCGCCGGCTGCGCCGCCTTGATCGATACATATGCGCCCGACGCCGTGATTAACGCCGCCGCATACACCGCCGTAGATCACGCCGAAAGCGATGCGGAACCGGCCCATCTAATTAACGCCGATGCACCGGCGGCCATGGCCAGTACCTGCGCCGCGCGCGACATTCCCTTCGTCTCTATCTCGACCGATTACGTGTTTTCTGGTGCGGGCGATACGCCATGGAAACCCGCCGACGACACCGATCCGAAAAGTGTCTATGGCCGCACCAAGCGAGATGGCGAGGTAGCGATCGTTAAAGCTGGTGGGCGCTATGCTGTTTTGCGCACCTCTTGGGTCGTTTCAGCTCATGGTAATAACTTCGTCAAAACCATGCTGCGCCTCGGCTCTGAACGTGAGGCGTTAACCATCGTCGCCGATCAGATCGGAAGCCCCACCGGCGCGGCTGAGATTGCTCAGGCCTGCGTCACAATCGCCAAAATACTCGTATCAGAGCCTGAAAAATCTGGTATCTACCATTTCGCAGGCGGACCCGACACCCACTGGGCCGATTTTGCCCGAGCCATTTTTGATGCCGCCAAAATCCCATGCGCCGTCACTGATATCCCGTCGTTTAAGTACCCTACCCCCGCAAAACGCCCGCTCAACTCGCGGCTGGATTGTAGCGCAACCGAGGCCGCTTTTGGCATTTCCCGCTCCGATTGGCGCGAGAGCCTGACCCATATTTTGACCAAACTTGATTTCCCCAAGGACTGATTTCCCATGACCCAGACGCTCAAACGCAAAGGCATCATCCTCGCTGGCGGCTCCGGCACGCGGCTTTATCCGATCACGATTGCCGTGTCGAAACAGCTACTGCCGATCTATGACAAGCCGATGATTTACTATCCATTAAGCGTGCTGATGCTGGGCGGTATCCGTGAGATCCTGATCATCACCACGCCCCAAGACGCCGACCAGTTTAAACGCGCTCTTGGTGACGGTAGCCAATGGGGCATTTCCCTCAGCTACGTAACGCAGCCAAGCCCTGATGGATTGGCTCAAGCTTACATCTTGGCGGAAAACTTTCTCGACGGCGCGCCCTCGGCAATGGTGCTTGGAGACAACATCTTCTTCGGCCATGGGTTGCCTGAGATTCTCGCCCAAGCCGACGCCCAAACCACTGGAGGCACCGTCTTCGGCTACCGCGTCTCGGATCCTGAACGCTATGGTGTAGTCGATTTCGATGAGAACGGCCAAGCACGCCAGATTATCGAGAAACCGGAAGTGCCGCCGTCAAATTATGCCGTTACTGGGCTGTACTTTCTGGACAACACTGCGTCGGAACGCGCAAAGACGGTTAGGCCGTCTGCTCGTGGAGAGCTGGAGATCACGACACTGCTTGAAACGTATCTGCACGATGGATTGTTGAATGTGCAGCGTATGGGGCGAGGGTATGCTTGGCTGGATACCGGGACGCATGGAAGCCTGCTGGATGCGGGCAATTTCGTGCGGACGCTGGAAACGCGGCAGGGACTACAAACGGGGAGCCCTGATGAGATTTCCTATAATCGAGGTTGGATCAGCGCGGAAACGCTTGGAGAACGGGCAAACATGTTTGGGAAAAATGACTATGGTGCCTATCTGCATAGCATAACCAACTAAGTGCTATGAGCGCGGAGCACCATTTGTTTCGCGCAGGAAACAAAATTTATCGTATTGGACCCCACCGTGAGAAAAGTTTTCATCACCGGCACCGCCGGCTTCATCGGTTTTCACCTCGCACAACTTCTGCTCGGCGAAGGGTTCCGCGTCCACGGCTTTGACGGCATGACCGACTACTATGACGTCACGCTTAAGCAAAAAAACCATCAAGTACTTCGGCAGCACCCCAATTTTACCGCAACCCAAGGAATGCTCGAGGACAACGAACTTCTTTCGACGATTGCAGCAGATTTTAAGCCTGACGTAATTGTACATTTGGCCGGTCAGGCCGGCGTAAGGTACTCATTGGAGAACCCCCGTTCATACCTTGATAGCAATATAGTAGGTACGTTCAACTTAATGGAAGTAGCTCGCCAACTTGAGGTAGGACATATACTAATGGCATCGACTTCTTCTGTGTATGGCTCCAATGAAGAGATGCCGTTCGTGGAAACCGAGAAGGCTGACACCCCTTTGACCTTCTACGCCGCGACGAAGAAGGCGAACGAAGCCATGGCACATTCCTACGCACACCTTTGGAACCTACCGACCACGATGTTTCGTTTCTTTACAGTTTATGGGCCGAACGGGAGACCCGACTTAGCGCCTTTCAAATTCGTCGATGCGATCCTCGATGGACGCCCCATTGATATCTATAACCACGGCGACATGTATCGCGACTTTACCTATGTCACCGATCTGGTGCGTGGCATCCGCTTGCTGATCGACACGCCCCCTGTTCGCCCAGACAACCGCGAGGTGCCTGAAGGCGACAGTCTCTCTCCAGTGGCCCCCTACCGTATCGTGAACATTGGCAATTCAGAAAAAGTGCGTCTGCTCGATTTTGTGGAAGCGATCGAGGAAGAGCTTGGTCAAAAGGCAATCCGTAACTACATGCCCATGCAGTTGGGCGATGTACCCGCAACTTGGGCGAATGCGGAACTGCTAAGGACCCTTACAGGTTACAAGCCACAAACCGATATCAAGGTTGGTATTCGGGAATTTGTAGCTTGGTTCCGCGAATATTACGCTAAATAATTTTTTAGTACGTGAGCTAGTGAGCTACACCTATCTGCCTCGTGGCCTGCGGGTAGATCGACCCAATCAGGTGTGACGGGCTAATTTACCTATTTTCGCCTCTTTTTTAATGGGGTGCAGCCGCAACTCTGGCCGTTTCACAGGTGCAAAAACACAGTATAAAGCCCAGTTGCGCTTGTCGGCCGTCAGATCGCCCAACCAGCCCCCGATCTCTACGCTCCCGTTTCTCAGCACTGCGCTGTGACGGTAACAGGTCTCACTGCTCCCGACCGCGCGGTGCGCAGGGGCGATGCTGACGCCTTGGCTCGCACACCGCTTTCATAGCCATCTCCCGCCTGTAGGATGACATCAGCGCTTTTTCCAAGTGTATCCTTCAGTAGATCGTTCTGCATGCTCATCTCAGCATACATGCTCTCCAGGCGACGGTTCTCTTCCGCAATATCCTTCATCTTGGATATCATTGAAGCGTCCATGCCAGAAAATTTGGACCGCACTTGAAGAAACTGGCGCTGTCCATGCCGTGCGCGCGGCACAGCTCAGAAACCGGCGCTCCACCCTATGCCTGCTTAAACACCGACATAATTTGTGGGCAACTAAATCCGGACGAGCTATGACTGAACCTGGTGTTTGGGAGTTTTGAAGATTGGCGGCGTATGTGGTTGATTTGATGTTGCAAGATAGCAAGGCAACCAAAGGAGATACGCCACCATGGAAACGACTAACATTGTAGATTTTGCGCGTCGAGACGGGATTACGGACGCGCTGACGGATTTGTTGAGAAAGAAAGGCCAGCAATTGATCGCGACAGCAGTCGAGGCAGAGCTTGTCAGTTATTTGGCGCAATTTGCCGACTTGCGCACTGAGGCAGGTCACGCAGCTGTGGTACGCAATGGGCATTATCCGGCCCGGCCGTTTCAAACTGACATTGGCCCTGTGAATGTGCGCATCCCAAAGGTCCGCTCAAAGGATGGCACTCCGGCGACATTCTGCTCGGCCTTAGTGCCGCCCTATGTGCGCAGAACCAAGACGCTCGAAGCGGCCTTGCCCTAGCTCAAAGGGATTTCCAGCGGCGAAATAGGCGCGGCTATCAATGTTCTTCTGGGTCCTGATGCCGCAGGCTTGTCAGCGAATACGGTCTTGCGGCTTAAACGTTATTGGGCCAGAGAATACGACGTCTGGAAAGACGCTGCGTTCGATGACGAGCCAATCGTATTTACCTGGGCTGACGGCGTTCACAGTGGCCTTCGCGGCGAAGATGACAAGCTATGCGCCCTTGTGACTATTGGGGTCACGGCCCGTGGCCAGAAGCGGTTCTTGGCTATCGAGGACGGGGTGCGCCAGTCCACGCAGAGTTGGCGCGAGGTTCTGCTCAGCCTCAAAAGCCGGGGAATGAATGCCCCCAAAAAGGCGATTGGAGACGGTGCAATGGGGTTCTGGGCCGCCATGGATGAAGTCTATCCCACGGCCCGACAGCAGCGGTGCTGGCAACACAAAGCGATGAACGTACTCAATTGTTTTACCCAAGCTGTCACAGCCAAAGGCCAAAGCCCTGATCCACAACATTTGGTAGGCTGAGACCAAAGATGATGCGGAAAAGGCGTTCGATTCATTCATCAAAATGTATGAGCCAAAGTATCCCAAGGCGGCGCTGTGTCTACAAAAGGACCGCGAAGAACTCATGGCATTCTTCGATTCGCCTGACCAACGTGGGCAAAGCATCCGCACCAGCAATCCAATTGAATCGGCCTTCGCCACGATCCGACATCGCACCAAGCGCTGCCTGTCACGCGACGGCATGCTGCAAATGATGTTCAAGCTGGGACAATGCGCTGAGCAAAACTGGAGGAAGCTACGCGGCCTTGATTATCTGGCCAAAGTCATCACAGGCGTCACCTTCAACGACGGAATCGAAACCCCCAAACCCGACCAGATCGCCGCATGACCGACGACCCTCAAACACCAGATTTGACAATAACTCAATCCGTGATCCTTCATTGTAAATCTCCTCAGACGCCTTGCCGAGAAGATTCAGCCTCTGAGCACTACCAAATTTGGGGCGAGTGCGAAGCCGTTCGCGGCCAACTTTTCTAATGTCTTTGAGCGTTAGGCCCATTAACCAGGGTGCTTCGGAAGAATTTTTGCGCAACTCGGTCTGCTATATCCACGCTAGCCATTTACGTTGGTCGAGATCACATATAAATTGATAGAACATAATTTTCAATGATTTCTAAATTCAAGAGGAAAAATATTTCGCATGCCTACCTTAGCCTCCGAGAATACATTCCTATCACGCGTTGCTTCCCGAAAAGCTGTTGTCGGCATCTTAGGGCTTGGATATGTCGGCATCCCCCTAGCGGTGTCAGTTTCAGGAAGCGGACTGAAAGTCGTCGGCTTCGACGTCAATGAAACCCGTGTAAACGAGCTGAACTCAAAAAAAAGCCCGATTAAACATATTTCACGCGAAGAAATTTCGAAGATTTGCGATGCTGGCTTTGAGGCTACAACAGACTTTGCACGTGCTTCGGAATGCGACGCCTTGATCATTTGTGTACCTACCCCTTTGAACGAATATCGCGAGCCAGATTTAAGCTACGTAGCTGCCACCATGGATAGTATCGCGCCATATCTGCGGCCAGAGCAGCTACTTAGCTTAGAAAGCACCACTTGGCCCGGCACAACTAAAGAGATTCTCCTGCCTTATGTGGACCGCGCAGGTTTGACTGTAGGGAAAAACTTTTATTTAGTTTATTCACCAGAACGTGAAGACCCGGGCAACGTTAATTTCACCACTCGAACTATCCCTAAGATAGCAGGGGGGCATACAAAGGCCTGCTTAAACGCTGCGACGGCTCTATATGGGGCATTCATCGACACAATCGTGCCCGTAAGCTCAACTGAGGCTTCGGAAATGGTTAAGCTATTGGAGAATATCCACCGATCAATCAATATCGGGCTGGTAAATGAGATGAAGATGGTTGCGGACCGGATGGGTCTGGACATTTTTGAAGTCATCGACGCGGCGAAGACAAAGCCTTTTGGGTTCACCGCATACTATCCAGGACCAGGGATTGGAGGACACTGCATTCCTATCGACCCTTTTTACCTAACTTGGAAGGCGCGGGAATATGGACTTCATACTCGCTTTATTGAGTTGGCAGGTGAAATAAACGCGAGTATGCCGCAATACGTTGTGGATAAAACCGTGCGGGCTTTGAATTCAGCTGGGAAGTCACTCAAGGGTGCCAAAGTTCTGGCGCTAGGCATTGCCTATAAGCGTGATGTAGATGATATGCGCGAAAGCCCCTCGGTATTTGTGATGGAGTTGCTCCGCCAGTGGGGTGCCGAGGTAGCTTATTCTGACCCAAATGTGCCAACTTTTCCAATTATGCGAGAGCATAGTTTCGATTTATCGTCGATTGCACTAACGTCCAAGGTAATTCAAGGGTTTGATGCAGTAATACTGCTAACTGATCACAGCGATTTTGATTACAAAATGATTAAACAAAACGCACGGATTTTGGTGGATACAAGAGGTAGATATCGCGACGACTCAGATATCGTCCGCGCTTAGGGGATAAAAGAAAGATGCATAATTTTGCTTTGATTGGAGCAGCTGGATATATTGCTCCGCGACACTTGAAGGCTATTAAGCAAGTGGGCGGCAATCTTTCCGTTGCCTACGACATAAATGACAGTGTTGGGGTCATGGACAGTCATTTCCCAGATGCAGCCTTCTTCACCGAATTCGAAAGATTCGACGAGTATGTGGCCGATCTACGTAGGGCGAACAAAGGCCCTGATTATGTCGGAATATGCTCTCCAAATCATATGCACAAATCTCATATGTCATTTACATTGCGCGCAGGGGCTCATGCAATATGTGAAAAACCGTTGGTCTTATGCCCCTTAGACATTGATGATCTTCAAGCACTAGAAGTTGAAACTGGGCAAAGAATCTACTCGATCCTGCAGTTGCGTTTGCATCCCGCGATCGTTGCCTTGCGGGATAAAGTTGCCTCTGGCCCTAAAGACAAAATCTATGACGTTGATTTAGGGTACTTCACTTCAAGAGGAGCCTGGTATCACACTTCATGGAAAGGTCTAGAGCATAAATCTGGGGGGATCGCGACTAACATCGGCGTGCACTTCTACGATATGTTGAGTTATATCTTTGGGCCGGTAAGAGCCAACATCGTTCACCACCGCGGGGAAGACGCAGCTGCGGGATATATCGAGTTAGCTCAAGCGCGTGTACGCTGGGTATTGTCAATTAACCGCAAGCACTTGCCAGCCCATACCCCCGCGGGGCAAACGACCCATCGATCCATTACAGTCGAAGGGGAGGAGATTGAATTTTCTGCCGGCTTCACAGATCTACATACCGCCAGCTACCAAAGTATTATAAACGGCCAAGGTTATGGTCTGGAGGTAGTCCGCCCTTCCATCGAGCTAGTCCATAAGATTCGTACCGCCCAAGTCGATAGTAAACGTGGTGAAAAACATCCTGACATAGCAAAGGTTTTGGAGAGATGATCGATCAAACTGCTTTTGTACATGATAGCGCGTATGTTGATACTGGCGCTCACGTAGGCTCAAATTCTAAGATTTGGCATTTCTGTCATATCCTCCCCGGCACGCGAGTAGGGCGTAGTTGTGTATTAGGACAAAACGTGATGGCTGGTCCCAATGTTGCTATTGGCGATGGCTGCAAAATTCAAAATAATGTGGCTATCTATAAGGGGGTAACACTCGAAGCTGACGTTTTTTGTGGCCCCTCGTGTGTATTTACCAACGTACTGACACCCCGCGCCCACGTCGAGCGTAAGGATGAGTTTCATAAGACCCTTGTAAAACGCGGAGCGACAATTGGAGCGAATGCAACAATTGTGTGCGGCAACACCTTGGGAGAGTATTGTATGGTTGCTGCCGGTGCTGTGGTTGCGTCTGACGTCCCTGATTATGCACTTATGGTGGGTGTGCCGGCACGTCGGATAGGTTGGGTTAGTCGTTCTGGCGACCGCTTGGATGCGAGCCTAGTGTGTCCACGCACAGCTGAAATATACGTAGAAGAAAATGGGTTCCTCCGCATAATAGAAGGAATATCCAATGAACTTTATTGATCTAGCGGAACAACAAGATCGCCTGAGGGTCGACATAGAAGCAGGAATTGCCCGCGTGCTTGCTCACGGAAAGTATATCCTGGGCCCTGAGGTGACTGAGCTAGAAGAAAGGCTGTCCGACTATTCGGGGGCGGAACATTGCATTACCTGTGCCAATGGGACGGACGCGTTGCAGATCGCACTAATGGCGTTAGAGATTGGGCCGGGCGATGAAGTCGTAACGCCTGGCTTTTCCTATATAGCTGCCGCCGAAGCCATAGCAATTTTAGGCGCGACACCGGTCTATGTTGATATTGATCCTGCGACTTATTTGATGGATCCAACCTTACTGGAGGCCGCTATAACCGACAGGACGCGTGCGATTATACCTGTCTCCCTATACGGACAGTGTGTAGATTTTGACGCTATTAACACTATTGCCTCTCGCCATGAGCTGCCAGTAATTGAGGATGCAGCGCAGAGTTTCGGAGCGAGTTATAAAGGACGGCGCTCGGGGGGTATAGCCTCTATCAGTTGCACAAGCTTTTTTCCCTCAAAACCACTAGGTTGCTATGGTGACGGGGGAGCTATGTTTACGAATGATGCTGATCTTGCGAAAATATTGCGGCAAATTGCTCGGCATGGCCAAGACCGTCGATACCACCACATTCGGATCGGGATGAACAGTCGACTTGATACACTACAAGCTGCTATTTTACTACCCAAGTTGGCAATTTTGGATGATGAAATACAGGCAAGGCAGAAAGTAGCCAAGCAGTACAACTTGCTTTTGCAGGATAGTATTCGGCTAAACTGCCCCGAAATACAATCTCACAACCAAAGCGCTTGGGCGCAGTACACTCTTCGCGTACCTGAGAGGGATACAGTTCAGACTACATTAAAAATGGCAGGAATACCTACTGCGGTACACTACCCCCTTCCTCTAAATAAGCAGCCCGCGGTTGCTGCGGACAACGCACACCTTCCTCACGGAGACGCCGCAGCTAAGCAAGTGATAAGTTTACCGATACACCCCTATATTAATGTTTGTGAACAAGAGCACGTTATCTCTGAACTTCTCAAGGCGGTGAAAGAGTAAAAGAGGTACGGTATAGTGTGCGAGGCCGCCTAACTCGCGGCAGTTTATTCCACTACAGCATTCTCAACCGATAGAACTTCAATTGCAAACCTAGGCGCGTCTTCTAAATGTATCTTCAGCCATTCAATTCTAAATTTACTTACTGAGGATTATAACCTAACGCCCCCTAGCCAATCATCTTTACCTAACGGAGGAGGAGAATGGCTGTATTTTTGGGATGATATTATACAGTCGGACTTGCAGCTTAGCTATTTTTAATAGGGAGCAAGTGAGCGCCGGGATTACGAGAAACTCGTTAGGCTAAAATAGGAGTTTACTTCGACTCTTCTCACCTTCTTTGTCGAAAAATAGGCCTTTAGAATACAAGGACACAGACTTTGCCAACAAGACCGAAAATTGCCGTCCTTTTAGCCACCTACAATGGAGCGGAATGGCTCGAGGTCCAATTGCGCTCTATACTTGCTTGTATAGATGTAGACATACATATCTTTATGTCCGATGATGGCTCAACTGACGGAACCATAGAAATCGCAAAAGACGTTTGTGGAAGTCGTTTAACCCTTTTGCCACCGAACCCAAAAGGGTCGGCGGGGCAGAATTTTATTCGCCTGATGTTGGACGCTCAATGGAATGGCTTTGATTACGTTTGCTTGTCTGACCAAGATGATGTTTGGAATAGGGGAAAACTCGCACGCGCTGTGTATGCACTGAAGACAAATGACGCTGCGGCCTATTCCTCTGACGTAACGGCCTTTTGGCCGAATGGTGTGCGACGGTATATCCACAAGAGTCAACGGCAGCGGCGTTGGGACTATCTATTTGAAAGCGCCGGGCCCGGTAATACTTTCGTATTTCCTATCTCGCAGGCGTGTTTTCTTCGCTCATTTCTAAAGGCAGCAGATCATTCTATTCTGTGTAGTATTTCCCTACATGATTGGGCTTTTTATGCGATCTTTCGAGAGGCAGGAAAGTTATGGTATATTGACGAACATTCGGCCTTGGATTACCGTCAGCATGAAAATAATGTCGTCGGAGCCTCAAATGGCTTTAAGGCAATACGGTCCCGGCTAAAGTTAATGGGAAATGGTTGGTATCGTCAGCAAATTGATCATATAGCAAAACTTTCGGGCGCAGAAAATCCAGTGATAGATTTTATCCGTGCGCCAGGACTTCGCGGTGCGCTAGTCGCTATAACAAAGGTAAGAGAGTGTCGACGGAAAGCGTCCGATGCTGGAGTGCTCGCATTACTATTTTTCATTTTAGCATTTATAAGAGAGTGAGAATAGATGCGTATTATGTTTCTATCTTGGGGGGAAGTGCCCCGGATTTCATCAGTTTATGGCGGGCAGGTGGTTGAAGTTGTGGCAGCCTTGCAGAGACAAGGAGACATTAATCATGTCTCACTGGTTTCGGGCTACCCAATGATCCATTCAGGAATGGTTCGTGAGAAATGGCGATATAAACGCCAGTTGCAAAAGATACGAAAACGAATTGGCTCCCAGAACTTCAGTACACGTAGACTCCCTGTTCCGCCGGTTGGTGTCCACCCTAAACCGTGGCAGCTGCCGTTATTCACCTGCGGGCACCACGGATATCTCGCGCGAAAAATTCGAAACCAAAGCATCGATATAGTTCATTGCCGATCCTACGTTGCAACTCATTTCGCATTAGAAACGCGTAAACGTTTTGGCATGAGTTTCAAAGTAGTATTTGATGCTAGGTCGTTGATGCCAGAGGAAGCGACTATTACCGGCCGCTGGACGGAGCAAGATACCGCTTACAATTATTGGAAGAAAAGAGAGGCCGAAATGCTAGCTCAGGCTGATGTGGTAGTTTCCGTATCGGAGCCGATGCGCGCCCGCTTCGCGCGACTCGGGGCCAAGCGTAGCGAATTAATCCACCTCAACGTAGCAATTAATGCTCTTGATTCGAAGCTTATTTCCGATACCTCGCGCTTAGAGTCAGGTTCACCCGTGTTAGCTTACTGCGGATATCTTGAAGAAGGCTCATGGCACAGGCCAAATAACCTATGGAGCGTTTTCCAGTCTTTCAAAATTCATTGCCCTGGTGTAAAATTGCTAGTGATCACTAAGTCGAACCATGCTGTGTTGCGCGAAAGTCTACGCACGTACGCCGGCGAAGCCGCTGTTTCAGCTAGCACATTTACATCGGCACCAAGTCCTAGTGAAACTGTTAAATTGTTGCAAACTGCGGATTTAGCTGTGCTAAGCTACCTAGACCCGGATAATGAGTTTGAGATAGAGCTATCGGAGTCTACATTCGCTACCAAGACAGCGGAGTATGCTGCAGTCGGGCTTCCAGTGCTGGTAAACCGATATTGTGGCGGTGCCCGTGACTATATACTGTCTCACAATGCAGGCGTGTCATATGATCCAGTGAGCTTACTTTCGATAGATGATGTGAATAGAGTTCTTGAATTGGCAAAAAATCGAATTCGTATATCCGAATTTGCGCGGAATGATTTCGGATTGCCCGATAACGCAGCGCGTTGGAGCGCTCTATACAATCGGATCATGATAGAAGACTGAGCTACTGGACCTGTCACGCTTTGATCCTACAATCCCAACATTTATACTAGGGTCGTAGCCGTAAAATTCAGGCGGCTGTTTTCCATGTCATGGCGGGCGTCAAGCCGCCGATGCCCATGTTGGGTCGCGCGTTGCTTTAAGTCCATAGCCCTTCGCCGGGAACTGTGCGGTTGTAGCGCTCAATGTAGGCAGTCTGTCGTGGCTTGGCCGGCTGGAACTGACCTTTGACCTGAGCCCCAAGTATCCTCCAACTTTGCACGGACTCTTTCGGCTTAAATCTTTGGCGTTAGGCCGCCATCTTGTCCATCGCCGTTCTCTGCGAAAACTCCATTGGGGTTTAAAGGTAAGCGGTGTTTCGATCACACGGTCTGGGTGTAGCCCCACGGCAGGAGCTCGCTGATCTGGCTTTGCCGATGCCCG
>LAZR01000521.1_pt1 | contig 29948 bp, 25 predicted proteins | sample 329461 | NCBI WGS metagenome assembly LAZR01 (sample SAMN03002196, study PRJNA259156) | marine sediment metagenome | biome: sea floor; feature: Hydrothermal impacted sediments; material: marine sediment; isolation source: Loki non-amplified sample from Loki's castle hydrothermal vent sediment ...
CTTTAATATCAGCAAACCTTGCAGTCGCAATGGCGATGGAACTGAATCAAACTGTATTGTTAGTTGATATGGATATGCGTAACCCGAGTATTAAAGAATATTTTAGTCTTGATATCAAAAAGGGATTACGAAACTATTTAGAAGAAGATTTAGAACTGAGCGATGTACTGATAAATCCTGGCGTAAAAGGTATGGTTATTCTTCCTGGTGTGGGACGTGCAGAAAATTCTGCAGAATTACTTTCAAGTCCAAAAATGGCGCGTTTAGTTGAAGATCTCAAAGCACAATATGATTCTCGTATGATTATTTTTGATGTGCCACCAATAATGCAAACTGATGATGTGCTTCTTGCATCAAACTATTTTGACTGCACTTTATTGGTGTTAGAAGATGGCAAAAACAAAGAAGCAGAGATCACAAAATCAATGCAATTATTGGAAAATCACAACCTAATCGGCACCGTAGTGAATAAATCTGAAAACCCACCTAAACATCAGAATTATTAAGTCTTATGTATAAAGAACATTTTAGATTACAGCACAAGCCTTTCAATCTGGTACCTGATCCAAATTATCTTTATCTAAGTCCCAATCATAAAAAAGCATTGACGATGCTTGAATATGGCATCATGAGTCATGCTGGTTTTACAGTAGTAACGGGCGAAATTGGAGCCGGAAAAACAACACTTATCCGTACCTTGCTTAATAAAATGGGTGATGATGTCACGATTGGTTTGATTAATAATACCCATGAGTCATTTGGCGAGTTGATGATATGGGTTTTAGATTCACTGGAAATAGAAAGCAAGGCAACCGACAACGCAGGCAGATACCGTGATTATATCGACTTTGTCGTATCTCAACATGTTGCTGGCAAACGGGTAATATTGATTGTTGATGAGGCACAAAATCTCAGTGTCACATCACTCGAAGAATTGAGATTACTCTCTAATGTGAATATTGATTCAGATATTTTTCTTCAACTAATACTCACTGGGCAGCCAGAGCTGATTGATAAATTGAACCAACCAGAATTAGAACAGTTCGCCCAACGAATCGGCGTTGAATACCACTTAAAAGCGCTCAATTATCCTGAAACACAAAAATATATTGAATACCGATTGAAAATGGCCGGTGCTGAACGACATATTTTTAGTAATGAAGCCTGCGCGATTATTTACTGTTATAGTGAAGGTGTACCGAGGCGAATTAATAACTTATGCGATTTTGCATTGGTTTATGCCTTTGCAGATGATAAACGAAGTGTAGATGCGGATACTGTTATTGAAATGATGAAAGAGAAAAAAGCATCTCGCATCATCAAACCAACAGAGAAAGAAAACCCTGATGTGATTAGGGTCAAAACAATGTTGGTAGAAAAATTTAATATCTTATTACCTTAAAATGAAATCAATCTATAAGAATATTGTTCATTGACAGACATAAGGACTCAAAGATGAAAAAACTAAAACTAGTAGCAATAGCCGGCGTAATGTTAGTCGTAGGTGTTCTTGCCTTAGATTACAATAAGAATCCTATAGAACAGATAAACGATCAATTAGCTAATAATCCTTCTGCTGCAGGAAGCCAACAAAGATTTGGTGCGGTTGATAGCGCACGGAATAATAGTAATGGTGGGACAGCCGGCTTTAGAACAGGCACAAGTACTACGTCAGTTTATAAGGTAAAGAACGGTAATGTGACATCATACTCAGACGTGCCATCACGAACAGTCATTGCAGCTAATGATAATGCTGAAATAATAGAAATTAAAACGCCTAAGCCACCTACTACGGAAAAAACTAGCGATGATCAACAAATAAAACATTCGAAGTGGGAAAGCCAGTTTGCAATGTTTCCTCAAGATAAGAATGGCTGGTCAATTATAACGCCTTCTGTTGATTCAAGAATGATATATGTTAGTAGTAGCGATGGTGACGATAGCAAAGCCAAAGCTTATTTTTCAAAAGATATTCCTGACCCGCGCTATCCACCAGCCAGCGTAGTTGCTTTTAAAACAATTAGTGAGGCATTAAAACTTCAGCGAGATGGTTATCCTGACTGGGTTTTACTTAAAAAAGGCGATGAATGGCAGTTAGATAAAACTATATATTTACGATCAGGTAGATCAACTAAAGCACCGCTAGTTATTACATCCTACGGTAATTCAATACAAAGGCCTTTGATCAATTCTGGTTTAGAGACTAGCATTTATTTACTGAAAAGTCGCAGCTTTATTGCAATTACAGGCGTCGAGTTTTATGCGAATTATCGTGATCCCGATTCGACAAGTTTTGCAGGATGGTCTTCTATTGGAGCTGCTAATGCATTTGTGAGCGTTACTGGTGATACAAAAGAGGTTGAATCGATACTTTTAGAAGATAATGTATTCAAGTTCTACTCAATCGGAGTAGTGCTTACTGGAAAATCAAGACATAAACATATCACAGTCAGAAGAAACCAGTTTCTTAATTCTTATTCAACGACAGGTCACTCACAGGGCATGTTTGCTGATAATGGTTCGATTTTGATTGAAGAAAATTTGTTAGATCATAATGGTTGGTATCAACAGAATTATGGAACACTTAATACTACGGCTCAAGGACAAGCCACATATTTTAATCATAACGCTTATCTTGCGGATATGTTAGATACAGTTATTATAAACAACATCTTTAGTCATTCATCCAGTATTGGAATTAAATTAGCAACATATGGGAATAACTCAGAAAGTAAAAATGAGGTGATCTCAAAAAATATCATTGTAGATAATAATTTATTTATTGAAGGCGAGGTGGGTATCTCAGCAGGAGGTAATACAGACTACAATAACGGATATAGATGGAAGAATATGACTATAACAAATAATGTTTTGTTAAATATTGGTAAAAGTCAACCTACACGAAGAACGCTTGCTTGGTACATTGAGGCTGATGATTGGGACGGTGGTGTGATCTCAGGAAATTATTTGCTGTGTAATAACAATTCTGATGTGAAGAATGTCTTGGGGGTTTATGTGAAAGGCCTAGGTAGAAATATATCTGTACAAGATAATATTCTATATGGGTTAAAGGGAAGTAATGAAAGAATGATCTTTACGAGTACAAACGAAAATCAAACAGACATTTTATTCGAAAATAACTCCGTTTCTAATGATGCTTCGTGTAAAACGCTCCCTTTTTCAGATGAAAGTTACATAAACGATTTCATTACTGGTGTGAAAAAACAATCTCGAGTTAATTGGAACTCTACATATACTGCTTCGAAGTTTAATGAAAATGTTAAGTCTTCCTTTATAAAGTGATTTGAACAGGGAGGCTAAACCTTGACTCGGAGATGAAGTGTACTCTTTCCCTTCAACGAAAAGGTTACACATGAGAAAGTGAAAATGAATAGTTATAGGGAGATATAAGAGAATTATAATTAATTAACAGTCAGAAACTTTTGAGTAAAACAGTGACTTGTGTAAAGCATGCTTTTTTCATAAAGGGTTGAGGCTTGCTTGTCTATCTTATTAGTTTCTGATATGTAATATTTAAATAGGAATTGTACATTTTATGAAAATTTTACTTTTGGCTGAGGTTTGTAATCCTAATTGGCCATCTTTACCTGATTTTTCTTATTCATTAGCTAAATATATTGCAAAGCATACTGAAGTAGTACTCGTCACACATATACGAAATAAGCAAGATATTGAACAATATAATGATTTTTCTGAAATAGTTTTTATCGATAACGAATATATTGCTTCTCCATTACATAAAATTAGCAACGTACTGCAGCGATTAGGTGTCGGTGGCATGATGACAAATATGGCCTTGAAATATCCTGCGAATATCGTTTTTGAATATGAGGTTTATAAGAAATTCAAAGCTAGGTTGAAAAATAATGAGTTTGATCTTATTCACCGGATATCGCCTGTCTCCCCGACGGTACCAAGCCCGATAGCATCATGGTCAGATATTCCATTTATTTACGGACCACTAAATGGAGCCTTGGCTTGGCCAAAGCAATACAAAGAAGTAATAAAAAAAGAGAGAGAAATACTTATTCATGTAAGGGGGCTGTATAAATTTTTACCATATTATAAAAGTACTTTTGTGCATTCAGTTAAAATACTCGCTGCATTTAAACATGTGGAAAAAGAAATTCCCGAAAAAGAACGACATAAAATTGTGAGGTTTAACGAATTGGGTGTGGATACGGATCTATACCGTCCAGCCGACATCTATGAAGTAAGTTCAGCTGTCCAATCATGTCAATTTCTATTTGTAGGTCGATTGGTACCCCTTAAATGTGCCCATGTAGTGATAATGGCCTTTGCCGAGAGTAAATTTTTGAGAGAAAATCACAAGCTTAAGATTGTAGGCGATGGGCCAGAAAGAGAGTCACTTGAAAAACTCATAGAACAATTTAACCTGTACCCTTGTGTAGAAATATTAGGATGGAAGAATCAGGCTGAAGTTGCACAATATATGAGGGAATCAGATGTATTTGTGTTTCCAACTATCAGAGAAGCTGGTGGTAATGTATTACTAGAGGCGATGTCATCAGGTTTACCCTCAATAGTACCTAACTATGGAGGACCGGCAGAACTCATTGATGATACTGTTGGAATAAAAGTTGATTTATCTGATAAGGAGCAGTTTCAGCAAGATTATATAAAAGAAATGGAGTTGCTTGCAGAAGACCTAAAACTACGAAACATTTTGTCAATCAATGCTCGGGAGCAGGCACTTAAGCGACACGATTGGAGAGTGAAAGGTGAAGAGATTAAACAGATTTATAACAGCATTATTCTTGATGATGGATTAAAAAGTACTCAAATAAAGGGCTAGAGCATGGATTGTAATTGAACGGTTTTTCAGTAGCTTAAAATCGCAAAGGCTCAATCATTTTACGTTTTCATCATGTTGCAGCTGTCCGCACCTTTGATAGTTAGATTTATTTTTATAACTACAAGCGAATCCATTCCAAGCTTGTATAGATTACCCCCGTGCAAAAAATAAAAAATGGCAGAATTGAAAAAAGCGGCTTAAAGTTACTTCATTAAAAATCGACCAGTACAACTCGAATGTTGGATCCCTGTAATGGTATGTCTTCTCTCTATTTATGGACCCGTCTCCTGTCTATATTACTATTTTTAGTCATCATCTGAATCAACAAAATCTGAAGTTATGAAAAATCAAACACTTATTGAATTAACACATGCAACAATACTATTTCTATACAGTCGCATAATTTTGTCAATGGAGAATAATAGATAAGTTATGGGAAATGGATTTGCTTACGCAGTAATGCTGTTTTGGCCATTTATGGCTATTTATCTGTACCAAACAAGAACAATTCAAGTTGCCACAATATGGGTAATTCTGGGAGGCTTTATGTTCTTGCCTGTTGGTACCGATGTTGATTTACCTTTTATTCCTGCATTCGGAAAAAATTCAATTCCTGTGATTTCAGCTATGATCGGTTGTTGGTTTGTGGTAAAAAAACCGGTACATTATTTTAAAAATAAAGGGTTAACCAAGCTACTGGTTCTGATGCTTATTATAGGGCCTTTTATTACAGTCATGAATAACCAAGAAGCAGTGATTGTCAGTGACCGATTTTTACCCGGCTTATCGATGCATGATGCATTTTCAACAGTCGTCAATCAGATGTTACTTATAACGCCATTTTTTATGGGGTGGCAATTCTTTCGAACCTATCAAAATCACTTATTAATATTTAAAATTATAGTTGTGGCAGGGCTATTTTATTCAATACTAATCTTATTTGAAATTCGAATGAGTCCACAGTTACATACTTGGGTTTATGGTTATTTTCCTCATAGTTTTGCCCAACAAGCACGTGGTGGTGGTTTTAGAGCGGTTGTTTTTATGGGTCATGGCTTGTTAGTCGCTTTTTTTTCCGCTGTTGTGTTTATTTCAGCAACTGCATTATGGACAAATAACAAAAAGATACGACAATTTTCGCCTGTAGTCGTCAGTTATTATTTGTTAATGGTTTTAATTTTGTGTAAAAGTTTGGCCTCGTTACTCTATGGTATTTTTGGACTCATAATAATTAAGCTAGCCAAGCCCAGAACTCAAATAAGAGTAGCCTTAATTTTAGCTGCACTGGCCCTGTTCTATCCCACGATGTCGATCATGAAAGTATTTCCACATCATGAATTAATTGAAGTTGCCAGAACCATTAGTCCTGAACGGGCGAGTTCGTTAGATTACAGATTTAAAAATGAGAGTATTCTATTAGCCAGAGGCCGAGAAAAGTTCTTTTTCGGCTGGGGGGGATGGGGGAGAAACCGTGTTTATAACGAAGCAACAGGTAAAGATGAAAGTGTGACTGATGGACGCTGGATTATCACATTTGGTCAATTTGGTTTCTTTGGCTTTATTGCAGAGTTTGGGTTGTTAGCTATCACAATTATAAGAGCTTCGCAGGCAGCTAAAATAGTCAAATCTAAAGAAGAATTAGTACTGTTATCAGCACATGCCTTATTAGTGGGGCTCATAATGATCGATCAACTACCTAATGCATCGTTAGCTCCTTGGCTTTGGTTGTTAGCTGGAATTCTATTAGGACGAGCAGAAGATATCATTTCCAAAAATATAACCCTTTCAATTACCTGATTATATGAATGTCTAAATCTATTAAACAACGAGTTTTCTACTCTGCAAATTGGGTTATATTTGGCCAGTTATTTTCACAAGTTATGCGATTAGGCAGTAATTTAATACTCACTCGTTTACTTGTGCCCGAGATGTTTGGTGTGATGTCAATAGTAGCTGTCATAATGGTGGGCATTGGAATGTTTTCAAATGTCGGATTATTACAAAGTATTGTTCAAAGTAAGAGAGGAGAAGATACAGATTATCTTAATACCGCTTGGACTATTCAGATCATAAGAGGCTTTGTAATCTTTTTTTTAGCGTTGATGATTAGCGGCGGAGTTTTTTACTTAGGTCGAGCAGGATATCTAGACTCACAAAGTGTGTATGGCGATACTCAGCTTCCATTTATATTAGGCGTGGTATCATTGTCAGCTATCATTTCTGGTTTTAATTCGACGTATATATTCGTTTTAAATAGAAAGCTGATGATGGCCAAGCTAGTTCAAATCGATCTATTTAGTCAGCTAGTAGGGCTTATAGTTATGCTTTTTTGGGCCTGGTTTCAACGAGATATTTGGGCCTTGGTATTTGGTGGGATAATATCTTCTATTGTAAAAATGCTGCTATCGCACGTTATGGACGTTGGGGGGAAATGCAGGTTTCAATGGGATTCTACGTCGGTACATGAAATCTTTCATTTCGGGAAATGGATATTCCTATCTTCTATTTTGGGTTTTATGCTTAATCAAGGTGATAGACTTATCTTAGGAGGACTGATTAGTCCGGAGCTATTAGGCATATACACAATAGCTTTTTTTTTAGCGAATTCACTTAAAGACATTATTTTAAAATTATTAATGTCAATATTATTTCCCTTCTTAAGTGATACTATCAGGAATAATCCAAATCAAGTAAAGAGTATTTATTATAACCTTCGTTTTAAAATTGACTTGGTTACTATGCCTGTTGCGGGTTTTTTATTTTCGTTTGGTACTGTTATTGTTGAATTTTTATATGATTCTAGATATCAGCCAGCTGGTCAGATGTTGGAAATCTTATCGTTATCATTGATTTCCGTGGGGTTTATGCTTGCAGACCAATTATTTATGTCCTATGGCAAACCCAAATATGCCAGCATATCGGCATCTCTAATGGTTCTTACTTTGTATATCTCTGTGCCCATTGCTTATGTTTATTATGGATTAGATGGGGCTATACTAGCGATTGCCATTAACCCAGTATTGAAGATAGTTATATCTATGATTATTATGAAGCGAAAATATTTCTTTAATTTCTACCGTGAAATAATGATGTTACCGTTGATTCCTGTAGGGTACTTCGTAGGTCAGCAATTGAAATTAATATTTTTATGATGATTATGTGGTGGTAATGCATGGATATAAACGAAATTATCATGCAGCAGAGTAATTTGAATCTATTTTGTATAAAGTCTTACATGTTCGCTTTTGAGCTTAATATAATGTAGATATTGTGATACATAATCGCAATAAATGAATTATCAATGATAAATATGCACAAATTATTCTCACGATGATAAAAAATAATTAAACTGATTTCATTCAGAGCAGGGAAGTTCAAAAAACTTTACATCAAGTTATGTAAATAGCCAAGCTCTGAATTTACATAATACGAAAAAATTGGAGGCGTTATCTTCCCATAAGTTATAGCTGCACTATCTAACCGTATACTAATATCACCGATCCAGAATATACAAAAATTAGAAATAATGTGGCGCTTATCAATATGCGGTTAAATATACGCGGGATGGTGCTACGGCATTGTTGAAGGGACTTTACAGGAAATATTAACCAGTGAGAAAAATTAACCCTAGATTTGCTAACATACTACAAACTACTTGTATAGAAACCAGTAAAATCACCGATACTAAAGATATAAAACAATGAAAAATTCAAAATACAAAATTGCATATTTATCTTTTTTTGATCCAAATGATAAAAAATCTAACTCAGGTATCCAGTACTATATGCAAACCGCATTGCACGATAATGGTAATTTAGTAGACTTATATTGGGCAAGTGGTGTTCTAGTCCGGTGTGGGTTAAAAATTTTACATAGAATCTATAGCCTTAGCCACAACAACGCAAAGGAATTTTATAGCTGGACTCCTTTGTATAAATTTTTGGGGTTATATTTTAGTATAAGACTTTTTTTTAGTTTTAAAAAATATGATTTTATATTTACATCACGTGGTTCTCATTTGATTCCATACCTAAAGTCAAAGTTACCCTTAATTTATACCTCAGACATTACATTTGATCTAATGGTCAAATATTACAATGGTTTCGATAATGTTTCTGCGAAAATGAAAGAAGAAGGTGACTTTAAAGAGCACAGTACAATCCAGAGATCATCACTCTGCATCTACCCTTCAAAATGGGCTGCTGATTCAGCAATAGATTATTATAATGCCGAGCCGAATAGAGTAGTAGTTATACCCTCAGGAGCTAATTTTGATATTAACGATATCCCAGCTTCTCATATCATCTCAGCAAACCGCAGTTCAAAATCTATATGTAATATTTTGTTTGTTGGTCGTGATTGGTCCGTTAAAGGTGGAGATATTGCTTTCAATACTGTGAAAATTTTAAATGAGCAAGGAATCAGGTCAACATTAACTGTAATTGGATGTAAGCCTCCTTTTAATGATTATCCTAGTTGGTTTAAAGTTATTCCCAACCTCGATAAAAATATTTCAGAGCAAAATCAGGTGCTATCAAATTACTTTGTTAATTCCCATATTTTTTTACTGCCAACACGTCATGAAGCTTTTGGTCTTGTTTTTGCTGAGGCCTGTGCTTATGGTCTACCAGTCATGGGTACTGACACAGGGGGTGTCCCAACAATTGTAGTTAATGATCACAATGGCTATTTATTTGATTTAACTGATGAGGCAGTGGTGTATGCGGATCGAATAGCTAATATTTGGAAAGATGAAACTACTTATGCCAGATTGTCGCACAATGCACGAATGCATTATGAAAAAGTTCTCAATTGGAAAGCATGGGGAGAGAGGTTTCAAAATGAGATTCAGAGGGTTATTTAGAATAAATAGAAGCTAAGACGTTAGAATTGAAATTATTTGTAATGAATGGAAACAGGTCTTTTGATGTTCTTTTATTTTATAAAATATTTTCAGGTAGTGTCTTTACATCCCGGTGATATTGTATTGTAGACGGATTAAAATTCTTTTTTTGTTAGGTGAACATATGTTATTGGCAATATTATTAAGATGAGCTGCTTTAGTCCTGCGGAGTTAGTGGATAATGATAAAAAATTAGTTAAAAAAATAGCATTTTCTAAGGGCTATAGAAAGTTATATGTCAAGTTTGGTAAACCATCCGGAGAAGAGTTTGCCAGATTTGAGAAAAAATGGGGTCGCTTTTATTCTATTGGTGATGATTGTGCTTTTTGGCCATTTACGAATATAACCGACCCAGAATATACATCCCTTGGTAATAACGTTATGTTGTCAGCATGTACTCTATTGGGTCATGATGGTTCTATCTCAATGCTGAATAGGGCCTTCAGTAAGAAACTTGATCGCGTCGGAAAAATTGATATTAAAGATAATGTCTTTATTGGTCATGGTGCCATTATTTTGCCTAATGTGACCATTGGTCCTAATGCTATCGTTGCTGCAGGTGCGGTTGTGTCGAAAGATGTCGCCGAAAACTCTATTGTTGCAGGTGTGCCGGCAAGACATATAGGAATGGTAAGTGATTTAGTGAGACGACTTGAAGATGAAACTAATCAGTTACCATGGTCATCCCTTATAAAAAAACGTGAGGGTTCTTATGATGCTGATTTGGAACCCACTTTGATAGCAATGAGAGTTAAGAGCTTTTTTCCCGATGACCATTGAACTTAACTTACATAGCGGGAATATCAATGTTGAATGGTAGTTATAGATTATTGGTGGTTATTGTCAATTACAAATCAGCAGATTTAGTTTGCCGGTCTTTAGAGAAATTGATTCCACAATTGGATGGTACGGTCGATCGTGTGAGCATTGTCGATAATAATTCGAAGGATCATTCAAGAGATATTTTGTCTAAGTATATTGAAACTAATAACTTAGAAAGTCTCGTTAAATTAGTTTCATCAGAAAAAAATGGTGGCTTTTCTTATGGCAATAATGTTGCTATCAGGGAAGCACTAAACAATAAACAAAGTCTGTATCAATATTATCTACTGTTGAATCCCGATACTTTGCCCTGCGAGTATGCTGTTAATGAATTAATTAAGTTTATGAATGAGCATCCATATGTCGGTATCGCTGGTAGTCGATTAGAGGGGCTAGATGGTACGGTACAATGTTCATCGTTTCGTTTTCACACTATATTGAGTGAGTTGGATTCTGGATTACGATTTGGGCCAATAAGTAAATTGTTATCACGTTGGAAAGTGACAACTAAAATTGAAAATTTAGCCGTTCCAACAGATTGGCTTGCCGGTGCAAGTATGATTATCCGGCAAGAGGTTTTTGATGATATCGGCTTAATGGATGAAGACTATTTTCTTTATTTTGAGGAGACTGACTTTTGTTTGCAGGCTAAACGTAAGGGCTGGCAATGCTGGTATGTGCCAAGTAGTCGAGTAATTCATTTTGTGGGGCAGAGCACAGGCATTGTGAGTGGCAGTCAAACAAAAGCCAGGCGTCCACAATACTGGTTTCAGTCAAGACAACGTTTCTTTATAAAAAATTACGGTGTTTTATATACCATGCTGGCTGACTTAGTATGGGGTATGAGTTTTGCTTTTTGGCGCTTACGACGTTTTATTCAAAATAAACCGGATAATGATCCTGAAAAAATGCTGTATGATTTTTGGCGAAATAGTATTTTTTTCAGCAAAATTGGTAGATAACCCATATTCATGATAAATCAGATTAAAAGTGATTGGATTGCCCATGGTCGTACACTTTACAGGGCAGGGTTTAGAGCATTATTTGTATACCGTTTTGGCAATTGGCGGATGACAATTAAATCAAAATTGATTCGTGCACCTTTGAGCTTAATTTATCGATTTATGGAGCAGCGAGTGCGATTTAAATATGGTATTGAGCTGCCTTATACGGCGAAACTAGGTGAGCGAGTTGTGTTCGAACACCAGCACGGTATTGTAATTCATGGGAATTGTGTGATCGGCGATGACTGTATTATTCGTCAAGGTGTTACGTTGGGTAACCGCTACTTGGACAAGCCCTTTGATGCACCAGTGTTGGGGGTAGGTGTCAGCGTGGGTGCTGGAGCTAAAATATTAGGATTTGTTAATATTGGTGATCATGCAACTATCGGCGCAAATGCAGTTGTTTTAAATGATGTACCTGCTGGTAAAACAGTTGTGGGTATTCCTGCTAAGTTGGTGTGACGACTATGTCAAATGAATTGAAAATAGATTGGAGTCGTGAAAAACCACGTGGTTTTTGGGATCCTAGTCGGAAATTATTGAAGTCTATTCGTGAGTATCAACATTATAAGAAGCAGAATACCATTCTTAGTATATTACTCTCTAAGCGATGTGTTTTAAGACACTTATTTTGGTCCGTTATAACAGGAGCAGATATTCCCTTAAATTGTAAAATTGGTGGGGGGTTACTTATTCCTCACCCAAACGGTATTGTAATTCATTGTGATTCAGTAATCGGTGTAAATTGTTTAATACATCAGCAAGTGACTATTGGTGTCAAAAGAGGCTCGGATAAACCACCGATACTGGAAGGTCATGTTGATATTGGTGCTGGTGCCAAGATAATTGGGCCCATTTTGATTGAACGAAACGCATTGATTGGTGCGAATTCAGTCGTTGTAAAAAATGTACCTGCGGGCTCTATTGTGGCAGGCATTCCCGCAAAAGTTATCGGTTCGACTAGGGAAGCCAAGGTTTGAATAAAAGAATAATAGTTGGCGCTGTTATTATAGGACGCAATGAAGGCCAACGATTAATAAATTGTATCGAGTCACTTAAATCTGATATTCAGCACATTATTTATGTTGATTCTGGCTCCAGTGATAATAGTCTGCAAGAAGCACTAGATCGCAATGTTAACTGTGTTTCTCTGGATTTAAATACGCCCTTTACTGCCGCACGAGCACGTAATGCAGGTGCACAATATTTAGTTGATAAGTGTCCTGAGATTGAATTTATTCAATTTATAGATGGCGATTGTGTGGTTCAAGCAGGTTGGGTTGATATGGCATATCAGTATTTGCTTGATAATGTTGATTATGCCGTAGCATGCGGTCGCCGTCGCGAACGATTTCCTGAACATTCTATTTATAACCAATTATGCGATATTGAATGGAATACGCCTATTGGCGAAGCTAAATCATGTGGAGGCGATGCATTAATTCGTGTCTCAGCTTTTACACAGGTGGGTGGTTATAATAGTGTGTTGATCGCAGGTGAGGAGCCTGAGATGTGTTTTCGATTGAGAGAAAAAGGTTGGAAAATTGTTCGTTTAGATAGTGAGATGACATTACATGATGCTGCGATGACGCGTGTTAGCCAATGGTGGAATCGAGCAAAACGAGCAGGTTTTGCTTATGCACACGGTTATTTTTTACATGGACAGTCGACAGAAAAATATAACTATAAAGCGACAAAGAGTATTTTATTATGGGGCGGCGTATTTCCCTTAACTATAATATTACTTGCCTTGTTATTAACTCCTTTCTTTCTGTTGTTATTTTGTTTTTACCCTTTGCAGATATTCAGGTTGTCAATTAAAAATATTTCACACAATATGTCGATAATAAATGGCGTTTCTTATGCCGTATCAAATGTTTGTGGGAAATTTCCTCAGTTTATGGGTGTAATGCGGTTTGCGAAAAATCATTTGCTAGGTCGTAAGAGCTCATTAATTGAGTATAAATAACAAGGAAAAAACAGTTTTATGTCTTATTTATTAGTGTCACCCTGCCGAAATGAAGCAGAGTATATGAAACTGACTTTAGATAGTGTGATTTCGCAAACTGTTAAGCCTGATTTATGGGTGATTGTCGATGATGGATCGACAGATGAAACACCTGGAATTTTGCAAGACTATGCCAGTCGTTATCCCTTTATAAAGATCGTTACACGAGAAAACCGCGGGCATCGAAGTGTTGGTCCTGGTGTTATTGAGGCGTTTTATTATGGCTATGATAAAGTTGATACGAGCCAGTTTGATTTTGTATGTAAGTTTGATCTTGATTTAGATTTACCTCCCAGATATTTTGAAATACTGATCCAACGGATGAATGATAATCCCCGTATTGGTACGTGTAGCGGCAAGGCCTATTTTAGAGATAAAACCTCTGGTGAATTGATCAGCGAAAAATGTGGCGATGAAATGTCAGTAGGCATGACAAAATTTTATCGTCTTACTTGCTTTGAAGAAATTGGTGGTTTTGTTCGTCAGGTTATGTGGGACGGCATTGACTGCCATAAATGTCGTCAACTTGGTTGGATTGCAGTAAGTTGGGATGAACCAGAGCTTAATTTTATCCATCTTCGACCAATGGGTTCAAGTCAGCAGGGCATTTTTAGCGGTCGCATGCGTCATGGTTTTGGACAATATTTTATGGGCACGGGGCTGCTTTATATCTCAGCTTCATCGGTGTTTAGAATGTTGCATCCTCCTTATATTGTCGGCGGGCTTGCGATGTTGTGGGGGTATGTTAAAAGCATGTTCCAGCGTAAACCGCGTTTTAATGATGTTGCTTTAGTGAAATTTATACAGTCTTACCAGATGCAATGTTTAATAAAGGGTAAGCACCAAGCTACTGAAACGATTAATGCTCAACAAGAACAGGTATGGAATGAACGCCAGAGCTAATTGTGAATGTAAGCCGTTTTATGGAGTCAACTAAGTGATAATTGCTTATTTAGCACCTGAAATTCCTGCGTTATCAGCAACCTTCGTTTATAACGAGATTCTTGCACTTGAAGAACTTGGCAACGAAATTTTGCCTATATCAGTACACAAGCCGAAAGATGAAGCGACTGACTCTCGACTTTCATCGCTTAAAAATAAAGTTATTCATCTTTATGACATGAAAAAAAGAGAGGTGATTAAAAGTCATTTTTATTTGCTTTTAACTCGTCCTACTCTTTACTTTAATGCTCTTTGGTTGTTGCTTAAAGACATCGTTAAGCTTGGCGTATGTTCCCGCGGTGCAGTTGGTTTAGCTTATCGTTTCTTTTTTTCAGCACGTTTAGCACGTGTGTTAATCAATAATGATATACAGCATTTACATGTCCATTTTGCTCATGTACCGACAGATATTGCTATGTATGCGTCTAAAATGAGCAATGTTAAGTTTAGTGTAACGGCGCATGCAAATGATATCTTTGAACGTGGTTGGTTATTACGTGAAAAAGTAGCGAGATCACATTTCTTTGCAACAATATCTGATTTTAATAAACGCTATCTGATAGATGATATGCATGTTGATGCAGGTAAGCTACGTATTATTCGTTGTGGGGTTGATACGCGGGTGTTTAGCCATCGCCAACGTACGATGATTTCATCTCCTATCACGATTGGTGTTATTGGTCGACTCGTTGAGAAAAAAGGGTTTGATATCTTGATTGATGCGATGAATCTTCTTTCAAAAATGTCAATAGATTTTAAATTGAATATTGCAGGTTTTGGTCCTCTAGAATCCGTTTTGAAATCTCAAGTCGATCAATATCAACTCAATTCGAACGTGACTTTTCTAGGGGCCTTAGCCCATAGCGACGTTGCTGAATTTATTAGCTCATTAGATGTATTTGTATTGCCTTGTAAAAAAGATAAAAATGGTGATATGGATGGAATTCCAGTAGTGTTGATGGAGGCGATGATGTCCGGTGTTCCAGTTATTTCAAGTCAAATTTCTGGTATACCTGAATTAATTATTAATGAGCTAACGGGTCTGCTGGTGGAATCAGATAATGTTGAGCAACTTGTCCAAGCGATTTTAAAGCTTACTGACAGTGAGTCGCTGCAACAATCATTAAGTACTGGCGCTAAAAACAAGGTTGAGCAAGAGTTCTCATTATTGGTCAATGCACAGCGATTAAACACATTGTTTCAAACGGCGGCACGAGCTAGTTAATGATATTTCCTACTTTATTTAAACGTCGTTCCTGTTACTTTCCAACGATGTGGGGCAGCTTAATCATTGTTATTACGCTAGTGATGTTAGGCGGTTTTGTAGTGAAAAATTTTGCCACCTTTCTTGCACTCAATGTACCGATATCAAGTCGCTATTTAGTGGTTGAAGGTTGGCTGTCGAAAGTCAGTCTTGAACAAGCTGTAGTTGAGTTTCGACGTGGGAATTATGAGTTAATCATAACCAGTGGCGGGCCAGATCTATCAGATTTTGATTCTACTTATGAAAGTTATGCTGAAAAGGCAACAGCAGAATTGATAAAAATCGGCGTTGAGCCTAGTAAAATCATTAGCGCACCATCACCAGCTTCTGCTCAGGATCGTACTTATTTGAGCGCCGTCATGGTCAGAAATAAATTATTGGAACACTTAAAATTTCTGCCTGAATCTATCAATGTCTTTTCTAGCGATGTTCATTCTCGTCGTTCTTATTATCTTTATGAGTTAGCTTTCAGAAATACAGAAACTAAAATCGGAATAGTTGCTACTGACTCTGAACGGTTTAATTTAGATTCTTGGTGGCAAACCAGTGAAGGCGCTAAATCTGTTTTGACAGAAATGTTTGGTTGGCTGTGGACGCGATGTTGCTTTGCACCTCATGACGTTGGATCTTATGGTGAGATGTGGGGACAAAAAAATGTTTAAATCATTAAAACGAAACTGCTGGTCGATATTAGGCTTGCCTTTTGACACGGTTAATATGCAACAAACCGTTACTCAAGTTCTTAACGCTATTGATATGAAACAACGATGCTTTCTTTCAACGCCAAATCTTAATTTCGCTATTGCATGCCAGCATGATGTCGATTTTTATCAATCTGTTGTAGACAGTGACCTTTCAATTGCTGATGGCATGCCATTAATTTGGATCTCTAAACTTTTAAATATTCCAATCACTGAACGGGTTGCTGGTTCGAGTTTATTTGAACAGCTTTCTTCGACACCACGCACTAAAAAGATAAAAGTATTTTTCTTCGGTGGTGAAAAGGGTGTAGCTCAATGTGCGTTAGCACAACTTAATGCAAACAGTGTCGGTATGACCGGCTGCGGTTTCTATGACCCTGGCTTTGTTAGTGTTGATGAGATGAGTTCGCCAGATATTATTAAGATGATTAACGCATCACAAGCTGATTTTTTAGTCATCGCATTAGGAGCTAAGAAAGGTCAGGCATGGCTCCAAAAAAATCGTCATCAATTAAATACACCGGTGATTAGTCACTTAGGTGCGGTGATTAATTTTGTTGCGGGTTCTATTCAACGTGCCCCCATACTATGGCAGCGATTTGGTCTAGAGTGGGTATGGAGAATTAGGCAAGAACCTAATTTATGGCGTCGATACTTTTCAGATGGTTTAGCTTTTTTCAAATTTCTACTTTTAAACGTAATTCCTCTGGCCATCTACGATCGTTGGTTAAAACGTACAGCAGATTATCAATTACCTAATGCATTAAGTAGTGAACAAGCTGAGAGCAAATTAATAAATATAGCGGGTAGCTTTCATTATGGTAATCTTGAAAAAGTAGAATCATTATTTTTTAAGGTATTACAGCAGGACAACCACGACGAGGTTGAGTTAAACTGTGCACAATTACGTTATATTGATAGTGCATTTATTGCTAAATTGTTGTTATTTCAACGATATTTAAATAAGCAAGGACGTCAGGTTAGTCTATCTAACCTGCCTTGTAGAATAAAACGATTGTTACGTTTAAATAACACTTTAAACCGGTTCCAACATAAGTGATTAAGTTGAATTAGGTAAATTAAGCCGATTAGGCTGGCTAAGATTAAAGGATGATACTTTGTTGAGTTTAAAACAAATTTTTTTACTGTTGGTGGCTATAACAATAGCCATAATTACTTACTGGGGAGGACTAGCTGAGGCGGTATCTCGTTGGGGTAGCCAAGAAGAATATAGTCATGGTTATTTAATTCCTTTAGTGACTGCCTATATATTGTGGGAAAAAAAAGGACTAATAGGTACAGCCATTAGTCCCCCGATGTGGTCTGGGCTTTTCGTCATTATTATCGCTCTTGCCATATTTATAGTCGGCGAAATTAGCGCATTATTTATTTTGATACAATATTCATTTGTATTATTGTTGATTGGTTTATCTTTAGTTTTTGTTGGACGAGCCACAAAATACACATTCGCTCCTATATTATTATTATTATTTGCGATTCCATTACCCTTTTTTATTGAAGTCATTCTCACGGCCAAATTACAATTAATATCTTCATCGTTAGGTGTTAGTTTTATTCGCTTATTTGATATACCCGTTTATTTAGAAGGTAATGTGATCGATCTTGGCATATTTAAACTACAAGTTGTCGAAGCCTGTAGTGGTCTGCGGTATTTATTTCCATTAATGAGCTTAGGCTTTATTGTTGCCTATTTTTATCAGGCAGCATTTTGGAAGCGCTCACTGGTCTTCTTCGCCACGATTCCTATTACTATCTTGATGAATAGTTTCCGTATTGGTGCCATCGGTGTGATGGTCGATAATTGGGGCATCTCAATGGCTGAAGGCTTTTTGCATGATTTTGAAGGTTGGATTATCTTCATGGCATGTGCAGTGATTTTGTTTATTATGATCTGGTGTATTGAAAAAATAACCAATAAACATGGTTCGCTTGCTAAGGTCTTTGGCGTTGTTGATGAGCCCAAGATCGTTCCACAATCATTTTCTGGAAATAGAATAAATAATAAACCGATGATAATCGTTATTATTATCCTGGCAATAGTATTGATTTTGACCCAGTTTTTAAATAAAAGAACTGAAATACTCCCCGGTCATGTCTCATTTATAAATTTCACTATGTCTTTAGATAACTGGCAAGGCCAGCATGAGAAATTAGATAAAGATGTAATTGCTCAGTTAGGAATGACGGATTATTTACTAGCAAATTATCATACTGAACAATCACCGCCTGTAAACTTCTATGTGGCTTATTATCAAACTCAACGTAAGGGAGCATCACCACATTCACCTCGAGTATGTATTCCTGGAGGTGGTTGGGAAATTGCTGAGTTAAAACGCGTTCAAGCAAATGGTCATCCAATTAACCGCGTCATTATTAAAAAAGGCGATCAACGACAGTTAGTTTATTATTGGTTCCAAGGGCACGGACGGATTATTGCCAATGAATATATTAATAAATGGTATTTATTTGTTGATGCTATTTTTAAAAATCGCACTGATGGTGCCTTAGTTCGAGTGGTCACCTCGGTCGCACCAAATGAGCAGGTTGACACTGCTGATAAACGAATTTTAGACTTTCTGACTCATGCTGAACCTGAGTTAATACAATATTTAGAAAATTAGGACTTAAAACATGAGCAAATCGAAAACATTTAGAATTTTGATAGTGGCCAGCATGTTGACGGTGGCACTGAGCAGTTGTGGTGCATCAAGTGACAGTGCAGCAAGTTTCGTTGAAAGTGGCAAGGCGTTGTTAGCTGAGGGCAAGACGAATAAAGCGAGACTTGAATTTAAAAATGCGATACAAATCGATCCTCGGCAAGCTGAGCCTTTTTATCAATTAGCTTTGCTTGATGAAAAAGAACAGAAATGGAAAGCGATGTTTGCCAATTTGACCACCGTTGAACAGTTGGCGCCAGATCATTATGATGCCATTGTTAAGCTCGGTCAGATCCATCTATTAGCCGGTAATTTTGATATTGCGATGGAAAAAGCAGATAAAGTCTTAGCAGCAGATAAAAATAATGTTTTGGCTCATGTTTTACGTGCCTCAATCAACATGAAACAGCAACATCTTGATGAGGCGACTCAAGATATCGATCAAGCATTAGCTTTAGACTCGAAAAATATGGAAGCGATATCTGTAAAGACATTAATCCTTCAACAACAAGGCCAATCTAGTCGTGCGTTAGCTGTTTTAGCTGATGCTATTAAACAACATCCTGATGAACTTTCTCTTATATTAATTAAGCTGTCTATTTTGGAACAGCAAAAAAACTATGCAGAAATGGAAGTGGTTTATAAGTCATTGATGGTTAAGTATCCGGATGCAGTATGGGTCCCTGTATCGATGGCTAAATTACTAAATATGCAAGATCGCTATAACGATGCAAAGCAAGTATTACAAGCGTTTATTGATGCTCATCCTGACGAAAAACAAGCTAAGCTTCTTTTAATTTCACTGACACAAACTAAAGAACCAGATCAAGCAATAACCTTATTAGGACAGTACATCGAACAAGATAAAACGAACTACGATTTACGGTTCGCTAAAGTTAAACTTGAATTAGCTAGCAATAAAAAAGAACAAGCAGTTGCAGAATTAAAACAAATTGTAGAAATGGACAAAGATGGAAATAGTGGACGTCAAGCGCAGGTTTTATTAGCGGGACTTGATTTACAAGATGGTAATGTTAAAGCTGCTGAAACAGCTGTACAGTCTGTTTTAGCTACATCACCTGAAGATGAAGGTGCATTATTATTAAAAGCAAATATTGATATCATGAATAAAAATATTGATACTGCTGTCACCAATTTACGGCTTGTTTTACGTAATAATCCTGAATCAGAGCAAGCGCTTGTACTATTGGCACAAGCTTATATGATAAGTGGGTCAGCGGAATTAGCGGATGATAATTTCAGACAAGCATTAGTCGTTAATCCTGGTAACACCGTTGCTGCTTTGTCTGTAGCAAATAGCTTAATGAAAGAACGGGATTTGAATCGTACTGAAGAGGTATTAGTTAATGCACTTAAACAAGATCCTAATAAAGAATCATTATTACAAGCTTTAGCACAAGTCAGAATTTTCAAAAAAGATTGGGTGGGATCGGAAGCGGTCGTTGATACTTTACGTGCTGACAGTAAGGAATCTGCAGTTGCTTATTTCCTTAATGGTCGTATTGCACAAGGACAAGAACAATATAGTAATGCGATTGAAGAATATAAATTAGCATTAGCCATTCAACCTGATATGACGCGTGCTTTGCAAGGACTTGCATATAGTTCTATACAACTGGGACAAAAACCAGCCTTATTAGATTTCTTAAAGAAATTTATTGAAGATAATCCTCGTCAATTCGATGCATACGGCGTGTTATCAAGTGTTTACGTACAAGATAAAGCATGGGCAGAAGCGATAGATACAGTAGAAAAAGGACTTACACTTGAGCCTAAATGGCAGGGTGGTTACAGTCTTTTAGCTTCTAGCTATGCAGCTCAAAATATGACGGATAAGGTATTTGAGACTTATCACCGTGGTATTGAAGCGAATCCAGATAGCAACTTTTTATCGTTACAGCTTGCTTCAGAATATGAGCGTAATGGTGATTTTGAAAAGGCAAAAACTTTATATGAAACAGTATTGGATAAAGATCCAAGTATTGAACCTGCCATTAATAATCTAGCGAGCCTTTATACCGATCAATTTAATTCAGAAGAAAACCTCAAAAAAGCATTAGATTTATCGAGTAGATTTAAAAACTCGACGGAACCTTACTACCTTGATACTTATGCCTGGGTTAATGTACAGCTAAACAACTTAAGTGATGCTCAGCCGATATTAGAACGTGTGGTTAAGTTATCTCCTGATGTAGCTGTCTTTAATTATCATTTAGGTGTGTTATATAGCAAAAAAGACAATACAGATAAAGCGGATGAATACCTGACCAAAGCTAAAACAATAGCAGATGAGCAGGGCGATAAAATACTCAGTGATAAGATTGATGAGCTATTAGCAAAATAGCTCATTGATGTTTTAAATTTAAGCCTAATCTCCATATTCACATGTAGGTTGGGCTTTTTAGCTCATCAACTAAAGGTGAGCGATTTGATCAAAATTCAACGTACAAATGTTAAAGTACAACCAAGATAAGGATTGGAAACATAAAATGAAAATTGCTATTACTGGGACAGGTTATGTTGGGCTTTCAAATGCGGTATTACTTGCTCAACACAATGAGGTGGTGGCATTAGATGTTGTTGCTGAAAAAGTATCGATGATCAATAGTAAACAATCCCCTATTGTCGATGCTGAAATAGAAGACTTTTTACTGAATAAAAACCTGAATCTGAGAGCTACTTTAGATAAACACGATGCCTATCTAAATGCTGATTTTGTGATAATCGCTACGCCAACAGACTATGATTCTGAAAATAATTATTTTAATACTCGTTCTGTAGAATCGGTTATTAAAGATGTGATGACGATTAATCCGCAAGCGGTGATGATCATTAAATCAACCGTTCCTGTCGGATATACTGCCAAAATAAAGCAAGAACTAGCCTGTGAAAATATCATCTTCTCACCTGAGTTTTTACGTGAGGGTAAGGCATTACACGATAACCTTTATCCATCACGTATTATTATTGGTGAAGATTCAAGTCGTGCTAGAAAATTTGCTCAGTTATTAGAGCAAGGTGCTATTAAATCCGATATTGATGTTTTATTTACCGATTCTACAGAAGCAGAAGCGGTCAAATTATTTTCAAATACATATCTCGCTATGCGTGTTGCCTATTTTAATGAGCTTGATACGTATGCTGAAATACACGGCTTAAATACTAAGCAAATTATTCAAGGTGTGTGTCTCGATCCTCGAATTGGTGATTACTATAACAATCCTTCCTTTGGCTACGGCGGTTATTGTTTGCCGAAAGATACCAAACAATTACGTGCTAATTATCAAAATGTGCCTAATAGTATTATTGGTGCCATTGTCGATGCCAATACGACTCGTAAAGATCATGTGGCCGCTTCTATCGTGAAACTGAAACCTAAAGTGGTGGGCATTTATCGATTAATTATGAAAGCGGGCTCAGATAATTTCAGGGCCTCTTCTGTTCAAGGAATAATGAAACGCATTAAAGCTAAGGGAATAGAAGTCATTGTCTATGAACCAGTGCTTGAAGAAGCTGAGTTTTATAATTCAAAAGTGATTAATGATCTTGAGGCCTTTAAATCAATGAGTGATGTGATTGTAGCCAATCGTTTGGTCGATGATATTAAAGATGTCGCAGCTAAAGTATATACCCGTGATTTATTTGGTAATGATTAGCCATATCTATGCTTAAGTTTGACAACAATAAAATTACAGATTTTTGCAGGATAAAATAAGAATATGGAAACAGACAATATAGTATGGCACTTGCATAACGTCACAAAAAGAATCGAACACTGTTGAAGAAACAACAAGCACGCATCTTATGGTTTACTGGTTTAAGTGGTGCAGGAAAATCGACAATAGCGGGTGCGGTTGAACAAAAACTATATGAAATGGGTCACCATACTTATTTATTAGATGGTGATAATGTTCGGCATGGTCTTAATAAAGATCTAGGCTTTTTTGATGACGATCGCATTGAAAATATTCGTCGCATAGGTGAAATGTCGAAACTGTTTGTCGATGCCGGCCTGTTAGTGTTAACGGCCTTTATTTCTCCTTTTCGTGCTGATCGAAGAATGGTACGTGAATTAGTTGGAGATAATGAATTTATTGAAATCCACATGGCAACACCGCTTGAGACGTGTGAGCAACGCGATCCAAAAGGCTTGTATGAGAAAGCACGTAAAGGTGAGATTAAAAATTTTACTGGTATTGATTCAGATTATGAAGCGCCAGAACAAGCTGAGATAACCCTTAGTACTGCCGAACTCAGTATTGAACAATGTGCTGATTTGGTGATTGACTATTTAATTGCACATCGGATTATCTTTGACTATAAGGGATAAACTTGTGCAGTATATCGATGCTTTTAATGGTGATGCTGACGGATTATGTGCTCTAGTTCAATTGCGACGTAATAACCCCGTGTCTTCCACCTTGGTTACCGGAATTAAACGCGATATTAATCTGCTTAAACGGATAGCGGACGGAGCGAATACACAGATTACCGTATTGGATATTTCATTTGAAAAAAATGTGGCTGATGTAGAACGCTTATTAGAATCGGGCGCTCAAATTAATTATATCGATCATCATCAAGCTGGAAAACTATTCGAACATCCAAACTTGACGACAGATATCAATTTATCTGCCGATATATGTACTTCGCTCATTGTTGATAAACAGTTACAAGGAAAATATCGTGCTTGGGCGATTGCTGCGGCTTTTGGTGATAATCTTGATAAAGAGGCGATGACATTAGGTTTAGAGTCTGGATTTAACAACGATGAACTTACCCTGTTAAAAGAGCTCGGCACTTACTTAAATTACAATGGCTATGGTGCAAGTTTAGATGATCTGTTTTTTGACCCAGCGATTCTTTATCAGCGCTTAGTTAAATTCGATAGCCCTTTTGAATTTATTGTTCAGGATCCTGAAACGTTTTTGACCTTAAAAACGGGTTATCTTCAAGATATGGAAAATGCCGAATCTTGCCCGATTATTAATTCATCGGGTGATGCCACAGTGATTGAATTACCCAATGAAAAATGGGCACATCGTGTGAGTGGCGTATTAGGTAATGAACTTGCCAACCGTAACCCAGACAAGGCACATGCTATTATTACTAATAGAGGTGATGATACCTATCTTGTCAGTGTGAGAGCGCCGTTAACACGCAAAACAGGGGCCGATACTTTAGTGAGTCAATTCCCAACGGGTGGTGGACGAAAAGCCGCTGCAGGGATCAATGCATTGCCAAAAGAATTATTAACAGCATTTATTGATGAATTTGAACGTACATATCAATTAGCGAATATGGGATAAAAATCGTCATGAACGTTTTAGTACTAGGCGGCGCAGGTTACATTGGCTCACATATGTGTAAGTTATTATCAACACAGGGTCATCAGGTTGTGGTGTTTGATAATCTTAGCACTGGTCATCGCGAAGCGGTGAAGTGGGGACCTTTAATTGTTGGCGATATATTAGTAAAAGACGATTTAGAAAACCTGTTTGCTCAGCATGAACATTTTGATTTAATTATTCATTTTTGTGCAAAATCTTTAGTGGGTGAATCTGTAAAACAACCCAATGACTATTACCGAAACAATGTCGTTGGCACACTTAATCTACTCGATCAGATGGTGAAAACGGGCCATGATAAATTAGTGTTTTCTTCAACTGCTGCTGTCTTTGGCACACCATCAGTTGAGTTCATTGATGAGACGCAACCAAGATTGCCGATAAATCCATATGGTCAATCAAAGAAAATAGTCGAAGATATTCTGCAAGACTACTTCCAAGCATTTGGTTTGAAGTCGGTCTGTTTACGTTATTTTAATGCTTGCGGCGCCGATCCTGATGCCGATATTGGCGAACGTCACGAGCCAGAAACGCATTTGATCCCCAATATTTTAAAATCTGTTTTAAGTGGTTCACAACAGAAACTAAAAGTGTTCGGCAATGCATATCCAACAGCTGATGGAACCTGCGTTCGTGATTATATTCATATCAATGACCTTGCTTCAGCCCACTTATTAGCTGGCCAATATCTTGACAATAACCAAGGTGCTTATGCGTTTAATCTTGGTAATGGATCAGGATTTAGCGTGTTAGATGTGATTTCGGCGGCTGAACACGTAGTCGGAAATAAAATTGATTATGATATTGAAGAGGCGCGAGCTGGTGACCCGCCTGTTTTAGTGGCTGATGCAACATTAGCAAGACAAGCATTAGGTTGGGAACCACAGTACAAAGAAATCGAAAAAATTATCGCCACAGCATGGGGATGGCATCAGAACGAGCGCTTTTGAGCTAATAATACTTAGCGCCGTTCAAAGCACGATAGAAATGAATTTTCCATTTATCCTAAAGAAAAGAAGTGTCTGCTAGGTCCAAATTTTACAAACTATTTTGCGCAATTCCTAATTGAAGAGTGTTAAAGCACTAAGTCTTACTTTAGTTTCTATCCACCTGAGTTCTCATTAAATATCCTCTTCAAGCGCTTAAACTTAACGTGAATTAGATTTTTTAAATCTATAATTAGTAATGATTCTTATTTGTCTTTACAAGTAGTGGCCATTCGACTACAGTGCCGATTTATTAAGTGCGTAGAGTTGGTTCTATATGTCAGACAATCAAAACGCTATTTGGACGTGGCCCATTGTTTTAGCTGTATTGGTAGCAAGTGGACTCATTTCTGCTTTAGTTTCGAATAGCTGGGGTGATATTTGGTCTTGGTTAGCACTTGGTTTTCCGGTGGGTGTGATGACATTTTTTGCATGTCGCAGATCTTCAATATCTTGATAATCCAAACTAAGAAAATACTCATGACAAAAACACCACATTTTATCCGTTCGCCATTAGCAACCGCTATTATTCTGACTCTTCCGTTAGCGACTATTAATCAATCAGTATTAGCCGATGAACTTGTTATGGAGCCAATAACGGTTGAGGCAAGTGCTGATGCATCGGCAGAAGGTTTGTCACCAGTCTATCCAGGCGGCCAAGTTGCGAGAGGTGGACGTGCAGGCATACTAGGTACGCGAGATAATGCCGATACTCCATTCTCAATTACTAGTTACACCAGTGAGTTAATTCAAGATAAACAAGCGCGTAGCGTAGGGGATGTACTGCAAAATGATCCTTCTGTACGTGTTGCTCGTGGCTTTGGTAATTTTCAAGAGTCTTATTTTATTCGAGGCTTTGTTTTAAGTTCTGATGATACGGCCTTTAACGGTTTATATAGTTTGTTACCTAGACAATATATTGCGACTGAATTATTTGAACGCGTCGAGGTGCTTCGCGGAGCATCAAACTTTCTTAGTGGCGCAACACCTGGTGGTGGTGGACTTGGCGGTGCCATAAACTTAACTACCTAAACGTGCTTCCAACGAACCGCTTACACGTGTAACAGCAGGTTTGAGTAGTGGTGGAAATAAAAGCTTAGCTGCTGATGTGGGGCGTCGTTTTGGTCCTGATAATAACGCTGGTATACGGGTTAATGCAGCCGTAAGAGATGGCGGAACGGGGGTCAATTATGAAGATGCTGAATTAGGGTTGTTCAGCATTGGACTTGACTGGCACAACGATAAGACACGATTGTCAGCCGATCTAGGTTATCAGGATAATCAACTTGAGCAAACAAGAACTAATGTCAGACTATCAGGTGTAAGCGCTGTGCCGAAAGCACCTAATCCAAAGACTAACTGGGCGCAACCTTGGTCTTATTCTAACGAACGTGATTTATTTGGTACTCTGCGAGGCGAGTACGATTTTAACTCGACAGTTACAGGCTGGGCAGCTTGGGGTTTTCGTAAAAGTGATGAAGCTAATTCATTAGCGAATCTTACGGTTTCTAATTCTGATACGGGTGCGGGTAGCTTCTATCGGTTTGATAACACGCGTGAGGATTCAGTTAATACCGGTGAAGTCGGACTTCGTGGTTCATTTTATACAGGACCTGTCGGTCACGAGTGGGTCGTGTCAGCTTCTTATTTTGAGGGTGAAAAAAAGAATGCCTATACATTTGACTCAGGCAATTCTTTCACAACCAATCTATATAATCCTCAGTACATTGCTCGGCCCGCATTTTCAGCTGGTGCTGCTTCAGGTAATAGTTTGAGTTCTCCTGCTTTAACCAATCGTACTGGATTAAGAAGTTTTGCCGTAGGCGATACGCTGTCATTATTTGATGATGCCTTATTAGTTACTTTGGGCGCACGGCATCAAACATTCAAACTGGAAAACTTTGCCTACAATACGGGTCTAGCTCAGCCAGTCTATGACAAGAGTCGGATAAGCCCTATGGCCGGCGTTGTATATAAAGCGACCGAAGAGTTATCCGTCTACGGTAATTACATTGAAGGATTGACACAAGGCGATACTGCGAGTGGCAGTTCACCTGTACCCGATAACTTAGGTGAAATACTTGACCCTTACGTCAGTAAGCAAAAGGAAATTGGCTTGAAATACGATTGGGGAAATTTTGCAGCTAATGCGGCAGTATTTTCTACTAGCCAACCACGATCTTTAGTCAACGGTGATAATGTATTCACATCACAAGGTGAAAACCGTCATCGTGGATTAGAGACTAGTTTTCAAGGAGAAGTAACGCCCGATATACGTGTATTGGGCGGCGTAACTTGGTTAGATGCAAAACAAAAATCGACGGGTTCTTCGACGGCCGATGGTAAAGATGTTATTGGCGTTCCTAACTATATGGCTAATGTGGGCGTTGAATGGGATTTGCCAAGTGTGCAAGGATTGACGTTTGATAGTCGGGTTATTCATACAGGCAGAAGCTATGCCGATGCCTCTAATGAATTAGAAGTTAAAGGCTGGACGCGCCTTGATATCGGCGTGCGTTATCTTATGGATGTTGGAGACAATTTGTTAACAATAAGAGCACGAGTAGATAACGTGACTAATAGTGCTTATTGGGCTTCTTCTGGCGGTAACCCAGGATCTGGTTATCTAGTAGCTGGATCGCCAAGAACGTTTACCTTAAGTACTGCGATAGACTTTTAGATTATTACTGTGATGAAAGCTAAAACACTGCGAAGCTGGTCGTGGATCCATAAATGGAGCAGTCTAGTGTGCACGGTATTCATACTGTTGCTGTGCATTACCGGCTTACCGTTGATTTTTCATCATGAGATTGAACATCTCACTGGAGCGGAAATTGAAGCTCCCGTGATGCCAGCAGATACCAAGCATGCAAGTTTAGATAAGGTGCTTCAGGTTGCAAATGAACGTTATCCAGAACGAATCGTGCAGTATGCTTCGCATAGTGATGGCAATACAGATATATGGTATGTCACGTTAACACCTAGCCCAGCATCAACAGCAGATTATAAGTCGATAGCCGTTGATGCCCGCACAGCAGAAATTCTTGGTGAACCAAATGAAAGCCAAGGTTTTATGTATGTGATATTCAAATTACATGTCGATCTATTTGCCGGTTTGCCTGGCAAATTATTTCTAGGTTTTATGGGATTATTATTGCTGGTTTCCATATTTTCAGGGCTCGTTCTGTATGCGCCTTTTATGCGTAAAATAAAATTTGGTGAAGTACGGCGTTTGCGTTCGTCACGATTAAAGTGGTTGGATCTGCATAATTTGTTAGGCATTACGACGCTAATGTGGATATTAGTCGTGGGAGCGACGGGCGTTATCAATACTTGGACTGATTTGTTATACAAATACTGGCAGTTTGATGAAGTAGGTGTATTAATTGAACCATACAAAGGATTGCCTATTGTGCAAGCTAATGAACGAGGTTCGTTACAACAAGCGATGGAAGCGGCACTAACGCAAGTGCCGGGAACATATGTTAGATTCATTGCATTTCCTGGTACAGCCTTTTCTAGCCCTCACCATAATACCTTTTTTCTTCGTGGCAACGAGCCGCTAACTTCACGTTTGTATTACCCAGTATTAGTTGATGCTAAAACGAGTGATGTTACTGCAGCACCACAACTACCTTGGTACCTCACCACTTTGTTGATTTCACAGCCGCTACATTTTGGCGACTATGGCGGTATGCCGATGAAGATAATTTGGGCACTCATGGATATTGCAACTATTATTGTTTTGGGCAGTGGCTTGTATTTATGGATTAGACGGCGAGGGCAGCCTAAGCTTAGTGTGGAACAAGAATATTTGTTCAATAACGCATAGCTTACAATCCAAGCGAGATGATTACTTAATTCCCTATCGTCATATTTTATTTTAACGAGTGAAATATGAACTTTAGTATCATCAAAAAATCCCTGATGCATAAATACTGAATCATTTATTTATCTTGTTTGTCAGTATTTTTGTTCGACGAATAGAAAGTCTAGGCGAGATCAATTAGTTTAATAGTTTGTTTTTATTGTGTATTAATACATTTTAATAAGATGAAAAAATCATCACTCAATCTAAAATAATAATGGGAGAGCATTTGATAAATGGCTTGAGTTTTGTAAATAAATGGCATAACTTGTAGATACCTAGATGTGGGTAATTACATTAATTCTTATTTACATATTTCAAGGAGATAACAATGTACTCACGTCATCGAACACATTTCTTTGGTTTATTATCAGCGCCACGAATCGAGTGGCAGTCTATCCGCGAAGAAACAACCGATTTAACTCAATTTCGTCTCATACGACTAGCGTTTTTTGCAGCCATTCCGGCCATCTCATTTTTTATCGGTTTGACATATGTCGGCTGGAGTTTATCAGGCTCAGAATTTAATAAAATGCCGATGGACTCAGCTTTTATGATGAGTATTG
>LAZR01000522.1_pt1 | contig 29916 bp, 25 predicted proteins | sample 329461 | NCBI WGS metagenome assembly LAZR01 (sample SAMN03002196, study PRJNA259156) | marine sediment metagenome | biome: sea floor; feature: Hydrothermal impacted sediments; material: marine sediment; isolation source: Loki non-amplified sample from Loki's castle hydrothermal vent sediment ...
TTTATTTGTTGATATTAAAGACTTTTTGATTTCTCACAGGATTGATAAAAGACCTTGGGAAAAATTTTTATAAAAAAAATAAGAATGCAATAAATATAACCCTTAGACTTGGGTGTTTTCAATTAATCTTTTGATTTTAGGTATTTTCTGAGTAGAAAATAACACAAAAACAAAGAGATACATTCTACAATTAAACCTAAAGAAGCTATTACCGTTCCATTATATCCCAGATATCTTAACAATATTGATGCGCCAAATCCAGATGAAGCTAAAATAAAAAAAATAACACCTTTTACGATTTCAATAAAAGAATTCTTTATATAAACAATTTCTTTTTTAACCCAAGATACCACAGAGGACATGAGAAATGATACTTTTTTTCTAATTACTTAAAATAAATTCAGAATATTTTAATACCTTTATTGTTTCATCATAAAGTCTTTTTTTGTCACCTTAATAGTTTTCATCTATTTTTAAATTTAGAATATAATGCTTTATCAAGCAAGCGTCCTATCTTTTTGGCAATTTGAGTAGAGATTTCGTATCTTTCACCGTCTAATAGATCTTTTTTATTATTTTGAGTTTGGGTTGAATTAAGCCTTTTTTCTAAAATTTTTAAATTTAAGTCATTAACTACCTTTTTAATTGTTTCATTATCAGGTAATGATATTTTAAGGTTAAATGTCTTAATTTTCTCTACAGCAAAATTAAAGAATTGAATAATTAAACCTATAGATTCTCCTTTTAACTCACTATGAAGTTTAATATTTTCTGCAGCTATCTTGGAATCTTTTTTTTGCCAATAAAGTTGATTTGGATTAATTCCGGGACTAGAAATCCGCATAAGAGAGCTTGTTATTCTTCTTTCAATCCAATTCAATGTGTTTAATTCTTGTTCCTCACGTACCTTTTGAGCTTTAGCTACTTTTTCAACTTCTTTAGCTTCCATCCTTTGTTCAACCTCCTTTCTTCGTGTTTGCTCAAGCTTTTCTAATCTTTTGATGATATCAAATCCAATACAGTAAGAAATTGGTGAAATTAAATCAACTTTCAATTTTAGTGGAGCAATATCTTCATAAATCGGACTAGTTTTATTTTTTAATTCTGAAATTCCCTCATTTAGAGAGATCTCAAGTAAACGAGCCAAAATAAATCCATTTACTAGAAATGGTTGATTTGGTGCATTTAAAACGATTACAAGTTCTTCTTGCCTTTTGTTTAACCTTTCAATGATTAATTCTTCTAATTTAATCCTTACCCATTCTTCTGAATCATTCGTACCAAATATCTTTTTCAAGGCTAGTAGGTATAAAGATCTGTCATTTGAAACTTTAGAATATAATTCAATTATCCTACTCAGTTGACGTAATATTTTAGATAAAATATAGAAGAATATATCTTTAGTTAATCTATTAATGATTTCGTCAAATTCTAATACAAATAAAAGATGGGAGTAATTATTTAATTTTAATTCATTTAAAAAAACCTGGTCAATAATCTTTTTTTTTCTAGCATTATCCTTTATTTCTACTAATGTCTTTTTTTGATCAGTTAATGAGGCAATGTCAAGTTTCTTAATATTGTATCTAATCATGCTTCTTTTTACTTTATTAGTTAATTCCTCATCTATGTTCAGAAGGTAAAGGATATTATAAACTCCATATTTATTTAGCATATAAATGATTTCATCAAAACTACATTCATTTAAGCATTGCAGATAATAAATAAAATCATTTGGATTTTCTCTCAATTTTTTAACTAATTCGAATTTCAAATATTGAAGGATTTTGCTTTCGAATTGGTCATAATTTATCTTCTCTCTTAGTGCTTCTTCTATTTTCTTAATTATGTTTTTCTTAATATCATTGGCTTCGTTAAAAGCTATTAAACCTAATATAGATACAGGAAAACGTTCGATATTATAATCTAAAACATTTCTTTTTATCATTCTTACAGGCATTGCCTCAATTTGTAATTCCTTATAAGATTTAAACTCAAAATCTTTACGAATTTTATTAATTAATCTTCCAAGTGTTGCTAATTCTATAAACTTGTCCTCTTTTTCTTCTAATTTTAGCTTTTTTTCAATATTTACAGAGATCTCTCTGAAAGCTGAGCTCTCCTCGAGGATTTCCTTTTTTGTTTCATTAGCAAGGCCTATTATATCACCTATTAAGTCATAAAAATAAAATGAGGGGTAATTTATCACTATTTCATGTAATTCCTGTTCAATTTGATCTTCTATCTTTTTTAACATCTCTACCTTTTGAACATCCTGAAGATCTGGTCTCCTCATTTCTATTAGGAAAGAGATGAATCTATGTTCTAGATCTATTATCTTATAAAGAAGGTTAATTTCTAAAGAAAATGAGTTTTTCAATAAATTTTCAACTTCATTAACCAATATTCCTTTTTCTTCTAATTCTAACCTTTTAATTGAATCAAAAGTAAATTTGTTTGCATCTATTTTAGTTTGTACTTTTAATCCTAAATTATGGTAAATATGAATAGTTGCAGTAGCAATTAATAGATCTTTAAATGTCGTGTTTTCTGTTGTTAGTTCAAAAATCTTATTTTTATCCGCTTCCCTTTTGAAATGTGTGATTATTAAATCAACAGTTTGAAAAAATCTGAGGGTACTTTCAACTGCAGTTGTTTTTCTTTTTATTCCACTTATCATAACTATTTCATCCAATCTCTATATACTTCCTTAAAATTATCTGATAATTCAAATCGCACATTATTATGCCAAAACTTAAAATTGATTACATGAAAAAGCTCACCCTTGAACAATACTTTTTCTTCATTAGTTAAATTATGTCTTAAAATCAATGTTAATGGTCTAGGAATTAACCTTGAGAAGTATTTTAAATAAATATTTTTCACATAATCGTAATAGGTTTCGTATTTCTCAAAAATTAAGAAATCAACTGGTAGCAATTTTTCTACTCGATGATCCATTTGATCAAGTTCATTTATAATTATTTTCTTAACATAGATCGGAAATTCTTCATTTATTCCTATACTTGATTCGTATAGCTTATAGAACTCAAGTAATCTCTTCTTTTCCTCAAAATTAGATTCTTTTGCAATATATTTATCTAAAAACTCAAGAAACATCTCTAACTTCTGCTCGTTGACTTCACGTTTTTCCATATAATCTAAAAAGTCATCATAAATCTCTAATACAGTCCATTGGTGTCTTTCTTCAATCCTTAAAAACCTTTTTGAATAATCAATAATCCACTGCAGGATGTAAGATTTCCACTCTAATTTAATTCCACCCATCCTTTTTTCCAGAAACCGATGAAATTTGTTTATAAAATTAATAGGATCAATTACAACATTATTATGTTCTTCTTTAATAAATCGGTTGATAGTTGAATATCTTAAAATATAATTTAATAAAAACTTCAATTCATTTGAAAATTTAGTGAATCTCTCTATATGGATTTTAATAATATTAGCATTTTGTCCCATCTGAGATACAGTAAATGAAACCAAATCTTCAATTCTCAAATGGATTGTATTAAAGAAAATTTCTAGCTTATCATTAATTAATTCATTAAATTTATCAATCAATTCTTCTTCATTATAAAGATAACCAGTTGGTAATATTAATGAATTAATTTCAATTTGATTAAGAATCTCTTCTTTAAATTTCTCGACTAACTTCGATCCTAATATTTTAGCAGGTTTTTGCTCTCTCCTAAATTTTTCCATGAGATTATCAAATAATTCTTTTGTTAAAGTTTTTAGTCGTCGTCGAGATAAATAATGAGGAAGTGAGTTTTTTATTATTTCCAAGCTTCTCTTTAGGATTTCTGAAAAATAATTAAACACTGAACTCAATTCTATAACTCTCAGATTCTCTTTCGAAATAGCTGAACGGTGGATAAACCTGATAGCTATTTCGGCAATTTCCTCAAAATCTTCATTCTCTAAATTACCTCGTTTTAATAAAAATAGCTTAAAACTTTCTGTTAACTCTGATAAATCTCCCGTTGCACCAGTTGTGAGAAAACTCTTAGAAAACTCTAAATATTTATTTAAATATCTCTCTAATGTAAGTAAAATCTTATAGAGAGTATTAACAAACAATTCTCCTGTAATCAGTTTCTTAAAATCCTGAATCTCTTTACTGAAACGTACTATTAGAAATTTAATAATGTTATCTTGGAAATCATCTAAAGTACCCATATTTGCAAGGTTAAATAGACTTGTTCCAAGATTTAATGTTTTTGCTACAATGAAATTCGCACTAGGCTCGGATATTGCAAATTTTAGATGTTTAAAGGCTTGTTGGTCATCAAAAGGTAATCTCACTTTATTAAATTTACTATTGAATAAATTAATCTCAATTGGTTTTTTATGCCAAAAAATTTTAACATTAGATATAATTTTTGCATAGATACTTAACATTTCTTCTTCAGTCGGGATTGATGTACTTACACCAATTAACTTTTTATTCCATTTATCTTCTAGTAAATCTCCGAAAAGTTTTTTACTAAATCTGGTCGCAAACTTATTATAAAATAGTTGTTTATTCACATCAGAAAGATTTGAATGATCAGCGAATTCTTCCACCTCATAAAACAATTGACTTATTCGATTCATTGAATTTCTTGACTTATGAACATCCATATATCCCGTCTCTGGCTTTAAAGCAAGAAGCAAACTTTCACATTCTTTAAACTTACCGGGTATTAAAACCATGGATTTAGGAAATATTTTTGTTTTGACACTATTCTCATCTAAATTATGTAATTCAAATTCAATACTAAACACTTCTGCCCCTGCATAGTCTCTCAAAATAGCATTATACATTGATAAAAACTTAACAACTTCCTTAGAAAGATTATTTATTTTTTCTCTGGTCAACCTTCCAGGACCTATAACATCTCCAGAGACCATATCATTGGGAGATGAATACCCAAATATTAAGGAAAACTGATAATTCAATGATTCACGAGTGGTTATCATAATTCAAAAATTATGGTTTTTTTTTAAAATCCTAAAACATGAGATAATTTTTGTTTAAAACAAATCTAATAAACAATATTAGAATCTTTTTAAGAATTTTTAAGTTTATTTAATATTAAAATTTAATTTTGATTGTTATTTTTGAAACTTCCTCTATTTCTTTTAGAATCCTTTCATAATAATAAAGATCTTTTACATATATAAAAATAAAAATATAATAAGAAAAATTATTATTATAAATATAACAGTAATTAAATATTTATTAAATACTAAAGGTGTATCCTTATCCAATTTGGAACTGATTTAGGAATAAACCAAGAAGATATAGAAAAAATTAGTCCTCAAATTACATTCATAACATCCAATGCCGATATAGAAGCCATCGCCCTTGTTAGTTCAGAAGGTTACCAAATAGCATTTTCAGCCCTACCTCAGTATCATGTTGATGGTGATCAATTTTGCGGGCTCGCTAGTGCTCTATTAATGACAGGGAGATCTACTATTCAAACATTATTTCAAGAGGATCTAAGTGAAGTAATTGTAAGAGCAGAAAATGGTTATATTATCATTACCAATGCGGGAAGATTAGTAATTGTCTGTGCTGGTACAATTATAGACACACTAATGAAGTCTGTAAAAGTTATGAGAATTGCCGCAAAGAATCTTTATAAAGTTTTCGAAGACAGATAGAAATTCAAAACTCTTTTTTCGAATCTCATTCAATTTACCTATTAAGCTCTCCAGCTCATTTATAATATTAAACCTACAATTTATTATTAAAAAAAAAAATATCAAAGGAAAAGGCAAACTTTTTAAACCTTAAAATAAAATTACCAATAAATTATAATAACTTTTTTATCATGATCTATGACACTTGCTAAAAACCTTAGTTGGCGGTGGCCTTGGCGTGGGCGATAACGCCTCTTCATAGGATTTCATATTCTTGATACCATAAATTTTAAGGCTTTCAAAACTCTAAATTTTACTTTAAATGTGCATTGATCTGTTGTTCTCCAATATTTTAATGACACACATTATAAATGTGAAAACGATCATATGTGATAAGAAAATGGTAGATTATTATAATGCAAGGATTTTTTTAGAACCTAACGAGGTACCGAAGGAGTGGATAAATATTTTACCCGATTTACCGTCACCAATAACCCCTTTGGTTAATCCAATGGATGGAAAACCTGCCCCACCAGAAATGGCATTTGCGATCTTTCCTAAAGGTTGTGTCATGCAAGAAGTTTCTCAAGAGCATACAATACAAATCCCAAAAGAATTAAGGGAGATTTTTGCAAAGACATATAGACCAACTCCACTTCATCGCGCTTTAGGATTGGAGAGAGAATTAGGAATTGAAGGTGATGATATTAAAATTTTTTATAAGAATGAGTCTTTATCTCCAACAGGATCTCATAAACCTAATACTGCAATAGCTCAAGCCTACTATGCTAAAAAGGATGGGTTGGAAGGGTTAGTAACAGAAACTGGTGCTGGTCAATGGGGTTCTGGATTAGCTTATGGATGTAACCTGTTTAATCTAAAATGTACTGTATACATGGTAAGAGCTAGTTTCAATCAAAAACCAGGAAGAAAAATATTAATGAGATCTTATGATGCAGAAGTTCATGCAAGCCCTTCAAAATTCACAGAATCAGGAAAAGCTTTTATAGAAAAAGATCCAAATCACCCAGGTAGTCTAGGAATTGCGATATCCGAAGCTATAGAACATAGTTTAACTAGTGATAAAATTAGATATTCATTAGGAAGTGTTGTTAATTTTGTTCTTTTACATCAAACCATAATTGGACAAGAAGCAAAGATTCAATTAGGGAAAGTGGGTATTAAAAATCCTGATGTAGTAATTGGTTGCATGGGGGGTGGATCAAATTTTGGTGGTTTAATGATTCCTTTTGCAAAAGATAAATTAGCAGGTATTAATTCAGAAGTAGAGATTATAGGCGTAGAACCGCGTGCCTGCCCTAGCGTGTGTAAAGGAGAATATCGTTGGGATTTTGGAGATACTTCTATGAAAGGCCCTATTGTAAAAATGCATACTCTAGGCCATACTTTTATTCCCAGCCCAATTCATGCTGGAGGATTAAGGTACCATGGAATTGCACCCATTATTTCAATTTTACACAACAATAAGGTAATATCTGCAACAATGCATCATCAGAATGAAGTAATTCAGACAGGAATTCAATTTGCAAAGGCTGAAGGGATCCTCCCTGCACCTGAGACTGCACATGCAATAAAAGAAGCCATCGACCAAGCCCTAAAAGCTAAAGAAAACAACGAAAAGAAGGTTATTCTTTTCAATTTTAGCGGTCATGGATATTTTGACCTATTAGCTTACAAAGAATATATGACTGGTGATTTAGAAAATTACGAGTTACCTGCTAAAGACATAGAAAAAGCTTTAGCATCAGAAGAAATGCCAAATATTGATGAAACTCAATTTTAACATCAAAAATTTTTTATTTTTTTTCTTAAATTTTCACCAAATAATACGACATAAATAAATTCATTTAAAGATGCTATTTTTAAGACTTTAAAAGTCAAAAGCTCAAATTTTTTATAAAATCTGAGAAATTGAGAAGGATAAGAAATTTATTAATATAATATATCAAAACTTTTTTCAAGTAAGGTGATTTTATAATTGAAAATGATAGAAGAAAAATTAAAAATTGATAAAATCTCCAAGGGAACAGTTATTGATCATATTGATGCGGGATACGCCCTCACTATTCTAGCCCTAACAGGTCTTGATGAATCTAAAAATTTAATAACTATTGGTGTTAACGTCAGTTCTAAAAAGTATCAAACAAAAGATATTATCAAAATCGAGAATGTATTCCTGAATGAAATTCAAATGCAGCAAATTTCGATACTTTCTCCTAATGCTAATATCTCTTTAATTGAAAATTATAAAGTAATAGAAAAGAAGAAAGTGAAACTACCAAATATAATAAAAGAACTTATTCTCTGTGTTAGTCAAACATGCATCTCAAATTCAAAAGAACCAATTACAACTGAGTTCATGGTTCTAGAAGAGAAACCCCTTAAAATTCAATGTGTATACTGCGAAAGGATCTATAAATTGGAAGAAATAGTCTTCACAACAAAAGAAAAAAAAGAGAAAATTGTTAAACAAAGAATTCAGTTATAAGTAAAATTTGAATCAATATTAAATAAGTAACTCTAAGACTGAAGAGAAATAAGGAAAGAAATAAAGAATCGTGTGGGTAAAAACGCCACCAATCATAAACAAGAAGAAGAATATCCCTACACCAGGTAATATAATTCTTTTCCAATTCCACTCTTCCTTATCATACTTATATTTTAAAATTAAAAAACTTATTAGAAACGGGAATAAAAACCACCAAGTTAACATCCAAATTAATAAAAACCAACCAATTAAACCAAACAATAATCTTCCAATAATTGCACTTGAAATACCTGTTATTGCCCGAATCCAATATAACTTTGTCTCTTTTTCTAATCGAAGATCTAAACCTGTTGATGGTGTCTTTTCTGTTTTAATTGATTTTTTTTGTAACTCCTTCTTTTTCACCTTTATTAACTTAAGTCTTCTTTTTCGAATATCTACCTTCTTGCGCTTTCCCATAATTATTAATATAAATATTATTTACTTTAAAAATAATTATATATCTTGATAAACTAGTAAGTAGGTGTATTATGTTAAAAATCACTAAAGGATTTTCTAATTTCGATGTATTCGCCACTGTTAAAGAATTAGATGCAATTCTATTAAATAGTTCAATTTCAAATGTATATGAAATACAAGATTTATTAATATTGAAAATAAAATCGAAAGAAGGGAAAAAAAACTTAATTATCAAGAAGGATACAAGAATTAATCTAACTGAATTTGATTATCCGATCCCCGAATTTCCTAACCAAAATATTAGGACATTTAGAAAATATCTTAAGAATAGGCGAATAATAGGTGTTTCTCAATATTATTTCGATAGAATTATAGTTATAGAATTGAATAGTAAAGATGAAGGATCCTGGAAACTTGTAATTGAATTGTTTAATAAAGGAAATTTCTTGCTACTAGATCAAAATAATACCATCATAATAGCAAAAACTTACAGAAAATTTAAGGATAGAACTATACTTGCTAAAAGGGAATACATTTTTCCAAAAGCTCAGGAAAAAAATTTCTTAACCTTCAATAAGGAAGAATTTAAAATTTTGTTTCTTACTTCGGAAAATGAAATTGTGAGATCTCTCTCAAGGAGTTTAAAGCTATCAGGATTACATAGCGAAGAAATATGTTATAGAGCAGATGTAGATAAAAAAAAAATTAGTAAGAATCTTAACGATGAAGAATTAACCAAGCTATATGATTCCTTCAAAAATTTAAGAAATCAGCTGTTATTTGGCTCAAATAACGCTCATATTGTATTCAATGAACAAGACGAAGAGGTTACTGTATTACCGTTCGAACTTGAGATTTTTAAAGAATATAAAAAGAAACTCTTTTCTAATTTTAACGATGCAGTTGATGAGTTCTATTCAAAAATAGATTATAGATTGATTACAACTCCCAAAGATCAAAAAATTAATGCACAAATAAAAAGTCAAGAGAAAATTCAATTGAATCAAAAAGAATACCTTGAGGAGCTTAGGTTGAAAAAGAAGAAGAATTATGAAATTGGAGAATTTCTTTATTCCAATTTAAACTCATTCGAAAGGCTAACTTCAGTAATATTAGACGCTAGAAAAAAGAGATATAGTTGGGATGAGATAAACAAAAAATTATTAAAAGCAAAACTCAAAAAAATAAATGGGGCAGAATTTTTTAAAAAAATATTACATTCAAAAAACCAAATTTTAGTTTCTTTTAATGCTAATGAAGTGCACATAGATTTAAGAAAAAGCATTGGAGATAATGCAAATTTATTTTATACCAGAGGAAAAAAAGCAAATAAGAAGATAGAGGGTACACTCACAGCTATATTAGATACTCAAGAAAAATTAGAGAAACTAAAAATTGAAAAAGAATCAATCGAGGCTGGAATTGATTTTTTAATTAAAAAACCAAAGAAAAAGTGGTATGAAAAATTTAGATGGTTTGAATCTACCGAGGATTTTTTGATTATTGGTGGAAGAGATGCTACACTTAATGAGATTATCTTCAAGAAATATATGGACATGAATGATCTAGTATTTCATACAAATATCCCCGGTTCTCCCTTAGTGGTAATTAAAAACTCAGAAAATAGAAATATACCCTTAAACACTATTGAAGAAACAGCAGAATTTGTTGCAAGTTTCTCTCAAGCTTGGAAAGAGAATTGGGGCATAGTTGATGTATTTTACGTCCATCCTAACCAAGTGTCGAAAACACCACCTTCAGGGGAATACATACAAAAAGGATCTTTTATAATATTAGGTAAAAAAAGTTTTATAAGGAATGCAAAAACAAAACTAACGATTGGCTTAAAACTAATCGAGTTAGAAGACAAAACTAAAAATAATAGTAAAAAATTTTTTCCTCAAATAATAATTGGACCAGAAAGGGCAATCAAAAGAAAAACAAATATAACCAGAAATATTATCCCTGCTAAATCAAGTAAATTGTCAAAAGGTAAATTCGCAAAAGCAATAAAAACGAGTTTTATTAATAGTGTGGATATAGACTTAAAAAAATGGGTGGAATTATTATCTATAGATGTAATTCTTTTACATCTACCAAACGGTCTTTCTGAGTTTACAATTTGATTTTAATTGAGTTTAAACCATTCTTTTATTAACGGGATATTCTGGTAATTATCAAATAAGATACCGTTAACACCTAATCTAATTAGGGCTATTATTTTATTTATTGGGTCGTTATAATTAAGAAAATTCCAAGCTAAAGATCTAATCTTATTTCGTTGACAAACTTCAACAAACTCTTTGGAAACCAAATTAGATCTTAGGCAAACTATATCAAAATTGTGATTAAGATTATTTTCACTACAGAGATTCATAAATTCTCTTAAAGTCAATCCTGATCCATAAGTAATGTTGAAACATGTAACAATATTCGGATAATTCTTTTTAATACAATCTAGATCTTTTAAATTCCTCCCACTTAAGATTGAATCTCCAAAAACGCCAAGATCTTTAATTATCCCTACAATCTTATTATTTATATTCTCATCTTTTACCTCAATTATAAATTTGATTTTTCCTTTTAATTTTTTTAAAACTTCAGACAATAGGGGAATATAAGTATAATCGATAATAGTTTTGAAATTTTTTAGTTCTTTATATGTAAACCGTCTTAAATTTCCTTTTCCGTTAGTGGTTCTATCTAGAGTAGGATCATGTAGTATAACGAGCTGTTCATCCTTAGTTTTTCTAACATCAAACTCAATGTAATTTGCTCCAAATACTAAAGATTTATTAAAAGCAAGAAGGGTGTTCTCATCTAGATCAGTTCTCGTCCCTCTATGTCCTATAAAGAAAAAATTCTTATCCATTATTTTTATCTTTCTTGAACTACATACAAATAAATCAATAAAATAATTAAACCCAATAATGTAAAAGTAAAAACCAAAGAATCTAATATAGCTTGCCCTAAAGAAAGAATAAATAATAATAATAATTCTTTCCAATCCAACGGTTTACCGCTTAATTCCTTAAAATTTCCGATACTGATCATCATAAATAGAAAAAATAAGAGAATTGTAACAACCTTTATTAAAGTATTAATTAAATCTAAAAGGAGATTATTATTCGTAAAAATAATAGTTACTCCCACTATATTAAACAGAAAAGAAACTATATAAAAGATAATTCCAAGAACTGTGGAAATGATTACAGTTCGTATAGCAAATTTTTCTTCAAATTTTCTTTTACTCTTTAAATTCTGCTCTCTGTTTTGACCCCTAGGAATTTTTGACATGTTATCTTTTTAATCTTTCTATAACTTCCTTTAATTTAAAAATTTTATAAATATAGAATCCAAAAAGAACTCCAATAATAGAGAAAACCGATATTGATAAGACGAAAGTTAAATCTATAAGTAGGATTTCTTCTGCAGTAAAATCAATAATATTTATAAGAACTATCTCGCTCTTCTTAACTCCTTGAGGATATAATTGGGTTTCTCCATATGTTATGTTAAATACATAACCGTTATCATCATTTAAAATGGCATCTTCATCATTAAAACTAAATTGATTAATTGGAATGGAAAATTCATAAATAGAAGTGATTCCTTCCAGTTTCGCGGCACCTTCACCATTAGATATTGTATCATTTAAAAAAATGGAATTTTTAATATGATAATCAAGATAACTGAAATTACCCCCAGTAATGTTAGAAAACTGAATAATTTTAGCATCTATAAAATTTTCTTGACTCTCTGAAGAATTTTTAGAAATAATTAATCCCACAAATTCATTAACACTATGATACTCATGTAATAAATCAAATTGAACTGCTACGTAAAGTTCCAGATTAGTTTGCATTACCCATAATTTGACAGGTAAGTCGTTTAAATTGATTTGAATCTTTGTAGCTTCTTTCCATTCACCTGTAGAATCATCAATATTTCCATTGATCACGGGAGCATCCCCAAATAGAGGATTAATTTCCGTAGCTGCCCCATAACTATTTAAGATAGGAATAATTGAAAATAATGAAATATTTACAAAAAGGATCCAAGCAAATATTTTAACTGCTAATTTTTTCAAGGGAACTTTGCCAATTATTTATATATAGTTCTATTTTCTGATTCTTTGAATATTAAAATTGATAATTAAAATTTGTTTTTTAAATTTCCTATGGATTAGTTAAAATACAAAAGTATCTTTAAACATTTTAAAAAAAGTATAGAAAATATCTAATAAGATTGATAAATAAAAATGTTTTCTACTTTCTTGAAATTTTAAGTGTCGATATCACATTTTAATTTTTGTCAACATCCCTTCTTTAATAAAATGAAAGTCAAAAAACTGTATTATTTGAGGTTGTGTCTCCTTGTTCTAATCATTATTATAAATCAACTGTACCAAGTACATTTTCCGCCCGTCATCATCCTCCTCGCCCAAAATCTTTAATTTTAAATGATATTTACAACAAAATTTCGGTAAATAATTTATATTAAAGTAGAGCCATCGGAATTTTTTCCCATATTTTCCTTTCCATAACGGAAAATATTTCGAACTGTAATACTTTTTTCTATAATCGGTATGACGGATTATGGCAATTATTTTTCCATTTCTTTTTAAAAACTTAGTTAGTATTTTAAATAGTTTTTGAGTTTTTGAAAATGTTCCTCCTAAACCAATATTATTTTCAAATAAAGTGATTGTGTCGTATTTTTTAAGGGGTTTATATTTAAAAATATCTGCTACATGACATTCTTCAATACCCTTTGCTTTTGCAACTTGTATTGTGTGATCTGAAATGTCTATGGCATCCACGTTTCCATTCATCCTTAAAACAGGGATATAATATCCTGTTGCACACCCTACATCTAAAATCTCACCCTTAGCAAGAGAAAAGGCTTTCTTCTCTAAATTAGAAAAATCTAAATCTTTCCGAAAGTAATAACTTAGATCAAGTGGAAAACTAGTTTTGTCTTTTTTAATTAGGATTAACTTGGTAGAAGGATTCTTAGTATATTCAAGGATAGCTTTTCCAAAAACTTCAAAGGTCTTCATGATTCATCTCAGTAAGGTTTAATTTTAAGGAATACAAAAAAGAAAACAAATTACGGTATATTTTTAGTAAGAACATACAGCCTAAGACCTGTGTTTGAATATCCACAAACTCCATTTTTCTTCTTCACTTTTCATGATTTTAAATTAATTTATTAATCCTGCTTGAATCTTTGGATTATTTATAACCGTAATAGCTAAAATCCTTGCTTTCTAATCTTAATATAATCTGGTAATGAAATCTTTTCGAAATGTAAGATTAACAGAAGTTAATCTGTAAAAGAATATTTAAACTCCCAATAAAATGAAAAACACCATTTTTTGGAGTATTTAAACGAATGTGAGACCGTTAAATTTCAAAATTTTTAACATAAATTTCCATCTCCTAATATTTCACAAAATATTAATATGATAAGGAAAAATTGTAAGATGACAAAAAAATTGAAACCAATTTTATGTGTCGTAATAATCCAGTCTATAATATAAAATTGGGGAGTAAAACAACACAATCGAATTTATTCAGATAAACAATGATATAATTTATTAGGTGTTTAATTTCTCTATTTGACTCTGTAGATTTGTTATTATTATATTCTACATATGACTTTGGCCCGATTGCCACAAGGGTACCTGATAAATCTTTTTCTCTTTTTATAAAAAACCAAAAAGGCATTTTCTTTTCATTATCTTTAACCATTATTAACATCCACGGATTTAACGACCAATCTTCATCATCTGGTGCCAAAACTTTATATATTGCTTTCTTTGTAAAATATTTTTTTGTCATCTTAATAGCCTTAACAAGCGAATCAAAATAACTTCTTTTTATCTTTAAATATCCTCCAAAATATGTTTGTGTGTCAAACATTTCGAGTTCCTTGTTTGTTCCATCTGAAAACTTTAAGGTAATTTTCCAAGGATTCATTATTAAAGACCTTTTTAATTATTTAGCTTAATTTCTTCGATATTTATTTCCTTAAAAATATTGTTAATCTTGTTTAATGAGGTTCTTAAGTTCCCACTTTTTTTATCAGATAAGCTTAAATTTAAGTAACACTCATAGTAGATGTATCTTTTTATTTTCAAAAATCCTGATGTATGAATAACTTGAAATTTTTGAAGCAATTTTGTAATCTCTTTTATAATCTTTTTTGAAAGTTTTAATCCATATAAACTAACTTTAATTATATTTTTTTTATTTATTGGATAAACTGTTAACTTTATTGAATTTTCTATAACTGTTTGAATAATAAGTAAATTATCATATTTATTTAAATTTTTAAATTTTGAAAGCGGAATTCTTAAATTAGTACTTGAAAAATCATCCTCCTCATCCAATTGCAGAATATAAGCACTTGTTATGTTTGAACTATCCATTTTGTTTTAAATTGATATTTTTATATCATTCTAATTTTTTATAAAACTTTTCTCTTTTAAAACCATATTTTTCTTGATAGATTTTATTGTACCGGAAGTTTTTATTGGCGAAAATACTATTCTTTTTCCATTAATCTCTTGAATAAGAGTTAGCGCTGCAATTATTATTTCTTTAGTCTCACGAGAAAATCTTATAATTCCATAGTCCTCTATTAAATCTAACTCTACTAACCATAGTCCAATCTTATTTGCTTCCTTCATTCCAAAATATCGCCATATTGATTGCCAAATAGCGTTCAAAATTAAATTCTGATCAAGTAATAAATCTGAATCTCTAATTATTTTGAATATAATATATCTTTGCCTTTCCTTTGTCACCATTTAGATTACCGCATTATATTAATTTAACACCTTGTTTAAATTTACTTTCAAAAGATTTTTGAGTTTTTTCCACTAACTTTTTTGGATTTTGAATAAAGGCTTTTTTAGCGAAATTCATTGGAATTCCTAATAGAGAATGGCAAACAGCTATCAGTGCCCTAGGGTGTCTGTAGTCAAATGAATTAAGAAAATTTCCATTAATTAAAAAATCAGCTTTCAATTTTAAAGCTAATTGAGTGAATTTATACAAATTCCTAAAATTTTTTGATTGTATTCTTTTATTTCTTACCATTATTGATGCTAATGAAAATTCTATAAAAGTACTATTTTGCTTTGTTAAGGAGATAACCCCCGTTGTAAGTGTTTTTATGATTTCCGGATCAGAAAAAGAGACAATATCAACTCTTGAATCTCTTGCAGAATGAAGTTGAACTTCTCTATTCAAAGACTCTACTGATACAATATCTGAAAAATTATTATAATTTTTAATACTTCTCTTAAAATCTTCAATATTGTTTAATTTTAAGTTATTTCGAAAAAAAATATTTATTCTTGAATTTTCTCTAAGATTTTTCTTTAAACTTGAAGATATTCTCTCAACATTATCCTTTGGTTCTAAAATTATGTTATTTATCCCCAATTTTTCACAAAACTTTATTCTAAACTTGACATCATCAAAATTATTGAAATTTACCTTTATTCTTGATTCAAAATATGACAAGTTGCGTTTACCTCATAAAAATTACTTTATTTTCTATAATTATTAAAGTGGTTTTAAAAGTAAAAAAATTTTATTAAAACAATAATTGAAAATGGTTATAAATGCAGGAATTCAAGTTACCGAAATTTTGATCAAATTGGAATAGTGTAAAGGATATTGAGAAGGGAGGAAAAGGCTATTTCTTTTGCTAGGGGGGGGAGTAAGTTTAGTCTTAAATGATATTATATTGAAACCATTAATAAAACTCGCGAAATTATATTGAAATCTTATTACCTTGAGAGACTTTTAGTACGATCTGATATTTCTGATGAGAAACAAGTTATCAAAATGAACCAAGATGTTTTTAAAAAAGTCGAAAAAAGATTTCTATTGATAAAAAAAGCGGGAATAAGAGATAGCCTCATTCTTAGCTTCTCCCGCTTCAAATTATATAACGGGTCAAAATATTATGATTAATGGTGAAATGACCCTTAGCAAAAATAAGGTATAGAATTAATGATATATTTATTTTCCACGACCCTTATTTGCTCTAATACTAGGTCTGGTTTTTTCAGATCCCCATCCTTTCTTATGTAAACCTCTCGCTCTCTTTCCAGCAGATGTTAGTCCGCGAGTTACTCTTTTATTGTGTTGAGGTTCAGCGATCCAATTTATCTTTGGATCTGACTTAATCACAGAGTGATGTGGATCAACTAAAATTACTTCATAATACCAAGATTTACCATCTGAATATATTTTGTAACTATTTAAAACTTGCATATTTGGATACTTCCTTTGAACCCTTTCTTCAGCAATCCATCGAAGATTCTTTCCTGTGGTATATTTTGAAACACCCATCGCTCTGGGTTTTCTCCCCCGCTTTGGTCGAACTTTATGCATTCCTCCTTTTCTAATCCTAGCTCTTACCACAATGTATCCTTGTTTAGCTTTATATCCCAATTCTCGCGCGCGATGAATCTTAGTTGGTGTTTCAACTCTTTGAATTGATCTACCTTTTCGGTATTCAATACCACGATGCCAATGTGGTGTATCGTATCCTTTTTCGTGTTTCTCAAAAGTTTCCTTAACGTAGCTATATCCGGACTTCAACTTATCAATACACTCTTGTTTAGTTATATCTTTTAAAATACATAGAAATTAATTAATTTTATTATTCTATCTATTCTAGACTTTTTAAAAAATCTGATATTTTCTTAGCTACATCTATACTCGCTTGAATTTGGGCTTCTTTTGTTTGACTACCTATATGTGGTGTAAGAACTAAATTATCTTCACAGCCATATACCTCACCATCTTTTAACGGCTCTTCCCTATAAACATCTAAAGCTGCTCCTCCTATTTCCCCATTTTTCAATGCTTTTATTAAAGCTTTTTCATCTACAAGGATACCTCTCGCTGTGTTAATAATAATTGAATTTTTATTCACTAATTTTAGTCTTCTTTCATCTATTGTATTTTCGGTGTCAATCGTTGCTGGAAGATGTAATGAGATAATTTGAACGTTTTGAACTAGATTATCTATTGTGTTATACACTTTATATCCTAATTGTTTAGCAATTTTCTTTACAGTAGGATCAAGATCATAAATTCCTATCTCCATATCGAATGCAATCGCTCGCTTTGCAACTTCTTGACCAATAGTTCCAAAACCAATTAACCCGAGTTTTTTTCCATTTAATAGGGAGCCCATATAGTCACTTTTTCTCCATTGACCACAGTGCATAGTCTGGTCTGCTTTAGGTATGTGTCTTACTAAATTAATCATTAAACCAATCGTTAGTTCTGCTACAGAAACGGCTGGGGCTTTAGGAGTATTGAATATTCTTACATTTAATTCTTTTGTCTTATTTAAATCGATATTATCTAAACCAACGCCAGCTCTACCAATAACTTTTAATTTTTTAGCATTTTCCAAAATATCTGATGTTATTTTTGTTCTTGAACGAACAATAATAGCTTCGTAGCTTTCTATCTCATTTTTTAATTCGTTTGGTTTTAAATCATATCGCTCATAGTATTCAAGGTTATTTTCTTCAAAGATTTCAAATGCCTCCTTTTGAATTCTGTCTAATATTAAAATCTTCATCTAAATCTAACAAAAATATTTTTATTACCTAGAATAAATTATCTTAATTAACAATTGCTAAACGATTATTTAATTTATTAAATCTATTAATCTATGAAGAAAGAAAGAGGAGAAAAGGAACCTATTAAGAAGATTAAAATTAAAAATAAAAAAGGATTAACAGTTTCCTATGACGAAGATAATTTCAATGAGTATTTTCCCCATTTAATAACAGAAATTGCTGGAAAGAAAAAATCTGTTAAAATAGATTCTATTAAAAAAATTAACAATCCAAAACAGTTTCCTTACAACGATAAAATACCAAAAGAGTTATTAAAACCTGGTGCAATTGATTTTATTAGAAGATGCTCTACTAAGGAAGAAGCCCTAAACATATTAGGTTACCTATTAAAAAGAAATGAAATAACGGAAAAAAATTACAATAATTTAAGATTTGAAATTTTAAAAGAGAATGGGTTACAAAAAGTGATAAATGAACATGGGGGATTTAAAAAACCAGGACATTATGAAAATAAATTTCGTGTTTATCGTCCATTAAAAGGAGAGTTAAAAAAGGCTTCAAATCATGATATAGATTTTGAATAAGTATTAGTAGTAGGTAATTTAATTAAGAGAAGAAATATGATGAACTTATGACAATAAGAGCTATTGCTCATAGTAATGATCCTTGTCGCCCCAACCTGATTTTTTCTCTTATAATATGTTTTCTAAATGTTCGACCTATGTGAATTTGCACCCTCTAACTGGTTTTTTAGGTTTATCCCTTTTTCTGTTAAAAAATATTCTTTTTTATTTAAAAATATTAAATTCAGTTCTAGTAAAATAGGCGTCCTTCCTTTAATACATGAGATTGGTAAACCTGAGAAAAGTTTAATAGTTTCATCATGTCTGGCCCCCTTATCAATAGCATATAAAATTTCAATTCCCATAAATCCTAAGAGGTTTTTTAAATCTTCTTTGGATTCTTCTTTGTTGAGTGTCATAAGGTATTTTATTTATTTTTTTACCTCATCGTCGTAAGTTTCCTTTAATTTAGGGCTATACCTATTAGCAATTACAGGTTCAGTTTCTTTAGGTAATAATTTTCTCATCCATTCTGGAAAAGCTGTAGTTATCTGTAAATTTGTCTTTAAAACAATATATGTTTCATCATTATAATTTAATTCTTCAATCACATCATATTTCTTGAGAAATTCTATATTTTCTATAAGAGAGTCCAGAGATTTTTTTGATACCAGTTTTGGTAAAAGGTCTTTTGATATTAGACCATTCCTTAATTCAGAAAGGAGATTATACTTTTTTGGGTCGGCCATAATTTTAAACAAGGTGGAAGTATCTTTTTTTAATTCCTCTTCAGATTTTTTTTCATATTCACTGTAATATTCTTGAACTTTCGGAAGGAGTAAATCAATTAATTCAGGTTTATCGTCAATATATTCTATTACACTATCCGGCGGAATTCTCTCAGCATTTACTTCCCTTACAAGTAAAACATATTTTTCAACTAATCCAATTTGATTTATAAAAATGAATTTTTTCTCATCTAATATCTCTATAATTTTTTCAAAATCCTTAGTTGGGAAATTTTCATTAAACCATTCCCTTAGCCATTCTAAAGGTATAGGTCCTTTCGAGAGTCTTTTTAGAGTTTCAAAAATTTGTTGATCATTTAATAATATAGCTATTTTCTCTTCCTCTGTTTTTTCCCTTGTATCTTCAATAATATGCCAGTATAGGTTATCTACCCATGCCTTTATTAAAGCATAGTTTTTTAAAATAAGCTCTTTATCATTCTCATGATAATTTATATCATTTATATAAAAAGCGGTAAATATTTCTTCATTTGATTGTAATTGTTCTGAAAACTCTGAACACGATGCTGAAATTTTATCTTCAATCTCAGGAGATATCTGCTCGTTCAAGATCGTGGAAACCATTAACATTTCTTTATTTCCTCGTGCCCAATCAGATTGAATTTCAAAATAATAATTTAATGATTTCAAATTTTCAAAAGAATGTGTGAAAAAACCTTCATTAAACTGTTGATCCATAATATTCGCAATTTTAACAGACAGTGTCTTATCTAAAGAGCTCTTCGGGTAGGAATAGAATATTAACGGTCCAATTTTACGATGAAAATAAGATAAAGCCACAGCAGTTTTCAACTAATGAAACTCCCTTATGTTTTTTTAATATTATAAGCAAAACAGTAAATTCTATAATGTTAAACCTTAAACAAATTAATATTAAAGATTATATATTATTAAAGATAAATAAATTTATCTTAACCTAATTCCTAATATCTTTAGACAAATAAAATGAGCACTCAATTTATTATATTTTAATAAATTTATGAGAGGAGTTGGTGATAATAATGTGCCCCATAAGACTTGTAGGATTTGACCTTGATGATTGTCTTTTCGATTCTACGGGTTTATCAAATAAAGCTCGAATCAGAGGAATTGATGCTATGATTAAACTTGGATTAAAAATTGAGAGGGAAAAAGCAGTTAAAATTTTGAATGAGATTGTAAAAGAATATGGTTCAAACTCCTTAAACCATTATAATTATTTTATCCGAAGATTGAATCTAATTAAAGAGGATATGGATAACATACCCCTAAGTAACCAATATAAATATATTGCAGCGGCAGTCATGGCTTATCATAAAGAAAAAGTTAATTCCATAAGACTATACGATGATGTTCAGAATTGTCTAGAAAGATTAAATGATAACAGAATTAAAACAGCAATAATCTCAGATGGGATCCCAATAAAACAATATGAGAAGATTTTAAGATTAAATATCGATAAATTAATTGATTTTATCGTTATTTCAGATGAAATAGGAGTTAAAAAACCTAATCCAGAATTGTTTAAATACAGTTTAAGTAAATTTGGTATTAAAAATAAAGAGATGATTTATATTGGAGATAGATTGGATAAGGACATACTCCCAGCAAACTTAGCCAATATATATAGTATTTATCTCCACAGAGGAGGAAAATATGACTCAAACAACGTGAATATGAAGATTCAAAAAGAATTTAAACCAGATTATGAAATTTTCCATTTGGATAAAATATTTGATATAATTGATGAATTAAACAATAAAGAAAGGTAGGCAGTTTTTAGGAAATGAGAGTAGCTTGTCTTCAACCCCAGATCTTTCAGGACAGAAATAAATGTTATAGAGAAACGGAATATTTATTAAAAGATTTAGTAGAAAATAACCATAATTGTGAGATTGTATGTTTACCTGAAAGATGGCTTCCATATTTTAAGGATCCAGAAAAAGATTTTCAGAATGAACGAGGTAATGATTATTTTTTCGTTAAGAATTTAGCTAAAAAATATAAAATGAAAATCTTGTCTGGAGGAATTTGGGAAAAAAGAACAAATTTGAAAAAACCAACTATTACCTGTTATTATTTTGATGAAAAAGGTGATGAAATTGGAAGGCAAGAAAAAATTCATCTTTACTCTTATGAACAAGAACAATTTGAACCAGGTAAAGTGTTAAAGATATTTGAATTAACTAAATCAACTTATTTTGCTATTCTTATATGTTTTGATATGGCCTTTTTTGAAACACCTCGCTTAGCTGTAGAAAGTGGGGCAGACATTTTATTTTCACCTACTCAAATTATAGCAGATGGAATGTCAAATTGGAGTATTTACTTAAAAGCACGTGCTCTTGAAAATCGAGTGCCAGTTGTAGCGTGTAATACTTTTGGTAATTATCTAGGTAGAAAGTTTATCGGAAATAGTAAAATAATTTCCTTTTATAAAGGGAGTGTTTCTCCTTCTAAACTGAAAATTGTAGAAGGTCCAGAAGACTCTAGTGGATATATCTTAGACGATATCGATTTAAAATATCCTAGAAAGTTAAGGAAGATTCGTTTTAGGGAAAAGATTGAAAAAAACAGAATAGATGTCAAAAAAGTTATTTTAAAATAGTATTTACAATATCAATCGCCAAAGAAACACGATTAATTCTAAAAGCGTACTATTTTCCGAAACTTAAAATTCATTTTCATTTTTAGTGACCTCCCTGTGTGGGGTTTAAATACTCTCATAAAAATAAATTTTTAAAAGAGGAAAAAAAAAAATGTTTAAACCTGATAACTATAATAAATATATTGGGCCTAAAGCTTTATTTGATCCTGCCTTCATTCCCCCTCATCTGTTGTTCAGGAACAAAGAACAAAGATCATTAAATTCGATTTTAAGCGACTCTCTATCCGATGAATTTTATCTTAACATCCTATATCAAGGTATAAATGGAATCGGGAAAAATGCTATTGTTAATAAAGTTTTAAATGATATATCTTTTCAAAACAAAGATTTGAAGGATATAAGTAAGGTTTGTATCTACTGCAAAGAAAAGACGTTTGAAGAATTAATCTTTTCTATAATTACCAGTTTAATAAGCATTCTTAAACTCAATTTTAATTTAGAATCGCTCCTAAATTCAAACATTTCGCATTTATGGAATATTTTTAAACTATTGTGTAAAAAAATTAATGATAAAATCTTCTTTATTTTTTCTAATGTAGAGCATCTGAAGCCTAAAATAATTAAAAAATTGATGACTATCGGAAAAGAATCAAAAATCACTTCGATTTATACTGTGAATAAAACTCTACGAGGAACTACTATAGATATCTTATCTGAATTCGATTTAAAAAAGAGATTGAGTTATTTTACATATAGTGAGCTCTATTCCATTCTGAAACAAAGAATTAGTTTGTCAATTTCACATCCCGTAGATAGAGAGCTAGTAAAATACATAACAGATTTAATCTGTGAACAATATGTCCCTGTTCCGGGAAAAGGAATTGAGATTCTTAGAGATCTATATCCTTTATTCAGAGATAAACATATTATTAGAAATCGGGAACTTATAGAACTATGTCAGAATAATTTTGATCAAATGCAAATTAATGATGAATTTAGTATGTTAAATTATATTTCTGAGGAAGAATTTTTGAATATAATCTTTTTAGATAACTTATCAAATAACTTTATTAGTCAAACAAAATATTATATCTCTTTAGATGAATTAAAAGAAATCTACCATATATCATGCGAATCGCTAGAATATAATAAAAATAACCATGAATTTCAGAATCTAATTAAAAAATTACTAAATATAGGAATATTAAGAAGATCTAAGAGGAATAAGCACCATTCCAAGCAAAGTTTCTTGAAAAGGGATTTAAAAGATGATTTGTTTTTTATGGTAATAAGCCCCAATCAACTAAAAACTATTATTGATACAATATTTGAAAATTTTCAATCGATATAATAAGATAATATCCAATTTTTAGGTTAGATTAAGATAAATTCAGCATTTTAATAAAGAAGGATAGTTTTTTTTATATATTTCACAAGCCTATTATATATAGAGGTAATTTCTCTATTTTTTTATATTAAAGAATTACTCGCTTTTCAATAAAACGGAGAACAATTTTGACTTATATAAAGAAAATTTCTATGTCTGGTTTCAAATCTTTTGGAGATCGTACTGTTACTGTTAAACTTTCAAGTGGGTTTACATGCATAGTAGGCCCTAATGGTGCCGGTAAATCTAATATTATAGATGCTTTGTGCTTCTCTTTAGGTAGGTTGAGCAAAAAGACAATGAGGGCTAAGAGCTTAGAAGACCTCATTTTTGCAGGGTCAAGAGGAAAGAATCCTTCTCTAAGAGCTTCTGTTACTCTATATTTTGATAATTCTGAAAATATCTTCCCTGGTGGTAAAGACGATTTTGAAATAACTCGTAGTATAAAGAAAGGGGGTGGCGGTGGTTATAAAATGAACGGAAAAAAAGCTACTCGCCAACAAATACTTAATGCTCTAGCAGCTGCAAATATTGATCCTGACGGAAGTAATCAATTTGTTCTCCAAGGCAAAATTGTTGAACTTACTCATATGAACGCTGAGGACAGAAGAAAATTTATTGAAGAATTGATAGGTCTTCAAAAATATGATGAAATGAAAGATGTTACTTTAAAGGAATTGGAAAAAGCAGAGAGAGATTTAGGACAATTTGAAGCAATTTTCAAAGAAGTGTCATCTCAACTTAGGAAAGTTGAAAAAGAAAAGAATGATGCACTAGCTTGGAAAGAATTAGACGAGAAAATAAATTATTATAACGCTCAACTAATAGCTTTAAAAATAGCAAAACTACAAGAAGAAGAAACTGATTTAGAGAAAAAAATTGAAGAATCCCAAAAAATCATAGAAGAGTTAGATGAAAAAATTTCTCGTCAAGAAGATCTTTTAAACCAAGAATCACTCGTTATGGAGAATATACAAAATTCTATACATGAGAAAGAAAACGAGAGAGAACAAATTGTAGAGAATATTACTCAATTAAAGACACAATTATCGTCAAATCAGACTTCCCTCAATTTAGCTAAAAAGTCAATAGAAAAACTTAATAATGATATAAAGAAATTAGAAAGTTTACAAATGGACCTCGAACAAAACAAAACATTTGATTCTTTAATTGATGATATTTCACAAGATATTATTCAAATAGAATTCAAAATACAAGAAGCTAAGGATGAAATTGATGTAAAACAACAGAACCAAGCTGTACTTGAGAGTAAAATTAAAGGAAATGAAGCCGAAAAATCTAAATTCAAAGCTGAGATTTCAAAAACCAGACAAAAAATTTCATCGAATGAAGCACGTATAAAGGTACTTACACAAAATATTAAAAAAAACGAGGATAAGAAGGAGAAATTAGACATTGAATTGCATAAATTAAAAGGAGAAGCAGAAAGCATAGATGAAGCTATAGAAGAAACTAAAAAAATAGAGAGTCAAGCTCGGAAGAGAATTGATGATTTAAATGGTAATGTCCAAGAGGAAAACCAAAAACAAAAAGATTTGGAGAATAAAATAACAGCCATTCAAGCAGAAAAAAGTGAATTGAATGGAAAATTAGCAAATATTCAATCTTCCCTTTCCTCGTTAAATACTGAAATAAAAATGAATAAGGATAATATTAACAATTTATATCTAAAGAAAAGCTCTTTAGAAGACAAAATTAACAAATTAAGTAAAGGTAAGGATACAGAAGAAGTAATTAAAAATCTAATTAATCAAAAACAGAATATTACAAAAAATCTTAGTGAATTAAGAAAGAAATCAAAGGAAGAAGACACTATTTTTAAAAAGGATGAAAAAGATCTTGAGTTATTAAAAATGAAAAAGGATTCTTTTGAATCTGAAATCAATGATAACAATAACAAAACTACAAATTTGAATACAGAATTTAAAATTTATAGGAAAGAGTTAACAAATATAGAGCGTGAAAATAAGAATCTCGACATAAAAACAACTGCTTTAGGACAAAATATTTCAAATCTGAATAAAGATATCGAGATAATTAATATTAAGAAAGAAAATATTCAAGGAAGGTTAGATGAACTATTAAAGGAAAAAGAGAGCATATTAACAAGAATTCATAAGTCTGAAGAAGAATATGATAAAAATACAGATGATATAACAGGAATTCTTTCAATTTTAAATATGCTTACTCAAAATATAAATATTTCAGTGGAATCTATAAAAGGAAATATTCAACAATCAAATACTGAAGCTATTGAGACATCAGGGGAAGATTTTCGCAAATTCGTGTTAGATATTGTTGATATGATGAAAATACTTGAGACTCTCGAATTTGATAACCAAAAAATTAATGAAATGACTGTAAATCTAAATTCTATGCTACAAACAATAAATTTATTTACAGATAATGCAGATTCTACAATTTTTCAACTAATTAATAAAGTGCAAGAATCAGCAGATATAGCAGTACAAGAATCAACTTCTGAATTTGATAGTTTTGTACAAGATTTAATGGAAATATTGGAAAATATTCATCTTTCTTTAAGACAACTAACAATGTCAAAAAGTCAAGAACTTTATAAACAATTAGATGAAATTTCGAGCACCATTAAATCACAAGAAGATGATTTTAACAGAATTGAGAAAAAATTGACAGAACTAAATTCTCAAGAAAGATATGACTCAGAAAACATAAAAACGTATAATTTAAGATTGGATGAGATAGAAAAGAGAGATAATGAGCTACATGAAAAAATTGAAAGGTCCGAAAAAGAAATAGAAGAGAGGGGTAGAATTATTGAAGAAAAATCAAAAGAACTTGAGAAATTAGAATCAGATATTCAAAAATCTAAAAATTCTAAAAATGAATATTGGAACAGAATTTCTAAATTTCAGGAAGAAATTGAGATTTCTCAAAAAGAATTAGAAATTTGTCAAGAGCAACTTCAAGAAGTGCAAGGGCTTCAAACATTATATGAAAACATTCAAGATATAGATAATAACGAACTAGAATTAAATAAGCTTATTGAAGAAAAGAAAGAATTAATTATCAATACTCAAAAAGGTATAGCTAAGATAAAATCTGAAGAAAGCAATTTGGATGATAAAATTGAGAGTTTGAATAAACAAAAAGAAGATTTTTGGGAAATTACTGGAAATTTAAGAAAGCAGATTGAAGAAGAAAATAAGAACGTAGAAGAAATTATGGATCGATTAAGAGCATTAGACAATGTAATGAGAATAATCAACTCTATTGAAGAGTTATCTAAGGAAAACGAGGAAGTTAATATAAATATTGAAAATAGTAATAAAGAAATTGAGGATTTTAATCAGCAGGTTGAAAAAGTTCAAATAACTGTGGATGAAATTCAACAATTAATAGACTCTCTGGGAGAGGAGAAACAAAAAGAATTAGAAAACCAAAAAGTAGCACAAAAAAACTTAAATAATTCCAATAAAATACTTCAAAAAACTCAAAGTAAATTAAATGAACTAAATAAAAATAAAGAGAGGGAGAAACAAATTTTCAATATTGGAGAGGAAATTAAGGATACAGAGAAACAAGTCGAATTAATCATCGAGAAACTAGAAAAAATTCAAACAGATTTGAAGATAGAAACTGACAATAAAGATGAAAAACAAAATGAATTAGACAAATTTTCCACTGAAAAAGATGAATCTTGGAAGAAACAGAAAGAATATCAGAAAGTATTTACAGATTTAAAATCTGATGCTTCATTGGAAAATTCCAAAGTTATTAATTTCGATTCTAAAAGAATAATTTGTACTGAGCAAATTGAAGTATTTTACCAAAGATCAAAGGATTATGGCAAGTTACCTATAATTACTGATGAATTATCAGAAGAAAGTTTGCAATCAGATATCGCCATAACTACAAAACAGAAAAAAGCATTTGAACCCGTTAACCTAAAAGCAATTCAGGAATTTGATGTCGTCAAGGAGAGATTCGATGAGATTGATATGAGAAGACAAACAATTCAAAGAGAGAGAAAAGCAATATTAGATGCGATAGAAAAGATTGAACTTGAGAAAACGCGTACATTCATGAAATCTTATCATGAAATCAACCGGGAATTTTCGCGTATATTTCAAAAACTTTCTCCTGGAGGATCAGCAAAAATGATTCTCGATCGTCCCGATAAGCCTTTTGAAGGAGGGATAAATATTGAAGCTAGACCTCGAGGAAAAAAAATATCAAGTCTTGAGATTTTAAGTGGAGGAGAGAAAACGCTCGTAGCGCTCTCTTTCATCTTCGCTGTTCAAGAGTTTTATCCCGCTCCTTTTTATATTTTAGATGAAATAGATGCTGCCTTGGACGGTCCCAATGTCCACAGGGTCTCTATGTTGTTAAAGGAGTTCGCAAATCAATCACAATTCCTGGTTATAAGTCATAGGGAAGAAAATATAGTTAATGCTGACCGAATTTATGGTGTTTCGATGCAACAGAGTGGAATTACTGATATATTTAATGTTGACTTAGAACAGGAAGCAAAACAGTTACTGGATCTTGAGGATCCTTCAAGTTTAATAGAAAGCCCATAGTTATTTGAGGTGCTAAAAATATTCTAAAGCATTAGGATATTGAACCCGCAATTAAAGAAAATTGATTAAATCTATTTTTTACAGGATTGACACGAGTTACCTTGGTAGACCGCTCCGGGGGTCGTTTCTCTCACATGGTTATTTTTACATTTTATTGTAACTGGTTTGGATCGTCCTTTATAGGGTGTTAATAAATGAGCTCCTTTTTTTCTTATAAAATTTTGAAATTTTTTAGCAAATATATCCATTTTACAATCTGGACAAAGAAATTTAATTTTTTCCTTATCCTTTTTGAGCCAGTATGGTGATTTTTTAAATTTATGCCCTTCTGGACATTCGTACAGTAAAGATGTTTTAGCGTTGATATATTCACTGATTAAATCGCAATTAAACTCTTTCCCTATTTTTCTAAAAAATTCCGTTGTCCCTTTCATATTTCCCGCACATCCAGGACACCAATTATCTTTATATACGGAATTTGGGGTAGTTGTCCATTGATGTCCTTCTTTACACCTAAGTGTTATTTCTTTTCTTGCTGAGAAATAGGGTGTTATTATCGTTCCTTTTTTCAATTCAATGTAATCTCTGAATTTTTTGGCAAATTCATTTTCATAAATACTAAATTCATGGTAATCATATTTCGGGATATTTTTTAGCGTTTTTCCTGTTCTTTTTTTATATTCCTCTTCTATAAATTCTTGCATTTTGTTATAAGGAAGAATTTCGTCATCTGGAATCTGAAAGAGAATCATATTATTTTCATTACACAATTTAAGTTTATGAGCATCCTCTCGTTGAATTTTATGGAGTTCTTCGACAGTCTTATCAAATGCCTTCTTCCTATGTTGGATTCCTTGATATTCAAACGCTAATCCCAAATCTTTGTTATATCCATCAAGTTCCATTTGATTACCGTTTTCATTGATTAACCAATCAAGATAACTTTTTGGAAAAGGTTTTTTAAAAATCTTTTCGAAAAATTTTCTGCAAATTGTCTCACTCACATATATATTACATTGTGGGCACCAAGTTTTTTGATATACTACACTATCATATGAAGGAAAAAAGTGATGCCCTTCAGCACATTCAAGGTGTAGTCTTGATTTAGCATTTTTTATGTTTTTCGTATGGCATTTTCCCCCTTTTTTTTTAGCAATTTCTTTTATAATGGTGATAGTAACATGTGTTTGTGTTCGAATGTACTTCTGATATTCAGTTTCCGTAAACATTCTCTTTAATTGATTACGAGTAGAAACATCAGATAAAAAAAACCACTTTTTTATATCGTAAGCGTTGTATTTTCTAGGGTTTTTTAAAATTAAAGTCTTAATGACAGTGTTTATGATATTGTTATCAACAACTTTTGTTATTACTGAAGCAAATTTATTGATTTCTTCTATTTGATCTTGGATAATGTTGGGTTTATCCTCTTTGGAGGAAGGTTCCAATTGTATTTGTTTCTCCTTTAAAAACTTTAAAAAAGTCTTAGTTGGGCAGAGATTCTTCATCCAATTGCCTGATTCATTAAAACTTTTAATAATTTGCCTTATTCCCTGCCTATTATGTATATAGTATAAAAATTCTTTAAATAGACCATAATCATAATCCCATCTTATATTATTTTCCTTATAATTTTTAAAATCATCTCCTAATAAAGAAATTAAATCTTTTGTTGGAAGTTTGCTTAAAACAGAAATAAGTTTGGTTTTATCATCTTCACTAAGCGTTTCTTTTTGAATGAT
>LAZR01000523.1_pt1 | contig 29903 bp, 51 predicted proteins | sample 329461 | NCBI WGS metagenome assembly LAZR01 (sample SAMN03002196, study PRJNA259156) | marine sediment metagenome | biome: sea floor; feature: Hydrothermal impacted sediments; material: marine sediment; isolation source: Loki non-amplified sample from Loki's castle hydrothermal vent sediment ...
CGCTCGACCTTTATTACTTTAGCCCTGAGGGCTTTGGCTGGGGTGGACTCCAGCCATTCGCAATTCGGCAATTTCGCGAATTATGAAGGAGAAGCTCTAGCCGGAGGCTGGGGGCTCCGGGCCCCCTGGCCTGGTAGGGCGCTTGGGCCGGGGTGGGGGCCCGACTGGATCACATGAGGATACCGGGGGGTGCCCAGGGGGCGCCCTGGTTGTTCGTCCGTGCTGGATGCCTGGTAGTATTTTACCCCGAAAGCGCAACGAATACGGGCTAGATCATCAGCGAGAACCCTTTCATTGAAAAGCTCGTAGCGTTCGCCTACCGGTGGGGGCCGGTGGACCGGCGCATTTTTGAAAAGCCTATCCATATGTCTTGAGAATATCGCCATACCCCCAGCTTTATCTCCGATAATAACCACAATCTTTGTCGGCATGAGCTACCTCCGTCCCCTGGCCCAATCCTTCCGATGGCGCAGTTTGTTGGCGCTCGGATGGCTTATCTTAATCGGATTGCGCTTGGCTTTCTTTACTTTCTTACCCTTACCACCCATCAGAGATGCTTCCCTTTATTTATGCTCGATATACCCCAGATCAGCCCCTTGTACTCTGAGGTGGTGGCTTTCCTGTTCCACGCCTGTTTGTATATCCTGTCGATCCGGGCGCGCAGCTTCTTGTCGGCCATGATCTCTTTTACGGCCTTCCGGGCCCTCCAGAGCAGTATTTCCCGGTCATACCATTTCTTACCCAGTTTACGGCTCAGGATCACGTCCATAACGTCCTGGGGGTAGTCACCCCACATGCCGTTTTTCCGCTTCATCCATCCCATCCCGTGCCTCCTTCTCTGCTGCCCCATTACACCACATTTGACAAGCCCTACCCCTTAAAAGGGCTTGACAATCTTACCTATCGGGTGTACCCTGTAGGTGCCCCTAGTGGGGCGGGAGGTAAATATGGGACGCAATACTGTTTACTGCCAAACGAGGGAACAATACGGATACCTGTCGGATGATTTTTCTCGCGACTATGCCATGCGGTTATTCCACCTGTCAGAGCCCGCTCTGGAGGAACTTGTTGGGAGGTACGTCCGGGGCAAGAGGGCTGGCAAATTGAAGGGCAAGCTCTTATGGGAGAAAGTCACAGTCGGGGGCTGGAAAAAGCATGGCCCTGGGTATATGAATGGCGCGGTCGTAGCTCCCGGAACGCTCCTCTCATATAGCATCGTGGACTCGTGGACCGGCACCGTCTTGGTCCAGGGGTTACAGAGGTATTGATGTTAGCCATGCGAACTAAAGATAAGCCCAGGGAGATCAGGCACGAGGACCTAGTGGCGAGGCTATGGAAACGGGATATCGGCTCCAAAAAGGGGGCCTTGGGCATGGAGGTAAAAGCATAACAGCCCACCCAGCTACCGTTAATACTTTAGAATATCTGGGTTATATCGAGCGGGGTGAATATGCCTTCCCAATGCTTCATTACAGGCTAAAGACGGTAAAACCTAATACAGCCATGGTCTTAGAAGAAAAGGATCCCGTGCACGGCAACACCCATAGCCATCCCGGCTTCGGCTCTATCAGCTTCACAAAGGCCCAAGGCGGGTCCACCGCTTTATTCGGCAGCAGCATAAAGCATCATAACTTGATAGTTCTGAGGATCAGCCACGCCGTGCAGCACAGGGTAAATGCTACTGACCGTGTTTTTAGCAGGGGTATTATTGTTGAGGCCTACATGTCAGCTACCCAGTTTGCCAACGCCATGACGGCCATTGGTGGGGGAGAGACACCTATCACGCTCCAGTTTACCGAAAAAGACGGCATGATTGATAACCTCACATTCGAGAATAAAAGGGAGCAATTTGAGAAAGAGTTTCAAGAAACGGCCAAAGGAATATTCGACCGAATGGCCGAAACTATTGAGAAGGCCAAGAGTAGGAATGTGCCCCGGTGGTTAGTCCAAGACATGGAAATAACGCTTGGTTGGCTCAAGGCCAATATCCCCTTCCTGGCCGAGCAATTCGCCGCACAGATGGACACAACTGTTACCGAAGCCAAGGCTGAGGTTGAGGCCTACGTCTCTGGCATAGTCCAGCAAACAGGGCTTGCGGCCTTAGAGGAAATGATACCTCAAATTACAGAAGGGAAGGAAGGAACGGATAATGCGTAAGGTAGTCGGATTAATCCTAATAGCCATCTTGCTATTGTCCTCATGCGCCAAAGAGTACGAGGATGTCCGCGATGGGGTCTTTGAGGAAGTCTCCAAAAATCCGCGAGCGGCTCAAACCCCCCGGTATTACTACGATATGGTCCACAAAGTCGGATGCTACGTGTCATTCGGCGGAGTACCACAATGTTTCCTAGATCTCCCAAACGCAACCCTACCCGCGAAGTGGCAGGAATAGGACGAAGGAGGGCCGATATGAGTGGTGGATACAAGGAATGGATATCGGACAAGGCGGATGAACTAGCCATGGAACTATATGGCGTGGACTTCTTCCACCAACTAACAGAAACACAACAAGTAGAAGTATACGACAAAGCCGTGGAGGCCTGGAAAGGCTACATCGTTTCTGAGGTTGACGGTGCTCGGGAGGCAGCAAAATGGTCATGAGAATATCATACGTCCTGGACTTCCTCCTGGACCAAGAGCCCGAGCCCAAACCGATCCGGGGCTCGTGCGCGAAGTGTGGCGCGAAGATACGCCATGATCCCCGGACCCGTTACCCCCGGTGTAAGGGATGTTCAGTATTCCCCGACCACGGCTATTAACAGGAAGGAGTGGATATGCCTAAGATAGACACGCCTAAATTAAAATGCCTCAGGCCAAAGTGCGGCCATGAATGGTGGCCGCGCCAGGATAACGTAGGTATCTGCCCCAAGTGCAAAAGTCACCTGTGGAACGAGAAGCCCAAGCGCCGGAAAAAGATCAAGCCGGAGATAACTGAGTCTGGAGGTAAGGCATAATGAGTGATATGCTCACAGTCAGAGAAGCCGCGGGGAAAATGGGTTGTGCGATAGGTACGGTGGGGAACCTGATTCGGGCTGGCAAGATAGCCGCCAGTAAGGTAGGCACTCACTATCGGATACCCCTCGCCGCCATCGAGGATTACCTTTCGGGCAATGCCCCCAAGGAGCCAGCCGCAGCCAGCCCACCGGCTAACGCTGCAGACGCTGAGAAGATCGCTGAGCTTAAGAGCCGCGGCCAGATAATTCAGCTTGAGCGCGGGATCGAAGAGGATAAGAAAGCCATTGCCCAGGCACAAAGAGATGCACACCGGGCCGCAGGAGAAGTGGAGGGCTGGAAGGACCTTATCCATGCTCAGGCCAGCATCGAAGCACGGTTAGAGGCCGTCGCAAGGAAAGAGGCCACCCTGAATGATCAACAGGAGTTGGTGGAGGCCCTGGATATCCGGGAAGAGCACCTAGCCTTCCGTGAGGAAACGGCTGGAACCAAGGCCGCGGACATTTCCAAGCGGGAAAAGGCTGTCGCCAAGCGGGAGAAGTCAGTCAATGCCGAAGTCGAGAAGATAGAGACGGCCCGGCCCATCGCCCTCCAGGCCGACAAATATATGGCTTTACTGACAGACCTGAACCTCAAACAGGTCTACCTCGCCGGGACCTTGACGGAATTAGCCAATAAGCGCAAGCTAACAGGTGGGGATATAGCCCACCTCAAGGACCTGTCAGCACAGTTGAAGACCTTACTGGAAGCTATACAGCGGGAGGTGCCAGATGGCGTTCAGACGGCCAAGAAGGCAGGCTAGATACCAGAAGCTCCTCGACGCGGGCTTCCTCCGCTTTGAGGCCTACACTCTCAGCCGTTTCACCCACACGAAGGAACACTTCTACAAAGAGATGGTGAAGGAACGGAAAGCTCTTCTCAAAGATTCCAAAGAGAAAGGCATATCCAAAAAGTTATTCAGGAAAGATTGGATAAAATCCGCCCTTTACGAAAGGAAGGGATGGTTGATCTCCACCACGGCCAAGACCCGTAGGGGGCTGGCAGGGACCCCGGACCCGTGGGCATTGCTGAAGGACAGCCGGGAGAGGGACGTTGCAAAGGGCGACTATATCCCGGACCGGCACAAGAAAAGGGACGCCGATGGATACAGAATCCATAAAGGGAATATGGCCGCACAGCGACGGCGGCGCAGAGAAAGACAGCGAGGGCAGCGTGATGAGTAATAAGTGCGATTGTATGGCGAAGATCATAGAAAAGGTCGAGCGCGAGGAATACGCCATCCAAGCCACAATAGGCTCCTTTAATACCCAGTGTTCAATGATTAGCTATCGACCAATAACGCTGGCCGGGGTTCCGAGTAACCACAACGGACATACTTCTGTCCAGTGGAAATACTGCCCGTTTTGTGGCCGGAAAATTGAGAGGGAGGGATAGCTATGGACCAGAAACAAGCTCGCAACAAAAGGCCCCTGGGGAAGTTGCTCTTCATCACCGGCGTTGGTCTGCTCTTAGTTTTACTGCTAAGCAGGGCAGAGGCTATCATATTAGCCATAAAGAAAGCCGCTGAGGCTGCTGACACTGTAGCGGCTGTGGTTGTACTGGCGTGTGTACTGATCTTCATTGGCGCGGTGTTGACGTACGGAGGCGATGAGGGGATATCATGACGCCGGAAATCAAACTACGTCATCTTATTCTTTGGCGGCACATATGAGGGTATGAAATGAGAACATCCAGGAGGTTGCTGGGTGTTCTACGCCAGATCAGAACGCTCAACAAAGAAGAGCTAACCGAAGTGATGGCTGAATTAAATAGGTTGATGCCACCGCCTAAGCCACATGGGGAGCCCGATGATCCGCCTGGTGGTGCGCGGGCATTGGTTCCGGCCAAACCAGGACCGCGAAGCCCAGGCTCTGGAGCCATGGCTAATCCGCTGCCGGTAGGGGTGAAGGAATGACGGATAAAACGACGAAGGCTTTGCAGATCATCCGGGACAATCACCTTTATGGCCCCGCTGCATTTGCTCGGCTCATGTGGCCCGACTCCGAAGGGTGGCAAAGAGTTCATAATTGTGGGCGTGGAGCCTCCAGGGGCGTTATGATGGCCTACGCTGCTGGCGGATATCTCGGAAAGCTCCGAGCACGGGGGCTAATAATCATCTGGTATTCACCGAGAGGGATTCATTTGACCGATAAAGGCAAAGCATTACTCAGGGGATCGGGGGGTGACGGTGAGAATGCGGGGGTAAGCACCAGTGAAAGGGGGAAGCCATGAGCCTACGGGATGAGGTAGCCAAGCGAATTAGATTATCCGAGGAAACGCTCCTACGGGATATGAGCGTTCCGAACATTGAACAATGGGATAAGCTGTCCAGGTTTTGCAAGGATTACTATTACCGTGAAGCTGACACCCTTCTATCCCTTGAGCACGAAGGCCACCGGCTGGGGATCATCGAGGTGGAAGGGGAGTGGCCACCTAACACTCCTTGGAAGGTTACGCAACAGGATGTGAAAGACGCTGGCTGGGTCCAGGAGGTTAAGGGATAATTAAGTTGCCATTTGACCTACCGCACTGGGTAATTTACAAGCCTGGGGGAAAGTTGCAGGGGATAAGATTTAACCCCGTCAAAGCCCTGGTATTTCGACTCCAGGGTTATGATGCGCGCTGGCATATATCGTCGTGTGCTATTTTTGTGCGGCCAATAGGAAGATGGGTTCACTTTGGCGATTGTGACCCTGACAAAGGATATTGCTGTCTTGAGTGGGACACACCCTGGGGGAGAAACAAATGGATGAAATAATAGTCGGCTATACCGCAGAGGTCAAAGGGGCCAAGGTCCACCTGGGCGACAGCCTGGGTAACACCCTTACCAGTTCCCGATGGGAGGACCTCCTAGATTTCGCCATACAGCCCGCCAACTTCTCAGTGGCCTATGACCTCAACCAGTTCGCCAGGGCCCTACTGAGCGCCCTCCCTGATGATATGGGTAAGACGCTGGCCACAACCAAGAAGGTCCGCTCCGGCCAGTTCAAAATATTCCACATCCCCGGCAAGGTCCTGGGGATCACAAAGACGGTCCGCGTCCAGGACCACGGCAACTTTGCCCATGACGACATCACTGAAAGCAACCTCTATAGCCTGAGGCAGTATTTCCCAGACACCCCCCCAGAGTCTACTGAGGGCCTTGTGGGCATGACTGAGGAAGTCCTGGAGGCCTTCAAGGCGGTGGGCATCGAGCACCCCACGAAACTTACCAGCCCCATAGCGCTATTCGTGGACAAACTGGCCAGCCTTAACTTCGCCCTGGCCTGTGATGTTCCTGATGATGCCCTGGAGGTCCTGGAGTATGCCGCCTCTATAATGACTCAGGAATGGCAAGGGGCTTACCAGATTGGCCATTGGGACGCGCGCGAGGTCGGGAGCTACGACTTATCCGCCTGCTACCCCAGCATCATGGCCACCCTCCCGGACCTCAAAGGGGCCCGGTACGAAAAGAGCACCCACCGGATTCCTAAGCGTTGGGGGATCCTCAAAGGCAAAGTGACAATAAATGCCGCCGTCTCACCGGTAGTCCGGGATACTGACCAGGGACGGGACAACCCTGCCGGGACATGGCCCGCCATCTTAACAACCGAGATGGTGGATTGCATCTATCAGCGGGGTATCGGCTCTTTCGAGATGGAGGACGGATGGTTTATCCAAATCATGACGCCTGGCCGCCCCTTTGAGGCCATTATGCGCCAACTCTATGAACTTCGGATAAACGGGTCCCCCCTTGTGGCCCGGATCGCCAAGTCGCTGAGCGTGGCGATCTACGGAAAGATGGCTGAGGTTTACGACGGCGGGGAGCTTGGGGACTTCTTTTCTCCGATCTATGCCGCCGTAATCACTAGCCGAGGCCGGATAAAGGTAACCGACTTCATCTATGAAAACAACCTGCAGGACCACTTAATCGCCGTCCAGGTGGATGGCATCCTTTCGGATAAGGTGATCCCAGCGACCAAAGCCAAGGAGTTTGGGGCGTGGCAGATGAATCAGCCCGCCCCGGCCCTGGTGCTCAGCCCCTACTACCAATTCACCCGAGACAAGGCCCCTGGCAGCATAACTTACGACCAGATTATGGCGGAGATCCGCGAGCACCCTCAAAATGATTGCTTCTGTAGCCTGGACCTGAACATGCTGGCAATGGAACAGACAAGAGTCTTTGGGGGATTCCCTAAGAATGGGGCTAGGTTACTTGATACCCGGATGCAGAGCGAGCCGGTCCAGGCTTAGGTTTGCCGGGCAGGGGCTTGCTCGTAAGATAACCCCTCGATGACAATGTTGTACCTCACCCCTGGCAACAGAACTTGGCGCTTATCCGATTTGTAGCTTATCGAGAACTCCCCGCCCGGCGCTTTCCCCATCCCATCGAACCGAACTCGGATATCCCCTACTTTTCCCTTTGGCGTTGTCATGGTTTCAGCCCCAAGGCCTTCCCATCCATGATAAGCTCGACCAAACGAGCATATAGCTTTTGATGATCTCCTTCAAAGCTTCCCCATCAACGCCCCCATAAGAGCTTCGGAGGTATTCCCCATATTCATCTCTCGCCAAAAGGCTCAGGTGGGCCACAACTGCGAACACATTGAACAGGTCTACCATCTGCCATCATCAGGTAAAGCGTTACACAGATTGGGGCGGTTTGTCAAATTCAGGTATAGGAAAGGGGCCGCCCGAAAGCGACCCCCTCCTCTGTTTAGTCTAGTATAGCACAGGGCGGCAAGCCTCAGGGCCAGTAAACATCCATCAGCCTACGTATGTAGATTACCAGCAGTATAAACAGTGCGATTGCGAAAAGTTTCATCATGCCGCCACCATCTCCTTCTTGTAATCATACCATCCACATATAAGGCAGGACAGGCAAGTATCCGTGTGGTCCCATATCAGCTGCCCCACGGCGTGACAGTGGGGGCAGGCGGTTATCAGGACCAGGGGCGGCGCTGGGGCGGGTGCCGTAAAGTATCGGGCCCTGTCCCGCGCCCGCATGTCCCGCTGTTTCTGCCGGTTGTGGTGCCGGGCGCAAAGGCCCTGGGCGCGGGCGGGCTCGGGGCAGTATGGGTCAGTAGGGAATCACCCACTCCACCACCTCAGCCCGTCCCAATGATTTGCCTTCCTCTACCCCCAACGGAAAGCTCTAGGTATTTCCCTAGCTTGATGATATCGTCGGTTTCTTTGAACATCACTCACCCCTTATCCCTTTAGCCTTTTCCCGGAGTTTTTCTGGTGAATAGCCTTGCGCTCTTATGGCCCTAAGCTCTTGAATGAGCCTTGCATATTCACCGCCTGATCCCCTCCGGGTGCCCGATGTAGGCGGCCAGGTCTTTCTTGAGATAGTAGTGGGCCTTGAGGCTAATCAGTAGCCGCTCGGCTTTCCGCGCGAACGCCGCCCAGTCAATCTTCTTCCCGTGCTCATGGTAATTCAGGGTCCCCACCTTGAACAGGTCCACGTAGGGCGCAGTGAGTTGGATAAGCTCCAGTGTTTGCACAGGGTCAATGACCGGCTCACAGGATACCCAGGTCTCAATGCCCAGGCCGTGGGCATGTCGGAGGCTATCCATCCGCTCTTGAGGCGACGCTGCCATTGGCTCCCACTCAAGGGATTGCACAGAGTCGTGTAGGGTCAGGGTGGTGGCGAAGGCATCAGTGGGTTTCAGTAGGTCAAAATCTTGCTCGGCCCGCTTCCCGCCCTTGGTCAGCACAGTTACCATCATGCCGTAATAATGCAACGTCTCGATGGCACTCCGGGTGAGCTTCAATTTGTCATTGATCGGCTGGTAAGGATCAGTGACAAAGCACATCAGGACAGGCCCCAGTTGCCCGTTACGGCGTAGCCTATCGGCATCACGCCGGATTCCCTCTATAATGCCCGCCCGGGGCTGTGGCGACTCACGGAAGGCCCTCTCGTCCTGATGCGTGACCTTCGCCCCGTAACAGTAGACGCAGGCATGGCCGCATCCCTGGTACAGATTGACGGCCAGTGGGCAGTATTCCTTGGCTCGGCCTCGGGTTTCATAGATTGCGTTCATAACATTTCCCCTTTCAACAAAATGTGGTATTTCCTCACTCACGCCGGAGCGGAGTATATCCTTGAGGTTCATCCGTGTAAACGCCTCTTGCAGGCCATGCAACTTGCGAACCAGTTTGATGGGCTCTCCACTATCTCTTTCATCTTGCCCTTGCGCCCACCCATTTTCCGATGGATTAGGTGGTGGAGTTCAGCCGCCGTGTTCGGGCATCTCACACCATCCCACATTAGCTCACAGCGCCCTTCGGACCGGTCCCAGATGACCAGCCTCTCACGCTCGGTTATCTTCACTGTCGCCGTAATACTCCATGTCTCTCAGCCTTATCTAGTGCGTGTTTTAAGGCTTGGATATATGCCGTCTCGCCTCTGTAGAGGTAAGTGCCCCCTCCTTTGAGGAACCGCTCAAATATGCTACTTAGGCGTTTGTATTCCCCTTCGGTTAATTCTATGGTCCTCACGTAATACCCCCCTCTATATCCTTTCACAGAGTTTTTCTGGTGCTTACCGCTCCGTTGAGGAGTTACCTGTCGCTCTTAGAGTATTCTTTCCTCTAGCCATTGGCGGGTCGCCGGAGACATTGTAATCCTCACACCATTCTTTTCGTACCAGCCCTTAGTATCAGGCCTCCCCTGAGCCCTCCCTGCGCCGCGCCAGTCGGCCAGCATTTCCTTCCGGTAAGGGATGGGCATATCAAGAACTTTGGAAGCCCCACCATCATCCGGTATCACCCACCATTGCCAGTGATGCTTATTGTATTTCTGATGGTGAACCCAGGCGAGGTCGAAGGCCGCGTTGCCCGTATCAGTTGGCTTATAGTACCCGCTTTCGTCCCTCACTACCTTGGCCTGTTTCCCGTAAAAGAAGTTGGTGTAGGCGAACCACTCACCGGGCATGAACTTACTCCAATCGTGAAGCAGACCCAGCCACGGAATGCCCAGATGCCACGCCTCAAGGAACACGAACCATTTATGCCGCAATACGTATGACAGATATTGTAAATGTTTCATCCCAGATATTTATCCCAGGCCTTTAGAACTTCCTGAAAGTCAGCCCCAAATATATCCCAGCAAAAGGTGTCCATTACCTCTTGGATATTGGGAAGCTCTTTTCCTAAAGGGCCATCATACTGCGCTGAATATAGGCGGTCCGCGACGAGTTGGCGTGCCGTGATGCCTATATCCCATAACTTATCGTTGCCCCTGAGTAATGCGTTCTCTATGCGCTCTTCCGATGCCTGCTTCTCTTCATTTTTCAACCTCGTGCCAAGGGTTAAACAGTCCTCCATCACCTCTCCCCCTTCAAAATAGATTCAACGTCGTCACTAGGCCGCCATACATAATACTCTACACCCGGACACTTGCTCAGTAGGTAGCCCCATTCATCTTGTTCCCAACTCAGTTTGCCCTTTTCCTTTTTAAGCTCTATGAACAGCACTCGGGGTGGCTTTACGGCTACATAGTCTGGAAACCCCGCAACACTTCGCCTTGAGTCATGGGTATGGTAATATTTCCAGCCTAGATACCTGAATAAGTCCACGATCTGTGTGCTAAAGTCGGTTTCGTTCACCTTATCACCCCTATGACCACAAATATCCCGGAGTTTCTCTGGTGCTCACCACTGCTCAAAGTGACTCCTGAATCTCTTGAAGTATCCGCTCCCCTATTGCTGTGATGACGTTGGTGGTGACCGCGTTTCCGCACATCTTATACCGCTGCGTGTCAGATATTTCCACCGGCTGGCCATCCTTCAGCCCCCAGCGGGTCCAATCATCCGGGAAGCCCTGGAGCCTTTCGCACTCCTTGGGCGTGAGCCGGCGAAGAAGCCTGCTACTCATGGATTGCTCGGCCTTGTGGTGCGTATCAAGAAGAAAGCCGGTATGGTCAACGGCATTGGCCTTTTCAGGGATAAAATGCACATCCGCGGTATTGTGATGTTCTGCCCTGATAGTGGGAGCGACCGCATAGGCTTGGCTACCATCTAAACAGGGATAGGTGTCCGTTTCCTGCACCCGGCTATCCGTCCTGTTCCCTTTGGTGTAGGCTGTCATGGCTACAAATGTAATACTGCCATCCAATCCTAATCGCCTTCCTGTCCCTTCCTGGACACATCCGGCAATATCTTCGGTTTGCACCACCCCGAGTCTATCCGTCTCTGCACCCTGACCAACGTCTTTTCCGAGAGGAAATACTTGAGGTCTGGGTGTTCCTCTAAGATGTCCGATAATGAACACCCGCTCCCGGTTCTGCGGGACTCCGAAATTCTTGCTGTTAAGCACTTGCCATTGGAGGTCATACCCAAGTTCATCCAGCGACTCGATGATGGTTTGGAAGGTATCCCCCTGGTCATGGGAGAGGAGCCCTTTGACGTTCTCAAGGAGAAGAAGCCGAGGTCGTTTAGCCCCCAGGACTCGGCAGATTTCAAAGAATAATGTGCCTCTAGTACCTTCGAATCCTCTCCGCTTTCCAGCAACGCTGAAATCCTGGCAAGGAAATCCCGCTGTGAATAGGTCGTGGTCTGGGAGAGATTGAACGTCAACTGTGAGGCTGTCGGCCCACTCGGGTTCGTGTCCGAAGTTGTGGGCGTAGACGCTTCGGGCGTATCGGTCGATTTCACAGGCTCCGACACAACGAAATCCTGCTGGTTCCCCGTTGGCCCCTTGATTGCTCCCGCCGTATCCTTGAGGTGGTAGGTTATCTTCTTCCCGGTCTTGTCCCGAGTATGGCCCACAATTCGCTTTTTCGAGTCCATATCGAAACCCCCCAATACCTTCAAACCAATAAAGAGTCCGTATCATCTTTTCCTCGACCAGCTCTGTACGTACTTTGCATCTATACCCAGTACACTCCCAGCCTTCGCCCAACTCCCCAGCATCTTCCCAACCCTCACTGCCCGCTCCTTGAACTCAGGACTGTAATGCTTCGGCGCTACCTTGGCCTCCGGCTCAGGCCCTCCAAAGCTCCTCGAACACTGGAGACACTTCATCCCTCCTTCATAAGGGTATAGATTGCCTAAACACCTCGGACACCGGGTCTTTGTAACCATTTTGGTTTCCTTTCTGGTGAAAAGTTTATCTCAGTTAAGAGCCCTTATCTCTTGAAGCGGTTGGTTGCTCTTCACCGCCGCCCACCACCTCCTTAACCCAGCCATCCTCTTGCATATCTTTCTGGGCCCGTTCGTACAGCCCTCTCCACGCCTCATCAAGCGAATCAACCCATCCAGGCCTCGGCAACTCCGCCCCCACCTTCCCAATGAGCAGCCGGTGGCCCGAGTCCTGGAGGGATAGAAGATGGTCAATCATTGCCCGTCCGGTTGGGAGAGCTCCAGTACCTGCCCGGGGGTCACGCCCATAATAAAGTATAGAGTGGAAAAGGATGGTCCCCCACGGCCCGTAGCCAGTCCCGGCCGGTGTCCAAAAGCACCCTATGTCCGCTGGTGGCATCGGGTAAAGATGTAGGTAGCGATTACCCGGCGTTAGAATGACACGCCCAACAGATGCAACGAGTGAAGCTATTACAGGGACACAAACTTCTGCGATGTATTCAGGAGTGTCTTCCCATCCAGTCTTAATATATTTTGCCTTGCCCCGGGCCCGGTTGCCATTACCCCGAGCGCCATCTATCCCGTAGGGCGGGTCCGTCAGCACCAAATCCACCTTCGGGAGACGGGGCAGAATATCCCGGCAATCCCCAAGATAGATGGTCTGACCGCCTTCCTGATAATATGGTTTCAAAACAACCTCGGCGACTTGGCCTCAGCCGTTCTCAGGTTCTTGACCGCTTGCTCAAAGTAGGATTCCTTGAGCTCGATGCCGAAGAAACGGCGTCCCATTTCTATGGCCTTATATCCCTCGGACCCTATGCCGGCGAACGGGGATAGCACCAATTCATCAGGGTTACTCCAGAGCTTTATGCACCGCTCAATCGTGCCCAACTGTAGCGGAGCTATATGGCGTTCATCCTTCTCATTCCTGGCCTCGGCAACCGATAAGGTATCCGTTTCCCTTATCCCATACCATACGGGGTGGGCCCATTCTATCCAGGTATCATTGCTGATATCGGGCTTTATGGGCACCTGGTTATCTCCGGGCTTCCGAAATACTATGATGTAATCGGCCAGCCCAGACCGGAGCCATGAGCTATCCTTTTTGAGCTGAATGAATAAAAGACCTTTGGCCTTTGTTCTCACGGCCTGCGCCTGGGGGTTTTTGTCGATAGTAACCTCCCCATGGTATATCCAGCCCTGATCGATGAAGCACCGGATCATATCGCCCCGGAAGTCCTTGAGCCCTATATAGCCATCCTTGACCTTTTGGGCTGGAACCTGGGCGACGTGGACGGCGCATATCCGCCCAGCCTTGATAACCCTCAAAAGGTGCGACGCCACATACTCAAAATGTCCCCAGAACTCATCATCGTTTTTGCAATTGCCGATATCCCGGAGGCTCGATGTGTATGTGTAGAGGGACAGGAACGGCGGGGAGAACACGGCCATATCCATGCTTTCGTCTTTCAGTTCCGATAACACTTCCACACAATCGCCCATGGCCATGGTCCAGTGTTTCCCCATTTCAGTCCTGGCAGTTATATCTTGGTTGCGCCTGGGGTCGCCCCCGAGCTCCAACTTCTCAAAGTCCCCGACGTGCCCGATCAATTCCTGAGTCATATGCTTTGCCTGTTTCTCCTTCCCGAGTACGTTATCGTAGATTGCAACCTCCTGGTCAGACAACACTATATGGGCCTTCACCGGATGCTCCTGGCCGAATCTCCAGGATCGCCGTATTGAGTGGTAATACGCCTCGTAGCTGTCCGATAGCCCGACGAATACCATCTGGTTGCAGTTCTGAAAATTCATACCGAAGCCGGCTATCCGGGGCTTGGTAATCAGGATGCGCGTCTTACCATCGACGAAGGCCATGAGGCGGTCAGCCTTGTTCTCTGGGCTATCAGCCCCCTCGATGAGCACAGAGCCCTCCAGTTCGTCATGCAGTTTCCGGCCCTCATCATTGAGCCCGCACCATACGAGCCATTGACCGGGGCTCCCCCTTACCAGTTCCACAGCCTTGCCGATACGCTCATCAAGTGTATTCCGGCGAACCCGGGCCCTGTCCTGGATTCCGTGTAGCCCCATTGGAAATAGCATACCCTCGGGGACATAGGACGTGGCGACGAAGTGGGGGTCTATTGTCAACTCGGGCAGGTTGTATCCGTTTGGAGGAAAGCCTATATCGGATGGGGTATTCAGGCTCATTGACCACGATGCTAGCCAGTGATAAAAGGCACCTGCAGCGTGGCCCTTTAGCCGCCATTTATCATCATGGACAAAGAACGTGGCCAGGAGTTCGGCCCGGGTGAGGATGCCTAGAAACTCGGCATGGTTCGCAATCTCGGCTATATCATTGGGCGCCGGCGTCGCGGTGCAGCATAGTTTATATTCGGTCTGTTGAAACATCCTTGTCAGCAATTCCCGGGTTTTCCCATCGATTCCCTTGAGGATGCTGGATTCATCCAGGACGACGCCTTTGAACTTGCCCGGGTCGAAGTGGTGAACCATTTCATAGTTGGTGACCGATATGCCGGGGCTGACTTCATCCTGGGACCGGCATAGCCGGGCCTCTATATTGATCTTGAGGGCCTCGCGGATGGTCTGCTGACTCACGGCCAGGGGCGCTATTATCAGCACATTGCCGGGGATATGCCGTGCGAACTCCAGTTGCATCAGCGTTTTGCCCAGGCCGCAATCGGCGAACAATGCCGCCCGGCCCTTGCGTAGGGCCCATGATACCAGTGTCCGTTGAAACGGAAACAGGACAGGGCTCAGTGAATCCGCTGGCATTTCAATTGCCTTCGGGGAAGTCGTTATTTCCTTTGAGGCTATAAACTCCCGATACTCAGCCCTCATAAATTATCTCCAGATCGATGCCCATGGCTATCTCCAATTCTACGCAGGCCCCTACCGATGCCCTCCAACTCTTGAGCATATAGATTGCATCGCACCGTTTCAATATCTCGATATCCCCATTGAGGAAATTGGATTCATCGCAGACACCGCCGAAGTGGGCACTATTCTTGTGGGCACAGAACACGGCCCAGCCCTCCCGCCATAGCTTTATCGCCGCAGCCTCAGCCGCCCGGATATTTTCTACCAGTTGCCATTCCGTTTTTGCTCGGTAGGGCCCGGATATAAATATAACCTTCATCCCTCCATCTCCAGCCTCAACCCATAGTCAAAGGCCATATCCACCGGCAGCCGGCATAGCCGCGGATCATCACCAGCCCGCCTCAAGGCTTCATCCAGGACGGCGTTCTCAGGGCCGGTCCTGTCCTTGATCTCCGTGCCCAGGATTCGCAGGGCGCTGGCAAAGATCATCATGGCTTACCCTCACACCGGCTACGCCCCCGGCTGGCTCTATTTCCCAAAATTCTACTTCAATCCTGGTCCCTATTACGTTCAAAAGCGTCTTTACTACCAGGCTCTTGAGGCGCTTTTCGAGCCATTCCCTGGCGAACACAGACGGCACACCGACAATAGCAATCCCATTCCTAACATCGAGGAGGAGGGTATCACGTAGCCAAGTGTCGTAATTAGCTTTATTGATATCACCCTCAAGGACACCAAGAACCTTCTCCCAGATATCGGCGTTGGTGTGCCCATGTTTACCACTTCCAATAGGTGCTGGTTTTCCAGCCCGGGCCTTCTCTGTGAGGTCTCGTATCCTTGCATCTGTCTTGTATGACCTTGGCTGTGTATCTTCTTCTGATATCTTTCCCTGGCCCTGGGCCCTGTCGCCTTCGAATTTCTTGACATTCCCCATCCAGGTACTTATCTGAGATAAAGGACTTGAGGTTGCCGTTAAAGGATGGTCCTCTTTGTAAATCGCCCATTTCTCAGATTGATCGAATAGGTTGATATCTGGATGTTTCGCCTTTAGCTTTACCAACCGTTCGAAGCATCGGGTAAATGGCGCTTTGAAGTTTTTGACACCAATCCATATCTGTATAATTTCCTTATCTTCCCTGGAAATAAGAGGCGGTGGAGGCGCACCAGCGCCGCTATTCAACTCTACTCTACTCAATTCTATTCTATTCAACTCTACTCTACTCTGTTCTATTCGTGAGGGAAATATAACGGACTCATTGAGCCCAGTAGGGGTACTCATTGAGCCCTCATTGAGGATACCATCTGGCGGGGCAGGGCATCGGGGCTTCGACGGATACTGAATTGTTTGGTGTTTCAAGAGGTTGGGCAGGTGGTAGTAGTTCGAGCCGTTGACAGAATAAAGCAGGATGCGCCGTATCTTGACCAGGGCGGCTTGCCACTCGGTGACCTGCTCTGTGGTGACCGGCCTCCCGGGAAATATCCACAGGCGCCACTGAGATGCCGAGCCCTCGATATTGGCGGCATCGTCTGCCCAGCACCAAGTCCCCAGGTATAGATAAGCTGCCTCGATAGGAACCTCCACCAGCTTATCGTCGCTGAAAAAGGCCGGGTCGATCTGCCTCTTGCGTGGCATTCAGTGTGCCCCCTTCAGGCCCTTCTCCCAATGCTGAGATCGGCATGATGGGCTTGGGCACCTATCTGGGTGGACCAAATAGGTATGCCATTTCCATCCACATTTCCGGCATATTACCTCGCGCCGCTTCGGGTTCATTTCGTTTTTCATTTGGTAAAGATTACCACCCTCCATTCGTTTTTGTCAAGCCCCCGGGCATCCAACATTAAGGCCCAAAGTGTTTACAATAGCTTGGCCTGGGCCAACTGCTCTCTTAACTTCCAACCGGTCTGGAAGGCGATACACTCATCTTGATATTCATCATCCTTCAGCACATCATCATCGCTCAGAACACTCCCCAACTCTGAACCAATCCGGTCCCCTCTGAAATAGTTTGGCCATATCCGGTCTTCCTCATCATCTTCTGAACCAGACCACTGACGTATAGCTTCCTCCATTGCATCTTTGTAAACCTGTGGGACATCCGGGTGAGCGGCAAGCTCCTGTTTTGTCATTGGTGGGAAGGTAATCATCTCGGCTCCTTCTGTTGATACCAGCCCCCCGGCAGGGCGGTCCCCACCGGGGGGAGCCGGGCTATACCTGGGGCTTTCCTGCGCCTGTCTGCTCGATCTTGGCGGTGAATTGGGCCACTTCATCGTCAGTCAGGTCGGCCATGGCCCCGATATCCCGGCCGGTTTTCTTCGACAGGGCGGCATAAGCCCCTTCCCTGTCAAGCTGCGCAACGGTAACCAGCAGGTCCCAGAGGTGTTGCCGCTTGGGATCGAACTCGACCTGGGCCTGTGGCTCGGTAAACTCGCCATCCGCCACCACCTCAATGCCATCGTGTCTGCCATGTGTTTCCTCCCTTTTATTTACTTGCTTTTAAGGCAGCAACCCAGCCATCCATGAAAGTTGCGGCACTGAGCTGCATTTCATCCAGAAGGCTTCCTATGCTCATTTCCTCCAGCGGTGGATTCCATTCTTCGCTGGTATCATATGACCCCTTTAGATGAGCTATTAAAGCGGACTTCTCGGCTTCGGTATCATGGCCCATATCTTCCACCGCGAAGTCGATTGCCATATCTACGATGTCATGGCCGAGCTCGTCTCGTGTTTTCATAGGTCCTCCTTTTATTTGGCAATTATTTTACCGCCGTTGTGGTATATTTTACCACAGAAAACCCAAATATCAAGCCCCCCGGTGGTAGACTTTCAAAAGGCTGGACCCCCGCATATATAGGGGATGGTTCGGTTCGCCGGCGCCGGTGACCTTGAGGCAGAAGACGGGCTCACCCAGGAGGGCTATCACTTCTGCCGGCCTGGTCCCCGCATCCGCGCCATGATTGCCCCAGCCGACCAGAACCCTTGAGGAAAGGGCCCTCATCTGTCTGAGGGCCGTATCGTTGGGCCCGCCCGGTTGTCCCACGCTGGGCGTCGTCCATAGGATGCTGGGATCGGCGCTCACGATACTGAAAAGGTTGCCCACTAAGACGCCCCCAAAGCCCCAGCCCTTTGCGAAGCTGATTACCCGGCGGATGGTTGGGTCGTCTTTGATGTCGTTGGCCGTGGATGGGTTGAGCCCGACAAAGAGCAGCCTATCGCCGCGCGGGTTCCAGGTCCGCCACAGGGCATAGCGGAATCGGCGGTTGGGGTCGCTGAAGACGGCCCCGCTTATGCCTTCACCGATGTTCATTTCACCCGTTTCAACATTAATGTCCATACTGTTTAACTACTCCGCCCCCAGGAACCAGCCCCCTCTTTTACCCATCCATCGAGAATCATTGATTGCTCCTTTAGCTCCTGCATGAGGGCGTAAAGCCTGGGGAACTTCCTCGATGGGTGTTCCTCTATGTAGAGCCTTTCCAGATCATTCCATCGCTCAATATATGGTTTCCATGCCGGGAAACATTCGGAAATTTCGGGCAACCTTGCTCGCCATCTAACCTGGATGATGAGCTTGAAGCACCGCCTGAAATCATCTGGGTCATGCGGGATATCATAATGGCGGCCATCAAGCCTCCGTGGCCCCTCCACAGCACCCATCAGGACAGCCCACATGGTTTTGGATGATGTGCCGACTTCGCCCTCGACTATCCATTGTTCAGGTCTCATTTCGCCCTCCTCGCCTTGAACCTTCCCCCCGCCCCCCGCCGCCCCATCCGCCCGTCGGCGATCATGTGGTGCCGGCGGCAAAGGAATGCGATGTTGGACGGGTGGTTGTTGAGGGGGTTGCCGTCTTTGTGGTGGCGCTCACTGAATTTCCCGCAATGGCAGAGCGGCCACACCGGGTAGAGCTTGATGGCCCTGGACCGGCCGGCGTCTTCACCAACTGCATCCCCGCGCCAGTTGCTACCCAGGGGCCCGGTGTGGCCGCACGACAGGCAGAGGGCCTTGCGGGGGCCCCCACCCACCAGGACAACCCACCGCGGGGCGCCACAGGCCTGACAGGCAGAGAGTATGTGCTTCTTTGTAGGTGTGCTGGGCGTCCGGCCCAACTCCCGGGCGGTGCGGATCGTGCCCAGGGCGGTCACAGGTCGACCTCAAAGAGCCCGAGCTGCCCCTTGTACGGGATGGGGTCTATCTTCTTTATGTCGATGAAAAACCAGGCATATCTACGTGGCGAATAGTCCCCGAAGGATAACTCGGGTTCTTGGGGAAAAGGGAAGTTGGGCCCCATTCTGTATATTTCGGTGAGGTACGCTGTCGCTATTAAGGCACCGAAAGGGAAATCTCGGCTGGATATGCCAAGGCCGTGAAGGGCATCCAAGAACGGGTGCCTACCACATAACTCCCGGGCATACACCGGGAAGCCTTTGGCGGCATGGATAGCGATTCGGCCTCTGTATTTTGTTCCCCAAGAGCGGGTTTCTATCCGCTTTAATCCTGCCGCCATCAGCGTGGCCCACGGCTGGGTTAGGCTCAGGGCTTTCATGTTTTCAACCCCCTAATATCTTCCCGGAACTCTTGATTGCCGACCACCTGAAACCTCTGCATGGCCATGGTCACCTTGTTATCCCAAACATCGTAATGGATGGGGGATTTGAGCTTCTTTAGCCAGGTATCAGGTAAACCCATACTCCTCCCAGCCTCAAGTAATTCCTCGATATCCTCAACATCGCTATAGAGGTGGCCTATCCTCTCCCCACGCTTAATGCCCAGGTAGGGGGCCGCTTTCCAATAAAACACATGGACCTTGACCGTCATTCGGGCTTCCTCCTGTATGGCCTGACAATCATCGCCATGGCTTTGCCGAGTGCCTGGACGCGGGTTGCCTGATCGGGCGCATTGGCCAGGACCCCCACGATCTTCATAGCATACTTCTGGACCTTCGCCGGGTCTGTGTGTTTTGTGTTCTCTCCTTTGGGCAGCTTACCGCCGGCGGCCAGGAAATCCTCCAGGGCTACGCCCTTGCCGTTGGTACTCAAAACGGTGGCTCGTAGGCGCCGCCGCTCACTTCAGCCGGGGGATCGAGCTCCTGGGCCAGCGGCTGTGGTCGTTCCTGGGGCATGGGCGTTGCCGTGTTGACCTTCAGGATGGGCTCGTCATATACCTGGATGCCCTCGATGGTGCCACCACCCTTGACCAGCCTCGTAATCTCTGTTTCATTCAGCTTCTTGTAATGGTCAGGGACCAGGCTGAAATCTATAAGCCTCCACCTCATGTTCTTGGCGGTCCCCACGGTGGTCAAGCCATCCCGATGGACACTCTTTGGCGCTGCCATTACCTCAACCGGGACAACTGGCTCGGCCCCTCCCATCAGGGCCACCTCGTCCCGGGCCAGCTGGGCCTTATCCGCGTTGATTGGCGCCGCCAGCTCTTTGAAGGCTGCGTTGATGACCCTGAGGTGGTCACCCATCGGCTTGGTATAGCCGGTCCGCTCCAGCTCCATGGCGTCCTTGCGCTGCTTGATGAGTCCCAGCTCTTTCGAGGCGCGCCTAACAGCCTCCTCGCTATCGATGACCATGTTCTGGGCCACCTCCAGCATCCTCATGCCCTCTGCGTAGAGCACCCTGACCACCTTGTCAGTCTTGGGCTCTATCTTGAGCACGGCTGTGGTTGGGGTTGGTTGTTCGCTCACGAATCCTCCTTTTTATACCGCCTGGGGGCTCATTTTAATCCCAGCTTCCTCAGTAGTCAGGGGTCGTAGCCCCCCGCTGTGTAACCCCCAGGCTCAGCTCGGCGAGGGGAATACACCAAAACCCCCGGCCGTAAACTGGTTATTTTGGCTCCCCACGGGTGCAAGTTGCACCAATTCTCTTGACGGGCCCAAGGTTTAGTTGGCTCTGCCCGTATGAATACCATCCTTCGGCGTTATATACTCTATCTGGGGTTCCGCGCCTCCAGTCAGTTGAACCGAGCGTACAACGGACCTGGGGATTCCCGCCTTCCGTGAAAACCTTGGGCTCACTCTGGAACTTGCAATCTCGGCATTTCATCTTATCCCTCCAATATCTCCGACAGCATCGTCTGGGGCCCCGGGCTTTCATAGCCCCCGGCCTCGCGCTTCGATTGCATCATGGTCCGGCGGAGCAGGTGAAGCATCTCGCCCCGGGCCGGTATCTCGCACCGGAAGCATAGCCCTTCCGGGCAGGTGACCGGGCCAGCCTCATAGACGCAGGGGTGGCCTTCGTTGTTATCCATTATTCAACCCCACATTAAACCACATCTGTATTATTTTCTTTACATCCTCTGGAGGAGGCGGAAGCCCCCCGCGCGCGTCTCCCTCCCCAGGATTAGGGTCAAGGGTATCGGGTGTAGGGGATTGGGGTTTGGCATACCCTGTCGGAACCCTTTCAGTAACCCTATCGGAACCATTAGCGAAGGGTTGGGGAAACCGTTTTGCACCATTCAACCAGGAATGGAGCCATTTGTGTTGGTCGTCGTACGGTATAAACTCTTTAGCTTTAGCAACAAGGCAATGTATTAGGTGGCTATGAGGGACGTCGGCGAGAAGTTCGCCCCACTTCTTCGCCACATTGGGATTGGTTGGCTTATTGTGGTCCAAAGCGTTGACCAGAAGGACTACACGGGCCCCAGGGTCGCGTTTGACCATATCACCGTCCTCGTGTGATAGAAGAACCTCCCATGCTATGCTAAGACGCTCAGCGGTCCATTGGAGGTCGTCGAGGATAGCACCATCCCCAAGGTGGAAATAGCCGAACGTGTTCCTGTGGGGGCAGGTCAGCAGGTAGTCGAAGAGGTTACGGCCATCTTCCGGCAGTGACCTGTAGGACATACTTTGCCATTTCTTCCGGTAGACTATATCATATTCGGATTGGATATAGACGTAGGCTTCTACCATGACTCTCCTAATCTATCCTTACCGGAAACGTGGCCAACCACCCGCCCACATCCCCGATCCAGATCGACGCCATGCCTTGGGCTGACCCGGTGGGCATGGTGAATACCTTCTCGAACTGGCCCTGCCGCCCGACGCTGGAAGTGCCCAGCGTAAAACGGTCCCCATTTATATCGTAAAGGATGATATCCAGGTTCCTGTTGAAGCCTGATCCCCGGACCACGAAAGCGCTGCCGCGGGGGACATTGGCAATAGGGAGATGAACAGTGGGAGGATTCTTGGCTGTTCCTGCAGGGCCGGGTGGGCCAGCCTCGCCTTGGGGGCCACGTAAGCCTACAGGGCCGTCGTCTCCTTTGGGGCCTTCCGGGCCGGATAGGCCAGGGTCACCTTGCCTACCCATAGGACCCTCGACACCTGTTGGGCCGGTGGGCCCAGGGACGCCCTCAGGGCCGCGTGGGCCTTCAACACCCTGGACACCGGCCCCGCCTCGCGGGCCTTGGGCTCCTTCCTGCCCCTGGGGCCCTACGGGACCTGCAGGCCCATCTTCCCCAAGCGGACCGACCTCCCCATCACCCCAAGTGGCAGAAGCAATGATAAAAGCTGTTAAAATAAGAGAAACTGTTAAGCCGATGCCAATCACTAAGCTCAAACGGTCGCGTTTCACTTTGTTCCCTCCATTGAATTATTACAGCCCCGGCATCCGGGTGGGGGCGGACTTGCTGGCCGGTATGGGTTTGCTTACCTGAGCGCTGTTTTTTCTGTTATACCGGGGCGTTTGCATCCACCAGCTTAGGGATAGCTGGTGCTTGTTAGCGAACAGCACACCCAGGATTACCAGGCCGAAAATTATCAGGATTCTGACAAACTCTACCATATTGCCCCCTTATATTTTAATTGGTTTTGGTTGCGGGGCCGGGAATCGAACCCGGTACTCAAGGCTTATGAGGCCTGCGACTTCACCACGCTTGGCCACCCCGCTGGGTTGCGCCTGGGGGCCCGGTACCTTTGCCTTTCGGCTCAGAACTACACTGGGGTATGACTGCCGCTATGGTTGATACAGCCCGGCGCTCAGATTCCCCCAAGGCATACCGATGGTTTTAGTTCACACCCCCAGGCTTCCAGTCTCCAGGCAACTACCCGTTTGCCGTTGGCGGAGACAGGCTATTCTTTTAAGGCACCCTCCTTTCATCAGAATACATATCTGCGTTAAACCGGGCCTCCATCTGGCCTTTGCAAAGACTGGAGCATACCGGCTCCCCTTCCATCTCGACACCCATTTTAAGGCCGCAATGAGAGCAAGTGGGAATTAGGGCCGGGTTGAAAGAGCCACATTTAGAAGCGGCTGCTTCCTCACCGTCCTCAATCAAGCGATCAAATAGGTCCCCATCAATCGCCCGGCATTCCTCGCAGTAGGGCTCTATGGGCTGGTCAAGCCTGTCATTGCTGCCGGGGCACCCCCCATTGATAACAGCGTGGGTACAATCGTAGCAATTCTGCTTAGGCGGTTGGTTGTTCATGTGGGCCCTCCAAAACCTGTTCAGCGGGGTCCCCTGTGGGCTCTGGGTCGTCCCAGATCGTCCCAATGACCACAAGTTCCGTGCGTGGCTTGTATGACTCAGACCAAAGGTACGTCTTTAAGGTCAGGTCGAAGCTCCCAAGAAGGAAATCCCTCATATAACCTCTGGGCAGGTCAGTCACCTTTTCGGACTTAACATAGCTCAGTAGCCATTCACCCCGGAAACGCATAACCTCATAAACAGACCATGCCCCGTGGAAGTGATTGTTGATGCCAACAGGTCTACGTACCAGGTCCCCGGCGAATATATCCAAGCCGTTCTTGTCCTCTTGGCCGGTATATTCGGCTCGGCTCAATATCCCCCACATTATGTCCCGGAACGTGTTGGGGTGCATATGCTGTGATTCAACCTCAGAGAGCGTGAGGTAAGTGGTTATTATTTCTTTGGTACTGGAATGCTGGAATCTGTAACGGAACTTTGGTTCTGGCATTAAACCTTCCCCGCCTCTCTTCGATCCGGCAATGCACAGTGGTGATCCCGGATATCATTACTGCCGCAATCGGGGCATTGCGTTGGTGAGGGGAAGGGGGCCCCTTCATAGCCACAAGCCGGACAACTCATCATATAGGAGCCACCTTCTTGATGCACCCACCCCCTGTCGGTTGTCCATTCCAAAGGCTTATGGCAGTAGAAGCAATTCAAATGATGCCTGCCTCTGCACGGGAGATGGCCATTGATAGAAACTTAATGCCCTCGCCAAGGTCGCTGATTACGCGCTGAGAATGTTTGGAATCCGCCTGGTGCCTTGAGTGCCTGTAGGAGGTTTCAGCCATGACGGCTATTGCACCTTCACAGGAATTAACCAGGTCGGCAACAATGGCGTTCTTGGCGTCGCGGTTGTTGACAGCGGATATAATGGTTTGGGTGTTGGCGAGGTTAAGGGCCTGTTCACTACCAGCGGGGTAGATCAGGGCTAGGATGTCTAGGCCATGGGCATCAGTGATAATGGTGTAGGCTTCCTCCCTGGTTTCCCAGGGTGTCGGGCTTCGCATTTAGTCACCTCGGGTAGCTACAATTACCGTATGATATTCTCGCGTTTAACGACAGTGGGCGGCCTGCTTTAATAACGGGCGGAGCCCCCCGGTTTCTGGATTTCGCGGTACTGGCGGCCCCTGGAGGCGATGCTTTTGAAAAGCGATGTGGGGCCCGTAATTTGTACTTTCGCTTCACGCAGGGCTTGCCGACTTTGCCGGTTTTATTCCACATAAACATCTGATAAGACCGGACGGGGTGGCCTGATAAGCCCAGGTCCGTGGGCTCGCCACTACAGGGCCCGGTTTGGTTTGAGCCAAGGATGTACCACATGCAGAGATTAACCGGATCGTAGTATACACGGATGATTTTGCGGGGCTTGTGGCGTGGGTAACCAGGGTAATAAGGGAAGCGGTCATTCAGCCCTATAATGTCACCTTTGGCGAACTTGGAGAACTGATAAGCCATCTTATTGTGCCCCTTGGGCTTCCAGTTCCTTGTAGCGGGTTACAATTTGCCATATTCTGGCACCGGTTACATCGAACTTTTCCCCGATCTCTGCTAGGCCTAACTCTGGATGCTCGTCATACATCTTAACTACTGCTTGGTTGCGGTCTTTTTTCCGAAGGCGATCAAATTTCATATCCACTATTATATATCACGACTAAAGCAGGATGTCAAGCGGGTTAAAGGGGGGTTTTGGCGATAACCCGTAAAATGGTTTATTGGGAAGCTGGGGTTGACATTTTGGAATAAAGGGGTTTATAATTAGGTTAATTTGATGGTCGAGTTTGCAAAAGACGTTCAGTCAAGAGAGGCAGGTGATTGACAAGTGAGAAGCGCACTTCTGGGAATCATCATCGGACTGGTCGTGTACATCGTGTCCAACCAGCTCATCACTGCGTTGGTCACGGGGACCTCCACCGGTGATACCCTGATCCAGACCCTGGTGCCAATCGCCATCGCCGTCGGCGTGGTGATGGCGGCCCTGGCCACCTTCATGAAGTCCAAATAGAGCCCGGTCCTCTTGGACAGAAGGCGGGGGCGCTGGGGAGGTAAAAGCCCCCAGCGCCCCCTTTCATTAAATGGATTGGGGGTGAAAGCTCAATATAATGATGGTACGTAGTTTCCTTGCAATCATCGCGAGTATAGTGGTCTACATCGTGGTTAGCCTTATTATCAATGTTGCTATCACCGGCACCTCCACCGGTGATATCCTTGTTCAGAATCTTGTTCCTGTAGCCGTTGCCATACCTGTGGTAATGGTTGCTCTCAGTAGAATACTGAGGTAGGGGGATCATGGCCGACGACGAAGTACAGGGTGCCGCCCCAGAGCCCGGAACAGTAGCAGCCGCTGAGGAAGAGGCGGAGCTGCTTGGTGAGGGCACTGTAGAATCTGCTGCCCCAGAGCCTGAGGCCGCCCCCGAACCTGAGGCTGAGGAAGAGGCTGCCCCTGACGTGTCTGAGTCCCCTGATGATGGGGATGAGATGGATGGGATGCTGGAGAATATGCTTGCCCCGGCGACGGAAGAGCCCGCCCCAGCCCCCGAGCCTGTTGTAGGTGCCGCCCCAGAGCCCGGAACAGTAGCAGCCGCTGAGGAAGAGGCTGAAGGTGCTGTGGTTGGAGGTGATGAAGAGATAGATGGCATGTTGGCCAACATCATCGCTCCCGTCGATGAGGAATTGGTGGGAGCGGCCCCGGAGCCGGGCACCCCGGAGTTCGCGGAAGAGGAAGCTGAGGGCTCATTGGTTGAAGAGCCCACTGTGCCGGGTGAAGATGAAGAGGGGATTGATGATGTATTGGCCAACATCATCGCTCCCCTCGATGAAGAGCCGGTGGTGGGAGCCGCGCCGGAGCCCGGCACGCCAGAGTTTGAGGAAGAGCAGGCAGAGGGGGAACTGATTGTCTCAGGCGTAGATGGGCCGGAGCCCTCCGAGCCCACCCAGGCCCCCGCCGTAGCCGAAGAAGAGGAACTCGCGCCTACTCCGGCCCCTGCACCTGCACCCGTGCCGGAACCGGTGACTGAACCCGTTCTCGATCCGGCAAAGACAGCCGTTGAGGTATCACCCGGTGATTTCCAAACCTTCGATACGGCGGAAGCGGCCAGGGCTGCCTTTCCTACTGCTGAGTTGGTGGTTCCTCCTTCTGGGCGCTCCTTTGATGAGCAAGTAGCCCTCCTGATTGAGGCGACAAAAGGTGATCCGACGCCCTTCACCCTGGAGGGAGCTAGAAAGAATGTCGCGGGGACCTTCTTCGAGCAAGCCTCCGAAAAGGCCCGGCTAGATTTCATACAAGCTGTCGCAGAGAGGGAAACGGCATTAGCCGCTCTCACTGCGGGGGGGACCACTACCGAGCGGGCCGCTATTGATAAGGCATATGATGATAAGGTAGTGGCTGTCCAGGCCGCATATGCAGGATTCCTCGAACCTATCACAACGGAAATTCAGGCCCAAGTACAGATTAATCGGGGGATAGAGGCGGGCCGTTTCCAAGATAAGGATGGCGCAATATCCGGTTTTGGTCTCGACATGTTGACTCAGAATCTGACCGATTACTCAAAGATAGCTCCGTTCCGGGTAGGTGTAGACACCTATGATTTGGCCTCTGCGTTGGGAGGTGGTGTAACCTTCGTCGATCTGGAGCGTATGGGCTTCTCGAAGGAGGCTATTGACAGGGCTTGGGATGTGAGAGCGGAGCGGAGAGTGTTGACCAATGCACTCAGAGTATTGGAGCCCTATGGAGACAAAGAGACTCCGGGTGTTTATAACCTTGTGGACGCCGTAATCGCTGGTGTCCAGACAAAAACTATGGAGGATGCCGGATATACCACAGAGACGATAGAAGAAGCCCAGGAGGGTGCCAGGGTTTTGGGGGATTATAAGGCAGCTCTCAAAGAGTTGGAGCCTTATTTGATTCCTGTAGAACCTGGTGAAGTTAGAGAAAAGCTGGAGCACTTCCTCGACAGCGCTATCAGTTCGGGGAAGGTCAGTGACAATGCCCTTGAACTGATTTATGGCGCAGAAGCCGTCGCTGAGATGAAGGAACATATCGAAACCCGAGAGAAAGCCAAGGTGGCTCAGGAGAAATTCGAAAGCGAACATATCAGGCTACCCGATGACAATTGGGTAGCTATGGCCAATTGGAACGAACTTCCGGGGTGGATGCAGTCCATTGGCCTTAACAAAGGCACAACGGGAATGGAAAAGGCATCAAAGGGTGAGATCAGCAACGCCGATATGGTAGTGGCTAATAATGCGGCTTCCTCTGACGGCGACCCAACACCGTTTCCTGAAGCTGACCCTGATATGATACAGGACCCCAGTACCAAGGATTGGTATCAGATATCGGATATACGGGAGATGGATAGGAACCCTGCCGTGGCCATCCAACTGTTTGAGGTTGGTGGCATAAAAAATATAGAGGATAGGCGAGACGAAGTTGAAGCTCGGAGGCTCGCTATCGTCCAAGAGTATTCTACCGCTGCCGGTTTCGATGCCAACAGGTTCGTGCAAGACCAGATCAACTTTCAGGTGGCGGTCCCTACTATTATTGCGTCTCTGGAGGGTATAGGAGTGGCCGGTGACGCGGCACGGGATACCGTGGAGTACGCAACTGCAACACCGAAGGCGAAGTTCATAATTGCCGAAGAGCGGGGATTGGTTCCGGAGGGGCATGTGTTTGCTGGTGTGGATTCCAGCGGGCAATTACTGACTGCACCCGAGGGTTCTGTCCTGAGAATATTTATTGATGCCGATGCCTATCAAGCTACAGAGACAGGGTTTTTGTCGGAGAACGTAACCGACCAAGTGGCGATAGCGGGCTATGCTGTCCCGTTGGAAATATCCCAGGCAGCGAATAAAGACCGCAGATGGACTGTGCGCGGAAAAGACCAGACCTTTTGGGAGACCCGTACAGACGAGGAGAAGAAAATAATACTGGGGTTCTACTCGACCCTGACAGGGACCAAAAAACTATTTGGCGAGACATTAACGAAGGCGGAAGAGGCGGAACTGCCTTCACAGATAATGGCCGCCAAGGTGAGGGTATCAGTAGTTCCGGTAGTCGGCACGGTGATATTTTGGAATGAAATGTCCCCCACCTGGAAAGTCATAAGCCTTGCTACCGATGCATTATTCTTTACGACCTTTTTAAAGGTACCAAAACTGGTACTCGCGGCGACTAAAGCGCCCGGAATGGCGAAAGTAAACGCTGCTCTGCGTGCAGCCAGGGCCACAGGGAGAGCTACTATCAAGAAGGTCTCTCCCAAGCCGGTTGTTACGGCATATGATACGTGGGTAAAGGCCATAGATGCCTATGCGGAGAACCTTTCTGTCATTAAGTTTACCGAGAAGTCTATCGCCAAGGTTGGCGGCCCAGGTATGCGTATGGATTGGGATACAACGCTGGATTTGGCTAAACAGGCAACGGCTGGCCTGGAGGAAGCTGTACTGAGTTCCAGTAATGCACTGCAGAAAGCCCAAATGATAGCACCGGCCAAGAAAGTTGGTGTGATGGGTCGTGCGGCAGCAGACACTCCGGACCTGTTTAAGGGGTTGGGGGAGGACACTGTAGCCAACGTTAGGGCTGTGGTGGATAGGGTTCATGCTCCTAAGCTGACCATCGAAACCCCGCTGAAAGGCCTGAAAAAAGAATACGTTAGGGTATTGAAGGAACTGAAATTCGCACTTCACGATCAAGACAAAGTAGCCTACAGTAGGCTATTGAACAAGCTGGACGGGTTGGATAATCTCATACGAGTACAGGAAGGGGAGCGGATCGCCAGGTATAATATCGAGGCCAACACGATCCTCCGGGACCTGGAAAATATAGAGCGGTCGATCAAGGTGGCGGCGAAAAACATCGCCACTGACCCCAAAACCCACAAGGACCTCTTAATACTGCGCGGGCAAACACAGAAGTTGTTGCGGGCCAGCCAGGAGGATATATTAAGCGCATTGGGCGACATGACCATCATGGCTGAGCCATCAACGTCCTTTGGTATCGGTGGGAGTAAGCTGCCTGGCGGCTTCATCCCTCCATCAAAGCCGCCAAGGTTTAATATCATATTCCCCGATGAGGCTCCTGCGGTTCCCGCGATTAAGCAAATAATTACTGGGGAGAGGATCAAGCTGCCCCCTGGAACTGGCCCTATCCCACCGGCTGAGGCGAGTAAAATAGTAGAGCAGTCGGGGAAAGTAATGTCTGCCACTGAGCAACATCTGGACTTCTTGAACAACGCCCTTAAGAGAACCAAGGATTTAGCAAGGCAGAAGGTTCTGAAAGAGGCTGTAAAGGAGACAAGGAAGGTATTAGTAGCTGAGAAACAAAGGGTCAACGCGACGCTTACAAGGGTCATAATGCCTGATGATATAGCGAAGGGCGCGAAGGCTAGGGGGGTTGCTTTAGCCAAGGTAGAGGAGGCTGCTGAGAAACTTGTCAAGAGCCAAGAACAAATAAGAATTACACCAAAGACAAGTATCGCTGCAAGGGAGTTTGCTAAGAACTCTCTGGGCGAACTTGCGACGAAGTATAAGGTTAGTAAGGCAGCC
>LAZR01000524.1_pt1 | contig 29899 bp, 61 predicted proteins | sample 329461 | NCBI WGS metagenome assembly LAZR01 (sample SAMN03002196, study PRJNA259156) | marine sediment metagenome | biome: sea floor; feature: Hydrothermal impacted sediments; material: marine sediment; isolation source: Loki non-amplified sample from Loki's castle hydrothermal vent sediment ...
ATTCGGGAGGCGCATCCGCTTAAAGAGGAGCTCACTAACCTGCTTAGGTGATCCTGCGTTGATGTTGTAGCCAACTAGCTCGTTAATTTCTGACCCAATCTCCGCCTTCATGTCTGCGAAGTAGACCTCGTTCTCGTCTAGTCGTTCGGGGTCGGTGCAGATTCCGGCTTCTTCGACTTCAGTGAGCATCTCACTCGCAGGTAGGAGTGTTCTGGTGTAGAGCTTTTCGAGTGCTGAGTCACTTCTAACACGGTTACGTAGTATTGGCCTGATTTGAGCGGTGTTCGAGGTATCAATCGCTTGATACTCTGCCAGAATTTGCGGTGGTACCAGTTCATAGGATGAATCCTTATTAGGTAAATAGGGTTTGATCATGTATTTGTAATCAGGGGCGCTGAGCACGTCACATGACACTGTTTCCAGATCGTGAATCCCTCCCAATTCGTCCAGGGTATACGACATGAGCATTGTGTCGTCGTCAACGTGAGCTTTAATTCCCGCTGCTCTAAGGAACTTAACATCAAACTTTCCGTTGTGCCAGCACCACTGTATAGTTGACGCTTCCAAGTGAGGCCTAAGAAGCGGTAGGTGATGAGGATAGAAGCAATAACTGATTCCGAGGTCATTCCTGGGGGTAATGCCAATCGATAGGATGCGGTCGTTGATGTGACTGAAACCAGTCGTTTCAATATCTGCCGTAAGCTCATTGCTGCTCCAGGTTAGAAATTCAAAGAGGGCATCGACGTAGCCTTGGGTTACATCGTCAGGGATAATTCGTACGTCTGCCTTCAAGTGGGGTCTAGGGCTGCCCCCTAGCCCGAGCTCCATAGCGTATTGGATGTCCTCGCGCCATTCGCGAAATGAGCCCGTCCCCTTCATCAGCGCAGCTACATGTATCACTGGCATGATCCCGAGCTCTGCGAGGTATGACTCAATAAGGCGGCCACGAATCTTTGTGATCTTGAGATCCCAGATGCCTGTAAGGGATCGTACTGCGGAGTTACCCATCGCTACGATGAGCCGGTGTGGGTATGCTTCAATCTTCTGCAGGAGACGATCACGGCAGCTATATGCTGCGGCTTGCATCCGTCTTGTCCCTTCTGTGCCTTCTTTTAACACACGTGCAGGATAACACTCCATTGCATTGAGGACATATACACTTCCATCGTCGGGAACGAACTTATGAAAGACCTTACCCGTGGGGCCTATTAACGGTTCTCCATCACGTACCTCGTCTAAGCCTGGTGACTCAGCAACGAAGACAATGGGAGATGCAGGATCCCCCTTCGAGCCTACCTTCGGCCCCCCGAAGGGGCAATCATCGCATACATCTTGAGGAGCATGGTCACATATGTAGCGGAGCTCTTCAGCTGACGAGTTCATGCATATGCTCCACGTTACGAATCACTGGGCCATCGGGGTGTGTGCGTTGCCAATAGTTACCACGATGCATATGTACATATGCAGAGGTTGTAGATAGATCTACTCTAGCAAACCCCATTACAAGGGGATTAGCGGAATCGATTCCCATAACTCCAGGCAGCTTTGTGCATCTTAGGTCATCCGAGAGATATGCAGACATACCAAGGAGGTGCATCTTAGGATCCTCGCACTTGGCATTAATGTACTGGATGATAGGGATACGCGAACCTTCTTGATTAGCTATCCAGCGAGGAATCCCCCAGTAGTCGACATCACCATTGGGGACTTCAAGGTAATCGCGAAGCCAGTCAACACACTGTACTAGCTCCGCCGCGTTAGATCCTTGTGGGACCTTCATTAAGGGGAAGCCGCAGTTACGCAGAAGCGACGCGTGCTCCATCACTAGTTTCTGCGTAAGTTGAAAGTCACCTAGTACATCTGGTATCATGATGCAGTTAGCCTCTACCAGATTTGCGGCCTCAATGACTTTGCCGGGTGGAAGTGGCTGGTAGAGCTCGACTACGCTATTGTCCATGATGATGAAGCGTTCTTCAGGATAGAAGTCCTCCATGACTCCTATATGGTCCATTAAGTCGATGTATCCTCGTGGGTACTCAAGAACATCGTGCGCTAGCAATAGGAGGTAGTTGCCTAGGATTTCTTTCTCATGCAACTGTTCCAGTAAAGTAAGTGGTGCAATCGGTGAGTATCTAGCCATCTTTAGGGCCCTTTCTTATGCGATTCTATTATCTCTATTATATAGGAACCCTATTGGGGTCATCAAGTGATGTCAAGTGATCCGCCCCGATTAGCCCTTACGGAACTTTGCCGTCTCCATGAGGTCGCGTGTCAAGAACATGTAGGGACGTACTACGGTGCATAGTTCACCACCTCCCTCCGATCCCACTCGGAACTGCGTTCCTTCGGGGAGCGTAATCTCGTTCCAGTTATCATCCATCACCCTTATGAATTCGTGGAGCCGGCGTTTCTGCTTGATGACCGACCAGAGGCAGATGATACCGTTGATTCCTCGAGCTGTGCGATCTTGTCCTGGTCCCTCACGGGTGATAAGTATCAGCACTACGATGAATACAAAACCAAGTAGTTCCAAAATGTGCAGTACAAAGTCCATCACGATCTTCTCCTTAGCTCAACGAGCCGATAAAATTCTTCGCGCGCCTCGACCTTATCAGTGAACACCCCCTGAACGGAAGATGTCAAGGTCTGCGTCTGTCCTGTAGCTTCCTCGACACCACGAGCAGCCATGCATCCATGTTCAGCGGATATGACACACATCACGCCTAAAGCGTCGAGGTGATGTGCAAGTATTGCAGTGACAGAGTGAGTTATGTCCTCTTGTAACGAGGGCATTACGTGAGAGAGCCCATACACAAGGCGTGAGAGCTTCGATATGCCCACGACGCGGTCTTTAGGGATGTACCCGACGTGGGCCGTCCCCAGCACCGGTAATAGATGGTGGGCACATACCGCTCTGTAGGGGATCCCAGCTTGTACGATCATGGCTCTATCGTAGATATCCTCGGAGGCCCCTTTCAAAGGAAATGTGACTCCAAGGTCATCCTGGGGATTGTAGGGGACTATATAACTCTCCAGGTACTTCAGCCATCGTTCGGGAGTCCCCTTGAAGTTCACCTCCTCGAGGTCAATTCCCATGTCCTTCAGGATCACCCTCATGTAGGCGTGTCTTTGTACTCCTTTTACCTGTTCTTCTGTGACACTCATACTACACTCCTCGGTCTGCTTCGGGCCACAATAAGACATGTTGCTGACATCCTATATGGACCTTCTCAGTAAAAAATTCCCCACCTTGCGCGAGCCCTAGCATCATCTGCGCAAGGGCTTGTTCGTTCTGTAGTACCGCGGCAATACGTTCCTGGGGGCCCGTAGTATCTATCGGAGTTCCTGCGGTGAAGTAGAATGAGTCGTAGAACACCGTTGGGAGGGCTGCGTATACTTCCAGTGCGTATTTGAAGTCCGCTTCATCGAAGACTACGACCTTGATACATACCCGGAAGCTACGCTTAGGGCTACGGCGCCCTAACCAATTATATAGGTCCTCTATCTCGACGATATTACCGCTGGAGGGGCCTTTGGGTGAGAACGTGATTACATCTGTGGTCTCAAGCCAGCTCGGGAAGAATTGTCCTTGGGTCTCTACTGCTACTTTCATCCCAGCCATGTTTAGGTGTATCACGAGTGGGCCAAGCTCTTCCTGTATACACGGGTCACCGCCTGTTAGGGTAACATAAGGCGCAGGTGCTAGGCTTTTGATGTACTCCAGGATCTCCATTGTGGTCATCAGTGTACGATTCTTCTTGACCTCCTCAGGCAGTACCGCATGCATACTGTCACAATTATGTACTATAAACCCCTCTGCTACGTAGCTCCCTGCTTCTGTGGTTAGGTCGTACACGTGACGCAATTCTGTGTCTGGTACTATGTGTGCGGGGGCATGGGGAATGGCTTGTCTTCCTATGTATTCAGGATACTTCCGGTGTAGTATGGGGCAACAGTAGGTGAGAAGTCGAACCCAATCTTTAAGGCGGAATTCTACAACGCCTCTACCTGTATCCCTCACCGTCCATCCTATACCTACAATGCTCAGGTGCGCCTTTAGTTCGTCAATCTTGTCTTGGTTCACACGAGCAGACTGGCTGATTGTATAGGCTGTGTTAGACTTTGCCATACATCCCTCAGCATCAAAAAAGCCCGCAACCCATCCCCTGCTAAAATCTATGTCAGTAGGTATCCTTGGTGGGGACAGCTTTTGACGAAGTTTATCAGCTATTCCTTTACGGTTCGTGTGTAGTTTGTGAATAAGTGACCCACTACGGGCTGTATATGTTCTACGTGCTACATGAATTTCTAGTTCCTGTAGTATTTCTTGAGAAAGGTCGATAATTTCTACATCCTTGCTATCTATATCGAGTCTAGTCCCCTGATTACTAGATTTGGAGTATGATCCATCGCCAGCGATCATTCCTGCCAGCCATCCCATTCGCCAGTGACGATTTTGAACACCTTGCGGCACGTAGTATACATCCATCTCCTGGATCAACTCTTGTACTTCACGCCAAGCGAGGTTAGTATATATTCGATGGTTGGGAGTACATACTAGGGAATTGGTAGAATTCTCGACCTCTACTACCTCCTGCATGCCGTTATCATGTGTATCTGTAACTTCTGTAGATTGTAGCCGACTGTTGTGTTTACCATGTACTAGCGCCATCACATAGTCACCAGCCACAACGTCCTGTATAGGCTTCTGTGACCAATCAGCCATCAATACGTGGCTATTTTCAGCCACGCACCAGGTACATCGCAGCCCACACCCACCGAGGCGTAGGAAGTGTGTCACGGTCCCCGACATTAGCCCCTCACCTTGTATGGTGGGGCCAAAGCACTCGATCACTTGGAACTTGTGTTCCTTACTCACTGGGTGCTCCTAAGAGTACGGCGGCATCGTAGATACGTGTACTGATGTTCATCAGGCCTTGAAGTTTGGGCCACTCCTTATGGGAACCAGCTATAGGACCCGATACTTCTACGGCCATGAAGTCGGGCTTCAGCTTGTCGATCTCCTGCTCAATCTGTAGCTGGATTTCCTGCAGGAACAATGCTGTGGTCTTGTCGCTCATGTTGGCTCCTTAATTAGCCACCCATCTTTTAATGGGAGCTTGAAATAGTTGGATGAAAGCATCGTTATAACTACGACTCCACCCTGTGTGCCTGCCTCTTTGTATTTGAGGCGCTCCTCCTTACTACGCTTGTCGTTCCATTTCTCCATTACCGTGTTGATAGAGGTCTGATCTGCGAGAGTAAATGCTACATCTCCATCAGCCATTACACAGCATGCTATCTTCATCGTCTTGTTCTTAGCTACCATAGTGTGAACCTTGGGTACTAGGATACCCCTTTTGGCCTGCTATAACCCACTGCTCGCGAGACCACTCGACCATAGCGCTATTCGAGGGTGTTTCCCAGACACGGACGCTGCGACAGAAGACTCTCGGCTTGTAACCGTTCTCTTCTATCCAGACTTCGTTTATCCACCAGAATAGGTACTCTGCTAGGCCTTCACATCCAGTCTTTGTGACCTCTCTAACTTGTGCCAAGCCTTTACGGTTAAGTTCTCTAAAGAACTCGAGTTCAGGATCATCCTGAGCAACCAGCAGAGTATGATCGAAGTACTCGTCAAGGAAATCTCTGAGAGTACTAAACCCTCCGAAGTCGCAAACCCAATTCCGTACGTCCAACGTTTCGGACTCGAACTCAAAATCGAAGGCGAGACTGTAACCGTGAATGAATCGGCAGTGAGAGTCTGCCTTGTGCTGACGATATGCGACACTGTATCCTCGCGAGTGGTCATATCTCTTAGTCGATACATACATGATCGATTCGCTCCTTAACGTTCTCGTAGCTGATGAATGGATCTGTGAAGGGCCATTCAAGGTCCTTGAACTCAGGTTTCTCCCTAAGCCGAGCATAGAGTTTATAGGTGTTGCGCACCATTAGCTCCTGGATATCGATATTAAGCACGTCCATGAGCCGTGTCATGTACCACAGTACATCGCCAAGTTCCTCAACGAGGAGTTCCTCACGCCCACTCTCTGCCAGTATACGGCGAAACTCGTTGTAGTTATTGAACCCAGATACGCGCACGATCTTCTTGACCTGATCGACGAATTCGCCTGTCTCTCCTGCGAGGCCTAGAGCGAGGTACGCTATCTCCCCACTGTCGTTATGCCCAGCGTGCTTGTACCACGAAGTGTCCTTCAGGAACTGCATGTACTGTTCTGCCGTTTGTGGAGCAATAATCATAAGTGCATCTCCACTGGTTCTTGTTCATACGCTGTAGGATCTGTTACTCCTGCATCTCTGAACCCCTCTCTACGACTACGGCATGTTGGGCACATACCACAGTGGTGGACGCCCCCCTCGTAGCACGACCATGTTAGCTCGAAGGGCGCAAATAACTCCTCTCCTCGCCTGATGACTTGCGCTTTGTTCATGAACATTAGAGGAGTGTACAGTCGGATTTTGTGGTAGGTCCCGATATAGATAGCGTTAGCCATGCCTCCGATAAATTCAGGAGTACAGTCCGGGTATGCCCAATTTGCAGCGTCATCTGCGTGAGCGCCAAAGTACACTGCTTCAGCTTCTGGATCTGTCGCTGCAAGTGAAGTGATGCAGGAAAGGAGAGTTCCATTTCTAAACGGGACATAGGTGGGACTGACACCACCCGGGAGGTCGTCGTAGGAAACTTGAGGCATGACAAGGGAGTTATCAGTAATCCCACCTTTACCAATGATCCCAGAAATGTCCTTCGTGATAAAGGCGCAATCGAGCGCCGTTGCAACCATGTGCGCATGTTGGATTTCATTTGTGTGTCTCTGTCCGTAGTTGAAACTAACCCCGCACACTAGACCATCCCAGTCCTTAACGGCTTGTGCAAGGCATGTAGTTGAATCAATTCCCCCTGATAGTAACACGTATGCTTTAGGCATCCTCTTTCTCCTCGATGTATGCCCAAGCAGGGCATAGATTGATATATCTGTTTATGTTGAGGTTCGCAATCCTTGCCCCTTCTCGTAAGTCATCGACGGTATCCCATGCCTGATCGTCCCCAACCATGATGAATCTATCCACCACGGTATCCCAGAAGGCGAATCTGTAACCAGTTGACATCCCACGCAAGTCGATAAACCTAACGATCTTCCTTCTCCTTTTGCTTGCGTCTGAGCATGTCACGGTACAGACTAAGAATTGTGCCATCTCCTCGGTACTTGTTGGGGGTGGCTTTTTCTAGAGTCTCGACGACTACATCGGCGTAGACACGTTTTGTGCCCCCAACCTGAACAACTGGTATTGCATTCTTGCCCCTTTGGCGCTGGTAGATCCCACGTACCTCGCGGAGGCCTAACAGAACAGCCATAGACCGGAGTGGGATCCAGCCGTGCTCAACGAGCTTATCAAGTATCTGAAGGACACTTAATGAACTGCGCTGAGACACGACTAGATACCAAACCGCCTTTGATCAACTGAATCCGTCGCCTTCGTCAGCAGCGAAGAGCCCACGCACGTTGTTCTGCTTCTCGCCTTCGCGAAATTGGATCTTAACTTTCGCGATGACGTCTTTGCCGAGCATCGACGCGACGACCTCAGCATCATCCGCGCTGAATGGATTCTCGAGGAGCTCCGGCGCGATCTGGGCAAGATCCTTCTTCGTGAAAGGCATGCCCTTGCCAGCCATGACCATGTGGTTCCATAGTCGCCGCCCAGCGTACTCGCCTTCGCTAACTTCCAACACGAGGGTCCACATCGGCGTGCCTTTGCTCTGGCTGTAGCCGAACTCGTTTTCGATGATCTGACACGGGTACATTCCGGCGGGGATAGCTTCGAACTCCTGCGCTTCATCCACGCCACTCATGTCGACTACAAGGGATTCTCCCTTGTCAAAACTTACTGCTTCTTCTGGTGCCATGTTACTTACTCCTAGGCATGTTGTCGTATGTATTTAGTTGCCGTATCTGAATGGAAGCTTGACACTTACGGCAGTATCAAGCACATCTTAAATTCGTTCAGAGCCTCGTTCTCGTTCTCGTCCTCGTTATGAGGCGTCTGAAAGGTGATCAAGGGCAGGATTTTCACCTACACGTCTTAGTAATTCGTGATCAGTGGCTGGTAGATATAGCACCACTAATTCTCAGGGCTGTGGCACACCTTCCTAAGACTCCCACAGCATCAGCGTCTGGATTTCGCCACCTCGATCGTTATTTCATATCATTCCCTTCTCAAGTGCTAGCCATTCCGGGATCTCGATCTCAAGGGTATCACCCTCTTGGAATGGATGCTCTGTCTGGTCCTTAATTTGTGACCGCGGAATCCATACGTCGCTTTCGGCGCCATGGTCTACGAGGATCGCCAATCGATTCTCAGTATCGTCTACGATCGTAACCGTTACCCAGACGTTCTTACTCACCGTGATAACGCCTTTGCGTCGTCTTGTGGCCCACCAGTTCTGCCGTCTGAAGCAGATACCGACTTCTTTCGAACCTTCTCCAGTTGAAGTTCGTCGAACACCTGGGATTCGATAGGGATCCCATTCCTAAGCTCTTTGGGCTGTATGGTAACCCGTGCACAACCGTGTAACCACGTAGTGCGCGCAATAGCTACTCCTTCAAACCCAGTTATGGTATCTCGTACTTGTGTGCCCAGTCTGATGTTGTTCATGTATATGCCCAGTCAACTTTCCCGTTGCGGGTTAATCGAGTTCGTATGCATGAATTGAACCAATCAGGATCGATATCGTCTACGAAGTCATCCATTATTATGAGGTCAGCGCGCCTTCCATAGAGTGCACCATTGATACTTGTGCAGAACAGTTTCTTATGGCGCTTGAATAGGTTAAACACACGCCAAGCATTTACTTGTGTGCTGGTCACATATATTACGTCCTTGCCGCGTTCAAGCGCCGCCCAGATCCTTAATTGCCATGGTTGTAGTCCAATTGGTGTGGTAGCGCGTTCAACAACAGCCTCAGTGATCTCTGGTAGCCCTGCAAAGTACACAGCTACAGGTACAGCACCAACACTTATGAGGAACTCACGCCTTTTCATTTCAGTGACGCCCCACCTTTGTCGAGCAAGCCTACCTCTTTGAGGATCGTCCCAATCGTTGGGTTATCGAAGTATTCACCCTTGTAGGTCTGGTAACGATGCTTAGCATCATACCTTCCTGAGGGCGACGGCATTACGTAGAGACGCCGTGCTAGGTCGTCGCCTTTACGCGCTTGCTGGTAGTAGCCCACCATATCAAAGAAGCCCTGGACTTTCTTACTTAGCTTCCCTGTTAGGTCAGGCGAGAACTTCATTTTCTTTGTCTCGTCCTGTTGGTACTGCTCAGCTGCCGTAACGATAACGTGCATTGGCAGGTCCCTGAATGCCCGGACAACTCGAAGCATCATCGTATGGTTCTTCTTGTATTCAGTCCACTCGGAGCTTTGTGTCTCGGTATCCAAACGCGTGGCATCAGTGATGCTTAGGAGCTGATTAAAGCAGTAGGCTTCCACCTCGGTGAGGCTGTCAACAATGACAGTGTTGTAGCGTTTGGCCTTCTTGATCTTCGACGCCTCTACACCCCTATTGAACGCCTCTAGCTTGATGAGTTCTTTCTCATTGTCCTCGTCGCGCGCCTTGCAATGCTGCTTGAGGAACTCGTTGATATAGCCAAGTGCCTTGAAGTCCCGTATGGTAGTAGCATCGAGGCCTTTCATGTGGGATACACTGAGATCACCTGCTTCGGCGCTGATCAACAACACATCCCGCATCGATGGGACCATTAATGCAGATGCAGCAAGTGTCGTTTTACCCACACCGTAGTTGCCGTATATCAGGAGCTTCAGATACCGCTCCTTCTGCTCTACGGTCTCAATCCTAAACTGCGGGGGCCTGACCGCTTGCTTTGCTTCGGTCTTTACGTTGGGAGATGCTGTCGCCATTGGTCGAACTCCTCGTCTCGTTGTGCTGTTATGTCGTTCAGCTGGTGGGCCCAATCATCATTGCGGTCGATCATTAGGCATATGTCTTGTAGGTTGCAATCCCAGTTGCAGTCGCGCGTAGCATTGGTATATAGGGGGAGGTTGGGATTAATCATGTCCTCGACCTCCATTAGGATCTTCGTGCCTTCTGCTTGTTGTTGTAGTGGCGTACGCCGTGTCTTAGCTCGTTTGATGAAGTCATCGCGGTCTTCAGTTTCACGCGCGGCAAGGTCGTTGAGGCGTTCTAGGTGTTTGTGAGTAGCCTTCTGTACATTGCCATATACTTCGATTAGTGCCTCCCTATATAGGCGATGTGTGGTTCCCTGTTTCTCTGCAGTGCTAATCTTACCAGTACCTAGGACTCTGGGAGGGTTTGCTAGTTTCTTGAGGAACTCATGGAGGATCGCGCCAGCAATGGGCTTCTCGAAGATTGTAGCAGCACCCCATATGTACGCACTCATTTGCTGGTCGTATTCTAGTGCCCCTTGAGCGAAGCTCTTGTAGAACTTCCAATCCTGGATCCAGTACTCCCCCTCGATCTCCACCAGCCGATCAAGTGTGAGCTGGTATATGACTTTATCATAGCCACTATCTATAAGTAGTAGTCTGCTAATGTAGGGAGTGAGGTCGATCTGGCATTTGACCTCTACTTGTGGTTTTCCGTCGATCCAGACAGTTTTATATGTGTCACGCTCACTTGCCCAGATGAGGTAATACTCGAGTATCCCTTCGGCGAGGGTGGTTTGTTCTTCCCAGTCATCCGGAAGACCGAAGCCAACCTTTGACTTGAGAGCCCGGCACGCCGTAACATACGCCCGAAACGCTTCAACTGGATGTTGGTAGTGGTTGTAGCCATGGTAGTCCTCTAGTGCAAAGTGGCCGCCGGATCCGATCCAGAAGTAGCTGGGTGAGTCTTTAATCTTTAGGTTTTGTCGGAGCCCACTACCCCAGCCCCATTTGCGACGACACCGCTTGAAGAGCTGGCGATCGCTGGTCCTGATTATTGCCACCCTGTCGGGCATATCCTATATCCTACTAATACCATACAATATCTAATATAGTAATTATATAGGAACTACTATGTGGTCATCAAGAGGGGACTATCAATTTTTTTTGAGGTGCTTTCTTGGCTCAGGTAGTTCAATGGTCTTGGTGCGAGATATAGAGCCGTAAGCACCACTGCATTCATACCAACCACGCGCAAAGTCCCTATGGAGCTTCTCAAAGTCATCGTCCGAGGATGCCATCTTGCGGCCAGGTTTGCGACTTTTGCTGCCCACACCTCTAAGTCCCACCGCGATGGCCCTTTAACCACTCGATGAACTCCCTAGGACGTGTTTGGACTCTGCCGACGTTACGAAGATCTGCACTTAGGATAGTTAGGAAGTGTTCATCAATTGTGTTATTGTACCTTAAATAGTTCCAGGTTACGAATTCGTGATCGGAGATCGCTCGCTGGGTCCGCCCCTCGGCCTGTTGGTTCACATCCAAGCTGTAATCATACCCGAGGAAGTAGCTTGTAGCACAAGTCTCGAGATCAAAGGACTCAGCATACGCGATAGTACAGATCATGATACCGCGCATCTCCTTGAATGCGTTTATTTCCCACGTCTGCTGCTCGGGGGTGATTCCTCCACGCATCATGTATACGTTTCTACAGCCGCGGCGGATTAACTCATCCTGGACAAGTACACATGCTGGACGGAAAGGCACGAAGATTATACAGTGTGGTGTCACATCCAACTGGTCCACGATTGCCTCGAACCCCCCACCCATATCCAAGCTAGGGTCAATAATCTTGGGACAGCAAAGCAGTTGTCGGAGCTTCAGGGTCTTCGCAAGAGGGTTCTTGACTACGACTATGGTGTCCTCCAGGATTGCGATCATCTCCGCATTGAGATCGTTGTACACCCGCCCTTGTGTTTTGGTCATCTCGACATAGAGTGCCTGCCGTCTACCCTCAGGGACTTGTTCTGCAACTACTGCAGCGGGGACATATGCGTGGTGTTTATCGACAAGCTTCTTGAACTCCTCAACGTTCTTAGGTCCTAGAATCACCTGACCGAAGCCATCATCGTCTACGATACACCACGTCTTGATGAACTTCCAATAGCTTCCGAAGAGCTTCCCTGGTGCAACGATGGTAAATAGCGTCCACATCGAAGAGGGATTTTTCCTCAGTGAGGACCCCGAAGCTAGTACAACTACTTCTGTATGCCTAGTGAGGCTGCGGAATAGTTTGAAAGTCTTCCCAGGCTTACGGCGTAACATAAACTTGTGATATTCATCCGCGATAACGACAGCCCACTTCACCCGCTTGATCATTGCATAGTCACGCCAGAAGATGCTGTGGTTTATTATGTAGATGCCTGCATTGGATGTTTCAGCTCCAGCCCACTGTATACACCGCTGATGCTTTGAACCACTGACGTGAATGATCCAGTCCCCAAGTGTAGGATCCTCAGTCCAGAGAGGTAGTTGCCGTTTCCATGTACCTACTGCCGATCCTGTGAAGACCACCAAAATAGGGCCATAAGGGAACTTGTATTGATCCTCTGCGGGAGGATATATCCTCCCAAGTTCGACTAACGCATCGATGATGGGCCGTGTTTTACCACTACCCGGCTTTGCAAGCACACCCGTCCGTAGCAGCTTGACGATCTTCTCTCGGATGTAGCCTTGATAGCCAAACTCTTCAGGTAGGTTACTCACAAGCGTGCACTGTGCAGGGTTCGCTAAATATCCCTAGTTGCTGTCCATCAATAACTGCAGAGCCATGCGTATAGATTCCTCCTATCTGCCAAAACGTACGCCAACCACGCGGTAGAATCTTCGCTACCAGGTAGTGCGAAAGTGCAGCCGTTCCCATATACAACCACGTCCCCGTTGTACTCGGGTTCTGCCCCAGAGCATGTCTAGCGATGGGCCCAACCTCTACGATATTCGGGTGATCCTGAATCTTGGATGTCATCAGGCCATCAGCGATTACCGTCCCTACGTAGATAACCTCCAATATTGTGTCGCCTTTGGTCCAGGGATCTTGGCTTGCGCATCCTGTAAGAAGTAGGATGCTAATCAGCAGTATGAACTTGTTCATGGGGTTCCTCTATAGGTGTAGTAAACCATTCACCGCCAAAGTACCACATGCCTCTTTTTGGGAGGTGAATAGGTTCGATATTGCCTCGACGACTACGTCTCCACCAGTACCATCCTGGCCCAGAGGGTATTTCTCTCGTCCAAATCATGTTCAGCCCTCCGCGGTCTCGGCTTCCGCTTTCTTTATGGCGCGTGTGACCCTGATCCAAACTACTAAAAGCGGTAGCCCGGCAAGGACCCCATAACCGAGAACAAACCATAGCGAGACGCTCATTTGTCCATGTCCGAGACGGCCTCAAGCTCACTGATGCGTCGCAGGTGTTCTTTGATGATTGTTTGCGCATGTTCTAGCGCCACCTCAAGCTGCTCGATGCGTAGGTTGCACTTGTGGACAATTCTGCCTTCTGCGATGCCTTGTTCCTCAGCTTTTTGAGTCCGTTCCTGCGCCTGTTTCAGTGCAGCACGAACTTGATTCAATTCGAGGCGCAGAGATTCCGGTTCTTGGATGTATGGAAAGTCACTCATGTTCTATTACCCTTCCTGAGGTTACATAGCAGATGTGATAGCTGGATGTTGTCATATATATGACCACCACCCTTACTAAGGGGGTATATATGATCCATTGATGCTTGTTTCGGTTGTACCCACTTCTCACAGATGCCACATATCCCGAAATACTTCTTAAATACCTCTACGAGCTTGACGCTATGATCACACTCTACGCCTAGGTGTTGTGCACGATGAATCTGTCGCATGCTAACCTTAGACTTCTTGTCCCGCTTACGGACCGCCTCTAGTGCCCTGTTTACCTTACAGCACCCCTTGCAATATCGGTTTAGTCCATCATAGGTACTTTTGCTCTTGTAGAACTGTGCCCGCTTCTTATAGTTACCACAACCGACGCATTGCTTATCCGTCATGCCTTCTTCCTTGATCGTATTTGACGGATTGCTTCTTCTGGTAGCTCCACTGTGCCTTTGTGGAATAGAATAGCCTTAGCACACCACCACAAGCACTTATTCACATCCTTAATGTACGATACATTAGGTTTGCGCCCAGCGCGCATCATGTACTTCAATGCTTGTGCTAAGTGCGCGTCACTGTCGAAGCGTGCTTCCATCAAGTCAGCTACTTCGAACCTGTGCCCTTTGACTTCTAGGTCATAATGACTTGGATTTATGTCGCTCATCTTTGCTCCTGTCGGGGCTGGGTTAAATAAACCCAGACTCTTTAGTTATGCGGGCGCCTGGATAAACAGCCAGCAAATCTCCATTGTGCAAGACCCTGATCGAAAGCCAGACATATTCAAGGTCGGGAATATCAGCAATTTCCTCATCAATGGCTTCCCATTTGTCCTTTTCGGTATCGAATGCGTGGTGTAGATAAATCGACTTCTCAAGATTCCATCCCGCACAATGAATAAGGCTGGCGTCCAGAAAACATTCACCGACTATCGTCGGAATTTTTGGTGCGTTGCAAATGTCCTGTTCTATCCAGATAGGATCAGAGCCTAATTGTGACTTGAATGCGCCCACGTTCCCTTTTGGGGCTTTCGCGCACAGCACATAGCAATCATGCTCGGATGTTTTTATTGTCATCATTAGACTATTTTCCCTATCACCGCGTGTCATCCTACTGTACTTCCTTGACGGTCCTTGTGTTTGATTGGCCCGAACAATAAGTAGTAACACCCATGACGAATTGCATCGTTGGCATGCTTCTGGCTGGCTTGATAGAACCCCCAATCCTTTAGCTTCTTGTTGGTACAGAAGCCTTTAGCAATGTGGGCTGGTTGTTTAGTGATTTCGTAGATCCCCTGCTGGATGCATAGGGTCTCGATGCAGCCAATGACTCGTGTTGTCATCATCTGACTGCCTACATGGTGCTTAGCACGCCACTTGTACACGCGATAGTCCTCTATGACTACTCTGCCTGGCTCATATAGCTCGAATAGTTTGCTTAGTGTTCCGACGGCTGTCTCTATGTCATCGGTATCTACCTCTCCGCAGAACTTAAGCTCCATTTCCTCGAAGAATGCCCATCCTGTGGTGTGGCCAGGATCGAAGGCTAGGAGGGCTAGAGGATCCTCGTGCCCTATTCCGCTTGATAGTTCTTTGAAATCCACACCTGTTTCCTGTAGGTAGAAAGAAGGGTCTCCGCATCGGACAACCCGGAGACCCTCCTACTCAACGACTCGACTGTTGAGCCTTACTTGGTTTCCGCGCCTTTGTCATCGCCTGCTTTCGCAGATGCGGCGAGTTTTTCCTTCGCCGTGACACGCGGATCCTTGTCCGTCTTGGTGGCGGAGAATACGATCTGGTACATGATCTCGCCGAATTCAGGCCCTGCCTTCTTCAGCATGTCGTTGATCGCGTTCTTGATGTCCACACGGGACTTCTGTGCTTCGCCGTGAAGGCCCGTCTTGGCGTTGTAATACCCGTTGCGGATGTAGTCGATACGTCGCTCACCGTTCGGAAGTACTACCGCGCGCCCTTGGCCCTTGACTTCTTCCTTGCCTTTGTCTTTGTCGGTTTGTGCGTTCTTGCCTGCCATTGTCTTTCTCCTGTCCATCAGGTTTATGTAACATGTTACACGTCATTTATCTTAGCGTGTATATTTATTATATAATACTCATAAGGTGAAATCAACGACCAATTTCAAACGTCATCCACCTTCACGCCGTAGCATCCCGTATGGAGGCTTATGAACAACTGATCGTCGAGGGGTATCCACATATTCCTTTCTGTGAAGGCCAACCAGTCGTCGAAGATGATCATGCTCCCATCCAGTAGTCGCACACGTGTTCCACGTCGGGGGATTGAGATTAGCTTTTTGTCCGGGGAACCAGAACTCGCCCGCTATAAACACACCACCTAGTGCAGCAGCACGTAGTATCTCGCGTCTGCTAAATTGTCTGGTCATATTGTTACCTCTATGCGTAGGCTGTAGGCGGTTAGATCACGTTTATCGCCTACAGTCCGACAATCTATGCAACTCAAGTCCAGCGTCGTGACGCGTAGCCCTGTTTCATTAGTGAACTCCGTAAGACGCTTGCATATCTCCTGCTCGATATTATACCGATGCATCCGCGCTTCTTCAATTGCCGTCATCTTGTCAGTCACGATCGTGCTCCCAAATTGATCGCAGCCCAATTGTTTTGTTAACTCCAACGAACTGGACCAGCTTTAGATGTTCAACGGTGTCGATACCCTTGCTTGCGGCTATTTGATCAAAGCACGAAAGACATATAACACCCAACCTCTGTTCTCGCGAAACGACAAGGTCCCATGCTTCATCACTGACTGTGTAGTCAAACGATACTTTGTTTCCGCAAACTGCACAGGGCAGAATGAGTCCATCTGAAACACCTTCAGGCCAATTGGTCACTTCTGATGGTTCTTCGGCGGCGATCATGTTAGTTAATCCTGTACATTGCTTTGTTGTTCTTTGTCCCATCTTGATGCATGAATAGGTTCTTCTCTAGAGTACCTTTGTGGCCTCGTACGTACTTACCCAACGACCACGAGTTAGTTAGCTTCCGATTCTTGCAGTATGTTTCGTCCTGCTCGGCCCAATCAACGATTTCGCTTATTGCAAACCTTTTCGCTGTGTATTCCTCGCCGTGTTTTGATCTGAATGCCTCGATGAAGTCAGCAATCCCCGCCATTACCCAGTCTGTCTCAGAGAGCTTCAGGGCCATCTGACGTGCAAGGGCTTCGGGAATCCAATCGAACGGCAGATCGAGGACTTTAGCCATCATAATAAGTGCCTGCTCGTAATTAGCTAGACGATGCCCAGCACGGAAGTTATTGTCCCATTCTTTGTCGTGTAGGGCCCGCCTTAGGAACCGGTGGATGACAATGAGCTGATGTGCTATCCAGCCCTCACGCCCAGGCCCCCTAGCAATCTGTTTCTCTACCCACATAGCATCATGCCCAGACTGTATAACCTGAAGCTCAAAAATAGCCGAACGTTGAATTAGATCCGGAGTGATGAAGGGCTGCTCAAGTGCAGTCAAGGCAAACGTCGAGTTTACTGGCAGACGCAGTATATCAGAGGTCGTGTACAGTTTGCGCAACTCAATGTGGGGGCTGGGTTCGGTAACCAAGCGGCACATTTCATCGCTGAGGCGTTGTTGATAATCCTTATTGGCAGCGGTGAAGTGTATATTGTCAAGGACGTAGAGTCCTCCTGAGGATGTGATACCAGCGTACCAATCCTTTATGTCATTGGTCATGTTTGTAAGGCGGGGATACCCGGTAATGACGCTTTGCCGTAGGGCGTATAAGGAGGACTTCCCACAACCGGGCTCCCCTATAATGAGTTCGATAGGCAGCTGAGTCCCGCGCCACCTAAGGAACCACGGACTTAAGTAGTATAACAGTGTAGCTAGCAACCTCCCTTCTGTTAGGAGTTGCTCTTGAGGTATGCCTTCAGTAGGTACAGCACTAGGTAGGAAGTTAAAGCTCTTCAGTACTTCGTGCCACAATACAGCAGAGTCGTCAAGCTTCATCTCCAAGCTAGCTACGATATTCACGTGGCTTATAGGTTCCACATGTCCCTGCTCGAACAACACGCCGTGCATCCCGTTCTCGCAGATGATGTACGGCTTCGAGGGATCCGGTGTCATGATAATAAAGTGTGAGTCCGATAGCTGGTATGCTATACATCCTGGCATGTTTGCGGGTTGCGCAAGCACACGATGTGTCACAGCTTCCTTGATCCCGGGCTCGCCATGAAACTGTGCAGCCAACCACCCCACTATACGCTGATCTATCGCAGCGAGGTTGAACTCCTGATACAGGTACGACCCAAATGCTGTATCGTGTAGCATTATACGTGGATTACCTAGTGCTACATCCATAAGCATATGGGTCTTGTCATTAAAGAAGAACATGTCGTGGGTATTAGTATTGCGGAGACGCCTCCCACGGGTTTCGAGCTCCATCAGTATTGAGAGGGATACGTCCTGAGTCTCCTTCCGTGAGAGGCGCGCTTTCTGTAGGCGTCCAGCGATGAACGCCTTAGGATTCGGGTGACGAGGAAACGCAATACGCTTCCTACGGCAAGTGCGGAGGATCCCAGCAAAGCTTTTGACTCCTTGTGTTACTAGGTAGTCATCCAGCCCCATCTTGGGGTCCTTTGCAGTAGTAGGCAGAATCAATTGGCGGATGTTAATAATTGGTAGTCCGCGATATCGGAGCTCATAGCCCAGTTGTGCGGCAGCTCGCTGTACTTGACTCTTCACACCGCCCTTGTTGCTATCAAAGATGATAATGGCCTCCATGCTATTGGCTACCATGTGGTCCAAGAGATCGTGGAGTCCTACTGCTACAATGCCGGAGTCTTGCAGAACCGTGGCGTTGGAATCCCCTGATGGGATTATAGCTTTCATGACACTCCCTGCACCCACCTTGACAGCCTTAAGCTTTGTGTCTTTAGGAAACGTAATCTGCTTGTTACGCCAACAGTCTATTCCTGATAGCGCAACACAGGGGAAGCCACATTTAACCGCGCATACAGCCTTCTTCTCGCCTTCGGTAATGATTATGTAGTCAGCCTGAGAGCTCTTAAGTACTTTCCTAAGATCGGGAGGGAAGTAAATATGGTTAGGGTACCCTGCTAGTGCACGGTATTTGGGGCCTCCAAGGGGATCAAGGATCTTAACTCGATAGTATGGAGCTATCTCGCCTTGGAAGTCGAAATAGGGAATTACGTAGCCATCAGGAATGTAGGAGCTACCACCGGCAGAAGTAGCTGCTACTTCTGCCCCCGTGAGGATTCGTGCCGCTATATCGCGTGGCCCGATCCCAGATTTTTGAAGGTCCTCTATTGCACCCTGACTCAGGCCAATGCGAGCATCAGCTGTCAAGGTGGTCTAACTCCGTTTTGGGGAGATGTAGGAACGTATACGTGTTATAGCGTTCCTGATGTGTCCGCATGGACCGCTGTGATTCCTTTACTAGCCCCGCGGCAATGAGGTCTTCAAGTACCGGCCGCCATTGAACTGGTTTCATATATGGGCCGAGACCACCCTGCAACATGGTAGGTGAAATGATTGGATAGAGGCTCAGTATATGCAGGACCTTATCCCTTATGATACTGGGGTCTATGACCTCCTGTTTTTTTGTTTGCGTATTCATCGTCCTCATTGGTTACCTGTTCTGCTTACATCTATGTTAACTCTATTATAACTTAGAATCGATGGGCCAATCAACTGTTGATTTCGCTGAGCATTTCCTTCACTAGGTCTGCGTTTGCATCGGATGTTGCGAAAGGATCTGCGAGTCCTTCCGCCTCAGCAATCTCCTTACAGCGTGTAATGGCCAACTCAGCAAACGATAGAGTGGCCGCTTTAATCGCTTCCTGTGCACAACTAGTTCCTTCATGATCCTCCACGTGCCACATGGCAATTCTTGCAAGGCATAGACTTGCGAAGGGCACCATACTCGAGACGAGACGTTCCTGCATTTGCGGGCTAGAGGATTGGAACTTGTCTATTAGGGCTGCTAACTTGTATCTGAACAAGTCTATTTGGTGCTCCTCTTTTAACGTCGTCCCTATTATCTCGGTAATTTCCTCAATTATGCTCATACTGACAGTCCTCTCTTTGCTGCTTCCTGTATCATGCGTGGATACACCTTGTAGTTGTCATACGCGTAGTCTTGCGGACGCATATCCATTAAATTGTCTATTTCCTGCTCGATCATGTCCTCTGCCATATTACCGCTGAACATTGTAGAGCATCGAAATGCCGCATCTAGATCCCGTCCTATTTCAGCGTCCGCCCATCTATCTAGCATCCGGATCGTATTGTATAGGTGCCTATCGTCCATGTTCACGATCTTGATGACTTCGCCTTCGGCGGTCATCCACCTAGTCTTCCACGTAGGCCGTTTACGTCTCTTCGCCATGTTACCAATCGAACGCGTTGGGATCTGGATGTATTACTTTCACGTCCAGTGTACCATCTTTGGGATTGAAACTCCCCTCGATGAATATCTTGACCACACCGGGCGGAAATAGATCGCGTATTTCTTTGGTAATGGGGATCTCACCCATACGGTTGCGGTCTCTATTGTACACAAGTGCCATAGGTATGGGAGCATTTGTCTCCAGCGGGAGTTGTATTTTGTATTTCTCAGGCATCACTCATCCTCTCTGAACCCCTTGAACACAGGGAAGCGTGGTTTGTCTTGCATCCCGTACTCTTGGTACTTAAATGTCACCTTACGTCCAACGTCAGGCGGCTCGGAATCCTTGTTACGATAACGCTCACTCATGTCCATGTTGCGATTCCAGATTTCCTGTCTTAAGGCGTCATCGAAACCTGTTCCCACTCTGAGCTCTCCCCACGCTGTATCCAGAATGAGGGCTCCCAACGTTCCCATCGGAACCATGTTTTCTTTATGGGAGGATCGCTTGGCATGCCCAAAATTATCCTTGATATCCTCGTTCGCGTTGTGCATCCGTTCCTCAAAACCCACCACAGTGCCTTCAGCATCAGCCCACGCCTTATATTTGAGAAGCCATCCCTGCTTCAGTGTTGATCGGCCGCTCTTGTATGGTCCATCGAAAGAGCGGATCATTGTACCTTCGAATCCCTGACTTATGTGAGTCTGGGCCACTCTAAGGAACTCATCAACATTAGCAACCCATTTATGGTTCACTATACGAATACTTGGGTGGTTCATAGACTCTACTATGAAAGTTGCGTCCGTATACCGTTCTAGGAACTTCTCGTCTGGTTGTCGGAAGCAGTCAAACACTAGATACATGAATAGGGGCCGGCCGCCGTGCGACATAACGGCTGATTGGGTTTCGTTGAATGTGCGTATGTCCCCGTCTTCATGTACTGCAACAAGCTCACCATCTAACCGACAGTTACCCGCCACACGTTTTAGTGTCTCGTATATGTGCGTGTTGGGTACTTGAATGAATGAGGTCGTAGCTGGCCCTATCTCTGGATGCATAAGGGATCGGATCCCATCGATCTTCGGACTCACTAGTAATGGCCACTCAAGCCCTTCTAGGTGCTCATATTTGACCTTCTCGGCCTTCATGGGTCTAGTGATCATCGCAGTGCGCTCATAAGGGCCTCTAGCTGATGATCCCTCGCAGTGACTGTGGCTGTAATAATCGTACGTGGCTTCACAGTGAGGGGAACTGTGAATTTGAACATATTCGTTCTGCCTACGTACATGTTAGTAATCATCCCTGATACACCTGGAGGAATTAGCGGAAAGCTAATTCTAGCTTCACCACCACATATGTCTACCGATTCACGCCCTCGTGGTATGGAGCATATTACACGTCCAGTGTCCCAAGCAACGAGACTAATCGCGTCGCGCTTCAGGATGAGATGTCGCTTAGGGATCGAGACCAACTTAGCTCCGGGCCAGTACAATCCTTCGGCAGTTATTACGGCACCTGCCCCAAGCATAGCTATAAGCTCACGTCTGGTGATCATTTCGTTGGACTCTGTATTTGTTCGGACCACCACTCACCCTTCCACCTCGCTGTGTGTACCCAACAGTCTTGGCCAAGCCGTGCACGCATTCCGCCTTCTAACTTCGTCACATAGATTGGTGTTGGTTCAAAAAACTCCATAACACGAAACCAATACCACCCGGTATCAGTCGGCTGTTTTTTTGTCCATTTATTCATTATTCGCTACCTCAGTTATCCCCGGCACCTCTACGGCTCCTCCTGGGAAGTATTCGAATTCTACAGTCTCCTCGTCATACGATGTAAACCACTTGTTGCCAATGGTATCGAAGACTCGTTGTCTAGCTTCACCCTCAGATGGAGCCTCGATTCTCAGTAGCACATCCTTATCTAGCACCACGTCATTTATTACGTGCCTGTGTACTTGCCCAAATGATATATAGAATGTGCTCATCGTTCTGCCCTTGGTATGTATACACGCCTGCAGGTGCAGCATCGGTATGTAGGTTTCTTCCCTTTGCGGTATCTCGGCAGTATCTGCCCAGCCTTACAGTGTATGCACTTCATTGTCGACACCAGGCGTCGTGGATGGACTGGATCGCGGGCTTGAACAGCTCGCCTTGGTGAGGGTTCCGCCCAAGATACTTCGCGAGGTCCACTAGCAGGTAGTGTAGGTACAGGTTCTGCTGCCTACAGGCCATCTTGCTGGAGGCTGTGCGCTCTATATCGTCCTCTATTATGGACACGATGTACTGATTAACGTGGTGGGGCGTGCCATAGTCTGGTTGTTCTGTTACGAGTCGGCGATCTTGCTCGCCAAGACGCGCAGGATACGTACGCACAGACTCCTGAGCCAGTGCTGCCCCGATAACTGTAAATAGCACCCCTACAGCCACTATCGTGAGTACGAAGCCTAATGTAAAAGCCATGGCAACCTCTGCAGCCGTTGGTAAGGCTGCAACATATTTTCTGAATCTTGCCCACATGATTATCGCCTCTAATATTTCCTAAGGATTCCGAGCCCTAAGGCCTTGTCGTTGTCTATCTGGATCTTGTGCGATGCACGTTTAGCTCGGCTGATACTACTAAACTGTTCAACCACGCCTGTTGTGAGATTCGTTATCATGGCGTTTCTGCGCATGTATTCGGGTCTCAACGGTTTCTTTTCTTCAGTCATGTTACCTTCTCCAGCTCTTTAGGTTGATAAATATCCTCTAGCGCCTTCCACTTGGTTACCTGATTGACGTTATCTTCATCGTCATCAGGTAGCGGCCTCAATTGGTAGTGATGAATAGACCAACAGCCATCCTGTTTGTAAGAAAGTATCCCTGGGCACTTGATGATATAGTCTCCGTTATCCCATTCCGGACTGACTTTAACTATCTCCACTATGAGCCCATTACGAGTTGTAGTGGATAAATTGCATGTGATAGCTAAGTCACCTGGCTGCCAATTCATGTTACTACTCCGGGGTGACTACTGAGAGACGTAGTTCAGTGTACTCGATGTCCGGTTTCATACGCTCTTCGCACCAATCTTCGCCCATCTCCTCGAGGATCTTGTCTCCATCGAGTCCGCCAGAGCGTAATCGATCATTGAGTGTCACAATGAAACGTGCTCCAATGTATTCCATTTCGCCCTCAGGCATTCGGGCCTTGACAGCTTCCTTCATGTAGCCGCCAACCTTCTTGCCCATAGCTTCCATAACCTTGAGGTCAGCTAGGAGCTCTGTCATCTCGTCCAGAGACATATCGGACAGATTGATCTTATCTTTCCAGTCCGTGGGTGTTAGTTCTTTAGTAATTGGTGATATGTACCTTTTCATGTTACCATCCTACCTGTTTGCTAAGTGTGGGGTTCCATCCGCCAAATGATTCAAATCGTTCCAGCAGACGCGCCTGAATTTTAACCTGCTCCCGTAGGACTTCGTCGAAGTTCGACTTATCGATGGCCTCGGTGCCAGGCGACTCGAGAAATCGATACCACCGAGCAAGCTGTATTTGATTTGCTTGTTCGACCTGCTCCATTGTTGGATAGGCCATCATAAATCTCCTCTAGGTCGCCGTGACGACATCCTTAATGCCAATAGTTGTGCTACCGCAGCTTGTAAGCTTCCTGGGGTAGATAGGGGTAGGACCATATTGGGGACGCTACTGTAAGAGTACAAGGTATATTTGCGCCGCGCCATGTCTCGTTGTCGTGCCTTACGTGACTTCCAGTTACCCCGTTTCATCTGCTGTACCCCAGGCTACGTAGTCCTTGTGTTAGTCCTGCTTGTACGACGGATGCGTTATGTTCACATACGCTACGTTTGCTGAAACCTTTCCACGATTTGCCGCAGATCCGTCCCATCACGTCTCTCGCGTACCAAAACCACTTGCCTTTCTCTTCTACTATGTCGAATCTATGCATCATCGTCGCTCCTTAAGAATATGACCTCTGCGGTCCGCCCAGTGCCCTCGATCGTGTACAAAGCACCTTCAGGCTCCCCACGTTTTCGGAAGTCGAATGCTAGGACAACATGTTTGTGCTTAGTCTTATCATACGTCTGCCTTCTGAAGCCTGGGCAATCACACCACAGGGTGCCTACACCTGAGTCGTTAATAGGATTGATCGTGACGTGGTAGCATTCCATCTCGACACAGGCTACAATCTTGTCAATCCGGTACACGTTTGACCTGGGTCCGAATTCCTTACAAATCCGATATGTAATGTATTCCCGTTTCTCGTCATCGTTCATCTGTAGAAACCCTCGACCACCTTTCTGGGTGGATCACCTGCGAGGAAGCATTCCTCGTTTCGCCACAAGTTGACGACAATTGTTACTCGGAGGAGTACGTCTAAACCATTATCCCAATCGGCGTAGCTGCAATCGGGATTTGCTGCCAGTGCAATAGCCGTCGCCTCGTCTTCAGTCATAGCCGTTTTACCCAGAGGATCTGCGATGGCGGGATGAACCACACAGTATTAGCAGCAACATCGCCCAACTCGAGGTCCTTATTGAGAAACATACCCTCTTGGGCAAGTATAACACCACTATAACTGTCTGGTACATCTACAACACGTGGCGCCACGATTACTGTACTAGTATTGGGGTACCTGAAGCATATCTGTTCTTTAATCATGGTAGCCCCAATGTGACTGGGACAACTTCCATATCATCCTCATTACGCCCTGAGATAGACTCTGTGTTCCAGACTTCGTCGTACTCACCATCCCAGTCTGTACCTCGATGTACACTTGTAATACCTTTCAACCACCAGGTTAATGCCACTTGTGCATCGTGTGCCGATATAAAGAGGCGTGGAGGCAACTGCTTAGATGGTTCAACATGTGTCTTTCCGCGTCCTGGAGTGTCTGGAAGGTACTCATCGGTACTTATTTTCCTGTTTGCGTAATAGGTTCTGTTCATTTAACCCCCCACCGTCACAGGACAATCACCATCAGCGAGGCACCTATTCTCAGCGTTCTCGGCATCGGCACCACATCTTGGGCATTTAACGCGGCCGTTGTCGAATAGCGTCTCAACGACTAGGTGTGCCGATCTACGTGCATCATCCCACACTCCTTCCTTGTGGGCATGTTCACCTTCTGACGCACCAGGCACCAGTACATGAACGACCCTGTCAAGCATAGTGTCTGTATCCTGCTTGTCATTGATGATCTGGATTATCAACGCTCTGTCATAGCTCATGGTTCGTCCTTACGCATTACCATTTCGTAGCCTCGGTCTTCGTCGATAGCCGCTCTGACCTCTGGACTCATCTTGCGTTCTAAGCCCTTGGGGACAAAGCCACTATCGTGCATCTTGTATTGAGGGGGCCGGCCTTTGAGCACGTTACATATTTCTTCGGCCCACATCTCTGTCATCATCTGATTCTCTGCCGTTACGAACCTTCCATCGACAGTGAGGCTGGTTGTTTGCAGGATCGCGCCATAGTATTGTAGTCTGTGGCGTGAGCGGATAAGAGGGTAATAGCTGACCTTGATTCCCTTGACAATAGGCCCTAATGTAGGGACTGAGCAGCAAATAGCTGCTATGACCTTGTCTGCACCTTTGAATGCCCCCAGTAGCCCGGCTACATGAGCATCATCCCAATAAGCTTCCGTGTCTGCCATATTACCTGATACGATGCATATAGCATCAAAGTTTCTGGCTACGTTATGGTCGTCTAAGGTGTAGACTGTGCGTTCGGTCGTATTTGGCCGTAGAGTTAGTTCGTCGCGTATGAGTAGCTCCTGCGACACTACTTCGAAGGAATGCCCGCGATGGACTACAACATCCAGGAGAGTCCACAACTCGTGACCGTTGTAGCGCTTGGCGCATATGACAAGGAGTTTGCTCACTTCGTAGTCTTACCCTTCTCTTGCTTGCCGCGACGCCGTACCTCTGCAGCACTGACGGGGACGGGTTCCAGATCGCGCTCGAGTCCAGCAGCTCCCTCTGTAGTCTGCAACGCCTCTTCCCAGTTCTTGATAGGCTTGCATTCGTTGTCGAGGTCAAGACGCATCAGGTGGATCTCTCCATTAGCAGAGAACACCTTGATGGGCATCTTGTGACTCTTGGCATATGCATCAAGAACAGAACGCAGGTACGTAGGGTTCTTATCCAACCCTGTGAGGTCAAGCTTACTGACCTTAGTGTTGCGTTCCAGGAATGCCTTAAGAATCGGGTACGATACCCGCCCGCGACGACCAATACGCGATGTATCGATGTCTTTAGGGTCAATGTCGACGAACTTTACCATAACAGTCTCCTCTCATCACTTTTCTATTATCTCTATTATATAGGATCACATATGGGCATTTCAAGATGCATTTTGGGGTAAATTTTTGACCTGTGCGCGATCTGTAGCATTGGGGGGCTGGCCATTGTGACTAGCAGCTTCATAACGAGGCCTGAGGTTCTGAACGGCAAAAAGAAGGCCAAGAGAGGGAGGATTCTCTTGACCTAAGCTGACGCATTATGTGGGCCTTTATCGTTATGTACTACGGGCCTGCGCTTGATCGCTTACCAGTGCTTCACGTGCGTCCACTCCGCAATAGCAAGGTATGTCGCCCAACGTTTCCCCTTAGTCATTATGTCCCGAAACTCAATCATCGGGTACATACCATCCTTAGGTAGGTTACCGTAACGATATTCGCGATAGGACCACACGATCCGAGTGATCTTACCTATGCCTAGGCTGTATTTGAGTGATACGCGATCACCTATGCGAAGCTGTCTTACTTCACGTTTCTCCATTACCGCTTCCTCCAGGTTATTCAAGCAGTTCCTTTCGTACCCTGTCAAAGTGGTCACTCAGGATCTGTCGAAATGATTGTTCGATGTCCTGACGATACTCTAACAAGTCTTCATACGCCTTTGGGTAGGTCTCTCGCCAGGAAGAGTTCGCTAGATCCGTATCTAGCAGTCGCCCTGCTAGTTTGTTCGAGATTCTGTTCATTGCCGTTTCCTCCAGAGCGGGGCCAATTGAAAGTAGCCCCAGTATAGGACCCCTACGATTAGTACAATGTCATCGCCGCTAACGTTCATGTCGGAGTTATGCGCTTGAAGGAGCCATTTGGCCCTCGCGGCCCGGAGATGGTCACATGGCCCAGGCTCTTGTGAGCCTCGGCGTCTTCCCACCATGCTTGCGGTATCTCTGCACCATCACATTCAATGCAGTGGTCCAACAACCATTGTCGATCCTCAGTCATTGGTGTCTTTGTATATATGACTTTGTCATCGTCGTCGGTGCATTTGGCGAAATGGGTATAGCGTTGTCGAGCGTATGCACGAGCTTTGTCGTCATTGTCCGCTGAGAATGACTCTATGACTATACCCTTATGCCAGATGTGGTAGTTCATTGGTGTCTCCTCCACTCGCGCGTATTGAACGTGATAAGGCCCTCGTTCTTGAACTCTCCGCGTTTAGCTAGTGCTAGGTCTGCCCACAGCATGTAGTAGTGGTACATCTTATAGAACATCGCAGGTTCGCGTTCACGAAGTCGACGTTGTGGTATACTCAGTACCTTAGGTGCCTCTGTGGGTACAGTAAAGTGCTTATCGCGCAACTTGTCCCTCTTAGGCATCGTGTGCAGACGGTTGAGACACATCCAGTTGACGAGCCCTAGTGGGACCCCTTGAGCGTTCGTACCGTTCTGATTCAGTTTATGAAGTTTGTACGTCATTTCTTGTGACTCCTTCTCGTCCGCTTCTGGAGAAGTTCCTCGAACCTCTCCTGAGCAGCAATAACCTTCGGATGCGGTTCCTTACGTGCTTGTCTTGCGATCCGCTCTTCGTTGGTCTCTACAGGTGAGGGGTGTAGCATGATCAGCTCCCTCACGTTGATCCCCCGTAGATCATTCCTGTGCGTGACTCTGTACGTGTGTTTTGCGTTCATGTTCTCCTCCACTTGGTTGACATAAAATAGTCCACCACTCTGTGATCCTGTTTAGACGCAGTGCATTCCGTGAGGATCCTAATGGACTATGTTGTGTCATCTCACAACGGGATAGTCTCTCCGTCGTGTGAGATCGAAAGGACCTCGACTGGTGGGTGGGAACGCCGCACAAGTACATGTGCTTTGTAGATGACCATTGCATCATGGCAACTCGGTAGTGATACATAGCTCCGGGCCGCCGTTAGCGCCTGCTCTTCTGTTTCGTAGAAGGTGTCGTTGCCCGCGCTACGGGCCATGCCCCGAGCCGTATTAAGGCCGTGGATCTTGTACATCAGTCTCAGTCGCCGCATGGTAGTATCTCCCCGTCGTCGCCAATCGTGCACACGTCGATTGGCTGTGTCGCCCACTGAACGAGTGTTGTCGCTTGGTAGACGACAAATCCAGTGCGCGTTGTGTCAAGGCCCAGAGAGCGTCTGGCATGTGCTATGGCACGCTCCTCTGTACCAAATAGCTCGACGTCGCGGACCACGCCGTGCCCACTCGCCTTTGATAATGGTACGACCGCAAAGGTACGTTTGATTTGCATGTTCTTCTCCGTTACTGGTTAAAAGAAGGAACCCACCCGCCTCACCCGAGTCCGAATGGGTTCCAACCGTTGGCTCAGCTTGACGCTTTGCCGACTGGGGTTATCAACACGTTACGGACGTGCTGATACAAGAGCTTGTTGCCCTTGGCGTTCGGGATCGCTTTCGTGATGTCCGAACGGCTGTAGCCTTCCGCGTCCAGATATCGGATCCTGGCGCTGACCGTATCCAGCTTCGCGACTGCCGCTTGCTGTGCCTTTGACAACTCGACAGTCTTGTCGGTTGACTCTTTCGTGCTCTGCGTTGCCGCAGGGTCTTGCTTCTGCGCTGTTGCTTGCTTGCCCATGATTGTGCCTCCTTATAGGCCCATGGATTATGCTGCTTCTAGCCCTCGTCGGGGTCGTCCACAGCGACTGTGACTTCGATACTGCCAGGATACGGCTCTGTGAGCCCATCCTTTCGAAGGTACAAGGTGGTAATTGCTTGACCACCGTTGTTCGGTTTGACATTGTCGTATACGACAGCGCCTTTCGTCTGGCGTGTCATCGTCATTAGTGCTTTGCTGATCGTTTTCATGCTTTGTCCTCTTCGTTTAGTACTCCAATTCGTTTAGTCCAAGATCAATGTCCATCTCCTTAAGCCACTGCTCGATTACTAATCTGTACGTTTCGGCAATGTCTTGTATATCTGAATTATCCACGCTTAGGTCGTCAGATAGATTGAGAAATCTGTCCGCGAGCAATTGAAATACGCCATTTGACCATACGTCGGTGTCAGAATCGACACTAGGCAGAATACAATGCACTGCTCCATCTATGTCGCCATATCCAAATGCTGTATAGCAGTTGCCTAGTGCGAAGATTTCCTTATCCGATAGTCTCATGCTTTGTCCTCTTGTAGATATCTATTCAGTATGATATATTATAGCGAACCATCTAGTGTCATAGCAAGTGTCATTTCGTAGTCACTTTAGGGTCCGTTTTTGAATCGTAGGTGAGCATTAGGATCGGATAATGTTACCCAGGACTTGATCGTGGGGTATACTGTTTGACCACATTCTGGACAGTGTGTAGGGAATCTTGGGTTGACCCAACAGAGCATGTGACCACAACACTCCATATGAAATATTCTGAAGGGCACTCGTTCGTTTATGAATTTTGACACTTGCGCGATCCTTAGTGTTCTAGGGCCGTCCGAAGCGCCAGATCATCACACCAGATCTCTAGCGCCTCTTCGGCCCGAGCGTATGCACAGATCTGTCCATCGTAATCATAGATAGGCATGTACATACGTCCACAGTGGTCCCAAACAGACATTCGGTACATCTGTACCATACGTTCCATTAAGTTGTCTGGAATGTTCATGTTTGCACGCTCACTACTTAGGAGCAGAGTACCACCCACT
>LAZR01000525.1_pt1 | contig 29876 bp, 28 predicted proteins | sample 329461 | NCBI WGS metagenome assembly LAZR01 (sample SAMN03002196, study PRJNA259156) | marine sediment metagenome | biome: sea floor; feature: Hydrothermal impacted sediments; material: marine sediment; isolation source: Loki non-amplified sample from Loki's castle hydrothermal vent sediment ...
TTGACAGCTCTTCTGGCTATACCAAGACCAATTCCACTTGCTGCACCAGTTATAACTGCCACTTTATCTTTAAATTCTTTCATGAATTACTGACTTCTTTTATACTTTTATATAAAGAATTAATTTTTATTTCTATAATATATTTACGTCTATGATGCAAATTAGTAGGACATAAAAGACTTTCCTCTTTGAGCCAATTTTTTGAGATGATCGATAAATTGAGTACCCTTCAAGGAGAATGAATTGTACTTCAATGAAGTCTACTTCTGTAAAATTGTCTTCTTATAAAGTCAAATTCTTTCTTTTTAGGCGATTTTTGTCTAATTTTGCATTCCCAACTTAACCCTAAACTTTTTTGCCTTTTCTAATAGTATTTTGGCATTATTATAAGTTAGCTGTTTGAGTGCTTTAGGAAACGCTAGCCAAACATAATCTTCATGTTCATAACTAATCTTAACATCTTTGGTATTTGATTTTATCAGATAACAGTTAACATATTTATGAATTCTCTGTCCTTTAAAAGTGAAAAAATATTCATAGTTTTCTTTGAATCCTTTTAAGATTATAGCGTCGGTAATGCTTGTTTCCTCTTCTAACTCCCTTAAAATTGTCTGTTCATCTGATTCACCATCTTCTATATGACCTTTCACAAATTCCCAATGACCTAATCCATATTTTAATAGTAAATACTCATTCTCATGATAAACAATTGCCGCTACAGAAAATTCTTCCCTTATACTTTCCTTCATTATAATTGTAAAAAAGTAATTTCAGATAATTATTTTGAAACACCTAAAAGCTTTGCCGCATTATTACCTAAAATAGCTTCGACTTCCTCTTCTGTGAATTTTATGCCTTTCGGTGCGTCCTTCGGAAGGTTTTTAATTAGTTGAATGTAATTCTTGGTTGGAATAACTATATCATATACGGGACCATCTGAAGCGAACATCACCTTTTCTAATCCTGCGTAGTCTATTAAATCCCTCAATTCTCTACAGAATAATTCGTATTTACCGAATGCGTAGGCTTGCCACATTGCCATATCCCCATATAAGTTTGGATAAAATGCTGCAAGTGCCGCCCACTCCCTCCATTTAGGCGGACTACCCATATGAGCTGCTATGATTTTTAAATTAGGGACTTTATTTGATGTTTCTGATAGTAAAATTGGTTCGGTATATTTACACTGGGCAGGAGGGCCTAATGGGCCTGTATGTGTGAGTAAAATACCTCCCTTTTCTTCTAAATATTTCAAAATTTTGATTGATTCTGGACTATTTGGAGCGTATCCGCTATCGCAGTGGTATTTCAACCCTTTCATTCCATAATCTTCAAAACATTGCTTTAACATGTCTAATGCGTTTTCCCTCCTTGGATCGATACCAGCAAAAGCCATTAAACGATCGGGATATTTATTAGCTATATCTGCAATTCTCTTATTAACCATCTGAGCGATTTCATTTGTCATTATCTCATTATCTACATTATCCACAGTATTTACGCATGTAAAATCAATACCTGCTTCATTCATCCATTTAATTATTTTTTCCCCGGTAACATCAGGATATCGTTCAACAGCTCTGTGGGCTAAGGTCTCATCGTCGATTTTTATCCCAGCCACCCTAGCCAATCTAGATTGCTCTCCCAAATTCCCCAATAAATCTTTATATTCCATTGGAAACGGACTTAGGTGATAATGCACGTCAATAATCATTTTTTTTTACCTCGTTATTATAAATTATTTTTGTTATCCTTTAATTCTTATACAATATCATAATTTCTATAGATGTTTCTTTAATTAAATGTTAATACTAATAAAATTGACGAATTAATATTGAAAACTTTAAGGAAAATGATGATGTATGTGATATACGATGGTTAACGGAAAAATCGTTGAGAAATTTTATACATTTTCGTAATAAATAATTTATATTCTACACTTTTAATTAAAAAAAGAATGAAAAAACTTTTTGAGAATCATATATTTGTTGTTTTAAGGTGCTATGTTGAATCAAATCGACTTTTATGAAAAACTATTTTATCCCAAAACATTAGCTTTTATAGGTGCGAATCCCAGAAGGGTATGGCATTTGAATGGTTACATCAACAGGTTTCCCAAAGATTCTCTCTATATTGTATCAAATTACTGTGATGATTTTAAGGAAAATTATGGAGAAGAATTTGATGGTGTGAATCTATACTCTAATATTTCAGATATTCCTAATGAAATAGACCATAGCGTAATTTCTGTTAACAGAAATAGACTTTTAAAAACAATTAAGACATGTCTAGAAAAGAAATTTTATACTATTCATGTATTTTCTGCAGGAACCGGAGAGTTTGATGAGGAAGGTTTTAAAATTGAGTCACAATTATATGAGCTATTTAAAAACAACGAAAACAGCCGTCTTGTTGGTCCTAATTGCATGGGCATTTACAGTCCGAGAGGTAAATATTCGTACAGTGGTGGTTTCAGTGAACAAGCTGGAAATATGGCTCTAGTTTCACAAAGTGGTGACCTTACTAATCGTATTGTGCGAAGTCTAAATACTAGAGGTGCTTACTTTTCTTATGCCGCCAGTGTAGGGAACTCAATATCTCTTAGATCTTCAGATTTAATTGATTACTATAATAAAGACGATAATACCGATGTTATTTTATCTTATATGGAAGGGTTTTCTCAATTTCGCAAATCAGAGTATGAAGGTAGAAAACTTTTCGAATCATTGAAAAAAAATAAGAAACCACTTTTATTATTGAAAGGAGGGACTTCAGATTTAGGAAGAAGAGCAGCAACTAGTCATACAGGCTCACTAGCATCACCAAATGAAATTTGGAACTCCCTCTACAAGCAAACGAATGCGATTCCTATAGAATCGTTGGAAGAATTACTGGATACAGCTGTAATGTTTAGATTCTGTTCTAACTGTGAACCAAAGCATAACAGTATACTTATGATAACATATAGTGGAGGGTCCTCTGTACTCGGTGTTGATGCAATTTCTCGCCTGAATGCGGGAATAGACGTCCCTGCAATTCAAGAACCCACTCATTCCAAGATGAAAGAATTAATCCGAGTAGGGTCTATTTCAAATCCTTTGGATCTTCCAGGTCTTAGAGATGAAGAAAAACGATTTAAGCTTTTCAAATTAGCCGTTAGTGAGGAATATATATCATCTATTATTCAACTTACTTCTGGACCTAAATGGTTTGGAAGAGCTATGGATAAAGAAGCAGTAGAGAAATATTATGAGAACTTAATGAGATCTAAAAAAACGTGTAATGACCTTGGTAAACCGTTCATGGTCACTATTCCTAATGGAAACGATGAAGAATTCAGAAAAAAACTGATTGATTTAGAAATTCCCTCTTTTTCAAGCTTCTCAAGGGCAGCAAAAGCCTTTTCGAATTTATATCGTTTTAAAAATCCTAAAATTAACGCAAATTAAAAGACTTATTTTATATTTAGAATATCTCTATTTCTAGCTAAAAGATGAAACGTATTTAATGATCTCTATATCATAAATATTTTTTAAGCATGAAAATTTTTTTAAATTATGGCAGAAACGTTTGAATTTCAAGCTGAAATCAAAAAATTGCTGAAAATCCTCAGTAAATCGTTATATCAACATCCCGAGGTGTTTCTTAGAGAGCTCATTAGCAACTCTGTAGATGCCTTGAAAAAAATTCATTTCATCTTGCTAACAAACCGTGATATTGAGAATCCCGATGTGGAGCTAAAAATAGAAGTTTGGATCGATTCTGAAGCAAAGACCCTAATCATTAAAGATACAGGAGTGGGAATGGTAAAGGATGACCTAATAAATGATCTTGGGACTATAGCCGGGAGTGGGACAGAAAAATTTGCTGCCCAACTCGAACAGCTAAAAGAAGAAGGTAAGGAAAAATTAGATTTGGATATAATAGGCCAATTTGGAGTAGGTTTCTATTCGGTGTTTATGGTAGCTAATAATGTTTCAGTTCTCACTAAATCATACAAAAAAGAAGAACCTGCACTCCATTGGGAATCGGAAGGTTCCGGTAATTTTTCTATAAAGGAAGATAAGCGAGATATGAGAGGTACAGACGTAAATCTGCACATGAATGAGGAAGGAGTAGAATTTCTGAATCGATACCGCATTGAAGAAATAATAAAGAAATATTCTAACTTTGTGTCATTTCCGATTTACGTACGAGATCTAAAGGAAGAACGAGATGCTGAGAAGCTAGCTAAGGAGAAGAAAGAAGAAGACGAGAAAAAGAAAGCAGATGAAAAGAAGACGGAAGAAATCGATGAGGAGAAAGAAGAAAAAGAAGAGATTCCAAAACCTGTAAATGAGACTACTCCTTTGTGGAAAAAATCTAAAAATGAGATAAGTGAAGACGATTATAAGAGTTTTTATCAATTTATCTCAAAGCGTTATGATGAATATCAAGAAGTTATTAATTATCGTGTAGATGGCCAAGTACAATTCAAATCTATAATGTTTATTCCTAAAACACCTGATGACAACTTATTTCAACAAGACACCGAGTACGGACTAAGTTTATATTCTAATAACGTCATGATCATGGAACGATGTAAAGAACTCTTACCGCAATGGATGAGATTTGTTAGGGGGGTTGTGGAATCAGACGAAATTCCCTTAAATGTCGCAAGAGAGACTATTCAAACTAACCGGAAGATAAGAAAAATGAGTGATCTTTTGATAAAACGATTCTTACGAGAACTAAAAGGAAACGCAGAGCTTCATCCTGATAAGTACAAGAAATTTTGGACAGAATATGGTAATTTTATCAAGGAAGGTTTGATTCAAGACAGGATACGAGAAAAGCGCTTAAAAGAGTTATTAAGGTTTAAGACCTCCAAGACTAAGGATGATGAAATCATGGGATTTAAAGAATATGTGGAACGAATGAAGGAAGAGCAAGAAGATATCTATTATTTGGCTGGTGAAAATATTGACAGGATGAAATTATCACCCCATCTTGGGTATTATCTTGAAAATGACCTTGAAGTTATCCTTTTCGACGCCACACTTGATAATTTTTTGATGATGAATATTCAAAATTATACCGTCACAGAAGGAGAAGGAGAGGATCAAAAAGTAAAGATCTACAAATTGACTCCAATTGATATTTCTGAGAAAACCGAAGAGAAAAAAGACGAGAAAGATAAAAAAAAGGAAAAGAAAAAGGAAAAATTACCAAAAGAAACTAAGAAATTCTTAGAACATGTCAAAGAAATAGTTGGAGATAAAATTGTTGATGCCAAGGTTTCGAAGGTACTACATAACTATCCATGCAGATTAGCTACACCTGCAGAAGGACCCTCTTCGAGCATGCAGCGAGCCATGCGCTATTGGACACATATTAGGGGTACTGATACATTTGAAATTCCAAGAAAAATATTTGAACTTAATCCTGATCATCCATTAATCAGAGATCTAATAAAATTAAACACAGACGACCCTACAAGTAAAAAACTTGAGCCCGTAGTACTTCAACTCTTCGAGAATAGCTTAGTCTCTGAAGGAGATCTCCCTGAACCCGCTTCTATGGTTCCTCGGATTAACCAGATTCTTGAGATGTTTATAACCGGAAAAGATGATGTTGAGCGAATTGAACCGAAGACAAAAGGTATTACTGATGATGATAAAATTGAAGAAAAGCCAGAAAAAGAAAAAAATGATGCTCTAGAAGAAGAACGAGAAAAAGGAAAAGTTGATGCTGTAAAAGGAGAACGAGAAAAGGAAAAAGATGATGCTACAGAAGAAGAACCCATAAAACAACAAAAAAGGACTCCAGAAAGGAATGCTGATGGGAAAATTATCGTGGATGTGGATCTGGATGACGACTAGAATGAAAAAATAATCACTTATTTCTTTTTACAAAACATGGTAGAAACTGTATCCATTGAACAATTGAGAAAATTTATTTTAGAAAAACAAGGATTAAGAACAGAAAATCCAGTAAATTCTACACTAGATGTTATACATAATATCCATAATGTTCAAATAGACACTATATCTGTAGTAGCCCGTTCTCACGATTTAATATTATATAACCGCGTCCCAGATTACAAAGAAAAAGACATATGGAAACTGCTACGAGAGAAAAAAGTTTTTGAATCTTATTCACATGAGCTTTGTTTACTCCCAATTCAAGAATATCCTTTTTATAAATGGATCATCAATTATAGAAATAAAAATATCGGAAACAGAACACAGAATTGGGTTAATGAAAATAAAGCAGTTATTGATAATATCTATAATTATGTTAAAAAGAATGGAGAAACATGTAGTTCTGATTTTAAAAGTAATACAAAATCAAGATGGTGGTCCTCTGATGTTAAGATAGAAAGCGTAGCTCTAAGATATCTTTTTCAGAGAGGAAAGCTTCTAGTTTCTTATCGAAAAGGATTTCAGAAATATTATGATTTAACTGAGAGAGTATTACCTTCGAATATAAGTTCAGAGCCAATAGATCAAAGTGAATTAACAGAACATATATTAAATACCATACTTTCAGCCCTAGGATTTGCTGGTCCTAATGAAATTCTTAGTTACTTTGGTAGATCCTTCCAAAGGGCTGTATGGGGTAATAAAGAAAAGAAGAAGAAAGTAGTTGATTTTCTAGAAAACAATGTTAAAGAAGGCCCTTTAAGATCTATAAATACTCAAAATAGTGAGGATAGTTATTATATTTTAGACCGTGACTTTAACCAATTATTAAACCAAGATGTCGAAATAAAAACAGATATACCTGTTAAACTCCTTTCTCCTTTTGACAATATCCTAAGAGATCGATATTTCGCCAAGAATATCTGGAATTATGATTATAAATTTGAAGCTTATGTTCCTAAAGCAAAACGACGATATGGATTTTTTTGTTTACCAATTTTGGATGATTATGAATTAATAGGAATGGTAGACGCGAAAGTTCACAGAAAAGAAAAAAAATTAGAACTAATTTCGGTTTATATTAATAAAGAAATTGATAATAATTTTATATATCGATTTGCGAAGGGTGTACAAAATTTTGCTCAATTTCATAACTGCCCCGAATTAATTGTGGGTAAATTTCATCCGAACAAAATGAAAGCTAAATTTATAAAAGAAATAGATCATTGAAATCTGTGATATTATAAATCTATAGCAGATGCTTTACTTAAAAATTTGTAAACATAAATAAATAAAGGTGAAAAATGATGGATGAGGGTTTTTTAGGATATTCCCGTTCAAACGGAAAGGTCGGTATTCGTATTAAAATTGCGGTTATATCTTCAGTAGTCTGCGCAAATACCGTAGCTCGGAGAATTGCTGAAAAATTAGATAATGTTGTCGCAATCACACACCCCCACGGATGCGGTCAATTCACAAAATATAAAATACCTATATACTATGATTAAATACAAAAAAATGTCTGATATATTTTTTTCAAGTATTTCTTCCTTTCCAATAATTTTGTGTCCATAATTTATTAAATTAATCTAACTTTTTTACATCTCCTTTTAGATATTACCTAAATGTATAACCGGAATCCTCTGAAAGGAATGCTGATGGGAAAATCATAGTCGATGTGGATCTTGGTGAGGATGATTAAATCTTCCTATTTTTTACTTAATTTCTTATTTTTAATCTTGTAAAACATCATAAACCTAGTAAAATAACTATAGCTTATGGTAAAAAAGATTCGGAGTTCTCTAATATATTTTTTTTAACTAGTAACAGTTTTCCTAAAAGAGATATCCTTCGATAAAAGCATTTCCAACAAATTTTTACACGATTTAATATCACCCTGTATAGAAGGAGTTAATTTATCTTTAATAATCGGTTCTAAATCTTTCCAATTTTTAGGTGAAATATCGGTTTGTTTATCTAAAATTCTAAATAAAGCTCTAAAGCTTTCAATATTCACTAATCTCCCGGATGGGGCATTTTTAGCTAAATCTGAAGCGTAAAATGCATAATATGGGACTAATTCATCTGGTTGAATTGGAACTCTTGATAAAACCTTTTGTCTAGACAACCCAAAGTTATACATAGGTGTATCCACTGGTCCTGGCATAATCGAATGAGTTGTAATATTTTTTTTATTTTCATAAGCATTCATTTCAGCCGCTAATCCTTGTGTGAAAAGATTGACACCCGCTTTTGTTGCTCCGTAGATTATATTGGTTGGATAAGGAAATAAACCACCTATGCTACTTGTATTTATAATTGCACCTCCATTATTCTTAATAAAATGCGGAAGAATGATATGCGAACAAAATATTACCCCCTTTAAATTCACATCAGTAAGGAGTTCTATTTGATGTACTTTTAGTTTTTCAAATTCCTTAATTCTCGAAACTCCAGCATTGTTGATTAACACATCGATTTTTCCCATTTTTTTAATGAGATTGTCGATTGCTTCTTTTACTTCATCATAATTTGAAACATCTCCTTTTTCATAATATGCACTGTGACCTTTCTCTTTAATTTCATTTACTACGTTTTCTAACTTATCCTCATTTCGGCTTAATATTCCAACTTCGGAGCCAAGATCGGCAAAACCGATTGCAATAGATTTCCCAATTCCGTATGATGCCCCAGTAATAATAGTCTTTTTTCCCTTTAGTAAATTTTTATCAAGCATATTGTTCGTATAAATTATTTTATTCCTTAAAACTATAATCAATGCAATTTTTGATCAATAGATTTCTTAATGTATTATGTATTAGTCATAAAATAAGAAATGGTATATAAGCGATAAAATTAATATTGTGAAATTAGTGAATAAAATTAAATATATTATAATTGATTCAAAGGATAATTGCGGTACGGCGTTAGAAAAAATTCCCCAAGATGCTAACGTTGATTTAATCAACAAGATAATCAAAATCAATGAGGCTATACCTTTCGGGCATAAATTTGCAATAGTGAATATTACGAAAGGTAGTAACATTATCAAATATGGAGAAATCATAGGAATTTCAACTGAGGACATAAGCGAAGGAGATTGGATTCACACTCATAACATTAAAAGTTCCTATTTAAAGGTGAAAAATGATGGATGAGGGTTTTTTAGGATATTCCCGGTCTAATGGGAAGGTTGGTATTCGAAACAAAATTGCGGTTATATCTTCAGTGGTTTGCGCCAATACAGTAGCTCGGAGAGTTGCTGAGAAAATAGATAATGCCGTAGCAATCACACACCCCCACGGATGCGGCCAATTCCAAGGTACAAGAGGGTTCTCGAATACATTTAATATTTTGGCAGGTCTTGGGAGTAACCCCAATGTATATGGTGCTCTTGTTGTTGGATTAGGGTGTGAAAATCTTTTTAGCAATGAGTTAGCTGACAAAATAAGAGAATCAAAAAAACCAGTGGAATCCTTTAATATACAAGATGTAAAGGGAGGCACTATTGGTGCAATTGAAAAAGGATTAGGTATCTGCAAAAGGTTTGATAAAGAAGTAAAAGGATTGAAAAGAGAGTTTTTTGATTTTTCTCATGTTACTTTAGGTTTAGAGTGTGGGGGATCTGATTCAACATCAGGACTTACAGCAAATCCTGCTCTTGGAATTGTATCTGATAAGATAGTTAACTTAGGAGGAACCTCTATTCTTCCAGAATTTCCAGAATGGGGAGGAGCTGTACATTTATTAAGTAAAAGAGCAATTAATGAAAAAGTTGCTAAGAATATAGAAAGACCCTTTAAACGATTTGCGGTTGAAAATCGATCTCCTGGAAATATCGCTGGAGGACTAAGTACACCAGAAGAAAAATCATTAGGAAATATTGCTAAAGCTGGAAAATCGCCTATACAAGGTGTTATTAAATATACAGAAAAACCGGGAGAAAAAAAGGGATTATGGTTGATGATGGAACCCGGAATAGACGTTATATCAGTGACTGCTCTTGCTGCAGCTGGAGCCAATATTATTGTCTTTACAACAGGTCGTGGAACACCATTTGGTAACCCGGTAGCTCCCGTAATTAAAATCTGTGGAAATCCTAAAACATGTGAATTCATGGGAAATAATTTCGATATAGACGCAAGTAAAATCATAACTAATAATAAAACAATAGAAGATATTTCTGTATTACTATGGAAAAAGCTAAATTACGTTTGTAACGGAGAAAAAACCATTTCTGAAAGATTAGGCTTTGAAGAAGATATTGGGTTTTGGGGTGCTTGAAACTAGTAACATTGTATTAAAAATAAAAACACACACATTAAAACTAGTAAAAACTGGTTTTGGATTAGGTAGAGTTATTATGTTAATAGAAATCAGTAACTTTTTTACCCTCTTCGAAAATTGCTCTAACGCTTTTTAATTCATCAGGTATCTCTATCTGCTGAGGACATTTCTCCAAACAATCACCACATTGGACGCATAAGCTTGCAGATCCATTGTTCTTCCTTCCACTCTTTTCTAATTCTTCTTGAGTTTTAGGGAGAGATTTATAATAACTCGTAAATCCAGCTCTAGTATTTTCACCATACTGGTTAAATTGATTTAATATATTGAATAAACCGGGAATATTTACTCCCTCAGGACACGGAATACAATATCGACAATTTGTACAAGGAACTGCGAAAATGTGTTTGGCAAATGCCTTTTTTAAAGCTTCAGTAGTTTGTAACTCTTCTTTTGTTAAATGACCTATCCCTGAATTATTCGCAGATTCTATATTCTCTTCTACTTGATTCATCGCACTCATCCCTGACAGAACAACAGAAACCTCTTCGTGATTCCAAACATATTGTAGAGCCCAGTCTGGCAGACTTCTTTTCACTTTTGACTCATCTAAAATCTCTTTTATATCTGGACTCTTCTCATTTAAATTCTTTTCATCAATAAAGAGTTTTCCTCCTCTAAGAGGTTCCATAACGATAACCGCAATTCCTTTTTCAGCTGCGTATCTCACACCTTCAATACCTGCTTGGAAATCAACGTCCATATAATTAAATTGGACTTGGTATGCATCCCAATCATAGTAATCAATTATTTTTTTAAAAGTATTAACGGAATCATGGAAAGAAAATCCAAAATGTTTGATTTTTCCTTCAGTTTTAGCTTGTTCCATTTTTTCCATGATCTTCAATTGTTTCACTTTTTCAAAACTCGGTCTACCTAAACCATGCAAATGGTAAATATCGAGGTATTCTGTTTGCAATCTCTTGAGTTGGGTATCTAATATTCTGTTAAAATCCTCTTCTTTCTGAACAAAACCTTGGCCGATTGGTAATTTCGTTACTAAGTGGACTTTTTCTCTATATCCATCTTGTAATGCTTTACCTACTAATTCTTCACTCTTGCCATTCATATACATCCATGCTGTATCCACGTAGGTGCATCCGTGATCAATAGCATAACGTATCATTTCAATCGACAGTTTCTCATCAATGATAGTTTTCTTTTCACCCTCTTTTTCAACTTCCAAGGTTGGTAACCTCATTGCACCAAATCCTAATGCAGAAACCTCCCATTCGATATTTCTCATTTTACGATATCTCATTTTCATCATACCCTTATATCTTAGTCAATATAATTACATCAATTTAATTACATCAAAATAATATGTGATTAGTAAAAAAGCTTTATGAGATACTTTAGATTTTACAACCTGATATAAGTTTCTCTACATTTCCTTATTTTTGTTAATCACATTCTACAAATCTGTCAAGGATCTGCTTTAAGTACGTAATAAACCTTTATAAGCTAACACAATTCATATAATGAAATTAACAAAAAGTTAGGAGGAAATTAGGGATGACACAAGTAGAATTAGAAGAAAGTCATGAACATATTAGACAGTTATTTAGTGCTGGTTTTTCAACACCTTTACCTAAGCACGAACTTACAGAAAAATTGATTAGTAGTATGTATAATGAGGAGGAAGCATCAGTCATTTATTCAAGCTTCAAAGAGATTAAGGAATATCTTACTGTCGACGAAATTAGTGAAAGATCCGGTGTGAAGGACAAGGAAAAATTAAAAAAAATGCTCAATCGGATGGTATATAAGGGTACTTTAATGAGGGGAAGAAACTCAACATATTACATGTTTTCATATTTACCTGGAATTTTCGAGGCATATTTCACTGCAGTAAGGGATACTCCCGAGAGATTGAAAGAAGCTGGAAAAGCACATAGAGGGTTACGGAAAATTAATTTCGATCGGTCGGTAACGGAACCCACAGATTTTAATAAAAAGAGTGGGTGGAGATATATGCCTGCTATGGAACCAGTAATAAGGTCAATTGAAGTCAATGAAGAGGTACCTGTAAAGAATGAGATCCTACCATACGAGGTTCTTGAAAAATATATGTCAGCATATGATGTTTTTTCTGAAACTCCGTGCAGTTGTAGAGAGTCCGCAAAATTAGCAGGTGAATCATGCGAGAGAACACATGAAAATTTTTGTATACAAGCGGGAGATTATGCTAAGGATTCAATTGCAAATGGAACTGGAGTAAAGTTGAGTTTTGATGAGGTAATGATACGATTCAAAGAAGCAGAAGAGCATGGATTAGTCCATTCAACAGCCAACAAGTTGGATCCTTCGATGTTTGTCTGTAATTGTTGTCCTTGTTGTTGCATGGCTTTAGCTCCAGTGATCAAAGGATTTAGGCTCGGAGCCGCAAAATCGAACTTTGATCCCGTAGTTGATCATGATTTATGTGCATTGTGCGATACGTGTGTAGATATTTGTCCAATGGAGATCATTGAACACACAGACGATCCTGATGGTGAGAAAATCACTATCGGTCTTGATGAGGGCTGTTTAGGATGTGGATTATGCGCTTCAAACTGCCCGGAAGAAGCCATTTCTTTAGAGAAAGTAAGAAATGATATTCCTCGTCAATCAATGGGAGGATTGTTCTCATAAAATTACTTTTTTTTTTTAAAGATTTTTAAAAAATAAATGATCTCACCGTAAAATGGGAGATCTAATGTTTATTTTAGAATAATAAGTAAATAAAATTAAAAATGGAAGATTAAAAGATCTAAATTTTCCCGTAAATATCAGCTTTTCGGTACTATTAATCTTTTCAATTTCAAACACATTGATATCAAACAAATTGATATAAGTTTATTTCTTTTGATTGATTATAAAAAACACAGATTATAAAAAATTAAAATAAAATTGGTAAAAAAATTGGTAACTGGAACTGTAAAATGGTTTAATAGCGGTAAAGGCTTTGGATTTATAAATTCTGAAGATGGAAATGATATTTTTGTACATTTTTCAGCATTAGCTGGAGATGACGATGAGTATAAAACATTACATGAAAATGACGAAGTCGAATTTGATGTAGTACAAGGTGAAAAAGGTCCTCAAGCAAATAATGTTGTTGTCACTAAAAAAGCCCCCCCACAACAAAGCTCACGTGGTGGTTTTGGTGGTGGTTATGGCGGCGGTCGTGGTGGAGGCGGCGGTCGTGGAGGCGGTGGTCGTGGAGGCGGTCCGGGAGGTGGAAAAGGCCGTAGTGGTGGCATTAACAAAAAAAAGAGAAGAAGTTACTAATTCTCTCTATTACTATATGCCTACTAATAATGCTACTCAAAATTTTTGAGTAAAATTATTTTTTTTGGATTTTGAGATACTGCAAGATAAACTATCTTATTACAAGAGGAAATTAAATAGAATATAACGATGAAAATCTTTTGTGAAACTTTTATTAACTAAAAAAAAAGATAATAAAATATCAACTAAAACTATAATTGTGTAATTACACTTAAAAGTTTTATAAATTAATGAAAGTAAAGTATTATCTCGATGTTTTAAAAGCTTACGAACCCGGAGTTGAAGTAGTAGCTCGTAATTTATTGAAAATTAATGGAGTAACAAAAGTTCATATTAAAGTTGATGAAGTAGATCAAAAAACATCTTCTCTATATATAAACGTTGAAGGAACTAACCTTACGCTTGACGAAATAATTGAAATCTTGGATTCAATGAATTGTGCGCTCCACAGTGTTGATCTGGTTGAAATTGAAAAAGAGGACTAATAAAGGAAGTTTTTTTCTGCCGAAGTAGCCAAATCGGTCAAAAATTTTTGATACTCATCAATTGTCAAATGATCATAGGTCCCGAGTGTTGTTTGCATTCCCCAAACGATGTAGGGTGTTATAGCGTTAGGATAGGTTGGCTGTGAAACTCTTTCCCTGTATAGAATTTAAGAATGCCTAATTTAAAAAAGTTCCTCTGACCTGCATATCTTAAACTAGGGAATAATTAATGAATATAACGTTAAGTAGATTATACTAGCTCCAATATGTATTAAAGTCATCATAGAACCATATTTTAATAATGATTTATAGTTAAAATCTGATACGTCATTTTTTTCTGCTAGATTTAAGGTTATTAAATCAGCGGCAGCTCCTTGTGGTAAAAAATTAGAGCCAATATTTATCCCAAGGATGATTGCCATAATAACAAGGTTAGGTACTTGCCCTATACCATAAATATTTTGCATTAATGTGATAAATACGAGAGCTGTTGGAATTTGGGCTAAAAAACCTGATAAAACGCTTATCATTATCAAAACAGTTATAGCAGCAATAAGAACATTATCCGAGATAAAGTTACCTATAAAATTACCAAGAATTATAAAAGTTCCATTTATTTGCATTGTACCCAATAGGAGGAATATTCCTATAAAGAATATATTAACCTTAAGATCTGTTTTAAGAAGAATTTCTGTAAACTTTTTTCGATTTAAAAGACACATTACAACCGCACCAACAACAGCGACTAAATAAGTTTCAGGGATAATGATAAATCCAATAATTATACCCACAAAATATATTGAATTGAAGACAAATTTCTTTTTATTAACAATGATTATGTTAGGATCCATGATAGCAAGAAGATCTTTCTTACTACTTTCAGGAGGGGCTTCTTGTTTTCTAAGCATGGTAAAATCTATAAGGAAAAGGGTGTAAATTAGGGTTGGAAAAACTATCAGAGAAAAATTTAATAAAAAGTAAGTAAAATTAATTGAAAAAGCATTTGCTATAAGAATGTTTTCAGCTGAACTAAAAGGAGTATAAATAGACCCAACATTAATCGTAAAACTAAGACCAAAAAGATAAGGTGCTGGATTTATTTTTAGGATTTTACAAGCTTGTATAACGATGGGTACAAAAATTATTATTACTGTAATATCAGAGACAATTGCTGAAGTCATACTTGCCATTATACAGATCAAAAAGAAGAATTTTCTATGATCAGCTTTCGTCCAATGAAGGGTTTTTAAGACGATCCACCTAAATATATTTTGTTCTTCCATAATGGTAACTATAATTTGCATACAGATTATAAAAAATAACGGTTTAAATTCGATATAGGTTATAAATTCTTCAAACCCAACATTAAAGGTAACACCTGCAATAATACAAGCAATAACTGCTGATAATAAAGTAAAAGAAATATAATCTAATCCTTCTTTTGTAAAAATTACCATTATCGCTATAAATAGGACAGCTGAAATAATAATTGATACTATCTCATTCAACATAGGTTGATCCCCAATTAAAAAAAATAGAACTAACTAATTTATATTGCCTTAACTTCCTTATTAAGTTTTAGCGATTAAGATAATATTAATTAACACTCATGATCTTGCATTTAATTAGCAAAATAAGCTAATTTTTGTTTTGTGAGAAATATTAAAAGTAACACAGATAAAATTGGAAATTGCTGAAGTTGCAACCTTGATTGAACAACTTATCGAAGGATACGATGATATCGAGACCTATATGAAAGAAAATTTGGGCTCGGATTGGAAAGTTTTAAAGTCCTCTTGGCAAAGATGTAAAGAAGGGGAGATTACGAAGTGGGAATTTGCTAAGATAGGCTTATCAAAAGTTGGAAAGAGATTCGCAGGTATCTTTATTAAAGTATAACGTTATTTTATACTTACGGTATAAATTTTTCTTTATCTTTTGCCAATATTTCTAAAAATTATTTTTCGGTACTTTGAGAATTTAAACGGATTTTTTTTCTAAAAAATTCATTGCAACCAAGTATAAATTTTTGCAAATAGGACCTATCGTCCTAATTTTATCTATTAAAGCGTCCCACGATTGATTGAATAATATTCCAAGAATTTCTTTAATTACTTTTTGAGATGCTTTTCTACCAGTTATCTCTTCATATTCCACTAAGAATGATAAAGCTTTAAATTGTTCATTATCTAAAGGAAGAGAATATAATATTCGATCCTGAAGACTTTTTTCTTTAATTTTTTCAATTGCTTTATCTTCTAATCCCTCTCCTGTCATTAAGAAAAGTAAGGCATCAATGTAAGCTCTTTCAAGTAATTCTAAACGTGATTGAATATCTTTTAGGTTTACAAATTTGTTATGATCATACATTTTAACTTGGATTTCAAATGCTTTTTTTTTTTCTATAATAGATTGGGTTGACAGCTTTACATAAACGTCTGGATATCTTATTTTTGATCCCCTCTCTAAAGCAATTGTTATAGGAGGTGTTTTTTCAGCCCAACTAATTTGTTTTGGGACTTCATTATCTTGAAGGAACTTTAGGGCTTCAGTTAATTTCTTCTCCACTAACTCTGATTGTTTTTTGCCTACATGTCGAATCTTTAAGTTTTCAAACCATTTTAGTAGTTGTTCTTTTTCCCAACTTATTAGGTTACTATAATATAATTCACCTGAATAATTTCTACTTGAAGATCTTTGATAAGTTGAGAATTTATGGCAGTAGTGGTCGTGGTGGAGGCGGTCCTGGAGGTGGAAAAGGCCGTAGTGGTGGCATTAACAAGAAAAGAAGAAGAAGAAGTTACTAATTCTCTCTATTACTATATACCTAGACGTATCTGAATGTAAGACTTTGGTTTACTTACCTTTTTAATTTCTCTTTCTCGTATTTTCTTTTTTTTTAATAGTTATATTCAAAAAAAAACAATATCAAACAGTTTGGATGATTCAATTAATTTCAATTTTTTTTGGTGGGGGAATATACACTTTTCTAACTCCTGTTGGTTCTAAATTCCTTGCAATCTCGGGACAATGGTATACACAGACACCACAACCTATACATTTGGTCTCATCATCATGAGATTTACCATCAATAAGAGAAATAGCTTCAATGGGGCATTTTTCTACGCAAGTTCCGCAGCCTTCACATTTGCTGCTATTTAGCCTTGCTCTATTCGACGTAATGGTGTGAAATGGCCAAACTCCCCTGTAATAATCCTGAAAAACTATACAACAACATTTACAACAATTGCACAACGCCTCTTCATGTTTATCAGCATCTAAATCGTAATGAAAAATCTTATGAACCAGACCATCCTTTTCTGCTGCTTTTAAAATATCGTTCGCCTTTTCTTTTGAAACGGGTTCACCGAAGCCGTGTTCTATGAAAAAACGTCCTGTATTTCCAAAGTGAAAGCATCTTAATCTCTCATCTGTTGTTTTACAAGGCTCTCCTACGAGTTTTTTATCAAGCTTACAAGGACATTCCGAGAGAGAGATTATATCCTGTTTATCTATTAGTTCAGAAGCTTTATAGATTGGAAGTGTTTCTTCTATTGGTACCCTAATGGTTTCTTCAACTGGAACGGTCCTGGTGAGAGGTGGAAATTGGGTTCTGAAAAGAGGTTGTATTCCCTCATAATTTTTCTGGGTTTGCTCACTTGCTTCAACTGTCATTTTTTCATGGATTAGCGCGATTCTCCTTTTTTTCTCCAATGAACCTTTTTGAATGAGAGAAAATTCCCATATGGATGGAAACGGTCCCATTAGGTGATATTCAAGGACGCCAGAAGTTTCATTAGGGATATCCATGATTACTCCATTATGCATTATCGAGTTTAACATTTCCATTAAGTCTCTATCGGTCATTCCACTCTTTTCTTTTAATTGGTCAAAAGTTAAGATTGGCTTCCTAAAGTTCGTAATAAATTTCGCTTGTTCTTCGTTGATCAATGTTTTTAGAAACTCAATTAAGGTTTCATTAGCCTGCAGGAGTGGGTTTATACTAGCTTTTGCAACCAATTTAGCCACTTTCTGCCAAATTTTTTCCGACATGTTTTACACACCTTAAAGATGAAAAAGCTTTTCAGTTTTTCATTTATTTAATTGCTCTTACTGGTTTTCCACTGTAGACCATAATACAACGCCGGTCCAGCAATAGTAATCACAAGTGCAATAATGAAGAGTGCTATATTTGGAGCATATGCTCCATAAACAATCCAAATTATTATCAGCAAGACGATCCATATCCCAATAATAGCCCATTTCCTTTTATCATCACTCATTTTTAATTCACCTATCTTCTAAAGGTTATATTTAGATGTGAGATTTTGGTTTATAAATATTAGTTTTTCATCTGCCTATGTTATATCATTTAAAACAACCTCTTTCCAATTCTAAGTAAGAAAGGAGCAAATATTCAGTAATTCCCTCAGATCTTTCTATAAGTCAGTGCTTTTGTAAAAAATAAATAAATCAATTGAAATCTTATATAAGTAATTAACACAAAGACAACTATCCTTTAATGGAATGTCCGATTTCAACTCAAAAAGGGGGCGTTGTTCCGGGATATAATCTATTCTTTCTGTTTAGCATTCTATCAATTGTAGCAACTATTCTGACTAAAAAACTAAAGATTCTCCAAACCTAATTATATTTAGAATCATTTGGTGAAAATTCGATTTAGTATTATTCTAAATTTACTTAAAATATAATCAACAGAATTTTATAAATTTGATCAAGATAGATATAAATATTATTTTGTTTAAGATAATCTAACAAAAAATTTTTTTTGATGTTTATAATAAATTTTTAATAAATGTTTGATGAATCGATATGAGTATCCAACTAACTCCCAAAGAAATTGAGCACTTAACAATGTTGGGAAAGTTATTAGAAGATTTAACAGATCCCTCTACATACATAAGTCTCGGAATGAGCATAGAGAAATGGGCAGAAAAAATCCCAAATAAAGTTGGGCTTCTTTTTAAGGATAAATCATGGACTTGGAAATCTATTAACGAAGAAACCAATAAATATGCTAATTATTTTGCATCACTAGGTTTAAAATCTAATGAAACTGTTGCTGTAATGATGGAGAATTCTCCAGAATTTCTTTTTGTAACAGGTGCTATTAGTAAACTTAAAGCAATATGCTCACTGGTTAACACAAACTTAAGAAAACAACCTTTGATTCATATTATGACAATTAGTGAGCCAAGATACATAGTTGTTGACAATGATTGCCTTTCTGCTGTTCAAGAAATTCAGAGTGATTTGAAAGTTAAAAATAACGAGATTTTTGTGACGAATAAAAATAGTAAACACGATTTTGTTAATCTTCCCAATGAATTGGGTACTAGTCCTATAACAAACCCAAAAACAGTAGATACTTTTGATATTGGGGATGTTTGTAGCTATATTTTTACTTCAGGAACTACAGGTTTTCCTAAAGCAGTAATGATAAAACATTCCGATATTGGAGTATTTTATGCTAAGGGGTTACATTTAGAGGAAAATGATATAGTTTATAATCCTCTTCCTTTATATCATTCTCATGCCAATCAAACATGGAGAGCTGTTCTTTCTACTGGAGTTACTATGGCTTTGAGAAAAAGATTTTCAGTTTCACAATATTGGAAAGACATTAAAAAATTCAATGCTAATGCCACTGTATACATTGGTGAATTGCCAAGATACCTTCTCAATCGACCAGAATCAGAATATATCCCCGGACCTTTAAAAAAAATGTTTGGATTGGGATTAAGAAAGGATATTTGGGAACAGTTTCAATCACGTTTTCAGATTGATCATATCTGGGAAATTTATGGAGCAACTGATGTTGGGGTTCCACTATCAAATGTTGATGAAGTTCCTGGAATGATTGGCCGGAATATCTTACCTACGATTGAAATTATTAAAATTGACCCCGATACAGGTGAATTTTTCAAGAACGAAGAAGGCTTTTATATAAAGTGTAAATCAGGAGAAGTTGGGATGCTAATATCACAAATAGCGAATTATTCGGAATTTACTTTGTATAAGAATCCAGATAAGACTAAATTAAAAGTCTTAAGAGATGTTTTTGAAAAAGATGATGCATACTTAAAGTCGGGGGACCTACTACAACTTCATGATGATCACTGGGTATCATTTGCTGACAGATTTGGAGATACATTCAGATGGAAAGGCGAAAATGTTTCAACTCTGGAAGTTGAATCGGTATTAAATAGTTTTCCAGCTGTTCAGATGTGTAATACATACGGCGTAAGCATACCTAATACAGATGGTAAAGCGGGAATGGCTGCCATCAAATTAGAATCAAAAATAGATTTTGATCGTGATCGATTCTCTACATATGTCTCTGAGAACCTTCCTCCTTATTCCATACCCATTTTCTTACGCATACAAGACGAACTTGAATTCACAGGAACACATAAATTGAGAAAAGTTAATCTCCGAAAGGAAGGATATAATATCGAAATAGTTAAGGAAACTATTTATTACTGGGATAATTCTTCAAAAAACTACAAGGCTTTTGATAAAGAAATATATCAAGATCTGTTAAATGACAAATTAAGGGTATAAAATTTTCTTTTATTTTTCCATTTACCTAAAGCTCTTGTTATAAATTGAATGAAAAATCGTTTTAAATTTATTATTAGATTTTAATTTCTCGAGTTCAGCTACTTTTGGTTCACCACCCGATCCAAAAAATTGATTAAACGCATAGAATGGTTTGTGCTTCTTTTTCATGAGCTCATTATCAAATTCCCCTGCTCTTATATCGAACGCTCCTTCAAAATCGGGATCAACCTCAATATATTCTCCTTTTGCACTCAATACGTCTCTTTTTATATGTCTGTTAACATCTTGAGTCTTAGCGGATTTATCTCTGTCTGAATCAACGATTACAATAAATGGGATCTCAAATTCCCCTAAAATCTTTATATATTGTTGCATATTAAATTTTCCCAGACAATCGATATATGTAATTTGGCTGATTAAAGCAATATCATCTCCAAAAAAATAATTTGCCCATGATTGAAAAAGCATCTTCTCAGTCTGACCTTCCACGAGGACGACTTTATCAGCGAAGAACATCTCATTTCGATTCGGGTTGAGATAGTAATTCATATTCACTAAATTGATATTCTTAAATTTTTCCCGATGTTCGGGGCTCCCCCATGAATAGACAAAATCCTTTTCTTTAATTGTACCGTCCTTGTTAAATTCAAGTGGTTGGATAACTTGTGTATTTTCCCCCAGATTTCTTTTATCAAAAAAATACAAGGTCTTTGATAAAGTAGAATATCAAAATCTATTGGAAAACAAATTGAAGGTATAATTATACCAATTAAAATATTTGTGGTCGTATACCAAGCTTTCTAGCCGCCTCAACCAACACATCAACGTTAGGCGAGACGATAAAATGCACACCAGCGTTAAAAAGACCTGGAAGGTCATTCGGCAGTATAATAGGATCGTAGTAGAAGATACTGATATTGCTGTCCTTCGATTTATGTATTCCCTGCGCTAAATCGGACTTGAATAGACCCAGGAAGAGTTGCTTGTTACCTACAATCATCTCTCGAACATTTTCCTTTAAAAACCTTCGGTACATGCTGCCGATCATTATGCGAGAATCAACGTTGAGTGCAGCCGCAGCTGCCTCCGAATCACAGGCTATGAATGCTTGGTGGAGACGTTCCTGCTCTACTATCGTTTGCGCAACTCGTTCACCAGCCTCTCTGTCGCCTCTGAGATGAATGTCGATCCAAATATTGATTGGCATGATTTGAAGAACCTCCTCTAGAGTCGGAACTTCCTCCCCTTCGAACTGACTAGACTTCCAGCTACCAGCATCTAAGCGTTTGATTTCTTCCAGTGTAAGTTCTGAAACAGTACCACTTCCGTTTGTGGTACGATCCACCGTCACATAATGCATGAGAACGAGTTATCGATCCATAGTGAAACAAACATCCATCTCGATCATATGGGCTCCCAGACGGATGGCTTCGCGAAAAGCAGCACGTGAATTTTCTGGATGTGTGTTCGAGGCGCCTCTATAGGCACAGATTCCACGTGTGGACAAATCTCGAGAACTAGCTGACATATTCCTTCATCCCCCCATCTTCAAAAAATTGCTGACATAAATGTATCCCACGATCCTATAAATTTCTGACATAATCAAAAATTGATTTTTTTCCATCATCCATACTTACAAATGTAGATATTTTGTCCCAATCTTTCTTATTTTCATCAGACATTTCTTTTTAGTTTCCCAAATCCCAGTTTCATCTTAAGATTATTATAGAAGTAAAGTATTTATTTTTTGTTCAGAATTGCAGTGTTAAAAAAAAAATGGCTTTAAATTCCATTTGAAAGATTTCCTTTCAGGGATCCAGTTACAAGAGTGAACCAAATGAGAGAAAGGATAACTCTAATAAAGAAGCTCTGGACTGAAGAAAGAACGAGTTTCCGAGGAGAATTCTATCATGTAAAAAACCCAATCGGCAATCCAAAGCCTGTGCAAAAGCCACATCCTCCAATTATGATAGGAGGGGGTGGAGAAAAATATACGCTAAAGGCCCCAGCCGAAATCGGAAATATCTGGAACGCTTGGGGGACTTCCATAGAAGACTATAAAAGAAAAGTGAATATTCTAAAAGAACACTGCGATAAAATCGAAAGAAAAATTGATGATATAGAACTCTCGTGGAGTGGTAACTTTTTGATTGGAAAAAATGAGAAACAATTGAAAAAGAAAATTAGTACGTATGGAACAGAAAATAGCATTTTGTGTACACATAGCACCTGTATAGAGATATTACAAGATTATGTTGATTCGGGGTGTACACATTTCATTTTTTCCTTACACAGTTTTAATGATGAAAAGGAGATCTTTATGGAAGAGATAGCTTCTTCATTTTAGAAAAAAAAAAATTATTAAAACCTTATTTTAAACCTTAACAAAGTTCTTATTATATAAAATTCCTAAAAAAAGATATCTTCGGATAGTGAAGATTTTAGCCTGAATTTTTTATAAAATCTTTTAAACTAATATTCCGTTTTTATAGAAATTTATAAACAGGCATTGATTAAAATATTTAAATAAAAAATCCGTAGTTGAGCATTGAATTAGACAAAGTTCAAAAAGAAATGTAAAAATGAAATTAATTTTCAATTCAATCGAGTGAAGGTAAATGGCGTTATATAAATGTCCTAAATGTGGAAGGGAGTATAAGACAAAGGGAGCTTTTTACCAGAAACATGTCAAAAATTGTGTAGGAGAGATACCAAAACAAAAAGATAAAAAAATAAGTAAACCACAGAAGGGAAGAAAAACTTTAAATACTGTTATAAAACGACTAGAAAGCTTTGATACAAGACTTAGTAATTTAGAAAAAAAATTCAATGAGTTTGATATTAGTAATAGAAAATTACCCTCTAATAAGAGTGTAGCTTTGTTACCGATGAATAGTGAGAAGAAATTGGTCAATATTATAAAATCAATCATAGCTGAGAATGCAAATTCATATTCAATTAAAGGATTGATAACCCTTAAGGAACTGAGAACGAAGATTATTAATAGATATAATCTATCTGAGGGGAAATTTGAAGAATTAATGTTAAAATTATACAGGAAAGAATTGGTTGACCTGCAAGCAGGTGGTAATCCACAAAACTATCAATTGAAAAGTCCTACAGGAAAAGAATTTTATTATTTAAGGGTTAAGGAAATTTAGAAGGAGTTGAGTAAGAATTTGACCCAAATACGTTTTTACGAGGCAGAAAATGAATTAAATAGTGATTTTATCAATCAAATTATTTTAACTAAGCAAAATCCTTTCCCAAGGAATCCTGTAACTTCGAAAGATAATCTACCTGAATTCTGCTTAGGACGTACAGAGGAAATTGGGATTATCAAAAATGCTATAGAAAAGGTTTCAAATGATCCTGGGAATAAATCGGCATGGATTCCAATTAATGGTGATGGAGGTACCGGTAAATCAACAATAGCGTTGTATGTATATAATAAGATTAGAAACGGGCATTCAGGAGATCTAGACGTTGATCATATAGAAAGCGCTTATATTAATATTCCTGCGGACCCGAGATATCTTACTATTTCTTATATTTATAAAAAAATTATTGAAAACCTTGGAGACAGCCCAGAGACCTATCCTTATTTTTTAGGCTTTAAGTTTGTAAATAAACTTTGTGAAATAATCTTTAACATTGAGGAATTAAGGGAAGAATTTGAAGAAATATTTAAGGATGCATGGTCAAACATCTCTTCATGCGATAATTATACACAATTTCTTATAAAAGTAAAAAAAAAAGCTCCGAAATTTACAAACGAGTTAATTGAATTTGTTCATGAGTATGATTATCTAATTCAATCAAAAATTCAATTAAACCTCAAATATATACAGAAGTTAATCGAATTGATTTCAGGAAACAAAAAAGTACGAAGAAATGCATGCGAGTTTATCCTTGGAAGAAACATTAAGGATGAAGTTGAAGCAAGAGATTTGATTGAAAGTTTCGTTAAAACTACGAATTTATTATTTGAACGTAGTTGTCTCATGGTCATTATGGATAATCTTGAGAATTTAAGCTTAGAAGAAAAAACTTTTAGAGAGTTTTTTAAATTTCTCCAAGCCTTTAGAAATAACATTAATAATTGTCTTTTACTCACAATTGGTTCTACGAAGTTTTGGGAATTCTTCAGAAAAGCAATATCCATGTCAGAATGGAATATGATTGAGGGATTTAAATATGAAGAGTTATCCCTAATAAGTGTGAGTGAAGAAGACGCTTCAAGAATTTTGATGCGACATATGAGCGAGTTTTGGGAAAAATATGGTTCAGATATTCCTCCAATAGGAAAAGATAGGAATTATCCCTTTTCAAAGCCTTCGTTTAGATATATTTATGAAATAAATGATCGAAATTTAAGAGATACACTGAAAATATGTAATAGAATCATTGAAAAATTTAAGGAATCAAATCAAATTCTATACTATAAAAATCTTGAAACATCAATTTATAATTTAAGACCTCAGTCAGTAGGTACTTATCTTTTTGAGAATGAGATAAATTTTCTACTAAAATTTCTTGCTAAATTTGCAGACAGAAATAATTTATCTCGAAAAATTGAAAATGGATTAATAAGAGCTTTTAATGTAATTAAAGATAACCAAGAAATAAAATATCTCTCAAATGTCGAACATGAACCCCCAATTAAATTAGATAGTGGGAAAATTTGCAAACCTGATGTATATCTAACACTCTTCGGACAAAAATCAATTCTAAATTTAAGAAAAGCAGAAATTCAAGTAAAAGCTTCCTTTCCGACAAATCCTGTAAAACTATCTCATGTAAGATCGTCAATTGATATTTTAAAAGAAGGCAAGATTCAATATCTACATTTTATAACTCTATCCCCTCTTGAGAACAAAATATTAGAAGAATTGAAGAAATTTAAATCTCGAGTGGGGAGAATAACTCCTCTCGCAAGTGAAGAACCTGCATATTTAGTTTTATTATTATCAGAATTTAGTAAAATCTTCTTTAGAAAAGAAATATTGGATTATGATACCTATATTGGAATTCTAAAAAAAATTGGTATTGAAATTCCAGAATTATTTGAAGAAATTAAGAAAATACCAATACTCGATCTAAGTAAACCTGAGGAAAAACAACCCACTCCAAGCCAACCAAAACAGATCCCATTACCTGTTACTCCTACTACGCCATTGAAAAAAATTTATAATCCGAAAGAATTAGAAAGACATTTAATTGAATTATTTGAATTGAAAGGATTAATTAAGAAAAAACAAGATATCATTGATGAAATGTTAAAAATTGCGGGAAGTGTTTCTGTTATAAATAATTCAATCAGTAGTCTCCAGAAATTAAATAAAATTCAGTATTCTCGCTCAAAACCACAAGGATGGAGTTTAAAAAATTAGGGTATTCACAAAAAAAAACTAAAGAGAATAGATCCTCAAATAATCTTCTTTCTAAAAATATCGAAATTTATTCCTTTTCACTAAAATTTACTTTTAGAAATTCATCAGGATAATTAAGTGCGTTGAAGAATAAAGGGCTTCCGGAAAAAGATAGAGGAGATATCGGACCAATAGTCATAAAAGGATATTCTCTTTTTCCTAATCCACTTTGAGGATCTCTAAAATTCTGGTATAATCGAACCGCTTCTCTAGCGCCCCCTATAATGTCTTGTAATGCTAATCTTTCTAAACCCCAAGCGAGTCCAAATCCAAAAATAAATATCCTAATTTGATTTAATATCTCTCTATGAATACTTGAGAGAGTTTGGCTAATAAACATCCAACCTAACCCATATTTTCTTGTAGTTCTTACTGCGTCTATAAAAATTGATTTTATTAACTCAATATCTTCATCTTCTGATTTTTCTCTTGGTGCGAGTCTATGAGCCTCATCAATAACAACGAGAGAGTTTAAATTTCCACCTTCTTTAAATTTTTCTTCGGCTTGGCTATTAATCTTACTTAATATTTGCTCGATTGCAATTAATTGTATCTTATCATTCCAAATAATATCGTTTGGTTTTTTTCTTGAAGATAAATCAATGATGAATATGGATCCCTTTTTGGATACATTTTTAAGCAATTCTGACAATTTTATACTATTATCTCGATATCTAAAAAGACTAGTAATTCCTGACCAAATAGTATACATTTCATCTGGTTCTAAGTTTTCCCAAGCAGCTTTTATTCTTTCTCTTGGGGGCTTAGTTCCAACCGCTTTCTGTAAAAATTTCTCTGTCGCCATATCTCTCCAAACTCTATTAAAAGCGTTTCTTTTATAATAATTCCAAGGTGTAATTTCCTCCTCGATGCTATTTTTTCCCTTTAGGATTGAGATAAATCCATTAATAAACCGTTCTTTATGATTTTTAGACCAAATTGCTAATTTATTAAAAAAATTTGTACTTGCTAGTAACTTTTTTAAAAGGCTTTCATTGTAATCAAATACGATATTTTGGAGAGTATATATTTTTATGTCCCGTTCTTGTTTATCTTTTATTATGGATATTAGTTCAGAGTTTGAACTAAATTCCGTAGAAAATTCTCCCTGTGGATCCAATATATATATTGACATATCCTTATGATTTGCATATCCTGTAATCATCATCTTTGCTAAAACAGATTTCCCTGAACCTGTTTTGCCAAAAATCCCGATATGATAGGCTTCGCCAGCTCCATATTGACCTTTACCAAAGTGTTTTAACCACATTGGCAAGTTAAAATCAGATCCGTACGTTTTACCTAAATAAAACAATTCTTCTTGATAATCAGCTAATAAAGCATCTATTATATTCTTATCAAGCAATCGAATCTGCGTTCCTGTTGCGGGTACTGTGCCAAATATACTTGGTTCAATAGAACTTTTACCCTCAGCAAGAACAGAACTAATAATCATTTTAGCGGTATGTGTATCCTGTTTTTCTGTGATAGGATCTACTCTACCCCTTTGTCTTATTATTCCTCTCATTGTAGGATCCTGGGTCCATAAATTCTGCATCAAAATTTCAGTAATCTGCCCTAGTGCATAGTGATCCAAACCATCTTGATAATAATTGAAAATACTGAATTTTCCGACTAACCCCTTATTTACAGCGGTTCCTAAAATATCAACAGTTAATTCACTTGTAGATGAAGGAGAACCTACTACACCAATATTCTCCCTATTATCAAGTATTTCTTTTATTTTTACCAAAAATTTCACCTTATTTTCCAAATTCTGTCCTATAACCGTGCATCGCAAAATATAAATCTGAATAATTCCCCGGCCATTTAAGACTCATCTCCTGAGTAGCCGTTCTTCTAATTGCTGGTAACGCTGTTCTTAAATGTTTAACCATCCTATCAGCCAAATATAAAGGAAATGGTTCCATTAAACCAGGGACACTGGTTTGTGATTTTACAGATTCTAATAAAACTGATAATCTATTTTTAGTATGTACTACTTCAGGAGATAATTCCAATCTCAACGCGGGGAGATGATCAAACGGTCGATAATAAAGAATACTTAAATCTTCCAAATATTTAATAACTTTTTTCACAAAAGATTCAGAATTAGATGGAACATTTTCTAAATACCATCTTCTGGTACCCATTTGGACTTTCGTAGGTCCTACAACTTCACCCGGTTTTAATATAAAAGAAAGAAGAGCTCTATCTTCATAATTACTATTCATATTTAAAACATTATGTGTAATTTCTTGTCTTGTTGTATATTTTGGTATAGCTACAAAAATTTGATCTGTTTTTTTTGATAAAAGAATTTTCATATAGGCTGCTAATGCTAACAGTAACCTCTTCTTAAATTCTTCTTTCAGTTCTTCTGGAGCTCTATTGAGTGTGTTGAAGGCCTGGTTCATAGAAATTAATGGTGTGGCAAATGACCCATCGAAAAAAATTACATTATGAGGTGCTTTTACTGCTAAAGTCAACTCCATACACATCATTATTGCACTAGTTATATAATTTGTTGAATTATTATGAGTAACAGTAAAAATTTTAGAGTCATGTCGGGGTTTTGGCCAAAATCTGACTTCTGTGGGAGGAGCTAATCCCTCAACTGCCACACCCGCAGATGCAACTATATCAGTTGAGAGTAATTTTTCAATCGAATATGAGCCGTCGACAGCACAACATGTAGGATAAGTGGGGGGAAGCATTATATCTATGTCTTTTCTTAATAATTTCATTTCTTTTAATCTTTTTCTTATATCTTTCCTAATTTCATAGATATTCAGGAATGATGTCGATAATTTTATACCAATATTATTACATTGACTTAGCATATCAACAACTAGTGCTTCAGGTAATTCATTAAAAGGATTTTCATGTGCGAATTCAATCATGATACTTTCAAAAATATATTTTACTTTTTTGTGTAATTCCGAGTTTATACTTGATTGCTATGATAACATATTTAATGATGAATATTATCAATATATGAGACCATATTGAAATCAATGTTAAGAAAGAATTGAAGCTAATATGAATATGGAATAAAAACTTCTTCAATTTCAACTTATTTATTTCAAAATACTTTAAGTAAGATATTTATATAGAATAACCACAATTGTTTAAATAAGCGAAATAGCATAATTTAATCTCCAAAAACTATTGGGAATAAGAACTAAAAAGAAGTGCTCTAGAAATGAAAAATAAAAAAATAATTTTTACATTATTAACGCTTTTAGTTTCATTCTCTTCCTTTGTTTTTCCAACTTCTGCAATAAACAATCCAGACTATGTTGAAATTATCGGTCCAGGAGATGAAAATTATTTTCTGTTTAATTTGACTGAAAATTATGTATTAAAAATAGAGTTTGAAGTAATTACGGGGGGAAATAAAGATGTTGATTTTTACATTCTTAATTCCGTAAACTTTGATAAATGGGATAATAGTGAATCTTTTTCTTCTATTGTATTTCGTAATAGAGCTGTATAGCCAATATCAATTTTATAGTACCTTATAATGATACATTCTACGTTATTTTTAGCAATTCTTTTTCAATCATTACATCGAAAACAGTTGAAATAGATTTTACTCTAACTCCTATTTCTGATTCTACCAATGGAGGTTTCCCGTTAGAAATACTTTTGATAATAATAATCTCTGTGGCAATTGTAATTGTTCTTGGATCTTTTATTTTTAGATACAAAAAAAAACATATTCCAAATGGAGGAATCATTAGTAAAAAACTAGAGGGAGTTGATGAAATTCAAGATAGTCAGACTTCAGAGAAAAATTTTTGCCCGTTATGTGCTGAAGAGATTTCTGATGAAGAAGGTGATTACTG
>LAZR01000527.1_pt1 | contig 29829 bp, 29 predicted proteins | sample 329461 | NCBI WGS metagenome assembly LAZR01 (sample SAMN03002196, study PRJNA259156) | marine sediment metagenome | biome: sea floor; feature: Hydrothermal impacted sediments; material: marine sediment; isolation source: Loki non-amplified sample from Loki's castle hydrothermal vent sediment ...
GCGCCGCTGCTCGTGCTGGCTTACTCTGGGAGGAGCGAGAACCAGCACTTTTCGTGTATTTCTCAGACCGATCGGCCTGTCCTTTATTCCTCAGCCATCAGTGTTTCTGCATACTTCGGTATGTCGGAGCGCTGGATACCGATCTGGGCAAGCTGATGGTCGCTCATGTTCGCGAGGGTGGACAACATCCGGGCCATTTGAAGGGATTTCAGTGCGGAATGTGCTTTGGCCCCAATCCGCGCCAGTATCGAAACAAAGCTATGCGCGATCTTTGACAAAGAGATTGTAGCGGTGACGGTATGACGGCCTTCAGACCCAGCCGTATGTGAGTTAACAGTCATAAGCGGCCTCTATAGCCAATCTCTTGATGTTGCTGCGCGGAATACCGAGATCTCTCAGATCACGGTCCGTGAGCGCCGCTAGTTCAAAAAAAGCGGCGCGATAGACCTTACGCTTGGCCAAGGCCTTTCGGATCTGATCACGCTTTTGATGAAAGATTGTGCGGCCAGCATCCAAAATGACATCTAGCCCAGAGTTTGATCGTATAACTGCCATGATATGCCCTCATCTATTGCTGCGATGCAGTATTTATGCTGCACTGCAGCAGATACAGCTAACAGCCCACATCTCCAACCCGTTCAATGCGCACAGGGGACTTGCCAAAAAGGAAAGGATGTCACCGATGATGGACGTATCCTCGCAGATGCTCGTCTATGTAAAGGTCGTTGAAATGGGCAGTATCTCTGCGGCGTCCAGATCAAGTGGACAGACGCCTTCGGCCGTCAGCAAGCAGATCCGACATCTGGAAGATCACGTAGGGCACAGGCTGTTGCACCGCACAAAGGCCGGTGTTGCCATGACCGACGAAGGCCGCGAATATTATGAAAAGTGTCGGGCTGTGGCAGACAAGTTTCTGGAGGCCGAAGCACATATTTCCAGTTTCAACGGCAACCCAAAGGGCGTGCTGAGCGTCGCTTCAAGCGTCGCATTTGGTAAGTATCAACTGATCAACGCTCTGCCTGAGTTTCTGAAACTCTATCCTGAAATCACCATCTCATTGGAGTTAACAGATCGTCAGGTCGATCTGGAAGATGAGAGCTTTGACGTAGCAATCAACTTTTCCGAACAGTTGATAAACCCAAACGCTATTGCCCGAAAGATCATGAAAAACGAACGCATCCTCTGCGCGTCTCCGGCATTTCTCGAGGCATATGGCACGCCAAAGACATTCAGCGATTTGGCGAATTTCAATTGCCTGCGGACGTCCAACTTTGTTGGCAGAAACGCCTGGGAGGCAGAAGTGGATGGTATTGAGTACAAAGTTATTGCCACCGGAAATTTTGTCGGCAATAGCGCAGACGCCGTTTTCAAAGCCGCCCTGTCCGGTTTGGGCATCGCAAGATTATCATCCTACGTCGTCGCCGATAAGATCGCTTCGGGCGACCTGACGAGGTTGTTCCCAGCATATGCTCAGAAACATGCCGATGTGGCTGTAATATTCGCAAGCAAACGAAATCTAGCGCCAAAAATACGTGTGTTTTTGGACTTCTTGGCCGAGCGATTCCAAAGGTCGTAGCATGACTGAATGGCCGGAAATATACCCTGAAACTCTCTGAATAAGTTGGCGATTTTGGCCGCCGTCAACGAACCTTGGAAAGCCCCCCAATTTCTAGGATGTGGCTTAGAACCTCGTCAGCCCCCTCATTGTGCCGCAGCGCACAGAAAACGTAGGGCCGCCCGTTACGCATTTTTTCGCAATCTTGTTTCATCACATCCAACGATGCGCCGACATGCGGTGCAAGATCGGTTTTGTTGATCACCAGCACGTCCGACTTCGTCAGCGCTGGCCCGCCCTTGCGCGGTATGTCTTCGCCCGCCGCCACGTCAATCACATAGATCGTCACGTCCGCCAGTTCGGGGCTGAAGGTCGCCGACAAATTGTCACCACCGCTTTCGATCAATACGATATCAAGATCAGCATGCCGCGCACGCATCTGTGCAATTGCAGCCAAATTAATCGACGCATCCTCGCGAATGGCTGTATGCGGACACCCGCCCGTTTCGACACCGATAATACGGTCTTGCGGGAGGATTTGCATCCTCATGAGCGCCTCCGCATCCTCTTGCGTATAAATGTCATTGGTGATCACCCCAATCGAGAAATCGGGCTGCAATGCGCGGGCAAGGCAGGCAGTGAGCGTCGTTTTGCCAGCGCCCACAGGGCCACCAATACCGATACGCAATGGACCGTTGAGTTCTGTCATGAGCGGAATATCCTTGGTTGAAGGGTTTCGTGTTGCATGGCGGCAATATCGGAGAGAAAGGCGGTGCTGCTGAGATCATCAAGTGTCGTGCCGATGGTATCCTTGGCAGTCTGGTCGCACATGGGGATCAGGGCCGCGAGAGCCCTTTGCCCATCGGTTTGGCCCAGCGGAACAGCCCGGACTGCCGCTGACACCAGATTGCTGGCAAAGGCGTGTAGATAGAGCGTTGCGGTTAGATCAGCATTCAATGCCATTTGCGCGGCGGCGTTCCCCACGGCAACAGGATAGCAAAGAGTAGTGGCGTCACCGCCCCAGATCGCAGCAGTCGTTTGACTGAATGCGGTCCCTTGAAGCTCGGTTTCGAGGATGCGTTCGGAGGAAGCCGACACCGCGATAGCCGTCAGGTTTACCTCCTCAAGAGTGGCGGGAGAATCGCAGAAATAAGCCGCACGAAGCAGGATACAGTCGTTGCGCCCGCTGCCATGCTCCAACACATCGGACAGCCAGTCCTTCAGATCATCGGCACTGGCAATCGTTCCATTTTGGATCGCCGTCTCCAGCCCGTGCGAATAGGCGAACGCCCCGACAGGGAAGCTTGGCGACAGCCATTGTGCGAGGGTCAGTATATTGTATTCAGTGTTCATGTGCAGTGGCGACATGTTCGTGGCTATGGGTGCGGCCATGACCATATGCGCCGCCTTCGGGGGTGAAGGGCGCGGTAAGCGGCTCAACAACAGCGCCGAGGTGTTCCAGCATGTGACCAATGACGGGATCGGCCTGGATCAGCAGATAATCGGTGTTGATCTGGCAGGGCGTATGACGGTTGCCCACATGCCACGCCAACCGCACAAGGTCAGGGCCGGATATTTTATAAAGCTCTTCAACGCCCGCAGTGATCTGGACCAACACGCCGCTATCAAGCTCAAGCGCATCGCCATCATCCAGCGAGGTGGTCTGCGCGAGATCAACGATGAAATGCTCGCCAGACACCATTGTCAGCCGTTTGCGGCGTAAGAAGCGCTCGGTGTAATCCAGCTCGCAAGTCGTTGCTGGACCATTCCAATGCCCCTTGCGGTGCAGGGTTTGCGCGATAGGAAGTTGTGTCATAGCGTCCTCTCAGAACATGAAATAGCGTTGGGCCATCGGCAGGACTTCGGCGGGATGGCAGGTCAGCAAAACGCCGTCCGCACGCACCTCATAGGTTTCAGGGTGTACGTCGATTTGTGGCAGGGCATCGTTCAGGATCATGTCGGCTTTGCCTATGTTGCGTGTATTGCGCACCGCAACCGTCTGTTTGACCAGACCCAATGCGTCGCCAATCCCTCCGGCTTGCGCAGCCCCAGAGACAAAGCTGACCGACGTATGTCGCAGCGCAGTGCCGTAAGCGCCGAACATCGGGCGGCTATAGACGGGCTGTGGCGTGGGGATCGACGCATTCGGATCGCCCATCTGCGCCACAACGATGGTGCCTGCCATCAAGACCATCTCGGGTTTGACGCCAAAGAATGCAGGGTTCCACAACACCAGATCAGCGCGTTTGCCCACTGAAATATCGCCCAGAACATGGCTTACACCTTGGGCAATCGCCGGATTGATCGTGTATTTTGCGATGTAACGGCGCACCCGCATGTTGTCGTTGTCGCCGGTTTCCTCCGCCAATGCACCGCGTTGTTTCTTCATTTTGTCAGCGGTTTGCCACGTGCGGATCAACACTTCGCCCACACGGCCCATGGCTTGTGAATCTGAAGCAATGATCGAAAACGCGCCCAAATCGTGCAGGATGTCCTCGGCGGCAATCGTCTCGCGCCGGATGCGGCTTTCGGCAAAGGCGATGTCCTCGGGGATCGATTTATCGAGGTGGTGACAGACCATCAGCATGTCCAGATGCTCTTCCAGAGTGTTCACAGTGAAGGGGCGCGTCGGGTTGGTGGAGGACGGCAGGACATTCGCATCCCCACAAATCTTGATGATATCAGGGGCATGTCCACCCCCCGCGCCTTCGGTATGAAAGGCGTGGATGGTACGTCCCTTCATCGCGGCGACGGTATGTTCGACAAAGCCGCTCTCGTTTAATGTGTCTGTGTGGATCATCACCTGCACATCCATGTCGTCGGCCACCGAAAGGCAGCAATCAATCGCGGCTGGGGTCGTCCCCCAGTCCTCGTGCAGTTTCAGCGCACAGGCACCTGCGTTGACCATTTCAACCAAGGCATCGGGTTGGCTGGCATTGCCTTTGCCCGACAGACCGATGTTCATCGGGATGCCGTCAAAGGATTGCAACATCCGGCCGATATGCCAAGGCCCCGGTGTGCAGGTGGTGGCCAATGTGCCATGGGCAGGGCCGGTGCCGCCACCAAAGCAGGTGGTTACGCCGGAATGTAAGGAATCCTCCATTTGCTGGGGGCAGATGAAGTGAATGTGGCTGTCCATACCGCCTGCGGTCAGAATGCGACCTTCACCAGCGATGATTTCGGTGCCGGGGCCGACGATGATATCGACGCCTGATTGGGTGTCGGGATTGCCCGCTTTGCCGATGGCGTGAATCAGCCCGTCTTTCAGTGCGACGTCAGCTTTGTAGATGCCGGAATGGTCCACGATCAACGCGTTGGTAATGACGGTGTCGACAGCACCTCCCACGCGGGTAACTTGGGATTGGCCCATGCCGTCACGGATGGTTTTGCCGCCGCCGAATTTTACCTCTTCGCCGTAAGTGGTCAGGTCACGCTCCACCTCGATGATCAGATCGGTGTCGGCAAGCCGGAGACGATCACCCGTGGTGGGACCATACATCGCGGCATATTGCGCGCGGGGGATCTGGGTGGGCATTACAGGTCCCCCATAACTTGGGCGTTAAAGCCAAAAATACGTCGCGCCCCGCCAATCGGGATCAACTGCACCTCGCGGCGTTGACCGGGTTCAAACCGCACAGCGGTGCCAGAGGCGATATCAAGGCGCAGACCCCGCGCGACACTGCGGTCAAGCTCCAGTGCCGGGTTGGTTTCGGCAAAATGATAATGACTACCGACCTGAACCGGCCTGTCGCCAGTGTTGGCCACCATCAGGGTAAGGGCCTGCGCCCCTGCATTGAGGGTCAGTGTGCCGGTAGCAGGGAAAACCTCGCCGGGGATCATTTGCGTATCACCAGCAGGACCGAGACCGCCGCAATGAGCAGTATTCCCCCCACAACAGGCAGCCAGCCGGAGTCATTCAGGTGATGATGTAAATGTGCGCTGTTATGCGCTGCGGCCAAAGAGGCGGTGAACACATAAAACAGTGGGGCAAGCAGATGTTTCATATCAAGTCCTTCTGTACAGTTTCAGCGAATAGGGTTGTGGACAGTGACCAGCTTAGTCCCGTCGGGAAAGGTGGCCTCGACCTGCACTTCGTGGATCATCTCACTGATGCCTTCCATGCATTGGTCGCGGCTAATGACATGGCCGCCGGCCTCCATCATATCCGCGACAGAGCGTCCATCCCGTGCGCCCTCAACGACCGTGTCGGTGATCAAAGCGATGGCTTCGGGATGGTTAAGCTTGACGCCTCGCGCCAAGCGTTTTCGGGCGACCTCGGCGGCCATGGCGATCAGCAGTTTGTCTTTTTCGCGGGGGGTCAGTTGCATGGCTTATAGCCTCCATGACGTGGGTAAAGTGTTGTTTGAAAGGTGCTCAAGGATGGGGATCAGGTTGCGCCGAAGTTCGAAACTGTCGGTGGCAACTTGGCGGATCACCAGCACATCGTCAGTCAGCATGCTGGCACCCGCAGTTTGTGGCAGCAGGGCGCGCACCGTTTTGAGGTGGCTCTGCGCTTGGGGGCCAACCATCACGACGCCTGCCATGGCACCGGCCCCACTTGCGATTGCGGCGCGGGCAAGATGTTCCGAGGCATCGCCGTGCAGGTTTATTCCGTCGATATAAAGCGGGCGGCCATCGCGTGTGATCCGGATTCGGTCTTGAAACTGCACGTCGCGCAACACTTCGCGCATAGCGGCGCGTCCAAAGACCACGGATTCCACCATCAAAAGACGGGCGTGCGGGGCCAGATCTATACTCAAACGGCGCTGCAACGCGCAACGGTCAAACAGGATCAACTCTTGCGGCAACCAATTCAGGCTGGCCCCGTCTTGAACCGACACGTCCGTAGTAACGCGGGCAATCTCGCCACTTTGAGCGCGGTAGGCGCGCTCGGCGGCTTGGGTGGTAATACTCAGGGCGGCACCTGTCTGGACCTTGATATTGAGGGAAAATTGATCACCGCCAGTGATGCCACCCGCCGTATTGACCAAAACGGCCTCGGCATCCGGCCTATGGGTCCGCGGGAATACGAACCTGAGCGATCCTGACTGGCGCAGGTCACGCAGGCGGGTCACGCCATGCTCATCACCAAAGACAGACAGCTTTCCTGAGCCATGCGCGCGCGGCTGGGACAGCCCCGTTCTGGGCAAATCGGTATGAAGTGGTTGGTTGATAAGTGGCCCCGGTGATCTGTAGTGTCGCTTGTAATTCCATCACATCGAGGCGCGATGCGGCAGAGATTAGACCAAAAGCGTCCGGCGAAATCGTGCAAACGATCAATTGCGCGGCAGTTACAGCGAATGACGCACAATATTTGAGCATTCACGTATGATGGATGACTTAATGCACAGACAAAATTGCTCTCAGTGCTGCAACGCAGCAACCTTGGCACATCCCCAGCCGTTGAATCGTGACGGAGACAATAGGGGTGTGTGACGACCGGATGAATTGGACCTCAGACCAGCCGCCACACGGTTTGCAACATTTAAGTTGCAGGGAGCAGCTAATCGCCATGTCTTGCGAGAGCAAGATGCGACTGGTGTCCCTGCACGGAGATATCATATGAAAACGACAACTGCACTTGCCACTGCTCTTGCCACGCTAACGGCCCTGCCTGCCATGGCTGCTGATTGCCCGATTAAAGTGGGTGTGCTGCACTCGCTCTCCGGTACGATGGCGATTTCGGAAACCACATTGAAAGACACAATGCTAATGCTGATTGATCAGCAAAACGCCAAGGGGGGCCTGCTGGGCTGTCAACTTGAGGCGGTTGTGGTTGATCCCGCCTCTGATTGGCCACTGTTTGCGGAAAAGGCCCGCGAACTGCTGACGGTGCAGAACGTCGACGTGATCTTTGGCAACTGGACCTCTGTGTCACGCAAATCTGTGCTGCCGGTCATTGAGGAATTGAACGGGCTGCTGTTCTACCCTGTTCAATACGAGGGCGAGGAAAGTTCCAAGAACGTGTTTTACACTGGGGCCGCGCCGAACCAGCAGGCCATTCCCGCTACGGATTACTTCCTAGAAGAACTCGGCATCGAGAAATTCGCACTGCTTGGCACCGACTATGTGTACCCGCGCACGACCAACAACATCCTTGAGGCTTATCTGCAATCCAAAGGCATCGCGGACACTGATATCTTTGTAAACTATACACCTTTTGGCCATTCTGATTGGTCTAAAATTGTGGCCGATGTCGTGGCACTTGGTGCTGATGGCAAAAAAGTTGGCGTGATCTCGACCATCAATGGCGATGCGAACATTGGTTTCTACAAAGAGCTGTCAGCGGCGGGTATTTCAGCCGATGACATTCCAGTTGTGGCGTTTTCGGTCGGTGAGGAAGAACTCTCCGGTCTGGATACCAGCAACCTTGTCGGTCATCTCGCTGCGTGGAATTACTTCCAATCCGCTGAGACGCCCGCCAACGCCGAATGGACCGCCGCGTGGCAAAACCGTATGGGCGAAGATCGCGTGACCAATGACCCGATGGAGGCCCACTACATTGGCTTCAATATGTGGGTGAACGCGGTCACAGCTGCGGATAGTGCGGAAGTCGACGCCGTGCGCACGGCAATGTACGGTCAGGAATTCCCGAACCTGACCGGTGGCACAGCCGTTATGTTGCCCAACCACCACCTCGCCAAACCCGTATTGATCGGCGAGATCACGGCAGAAGGCCAGTTCGATATCATCAGCCAGACCACCGAAGTGCCGGGGGATGCATGGACTGACTTCCTGCCAGAATCCGCCAAGCTGGTGTCGGATTGGAAGGACTTGGGCTGCGGTATGTACAATACCGAGACGAAGTCCTGCGTGCAGACCCTGTCCAACTATTGACCCAACCGGGAGGGCACGTTTCGGCGTGCCCTCCACCTCTGATTTCCTGGATTTTGATTATGAAGACCTTGCTGCTGGCCTTGTGCTTTGCGCTCTCCTTGTCCACTTGGCTTTCGGCTGAAACGACCCCCGTCCAAGACGTGTTACAAAGCCAGCGGGCGTTGATCGAGAAAAGTTCGCGCCGCACGATTGGCCCTGCAATTGATGCGCTGGTGGTTAGTGGATTGCCGCAGATGCAGAACGTGCTGGAGGTCTGGCAGGCCAAGGATATGTGGCAGCGCCGCGCGGATGGATTGTTTTTCACCGCGACCAAGAACGCGGATGGCACGTATACGCTGCAAAGCTTTGATGATGGTGCGGATGCCGGTACCGCCGCCTCCACCGACCTTAAACAACTAAAACCCAATAGCGGTGTGCGGGCGATGATCGCGACGGCCCTTGTCCAATTTCAACTGTCCGATCCCGACCCCGCCAAACGCGCTGATGCGCTAAACTCGATTGCACGTGATCCCGAGGTGGCGCTGCTGAAGCCGTTGCGCGCTTCGATCGCAAGCGAAACGGATGCAAATGTTCTTGCTCGCAAGACGCGGTTGGAACGGCTGATGACCATGGCCTATGACAGCGATATACCGAGCCGCGTGGCGGCGATTACCGAGATGTCAGGGGATCTGGGCGTTGATTTTCGGGCAACGCTGAACCCGATCCTGACGACAACACGTGTTATCTCGCAGACTCAGCCGGATGCGAATGTCGCCCAAGAAGTGCTTGTCGGCAGCGATGCGCTGACACACAAGTCGGCATATGCGCTCTTGGTCGCTGCGGGTGATGCGCCAGCCGAGATTACGGCGGATGCCCGCGATGCAGCCCTTCAGGCGAACATTGAAGGGGGCCGGATCGCGGGTTTTCCAGTGGCGCAATTGTCCACCGAAGCCGCGCGCGACAGAGCTTATGATGCGCTTGCCGCCGGTGACTTGGCACCGCCCCGGGTAACCCAAGCGGACATAGACGCAAGCCTTGCCAACTTTCGTTTCTTCGACGTCTACACTGAACCTTCCCAAGCGGTCACTACAGCAGCCGAAGCAGCACTTGTGGAATCCGAGACCCGCGTAGCGTTCAGTCAGGCGGCTGATCTTGGCCTTGATGCTCTGTCGCTGGCGTCGATCTATTTTCTTGCCGCCATTGGCCTTGCCATCACCTTTGGCGTCATGGGCGTGATCAACATGGCGCATGGTGAATTCATTATGATGGGCGCTTATACGGGCTATGTCGTGCAGCTGTTTGTGCCCAATCACACTGCCTCGATCCTCCTCGCTGTCCCGTTGGCGTTCGCCGTAACTTTTGCCGCCGGAGTTGCACTGGAACGCCTCGTTGTTCGCTGGCTTTACCACCGTCCGCTTGAGACATTGCTTGCGACCTTTGGGGTTTCCATCGCGCTGCAACAACTGGCCAAGAACATCTTTGGCACCCAAGCCCGTCCGTTAACCTCGCCCGCTTGGCTGGACGGGGCATGGGTCATCAACGATGTGGTTGCCATCAGCTATATCCGCATCGCCATTTTCATCCTCGCGCTGCTGTTTCTAGCGCTGTTCCTGTTCATCATGAAACGCACGCGGCTGGGTCTGGAAACCCGCGCTGTTACGCAAAATCCCCGTATGGCGGCCAGCATGGGGATCAATCCGGATCGCGTAAATATGCTGAGCTTTGGGCTGGGCTCCGGCATCGCAGGGATCGCAGGCGTCGCCATCGGGCTGTTTGCCAAGGTTACCTCGGAAATGGGCAGCGACTACATCGTGCAAAGTTTCATGACTGTGGTTGTCGGCGGCGTTGGAAACATCTGGGGCACGCTGGCGGGGGCGGTGATGATTGGCGGCTTCCAGAAGGGTGTCGAATTCCTGAACCCTTCAAACACCTTGGCGGCACAAACCTATATGATCGTCTTTATCATCATTTTTATTCAGTTCCGGCCGCGGGGGATCATCGCCCTCAAAGGCCGTGCGGCGGGGGATTAACGCCATGAACAGATCATTCATTGCGCGCAACCCATCGGTCCTGATCTTCCTCGCCATCCTCGCGCTGTTCACGCTGGTGGTCACGGTGCTCTCCGAAGGCTTCGGCGTCGGCCTCATCTCTACAAGCTTCGTCAAGGTTCTGGGCAAGACGCTGTGCCTGTGCCTGATCGCAATAGCGATGGACCTTATCTGGGGCTATACGGGCATCCTGTCGCTGGGTCATTTCGCGTTTTTCGGCCTTGGCGGCTATATGATCGGCATGTGGCTGATGTACGAACGCACCCGCCTGATCGTCGTCAACTCCCTGTCCGAAGGCGTGCTGCCGCCCACACCCGAGGAAATCACCGCAGGCATCGGCAACCAGATATTCGGCGTTGTGGGCAGCAGTGACTTCCCGTTGATCTGGGCCTTTGCAGACAGTTTGGTTCTGCAACTGACCTTTGTCGTACTGGTCCCCGGGCTCCTCGCACTGGTGTTCGGCTGGCTGGCGTTTCGCAGCCGTGTTACAGGAGTGTACCTGTCGATCCTGACCCAAGCTATGACGCTGGGCCTGTCGCTCTATCTGTTCCAGAACGCGAGCGGGTTGCGCGGTAACAACGGCTTGTCTGGCCTGCAAAACCTGCCCGGTGTCACCGCCCCGCAATCGGTTGTGTCACTGTGGTTTTTCTGGGCCTCGGCGCTGGCCCTTGGGCTTGGCTACTTGCTGATCGCTTGGGTTGTCTCTGGCAAGTTCGGCTCTGTCATTCGGGGCATTCGCGACAACGAAGCGCGGGTGCGATTTCTGGGCTACTCAGTCGAGACCTACAAGCTGGTGGTCTTTACCTTGACCGCTTGCATCGCAGGCATCGCAGGCGCGCTGTATTACCCGCAAGCCGGCATCATTAACCCTGCCGAAGTTGCGCCTATTGCGTCAATCTACCTTGCCGTTTGGGTGGCAATTGGCGGGCGCGGCCGGCTTTACGGCGCGGTGATCGGTACGGCGTTTGTCAGTCTTGTCTCAAGTTGGTTCACAGGCGGTCAGGCACCGGATGTCCCTTTGGGTTTCTACACGGTCAAGTGGGTGGATTGGTGGCTGTTCTTGTTGGGCCTCAGCTTTGTGCTGGTCACACTTTACGCGCCAAACGGCATCGGCGGTTTGATTGATCTGCTCAAACGCAAACCAAGGGAGACTGATGTATGAATACACTTCTCGAAGTCTCGGGCGTGACGGTCAGCTTTGACGGCTTTCGTGCCATCAACAACCTGTCGTTCCAGATCGCTGATGCAGAGTTACGCGCAGTGATCGGACCGAATGGCGCGGGCAAGACGACGTTTATGGACATCGTCACTGGCAAAACGCGGCCCGATACGGGGCATATCCTGTGGGGCGACAAAAGCCTGTCCTTGATTGGCATGTCAGAGGCCAAGATCGCCCAAGCCGGAATTGGGCGCAAATTCCAAAAACCAACTGTGTTCGAGGAGCAGACGGTACAGGAGAACCTGATGATGGCCCTGCGCAAGGATCGCGCGTCCTTGGCAGTCTTGTTTTTCAAACCGTCCACATCAGACTTTGAGCGCGTCGAAGACCTTGCCGAGGAGATCGGGTTAGGCGAAGCGCTACTGCGCGTGTCTGGCGAGTTAAGCCACGGCCAGAAACAATGGTTGGAGATCGGCATGTTGCTGGCGCAGGAGCCGCAACTGTTGCTGGTTGATGAACCCGCCGCAGGCATGACACCTGCCGAGCGTGAAAAGACCACAGCAATCCTTGTCGAGGCCGCAAAGACCCGTGCGGTGGTCGTGGTTGAACACGATATGGAGTTTGTCAGGCGTCTCAATTGCAAGGTCACCGTGCTGCACGAAGGTGCGGTTCTGGCCGAGGGATCGCTGGATCATGTGACAAAGAACCAAGACGTCATCGACGTCTATTTGGGGCGTTAGAATATGTTGGACGTAAAAGAACTCAACCTCCACTACGGCAATTCGCAAATCCTTTATGACGTCTCGATGCATGCCAAATTGGGTGAAGTCACCTGTGTTATGGGGACCAATGGCGTTGGCAAAACAAGTCTGCTCAGGGCGATTTCCGGTACGCATCCGCGCTCAGGCGGGGACATCACATTTGACGGCAAGCCCCTAGGCCAAATCGGAGCGCATAAGATGGCCCAGATGGGTGTCGGCTATGTCCCGCAAGGGCGCGATATTTTCCCTTTGCTCACGGTGCATGAAAACCTGCAAACAGGGTTTTCTTGCCTGCCCAAATCAGAGCATTTTATCCCGGACGATATCTTTGAGCTGTTTCCCGTTCTCAAGGAAATGGCGCCCCGTCGGGGGGGCGATTTGTCTGGGGGACAGCAACAACAATTGGCGATCGCCCGCGCGCTGATCACCAAGCCAAAATTGCTGCTGTTGGATGAACCCACGGAAGGCATCCAGCCCAACATCATTCAACACATCGGAAAAGTCATAAGTCTACTGAGAGATCGCGGCGATATGGCGATTATTTTGGTCGAACAATACTTTGATTTTGCGTTCGAGTTAGCAGATCAGATTATTGTTCTGCAGCGTGGGAAAGTGATAAAATCTGCTCTCAAGAATGAGATCAGGCGCGAAGAAATTTTGGACCTAGTGTCCGTTTAAATTGTCGTCAGGAACAAGTCGGTGGTAGTGTGATTTTCGATGGTCTGCGGTGCCGGATGGCATTTTAAGTCAAAAAAGATTTTTCATTCCAGTCAGGTGCTCCAATATCTCTATTTGGTGCTGTCCTTTACAATCTTTGAACGCCAACAGGAGTTGCTGGAGCAAGTACAGCGACCGCACCGTTTGTTAACACCTCGATAGTCGAAACCGTATGCAGCGAATGTTCAGTTTGAGATCAACCAAAACCGGCTCGTTTGAACGATTCGTTCGGTCAACTGTGCTGCATTACCAAATGAAAAATGCCGCGAACGCAATTTTTGCTGCACTTGCAATAGCCGCAGTTGCACAAGTCCGATTTGTCCGGCAGTCTGTGAATTCGACCGCTGATGCTCGCTGCGGTCTGCATGAATGACCGGTTCTTCCGCCGCGCGGCGGCACCAGATTCTACGCTCACGCAGCATTTTTCGCGCTGCGAGCGCGCGCAGCAAGAATCTGACACTTCTGGTGTGGGCTCGAAGCTGCCATTTGCTTTCGCAGAAACACTTGGTGACCCGCCAGCGGCGAAGCTGACATTAGTTTTTAGGCTATAATACGTCGTCAGCGCTGTGTTGATTTTTGGGCAGGAGGGTCGGATGGAGGGCAAATCATGCCAAGAGTTCAACTTCCCGATGTCATTCCAAAAGGAAGAGCCTGGAATAAGTGTCGCTTCGTCGGGCACAAGCGCCCGCTTCTATGGCGCCACTTAATACCGACTCTGCAATAGGCTCCGCACGATCCATCACCACAACGGTGAGAAAGACGTAACGTATTCAGTCTTGTTCCTATCAGGAAGGCGCCAACCGGATTGACCAAGTTTCGAACGGTAGACATTATAAAGAACATCGTCGTGCGACTGGCGACGTAAATTAACCAACCGTGCAATTTTCTGCAACAACAGCAAGGGACCCGTTAATGGAAAACTGGAACATCACCATCAAAGCGCCAACGGGTGAGTTCGATGCTACCCTGACTTTAGTTGATGAAGGCGGTGTTCTGGCTGGAGAGATGGCTGCAAAGGGTGGCAATGGTCCAATGCAAGATTTAATACTTGGCGAGGAAGCCATAGCTTGGTTCACAAAAGTTGAGCGCCCAATGCCGATGAAGCTGAAATTCAAAGGAACGCGCGACGGGGATACCATGAATGGTACGGTAAAATTCGGTCTCTTTGCTTCCGGAACATTTAGCGGGTCAAAAACCTGAATCACTTACCTTCCTTCGGTAATCCGAACAACTTTTCGAGTTCAGGAGGGTCGCTAAGGCGGTTCGATCGAACTTACACATTGGCCCTGCTGGATCGCTTGTTTAGGCGGACAAGCAAAGGGCAGAGAAACAGAAAAACCTACTGAAGTGTGCCCAACGTGTTACCGTTATTGAAGATTTACAGCGCACCACAGGGGCAACCCAACACACTCTGAAACCAACCGCTTATTGACGATTTTTTTGTGGTATGTGCCCTCTGACAGCGGCCACTGATGACCAAGTGCGACACTCTTCCTCTATCTGCCCTATCATCTGAAGTTCAGTCCTGCGGATGTATTGCCCGGGCCACGTTCCCTCATTTTATTCATCAAGAAACGCCCTGACCCTTGCCGCTGCATTCTCTCTGATATTCATATAATATAGGGAGTAATCATAACGGTGATAATTGCCGCGTCCAAACGGCATATAGTCGAAATTGCGCGATTCCACATTTGAAACAATTAACGCACCGTCGCGGCATTGTGCGCCGACGACGCCGTCCTCGACCTGTGCCTTTGCGCCAAAATCGACGCTGCCAAGGTTCGCCGTAGCGGGGGCAGCCACCTCGTCAGCCGTCCACGTGATCGGATTGACGCAAATGCTGCCCGATGTGCCGATGGAGCGTGAGGCGCTTTCTGTCTGGGTGTTCCAGCTTATCTGACAGCCCGTCTGGTTCGCACCCTCGCAGGTTGGCACCTTATCGGATGGAACCATCGCCTGACCGACAGTATAAATCGCGATCAACCGCTCTTCGATTATTCGGGGCGTCAGAACCTCATCCAGCAAACGGCGTGCGTGGCGGGCACCTTGGCTGTGGCCTGCGATGATGAAGGGTCGGCCTTCGTTGCGGGTCGCCAGGAAATTCTCGAACGCACGCGCGACGTCGCTGTAGGCAAGGTCGAGCGCTTGGTCACCGTTCCCTTGGGCATCGAAAAAGGATGCGATCGTGGCCTGTCGGTATCGCGGCACATAAACGCGGCAACATCCGTTAAATGCGGCGGCCTGTGCGGGCAACACCCACGCTTCGATTTCATCGTTGGATGCCTGATCGTCGGGTGGCGCGTTCCAACCCTTGCGGGAAACGTAGGTTGTCGGGTGGATATAGAACACATCTGCTTGCGCCATGGACTGTTGGTCAAGGTCCAGTCCGGCAGGAGAGCGATCCGCCGCGTCTTCGGTTTCCGGCAGGGCGACCCATGATGTCGCCATCGCGTAATCCGGCGCGGGCGGTGGTGTATATTCTTCGAAATCACCCGAAGGTGTCAGCGCGACGGACACCACCGTTTGGAAAATCGGTTGGTAGAAGGCGCAGGCGGCAAGGACGGTCAAGGCCAAAACGCCAGCAGCGATGAACAGGGCTTTAAGCGGGCGCTTCACAATCGACACATCCTATCTCTTTCTCGGCTGGGCAGGTCGCGCACCTCATAATTTAGTTGTCGGTGCGACGATTTTACATTATATGTTCAATCGAACATATAGAGATTTCAAGTGACCTGTCCAGATACAAAAAACACATCTGTCCCCCGCGGGCGCAGACGCACGGATCAGCCCAGCGGTCGTGATGCGCTGCTACAGGCTGCGACGCAGGCGTTTGCGCAGCAGTCGTTCGAGGCGACCAGCCTGCGCGCGGTCGCCAGCGCGGCCGGGGTCAGTCAGAATCTTGTATCGGTTCATTTCAACGACAAAGCGGGACTTTGGGCCGCATGCGTGGCCACGCTTACCACGCAGATGCAGCACTCATTAAGCGTTTTCACGACCCTGCTGGGCGATGAACGCGAGACACTGGAGAACAAACTCGAAGCGGTTTTAGATCTGACAGCGCAGTTCTATCTGCAAAACCCCGCGACCAACGGGTTCATTATGCAAACCCTGTCCGGTGACCCGGCCCGTGGTGAAGTCCTGATGGACAGCCTTCTGCGCCCCGTGTTCGATGCATCTCGCCCGTTGCTTGAGGAAGGGATCGCAGCCGGGTTGGTGCGCGCTCACAGCCCCGCGATCGTTACTGCGATCATCCATCTGACGCTCGGGCACTCGGACCATTTCATGCAGATGATGAAGGTCATGGACTCCAAAACCCCTGACACTGCTGCGTTGCAAAATTTGGCGCAGACGTTGAAATCCCTCCTCCTGATCGGACATTAAATGACTGAAAAGACCATGACGATTCCCGTGGACATTCAAACGGTTTTTGACGTTCAGACCGCTGGGGTGACCGGGCGAAGACGCACTTTCGGTCTGCCTGAACGCAAGGATGCCTTGTCGCGGCTTTCAGACGTGATCAAGAAAAATGAAGCGGCAATTATTGCGGCTTTAGCGCAAGATTTTGGCAAACCCGAAACCGAGACGATCCTGACCGAAATCCTACCGGTGCTGCAGGAGATCAAACACGCGCGTCGCCATTTGCGCCGCTGGATGCGGCCCGCGCGGGTAGGGCTGACACTGGCGGCGTTCGGCACGTCAGCACATGTCAGGCCCGAGGCGCGGGGCGTCTGTCTGATCATCGCGCCGTGGAATTATCCTTTCAGTCTCGCGCTTGGGCCGTTGGTCTCATGCCTCGCGGCAGGGAATTCGGCGATCATCAAGCCATCGGAAATGACGCCCGCGACCTCTGCTTTGATTGCGCGGCTGATGGCGGATGCGTTTCCACCCGACCTGGTCAGAGTCGTCGAAGGTGCGGTGCAGACGTCAGAGGCACTGCTTGCCCTGCCGTTCGATCACATCTTTTTCACCGGTAGCCCCGCAGTGGGCAAGATCGTCATGGCGGCGGCTGCGAAAACGCTGGCCTCCATCACGCTGGAACTGGGGGGCAAGTCGCCCACGATCATCGGGCCGGATGCCAACCTTAAACATGCGGCGGACTGGATCGTCTTTGGCAAATTCTCAAACGCGGGGCAAACTTGCATCGCGCCGGATCACTTGTTTGTCCATGCGTCTATCAAAGAAAAATTCACTGGTTTGCTGCGTGAAAGGATGGCAATATCCTACGGCAATAAAGTCAGCTCCGCCAACCTCGCCCAGGTTGTGAATACGCACCACGCTGACCGCCTTGGCCGTCTACTGGCGGACGCAACCATGAAAGGTGCCCGCGTAATCCACGGGGGCGACCACGATGGAACCCGGTTTGCGCCGACACTGATCGAAGCAATCACGCCAGAGATGGACATCGGCCATGAGGAAATCTTCGGTCCGATCCTGCCGATCATGGCCTACGACGATTTGTCTGATGTCATCGCGCAGATCAACGCCCGACCCAAGCCGCTGTCGATGTATATCTTCGACAAAGACCGCAGCCGCATTGATCGGATCATCAATGAGACCAGTTCTGGTAGTGTTGGAATAAACCTGACGCTGATCCAATTCATCCATAACGGGCTACCGTTTGGCGGCGTGAACAACTCGGGACTGGGCAACGCGCACGGCCGATACGGATTCCGCGCCTTCAGTCACGAACGCGCCGTCATGCGCAATCAATTGTCGGCGCTGCCACTGGTGTTCGCGCCTTATACGACCAGCGTCAAACGCCTGATCGGCATTGTCAAACGGGTGTTGGGATAGACCATGTATGATTACATCATCGTCGGCGCAGGCTCTGCCGGATGCGTTATGGCAAACCGCCTATCTGCGGACCCGACCAAACGGGTCTGCTTGATCGAAGCAGGATCACGTGACCGGAATCCGCTGATCCACATGCCACTTGGGCTGGCGTTATTGTCGCGGGTCAAAAGCGTGAACTGGGGCTATGATACAGCGCCCGAAGGCAACCTTGGCAACCGGACGTTATACTGGCCGCGCGGTCGCACCTTGGGCGGATCAAGCTCGATCAACGCGATGATCTATATTCGCGGTCACCGCGCTGATTATGACGGATGGGAACAGGCCGCTGGCCCTGACTGGGGTTGGGATCGCGCCCGCGACTTATTCCTGCGGATGGAGGGAAATACGTCCCTTGATGACGCTAACCACAACACAGTCGGTCCGCTGGCTGTCAGCGATTTGCGTTCCGTGAACCCGTTGAGCAAAGCCTTCGTCCAGGCAGGAACCCAGTGCCAATTCCCGCATAACCCCGACTTCAACGGCGTCACTCAGGACGGCGTTGGCACCTATCAGGTCACCCAACGCGACGGCCAACGGTGCAGCTCCGCGCGTGCGTTTCTTGATCCTGTCAGACACCGTGAAAATCTGACGATAGAAATACGCGCACAGGTCGAGCGAGTATTGTTTGAGGACCGCCACGCCGTCGGCGTCGCCCTCAAGGGGCGTAACATCATGATCAAACCGGGGGGTGAGGTTATTCTGTCCGGCGGTGCCATCAATTCACCGCAGCTCTTGAAGCTGTCAGGGATCGGTCCTGCGGGCGAGTTGTCGCGACAAGGCATAGACGTCCTTCATGACGCGCCCGAGGTCGGCGAAAACCTCGCCGATCATCTGGATATTACGGTTATGTCGTCCACCAAGGGTCGGCAAGGTATCGGCATCGCCCCCAGCTTTGTTCCCCGCGCTATCACTGCTGGATGGAAATATCTGACCGGCAACACTGGCGAACTGACGTCGAACGCAGCCGAAGCAGGCGGGTTTGTTAAATCAGATCCGTCGCGCGACAGGCCGAATCTGCAATTCCACTTCATTCCGGCCTACCTGCGCGATCATGGGCGCAAGACGTCTTGGGGCTACGGCGTCACACTGCATGTTTGCGATCTTTTGCCGAAAAGCCGTGGGCGGATCATATTATCAGGCCCTGACCCACTGACGCCCGCACGGATCGAGCCCAATTACCTCAGTCACCCCGACGACATAGAAGTTTTATTGGACGGGTTGAAGATCGCGCGCCGCGTCATGGCGGCACCCGCGATCGTGGGCCATCTAAAATCAGAGGTATTGCCAGGCGAAAGTGTGCAGTCAGACGCGGACCTCATAGCCGATATTCGGGCGCGCGCAGAAACCATTTACCATCCTGTTGGCACCTGCCGTATGGGTATGGATACCGCTTCCGTTGTCGACTCTCAGGCTCGTGTTCGAGGCGTCCACGGCCTTCGGGTTGTCGATGCGTCCGTCATGCCATCGATCATTGCAGGAAATACAAACGCGCCCACCATGATGATTGCAGAAAACGTGGCTGATATGATGATCGGCGCGTAGCATGGTCTAACGACCATATCGCATTCAGTGTTGAGCTAATCTTTTCAAAACTGAGGTCAATGCGCCTGAGGGATTACTCCGGTGCTTTAGAATCTTATTCAAATGGCCTTTCGTCCCAGGGGCATCCCATGCCTCTTTTCCTTTAAAGCAGCCATTCACGCAGCCGTAGCCAACGGGAGCAATGTCCCGCCGCCTTGATTGTTGGGGCAAGCCACAGCGAAAGGTCGGTTTGGATTCCACCTGGCTTTACACGATCCAATGGCAGGTTTGGTGAAAATTGCTGCACCGCCGAAAGTCCTGTGCTGCGTTCGCAAGGGAATGCTGCGCGAGCACTCGCTGCGGAAGCAAACGGCAACTAAATCCTGCAGTGTGTCAGTTCGCGCGTCGTGCAGCGAATGTCCGCATCACCGGAAAACTTGATCCTATCAACTTTTCGATCCCAAATTGGCCAGCGTAAGAACTCGCAGCAGCTTTCCTTAGGACACTTCGTAAAACACTTCTCCGAGGGAGGATCGCCTGTTTGCACCTATTGCCCCGTCAAATGCCACGAGGGTTGAATGTCCTGCGTTCCCTTCATACGTCATCGGTCCGCCACCAAGCCAAGCCTGGGTGAAATTCAATCCAACATCATAGAGGGCGAAATATCCCGCGAAAGCACATCATGGAACATGTTGACCTTCCCAGGTTTCCGACAAAACCCGGCTATATGACCGAAAAAATCCAGCGGGATTACATTCAGGCTGTGATGGCCAAGGACCTATTGCCCGCACAAGCGCATCGCATGGCTGACATTCTGTCACTGACGGCCCCAAGTGATGTGTCAAAACCGATCCAGTTTTGGCAACTGTACGCTGTGCTTGGTCAGGACCCTATCGTCGTGATCGTCCAGAGCTTCTATCAACGTGTGTTTGAACAAGACGAATGGTTCAGATCTGTTTTCGAGCGCGTCGGAGGCATCAACCACCACATCAACACACAAGCATCGATGTGGATCGACGTGATGGGTGGCGGGCCGTATTACCATGGCGCTGAGTTCCGGCTGAACTTTCATCATACGCACAACGCAATGCAGCTGATGAACGACAAGGGGGCGGAGCTTTGGTCCAAACTCATGCTGGAGACCTTGGGTGCCTCAATGCATCTGATGGCAGATGACCCGCGTATTCGGACAAGCATCAATACGTTTCTGTCGTTCTTCATGGGTAAATACGCCGACGAGTTGCATTTGAGAACCGTAGCTTTTCTGGGGCAACGAACCCGCCGTACAAGCGCAAGATCAACTTCATGAAGATGACAGAACAAGCGATCGAAGCGCTGAGCGAAGCTGAACTTGCTGAGGCACTGTCTCAGCAAGGGGTGGATGTTACTCAATATGAGGGCAAAGCCGCAAAGGTGAACAAGGCACTGATGATGTAATCTGACACCGCCCCCTCGCCTGCAAGCTGGAATGGGGGCGGCACATCTCATGAAGATTGGTCCAGAGCCGCGTCCAACTCACCGTTTTCGCGTCAACTCGAAACCCCCTCACCCTGCTTCAGCTGGTCTTCCAACCCTCCCAAATCATCCACCGCCAGATCGAGACGATCTCGGTCGCCCCCGTCGCGTTCCTCAAGTTGCATTTCACCTTGATCTGCAAAGTTCATTTCCTGCTGTCGTTGCCCTTCTTCGACAACGACCTGAACTGCTCCCGATCGTTTTTTGACGCGAGAGACTGATTTAGTAGCGCCCACCTCCTGCGGACCGCTTAGGCGCTCATCCTGCTTATGAGATTTCGCGTTTATCCTATCTTGGTCAGCATTCTGCCTTGAACCTCCCGATTCAGAGCCTGATCCCCCTGCCCCACCTCCACCCATCACCGGAAACGGCAACTCGCCTTTCTGCGCGCAATGTATTGCCGCAAACAGCCGATCATCAAAATACTGGATCCGCTTTGCACGCACTGGCATCTGCGCATCCACGACCATGATAATTTCATCGAGCGGCAACCGGCGCGCTTCATCTTCGGGCAGTAGCGACGTTTCTTCCGTCCGTGTGGACTGGCTCCGCCCCTCGAACGGGTTCTTGCCAATGGACCGAGACCGCGTGATGACCGTCTTTGTTGTTTTGCCCACGGCCTTGCTCAGCTCCTCAATGGTCTTTTCATCCGAGGGGGTGAGATAGAGCTTTACGCCTGCGTTGCCCTGCAGCGCGCGGCGGGTGTTTTCACCATAGATTTCATCGAGGGCGGGAATGGTTTGCGTGACGACCGCCAAGTGGCCACGATAGGTGCGCAGTGTTTCTATGCTTTCGACCACGATGGGCATTTTGCCAAGACGGTTGAACTCATCGAGCATAATCATCACCGGCCAAGGCTCATCTTTGCCCGGTTCCTTCTCTTGCATTGCCGAGAGAAGGTCAGAGAAAAATAACCGGATCAGTGGCGCGAGGGGTTTCACCATCAGGGGCTGCACAACCAGATAGACCGTGAAGGGCTTTTTGCGGATCGTCCGAAAATCAAAGTCGGAAACCTGCGTCGCCTCATCAATGGCGGGGTTCTGCCATTGATCCAGACCTGAGGTCATCAGAAGCGAGACATAGGAGGTTAGCGTGTCGTTGTTGGTGGAGGCCAGCCGCGTAAAGATCAACTTCGCGGCTTTGTTATCGATCTCATGGCCCCGCGCCACATATTCTTTCTGCTTGTTGCCACCCGAGGCCGCGATCCGGTAGATCTCGCCCAAGTTGGGCTTCTTGCGTTGGAAGGCCAGCAAGCCCGCGGCTACGAAGAGATCGATACCGCCTTTCAGAAGACCTTGCACGCGATCATTGTCACTTTGCAAGAACAGGGTCGCCAATAGCTGCAATTCCATCTGCTGACGCGCGGGATCTTTCAGCTCATAGATGCGCAAGAGCGGATTGTAGCGATGGGTCCGCTTGCCTTCCCAGTCCGTCGGCGCAAAGCGGAAGACCTTATCGCCCTGTGCCGCACGATGTCGCGCGGTCGCTTCAAAACACTCACCCTTCACATCCAACGTGACGGCGGACCCCTGCCATGTCAGCAGGTTCGGGATCACAAAGCCACTGGTTTTACCGCGCCCCGTTGGGGCCACAATCAGCGCATGGGGAAAGACCTTCGAGGTAATGTAGCGGGCCCGCGACTTTGGGCTGCCTAATTTGCCCAGTATAAATCCAGTTCCCGGCTTGCCAAAGAACCCGTTGGCTTTCATCTCACCGCGCTTTTGCCAATGGGTCTGACCAAAGCGTGTGAGGGCAGAGCCGGACATGGCAAGGCTCATCATCAGCCCGGCGACGGCAGCACCGCCGATGATCAGGTTGATCAGTTGGAAATCGTCCGGCCGTCTATCTCTGATCCAGAGGTAATTCTGCGCGATATATCCAAAGTCGATATCGGCGCTGAACCCAAGGGCTTTGAAAGTCAGCACGGCCGAGGCGATGGCGTAACCCATCGCACCTGCCACCAAAGTGACCAGAACCACCCCGATGGCTATCCACGCCTTGCCCATGGAGCCGCTCAATGGATCTGGCCCCGCTCCGTCTCGCCGTCCACGTCCGCCGCGCGGTGTCTTTCGACTTCAACGTCTGCCAGCTCATCGACAACCTGTCGCAACGCATCCGAGTTTGCCGTTGCCGCATCCGATTGCAAATAGACCTTTGCGGCATAGAGACGGTCGAGGCGATCTTCGATTACATTTTCCAAGGCGTCGCTATCGCCCTCCTTCAGGCGATCAAGCTGCGCCGCGTCCAAAACACGCGCCACCTCAGTGCGGAAGGCCTCGCGTTCGGTTGCAGTTTCAAAGGGCGAAGACAACTCCCCTGCCCGTTCATGCACGAGAACACGGGAAAGTTCGGGCGTCTCGTTCTGGTCGGTCTCGCGCTCCGTAAGGCGTATCTCCCGTTCCGCACTGTGCGCTTCATAGACCCGCGCGTAAGTGTCGCTGAGACCCTCCGCCAGCTGCTCGGGCATATCAGGGTATCGCGTCTGTAAATCGCGCGCGACGGAAACGGAGACTGGCGTGCTGCTGTGCGCCCCCATACGCGCCGCTTCAACCTCGATGATAATCCGGTCTGCAGCGGCCTGATCTACGATCACCGCCCTGCCCTCCTCATCCGTGCGGATCACATCGGTCGGGCGCGCAATCAGCTCTGGATGGTCGCGCAGATAGTCCCGCTGTTCGTCTTCCAAACGCTCTACGGCGAGACTTTCGATCACAGCCTCATCAAGGTCCACACTCTGAGCTTCAATCCGAGTTTCGACGCGCACGGCATTCGCAGCGGTTTCGATCTGACTTTCTGTGACATGCGCCTGCACCTCGCGGGCGGCTTCAATAACCCCGTCACGGCGCAACACACCTTCCCGCTCCAACATGGTTCCAAGCTGCACATGTACATCATTGAGAATATCCCGCGCCTGTTCCAAATCCGCGCGGCGCTCAAGGTTGAGATCCTTCGCCTCGGCCACTTTGGACAGATCATCTGCAATCCATTGATGTTCCAGAGCCGCGTTTTGCGCCCCCGTCTCCATCCGGGCGACAACCTCGGATGTGCTGATCCCCGTGCCGCGCAGTGCCGCATCGACGCGGGCGCGCACCCGGGGCTCGACAAGTCGCTCCAGCTGGCTTTGCTGAATGTTGGCCTCAGAATAGATTCCGCCTTCTGACGGGACTTCCGAGAGGGAATTGGACCGTAATCCAAGCGGCTGCATATGCTGCACCCGCGCTTGGATGGTGTTTAGGGACTTCTCCAGCGCGGGCCGATCTGCATCCGGCTTTGCCGCGATCAGGTCTGTGATGTTTGCTACCCTCGTAGCGTAACGGCTGCGCAGATCCTCAAAAGACTCGTCTTCGGCCATGTAAATGCCTCCTGCGGTTTCAACGTGACCACCCTTCGCCAGAACCTCGCCCGCACGGAACAGGACCTCAGCAATGTCTTCGCGGTTCTCAGAAGACGCCTCAGCGGCCAGCGAGTGGAACATGATTTTAGTGTTTGCGATTTCGGCAAGCGTGCGGGTCAGGTCTTTACCCACCCGTTCGCGCTCTTGGGGCACCCTGCCCTCTTCCTTGGCGGCATAGACTTCGCGGGTCCTGGCCGGGTAATGCACCTCGCCGCGATCCACCCGTCGCGTTGCTTCCAACCGCACGCCGTAGGTTTCGGCCTCTTCGACCATCGCCAACCGGAAGTCGTCATAGTTGAACCGATGATTGCGCGCCAAATAGAAGAACTCGCCCTCTTGCGAACGGCGGTTCAACACCAGATGCGCATGCGGGTGGTCGCGGTCCTCATGCACCGCAATGATATAATCAAAGTGCCCCTCATCGTTCTGAAAGAACCGCTCGGCCACATCCGTAGCGATGTCGCGTACATCCTCTCCGCGCGTGCCAATCGGGAAGGACATCAGCAGATGCGTGGTCTCCCCAAGTTTGGGTTTGAACCCGCCATCCCACCTCTTGGCAAAGCGCTCGGTCAGGTCTTTGATCTCGCCACGATCAAGCTTAGATTTCCCATCCAGAAACCCGCTGCTGTCGACGATATGGGTGGACTTTGTGGTGAGGTATTCGAGCTGGTTTGCAAGCTGGGATTTGTTGTGTGTCCCACCACTCCTGATCGCTTTGAACACAGCTGCCCGATGCCCCGCAGCGGCGCGCACCATCTGCTTTTGCTTTGAAGCATATAGACCCTGCATCGAGCCACGGATACGACTCCATCCATCCTCAAATATCTCTCCGGTGACGGCACCAACCGCATTATTCCGCTGCATGGGCAAACTCCTTCAGAGCGGCTGTTGCGGTCAACTGCATCGCGTCCCGACGGCGGCGCACAAGCAGATCAATCTCGTCTGCACTATCAAGGATGAACCGCGCCAACCCGCGCATCTGGGCGAGGCGCAACTCGGAGAATTCAGGACCAGATCCTTGCCCCGCCCGATTGGCTTTTTGCATCTGCTTGGCAATCTGGGCGACACCGTTTCCAACGTCATTCAAAGAAGCGCGATAGCGCGCCATCTCTGCCGCCAAAGTTGCGTCCGCCACAAAGGTGCCACCTGCCGCTTGCATCAATCGGCGCAACCCCTCCGAGCGCGTTTCGATCCCCGCTGACGCCAGCACCGCATCGAACGCTGCCATCTCATCAGAGGTCACTTTCACACTCACCGCCAAGACCGAAACCGCCGTATCGCGCTGGCGCTCTGCGTCACTCTTCACCGTGTATTGCACCGCCCGCGGCGTCACTCCGAACCTCTCCGCAAGCACGGACGTAGGCACTCCGTCGGCGGCTTCGCGCACGATCTCCATGCGTTGCGCATCGGTGAGACGTTTTGAGCGAGACATGCGAAGAAAGACCCCCTATTTCCTGCCACCTTCATACAAGGCTGCACCCACCATACGAAACTATACTAATATGTCAATAATATACTTACGATGAGTTGAGGCGCTGGCAGCCTTGTATTCCGTTTAACGCCGAGCGCCGCAGGTGCGAGGCCGCGCCCGAGAGGGCGCCAACAAACATCGGCCCCATGCTCTAACATGGGCCGCTCTCAACAGGGCCCGCGCCTGAGGTCTGTCTGAACATGTAATGTTCGGACGGAATTGAGGCGGCGGGACAGATCTCAACCGACAGGGCTGACAGACAGGGTCAAGGGAGGCCAGAATTGGCCTGCCAATTCTCTGCCGTAAGAACCTGAAGGCCCCGCCGAAAGGTTTTTACGGATGGCACCGTTGAGGCTGGCTGGCGGCTCTGTCGCAGCACTTCTTCAACCTCAGCAGAAACCATCAGGACTGCTTTGCAGTCCTGTCATCGGCAACCGTAACCGCTGCCGAAGGCAGGGGTCTCAACGGACCGCGCAGCGACCTCTGGAACAGAGATAGGGCCGCCTTACGGCGGCCCATCCTCAGGGAGGATTTACTCTTGGGGTTCCTTTGAGCTTGGTGGAAACATCACCAGCTCTTGAACGCCGACGGGGAAGTCGAGCTTGAGGCTGAAGAACTCCGATCCATCCCCGTTGCGGGTGTTGCGGAACATGGCTCCGACGCGTTGGAAACGGGTGCGTTCCTGGCCTTCGCCATCGGTGTATTTGACGGGAACTGTTGCGACGTAGTGGTTGGTCATTTTGGTCTCTCCTTTTTGCGATGGGGATCAAAAAGCACGGGGGCATCAGGACCGGTCGCAAGCGCAAATGCGGAGGGTCTGCGCCACAGGCGTGGAAGCCGTATTTGTGCTTGCCGGAGCGCAGCGTAGGGAACGGCCGGTCCGACCCCATGCGATCCACATCAATGAGCAAAAAGAAGAGACCAAAATGTATGCCCCCACATCGCAGTCGCCACGGTTCTCGTTGATCTCGAGTTAGGTGAAGGTCGGGTGCGCCTTGATGCAACGTGTTGGGGTTTGGTCTGTCGCGCGCATCGAAAGGCAGGGCGGTTGTTCGGCCTCGGGCGGAGATCAATTTCTCGGTGCTGAGATGGTTGTGATGTTATCCGCACCAAGCTTGAGGACGCGGAGGACAGCTGGTGCGGCCGCACCGGTATGGCACGGCCAGTCCTTCCCCAATCAGAGTGCGTCCAACATCCTGACCGTCTACGAACAGCGATCCACATAGGCGTCCAAAGTTGCATCGGTCAGTACCTTCGGTGCCGGGCCTGCACGAACATGCCACGCGTTCAAATTCTATCGATGCCGCATTCCGCACCAGCTGGCTCAAACGCGCTGTTGCACGTTCCCCGACCTGACGCTCAGCAGTGCAAGACGACCGCCACGTCTCGGGGGCATTGAATCCGACAAGGCGGACGTTCGCCGGCAGCCCACGAATGTCGACTGTGTCACCATCAATGACCCGCACATCGCTTGAACGGAGGGTCCGATCCGGTGGTGTGGGTTGCGCCACGGCAGGCCCATTTGAAGAAAGGAAGCTGGAGGACATCCAGCCGGTTCCCAAGTCAGACCTAATTTGCGCCCATTGTCCTTGGTCACGAAGCAGTTGGACACGCGTGCCTTCAACCAAAACGCCCATGACCGGATTGGACGCGGACGGCCCGTCCCGTTGATTGACCCGTGTGCCCGTCACATAGACGTAAGCGGAGCTTGTTGTTTGCGGTGCAGACGTCGCTGGTGGGCTATAGGATGTGGATCGCGATGATGTTGAATCGAAGAACGATCCGATCAGCGCAAAGAATGCGACAGCTATAACAAGCGGCACCATGATTTGCCGCTGGGCCCTACGGACCGCCCGCCGAGGTGCAGTGATTGCGCGGGTGACAGACATCGGTCTGGACTTTGGTTGGTAAGACTTGGTGCGGCGCTTCGAAGTCGGACGCGAAGTAACATCGTTGGTCTGCGCTGACGTCCGAGATGATGGCTCACGTTCCAACTTCAGGACTTTATGCAGACTGGCATATTGGGCCTTACTCAGACGCGTGTCGGTTCCGTACTGCTAAAACGCGCGGCCATGTTTGTTAGAAACGACACTTCCCAATCGTTCGCCTGACCAGACTGCAGTCGCGCATCAATGCGCGATTGAATCTCTTTGGTGCGTTCCGGGGAAAAGGGCATCGACTGTAAAACCTGCGCGCGTGATATGCCGCACAACAAATGTCATTTGCAGCTCAGGCACAATAGACAGGGATTACATTGAGATACCGCTCTGCCAATCGGGAAATGTGAATTTCGGATTGCCCTCACAACGACCTAAACGAACCGTCGATGGAGATCATCGCTGTATAGCAGTACGTCGATCGCCACCCTTGAGAACGAAGAAAGGGCCACCCGAAGGTGACCCTCTTTGACTTATGCCTCGCCTATCGAATTCGCTGGATCCGCGACCCGCATCACCGTCAGTCCTTTCGCTTCGGCTTTCTGGCCGAGGTTCAGTGCGACCCCGTTGCCTCCAAAGAGGACAACTCCAGTTGCGGCGAACTTATCGTCCAGCATCTCGTCGTTGCACTTGAAGGGTGCTGCGCGTCCATGTGCGGACCAACGCGGATCAAAGCGCGCTTGGTTGACGCCCCGCGCGCGTGCCCACCGGGCCGCAATCATTTCAGCCCCATGCTTGCCGCCTTTGTGGCAGATGAAGATATCCTGATTGCGGTTTTGTTTGATGCGGTCCCGAACCTTATCGAGTGTTCGGAAGATGACGTCGATGTCGGTCCAGTCCGTCGCGCCCGAGACGATCAGCGGGACGCCCTCGACTTTCGACTTGGCGGCAGTCTCACGATCATGCTGCTCCAGAAGTTGCTTCGCCTCGAACACGGCTCCCGTCTCTTGCGCCCGAACGCTGGCGCGCGACCCCGCTGCCGGAATGAAGGCATTGCCGGTCTCGACCTCATAGCATTCCGCTGCCGCCTCCCCCATCGTCTCGATGGCGTCCACGATCTCGCGCAAGTGCACGAAGCGCACTTGCGCCTCTTCCAGAGCTGTCTCTGCGATCTCAGATCCGTCGTGACATTTTGCCAATGCGCCGATCTTGTCAGCTGTGCGATCAACTTCCTTGCCGAGAGCAACCTTGCGGCGCTGCAGGATTGTTGCCAACCCGTGCGCGAGAGGTTCGATCTCTCCTTCAAGTCCAGTACCCCGTAGCTGTCCGAGCAGGGTCTCGAAAGCTTCGCGGATGATGCTGTCTTTCAGGATATCGTCCTGCGGGATTGGCAGGTGTGCATCCTTCTCCGTTAGGCCAAAGAGTTCGATTGTCTCGTATGTTGTCGCTTGATCGTAGGCCATGTGTTCATCTCCAATGTTTGAGTTTGATGACCACCACGTGATTGTGGGGGCATGGCCGATTTCTGGTTCACCGAATCTGTCCGGGTCAGGGACGGCGCAGCCGCCAGCTTGCTGGGCGCAAAAGTTTTCGAAGCACGACGCCGACAAAAGTCGCGCCCTCGCGCACACGACTGACCTGCCAACACAGCTCACTTTTGCCGAAAAGTTTTGCGATCCTTGAGGCGGGCTGATTTGGGGGCCATCCGGAGGATATGCTTCCATACTCATGTGTGTGTGTTTTGACGCCAGGTTTGCCCGACGCGAGCAGGCAAGCGGTGGGGCCGGACACGCAGGCGGGTGCAGTGACGGGATCGTTTTGCCTCGCAAAACAGACCAGAGCGAAGACCGCAGGCGTGGCCGAGCGCCGCCGTGCTCGCGAGACGGGCAAACCGGGACCCACAGCACAACGCCGCGGTAAGGCCGCATGGCCGCATGCGCGACGGACCGCAGGGACGTTCTCACCTGTGACACGCGCAGCCGAGCAGGGGAGACCGTTGGGTATTTCGTCAGAGGCTCAATTGGTTGGCAAACACGGCAGAGCGGACTTTGATATTCAATACCTCAAGGCCCACTGTGCGGACTTGGACTAAGCCGCTCGCGCGGCACTGGCGCTTGTTGCGGTCGTTCTACTTACTGATTTGACGTTGTTTTCGTGTTTTG
>LAZR01000528.1_pt1 | contig 29827 bp, 30 predicted proteins | sample 329461 | NCBI WGS metagenome assembly LAZR01 (sample SAMN03002196, study PRJNA259156) | marine sediment metagenome | biome: sea floor; feature: Hydrothermal impacted sediments; material: marine sediment; isolation source: Loki non-amplified sample from Loki's castle hydrothermal vent sediment ...
AGAGAGTTTGTTAAGAGCACAATGGGTTATTACCCAGAGACAAAGTTTTATTTTGCTCACCCAAAAAACCCCAGAATGTTTGAAGACATATCCAATCTAAAATATGCTAAAATTCAACCATTTATGCGGGGAGATAGGCACTTTATAATAGGAAATGAGCGTGATCTTTATATTAATACTTGGATAGGTTTAAATGGAAAATACGTAGGTCCTGGGGTTGCTTGTTCCATAGACAGGCACCAACTCTTGTGGAATGATTTAATGGACATGATTGGATTGAAAGTAAGGTTTGATGGTTCAAGCACAAATTATATACCCAGAATAGATTACACGAAACTAAATCCAAAGTATATTAATAGAATAGAGACATTTATAAACAGACGCCCAATGAATAGAAAGGTTCTCTTATGTAATGGGAATGTACAATCAAACCAAGCAAAAAATTTCGACTTTGAACCAGTAATAAAGTTATTGTGTGAAGAATTCCCGAAGACAGATTTTATTACTACTAGTCGGGTTTCTTTCCAGTTTCCTAATTTATATTATACCGGAAATATAATTCAATCAAACGATAATTTTGATCTAAATGAAATTTCTTACCTAAGTACATTTACTCCAATTATTGTGGGAAGAAGTTCTGGACCTTTTTCCTTTACTCAGGTAGCCCAGAATTACACTGATAAATCTAAAACTTTTCTATCTTTTTCCTACCATAAAGAGGGAGGACATTTAGTAATGAAGGGCAAAACAAAAGCCAAAAGGTATTGGAGTGGAGTCGCTGATACCCAAGGGGTTTTTAAGAAAATAAGGAGTGTGATTGTAGAATGAGAACAATAATTGGAGTATGCACGTTCGGCGGTTTAGCCTTTACACAGTTAACTATTCGGTCCATCAGAGAGACAGTCACAAAACCATATCAATTATATGTGGTTGTTGGAAAGCCTGGAGACACAGTTACATGTAATTGGTTAAATGAACAAGAAATTCCACACACTGTCCATGACATGAACCTAGGATTTCCTGCGGCAATAAATGATATCTACGATTTTACTTGGATAAAAAATAACTTTGATAATTTTGTAGCCATAGGAAATGACGTAATAGCGTATCCACACGCTATAGATTCACTAATTGAAGTGGCAGACACAACGGACTACGAATGGGTTTGTTCAACTCAGTTTGATGTAAAGACTCTTATTAAAAGTTTCCCAGAAACCAAGAAATTTTTTCATGGTAATGATCTTAAATTTCACCACTTTCAAGAAAGACCTTGGGAAGTATTTAAGAAATGGAGTTCTGAAATCCAAATAGGGAAGTCAGGGCTAAGTGATGTACATAATTTAGCTTTGTATAAAAAATCTGTGTTTGAAAAAATAGGGTATATAGATGTGAATTTTTATCCAGCATACTATTCTGATAACGACTATGTTAGAAGGGCGGTTCATGCTAAAACGAAGTCATGTAATTTAGTTAATTCGTGGTATTTTCATTTTTGGAGTAGAACAATAAAACAAGGAACAGGAGGCTCTACCCCCAAATATTTTGGTCTAAATAAGAAGTTCTATATAAGAAAGTGGGGAAATGATTTCGGCAAAGAAACCTTTGTTGTACCTTTTAATGGAGCTGTTCATACTCTAACAAAAGATATACAACTACAACCAACAATAAACATCCAGAGCAGGGAAGATGAAAGAGAAATAGCCTTGTATTGGATGCGAAGAGGACAGTAAATAGTGATTGAAGAGAAAATAGATCGAGAAGAACTAATCGTTTATGAAATACTTAGGCATCCAGTTTTGTGTGCAGAGTTCCTAGAGAATGTTGATAGACAAGAGTGGGAAGAAGAGTGGAAGTTTACACTATATCAGAAACAATTTATTTGTGATTTTAATTCCTATGTAAGTTTATGTTGTGGTCGCTCTGTAGGAAAAACTGTAGCGATTGTGCATTTGCTCGTTTGGTATCTCATAAATAAAGTTTTTCCAAATGACTATTTAGTTTACACTGTACCAAATAAGGTCCACCTTGACCCTGTATTTATGGGGCTTACAAGACAATTTAGAAGTAATTCTATTTTAAGAAGTTATGTAGATAAGCGAGGAGGAATAAATGCATCTGACCACAATATTAAACTAAAAAATCTAACTATGTTGGATTGTAGAATCGCCGGAACGTCAGGCGGCGGTCAGAGCGTAATCGGGATGCATTCTCCAGTTGAATTCTTGGATGAGTCTGGGTTTTATCCCTGGGGAACGTGGATAGAACTTCAACCTACACTAAATACATTTCAAAAAGGATTTAGACAGTTTGTATCTGGAGTTCCTACGGGAATGCGAGAGAAGAATGTGTGCTTTTATGCAGACACTCTTGACCCAAAATTTTCTACCCATAGAATTTCAGCACATGAAAACCCAAGATATTCAAAAGAAGATGAGGAGAGAAATATTCACCAGTTTGGGGGTATAGATTCAGAAGATTATATACACCTAGTTCTGGGAAAGCATGGAACCCCAACATTTGCTGTGTTTGATAGAACTTTAATGAAGTTCGCAGATTACCCTGTATATAAGACCAAAATCAATGGGATAAAAATGACCACGCTACAAGAAATAATTGCTAGATTGGCACTTATCCCTTCAATAGATGCAAAGTATGATTTTCTTTTGGTAGGAATCGACTTAGGATATACAGACCCAACTGCTATTCATATCTTATACTCAAGAAATGGGATCAAAAGATATCATGCTAGGATTCAACTAGAAAAAGTCAAATATCCATTTCAGAAGAAGATCATTGATTATTTAGACGAAAAGTTTGGGAGATTTGATATAATAGGTATAGATGCGGGAGGTCCTGGAAAACCAGTAGTACAGGACTTACTCGAAGGAGATGCATATATTCACAAAGACTATAAGAAGAGAATGATCCCTATAGAGTTTGGAGCCAACATTCATTTGGGAGAGGATTCTGAAGGGGAGGAAATAAAAACAAAGTTACGTCCCTTCGCTTTCTCTGTTCTACAGGAGTATACTAATTCTCATAGAATCATTTATTCATCTACAGATTTAGATTTAGTAGCTGAATTGGAAAGAACAACGTACAGTAAGAATGTAAGGGGCGAGATTATTTACAGGACACTGACTCCAGGTGGAGGAAATAGAGGGGCAGATCATAATACTGCCGCCTTACTCTGTGCTGCAATCGCCCATTGGCAAGTTAAAGATTCCGATATTCACAGATATAAACCTAAAAAGTTATTAACACCTAGATGGTTAAGAAGGTAAAAAAATGAGTGATGATAAAATTTTACATAAAGCGAAAGCAAGTTTTACTCTGCTTAATCCCCAAAATAGTGGTTCCTATCCTTGGACGCCAGAGGATGTAGATAAGCTTGAGTTTAGTGAAAAAACATGGCACGCTACTGTTAAACTATGTAGATATTATTACAAGAAAGACCCATACGTTTCAACAGTAATAAATAAAATCGTAGATTTGTCTATTAATGATTTAATAATCCGAAAGGGAAAAGCTAGAGAATCATCCGTTTTGGTGCTGAAAGCTATCAAGGGGCAGTTGTTAACTTTTCTTAGATCAGCGGCTCTTGAATACTTAGTTTCCGGACTAGTGATCCCAGAAATAGAATTTGAAGAATTAAATAAAGAACAGTTAGTGGAGTTAGGCATAAAAAGATTTAGAAAATTAACTCTTCCTACAGATATGTGGATACGCAATCCAATGAATATAGAAATCCGTGACCCCATGTTTGGTGGGAAGGTATCTTATTTCATGAACTTACCTAAAGAACTGCTCTACTTTATCAAAAATAAAGGTAAATATGAAAACGGTACAGAAGATAGAGAACTATATAAAGAGTTTGTAGAAAGATTTCCTGAAATAATTGCATTGGTAAAATCGGGTAAGAAGAAACTTCTTTTGGAAAATCCAATGGCACTTAGATTTAGAACTTTGACAGGAAATCCTTACCCAATTCCATATACATACTCAGCATTAGAATCTCTAAAACACAAAAGAAATTTACGTAGGATGGACTATTCTATTGCATCAAGAGTAATTACAGCAATAATGTTAGTTCGTTTAGGAGATAAAGATTTCCCTTTGACTGAGGACAATGAAGAACAACTAGACGAATTAAAAGCAGAAATGCTCTGGAGAGAAACATCATCTTCTAAGGAAGTAGAGAGAATTTTTCAGTTGTTTGGAAACCATACTCTTGACATTTCTTGGGTGTTCCCAGATGTAGAGGGACTGCTCGATGATACAAAATACAAAAATGTAAATCAGGACATAGGGGTGGCGCTTGGTTTTCCTAGAATTTTAATCACGGGAGAAACAGAGAGATCGTTTGCATCTGATCCAGAAATAGCTACCATTTCCCCTATTCAAACAATGGAAAGGATCAGGGAAGCTCTTTTTCCTATAATTACTCGGGTGGTTGATACTTTTTCCGAAGTAAATGATTTTGGGGGAAGCCCAATTGTAATGTTTAAGCCTATTAATATGATGGCTGTTTCTTCCTTTATTGAGGGAGTTAAAGAACTCTATGCTTCTGGAAATCTTTCTAGAGAGGACTTTTCATCTATATTTGGATTTGATTGGTATGAGACAGTTACACGAAGGGCTTTAGAGAATGAACGTCTGGAGGAGCTTGGGGTGGAAGAGTTTGCTCCCTTACCGTTCAGCAAGGAGCCTGGAGAATCAAAGAATAAAAGTAAGTAATAGTTGATAAGTATGGTATAATAGGAGTACGGTAAGTCAAGGAGGTATATGTGGATTATACAAAAATTAGAGGTATTGAAACCCAACGCATCAAAGATATACAACGTAAGTTGAGATCATTTTATGCTTGGAAAAATAAACCAGTTGAAAAATTCTGGGCAAAAGTCGAAATTCTTAATTCGGATAGTTGTTGGGAGTGGCAAAAAAGTAGACTCCCTACTGGATATGGACATATTGGTAGGTGGGGAAAGAAGATGAATACATCCGCTCACAGAGTAGCCTGGGAAGTTACTTATGGTGAAATCCCTGAGGGATTACATATTATGCATCTCTGTGACAACCCTCCTTGTTGTAATCCTCAACATCTAATGGTGGGAACACACCAAGAGAACATGCGACAACGTAGTGAACGCAATGGAAAGTTGAAATCTATTGAAAAAATGGCTTCAGAATTACTTCATGGATCAAAATTGTCCGAATTGGGAATTCTAATAATATACAATTAAAATCTGAGTGTGATATAATTAAAGTGACAATAACCTAAATCAAGGAGTCAATATGAAAAAACAGGTTTTTATTGTCAACAATATTAAGTTTGTAGCTGAAAATGACAAGGAACTGCTAGAAAGTTTTGCTGCTTTATCCTTAAACCCAACTATTAAGTGGATTAAATTTGATCTTACTGATAGTAGTCCCAATGAAAATAAGGAAAGAATCCCTAAAAAAGAATTTGCCAATCTAATACGGACTGGAATTCACATGCCCATAAAGATGGGAGAGGGATTTATCCGAGATGGACACGAATTCGCTGTGCCAATCGGAACAATAACAGGTCTTATTGAGCAAGGGGATCAAGTTAAAGGTATCGCCGCACTATGGTCAAAGGAATTTCCGCACGAGGTAGAGATTCTTAGGAATATGTCAGAGGCAGAAATTAAGCCTCAGATATCTTGGGAACTTCTCTATCGTGATTCCGATATTGACGAAGAAGGAGTTACTAATTTAAGAGATGTTGCCTTATCTGCTGCTACAGTGGTAAATATGCCAGCTTATAATGGAAGAACTTCCATAACTACAATGGCGAATGATAATTCTGATGCCTCTGTGGAAGAAGACAAACAAATAGAGGAGAATAATAAAATGGAAGAGAGAGTTGAAGAGTTAAAATCGTTGCTTGAAGCATCGAAAAATGAAAACACCACTCTCACCGAAAAAGTTTCAGGGCTTGAAGGTCAACTTTCGGATTCCGAAGGTCGAGTTAAAGAGCTTGAGACTTCAAACGAGGAACTTGCAAACTATAAGATTGGGGTTGAGGAAGAGAACGCTAATTCAGCAAAGCTAGAATCCATTTTGGAACTTTTGGCGAGTGCTGGAGTTTCCCTTCCAGAAGATTACCTCGAAGATAGTGAGAAACTAGCGTCTCTATTATCAATGGACTTGAATCAGATTGAATTCTTGATCCAGGACATTGGAATTTTTGCCTCTTTAGAAGACAATGATGAAGGAAACGAATCAGGAGCTTCTGTTAGATTGGGTTCTAGAACGAAAGCTCCCAACTTAAACAGTCGGGAGAAAGATAAACCCAGCGTAGAAAAGATTGTTAAATCTTTGAAAAAGCGGGCAAAATAAACTTTTGGAGGAATTTTAAAAATGGAAATCAGAAAATATACTGATATCATGGGAGTTGTGGTAATCGAGGATATTCCAGAGGGCCGTATGGTCCTAATAACTGCGAATACTCCTGGAGAACTCACAGGTTCCTTCGGAAGTCGATTAGATTTACCTGGAGTTAAACTGCCTGATACTGCTGCGGAAGCGGCACTTGCTAAGTATGTTGTAACTTGGCCTGTTCCCTATCAGACGACTCCACTGTATATCCCAGTACCTTCAGTTGATTATGCTTTTCGACAGGGTTTTGGGACTCCTGGCTGGGATAGTCTCCCGCTCACGAGTACCACAATCCATCTTACGTGGCCTGGACAAAAAGAGGGGATTACAATTCCTTCTGGATACCTAGGCATTGCATTTGACCGTGGAGTATTCACTGTTCCTTCTGGAGCTTTTGTATACGAAGCCAATGTTGAAGTGGTTGGGTCGTACCTTGTTGTTGCAAATACCAATGATGATGGTGCGGGAGAAGCAGGTAAATTGAAATATTCGGCTACCGCGACGAATGCTATTGCTATCGTTGAACATTATGATAGCTCAAATACTAGACTAACATTTAGAACTCTACATTTCTAAGATAGAATGAGAGGAGGAATTTAAGAATGAGCGATAATTTTGAATATAAGGAAGCACTGGCGGAAATTATGCGCTCCGACAAGGAATCTTTCGCTGAGATTTTGGTTGAGTTTATTAACCCAAATCATCTCACCGAGGAAGTTCTCAGCCTTTTACTCAACACTCGGCAACTAGAAGCAGGCGACTTGCTTGTTAAGAAAGTACGTAAGGGAATTGAAGTGAAAACTTTGGTCCCTGGTGCTGTTCACTTGGCAAGCGAAATCACGATCACCGACAGAATTAACTTTATTCTTGACGGTGCAGATGTGAAAGTTACCTACAATGAGTGGGAACTAGAGCGAGGCGAGATCGGTACAGTTGATTCCATTACTACGGAGATGCGTGATAAACTAAGGGACTATTTTGTGAACAAAGTCTTTACTGCTTTGTCCTCAATTTGGACCGCTGGAAATACCCCCCTGAACTATACAGCAGTTGGTGGGGCCGTTACAGCCGCAGCCTTAGAAAATGCAATCGACACGATCAATCAGACGACTCCTGGAGCGAAACTAATTGTTGGTGCTCGTGAAGCAGTTACTCCGATTACGAAGTTTGGTGCCTTTTGGACTGACGGCTCAAACGTTGGATATGCAGAAGAACTCATTATGCGAATCTTTGACAATGGTGCTTTAGGACGCTATTACGGTGTTCCGATCTTAGCCCTTGAGCAAGTGTTCGATAATATTGAGGATTGGAATGCATTAATCCCTGTAGATAAGATTCTAGTAATTGGTGAAGATGTTGGAGATTTTATTACCTATGGCGACGTGAAAGAAAAGCAATGGGTTGATATGAATCCGACTCCTCCACAATGGATGCTCGAAATCTATCAGCAATTTGGTATGATTATCGACAACGCCAGAGGAATCTTTGTTCTGGGTAATTTAAGCTAACTGGAAATTAAAGGGAGGGGAGGAAACTCCCCTCTCTTATAAAAATAAAAAGGTAAGGAGGAAGATATGCCCAAAATAGAGTCTTTTAGTGCTCAACAATTTTCGGCAATGCAGGAAGGGAAGCCTTTAAAAAGATACAGAAAGACCATTTTAGGGAAAGTCTGTGTTCTTGTACTTAATCCTTTCTCGGGTGAACCAGAAGAGATTATTTTAGAAGGCAATCCAAATAATCAAGCTCATTTAGATGATCTAGTGGTTGACATCTGGGATGTTCAACAGGATCAATTCTTTTTGAGGTTCAACAAAACGCACTTTCAATCAGGTACAATCGAAGAATTTGATAAGGTGGTTGTTGAACAAGCGTCTCCAAACGTGATTTCAGATGATGATATTAGAGAAGCCCTAGATAAGCCGTTCTTGGCTCTGAAGGCTTTGCTGAATAAATTCTCTGAAGTCATTCCTGTTTATAGGGTACTCACTCTAGCAGAAGAAATGGAGAAATCAGAAAAAATTCTAAATGCGATTCGTGCTAGAGCTACTGAATTAGAGTTAGAACCTTACGGTGAACGTCCTGGAGATTAATAGTGTCTATAACGGATACAAATGTAAATTACCTAATTGAGAGGTTGAGACTTCATTTAGGAGATTTTACTGCACCATATAGGTATTTGAATGAGTGGCTTGAAACTTCTCTTTTGGTTGCAGTTGAAGCACTCATGCCAAGATGGAACTACAAATACATATTATCCGAAACGAATCAAGTCTCTAGAAACGCTAATCATGTCTATGCCTTTGCATCTCCTCCAATTATACAAAGAGGAGATGTTTGGCCGATAGTTGTACAAGCATCAATCATTATAAAAGAGGGTTCCTTAGAAAACCAGTCTTGGAATTTTGCTGCTTGGCGTGATGCGGAGATTCAATACTCCAATCTTGAAGGATCAAGATCAAAGGATGCTTCTTTAAGGAGAGACATTGCTTTATTGGAGGATATGTTGCCAGAGAGAACAAAGAGATTAGCCCAACCCAGGAAAGGACATCTACCTGGATATTTGGGAAATCCATATGAACACGATTAAGTAAAAATTTACGGGAGGTTAGGGATGGGCAGGAGAAAGAAGGTAAAGATTCCTATATTGGTAGTTGGAGATGGAGTAGCAAGTACGGGTTTCTCAAGAGTAATTCATAATGTAATGAGAAACTTACCTCGTAATAAATATGACATCCACCACTTAGCGGTGAATTATAGGGGCGACCCTCACGATGAAGCGTGGAAGATTTATCCCGCATCGTTGGGTGGAGATATTTATGGAATAAAAAGGGTGGGTGACTTAGTTGACCAAATAAAGCCAAAATTAATTTTTGTTCTAAATGACCTTTGGGTTCATGGCTTTTATATGAAAGAAGTACTAAAAGGATATGTGGATAAAATTCCATTAATAGCCTATGCTCCAATAGATGCTGCACCTGTTCAGGAAGCTTGGTTAGAGGACCTAAATGGAATCTCTAGACTTGTTGTATATACTGAGTTTGCAGCGAAAGAAGTAAAGAAAGCTTTAAGTGCAATGGTTATTGATGAGAACGGGAACGTTCTATTAGATAGGGAAGTTCCTGCTCTAGAAGTTATTCCTCATGGAATAGATACATCCGTATTTTATCCTTGGAATGATGTAAAAGGCCCCAACGATGTAGTGATTGAAACGGGAAGAGAGAGAGCAAAGAGAGAGCTTTACCCTAATAGAGAGGATTTTACAGGAGATTCATTTATCGTTTTGAATTCTAATAGGAACCAACCTAGAAAAAGAATTGACATTACTATAAAGGGATTTTCTGAATTTGCAAAAAATAAACCTAAAAATGTAAAGTTATACCTCCATATGGGAGTTGAAGATGCTGGTTGGAATATTGTACAACTCTGTAAAAGATATGGAATGGATGATAGATTAATTTTAACTAGTACATTAAATCAAATTCCTGGTGTTCCAGATAAAAGAATGAACCAGATTTATAACGCCTGTGATGTTGGAATAAACACATCTACAGGAGAAGGGTGGGGACTAACAAGTTTTGAACACGCTGCCGCAAGAGCAGCCCAAATAGTTCCAGACCACTCTGCATGTACTGAAATTTGGGAAGGAAATGCGGAAATGTTAGATGCTACATATTCCTTGACTACCGAGAGAATTTTGACAGAGGGACGTTTCGTATCTCCAGGAGATGTTGCTGAAGCCCTAGAAAGACTTTATGAAGACCCCAAGTATTTAGAAGAGATGTCTAATAAAGCATATAAATTGGTAACTCAGAATTGTTATAGCTGGAAAACTATAGCCAAACAATGGGATAAACTCTTTACGGATGTCTTAGATGATTAGGGGAAATATATAAAGTTCCTAGAAGTACAATTTATCAAATAGTTTATAATAAACGATATGTGGAATAATGGTTGTAACGATAGCTTGGCCCGACAATACAGCAGGAGTAACAGATGCGATTCGAGATGCTATTGGTAGAGACGTTACTATCAATACCACGGTATCTGGAATTCCATGTCCTGTGTCTGGATGTCTTTTAAATCCTGTTACGAATTTAGCCACTGATCCGTTCTGTCTTGTATGTGAAGGACAACACTGGATAAACACAACTTCTGGGCTGGTTGTAAATGCACATGTAACTTGGAGGCCAGCAGATATACCAGTGTGGGTTACTGGTGGAGTTATACTACAGGGAGACTGTCTAATACAAATAAAATACACTGATCTTAGGTTAGATCAAGTTAATGAAGCAACTAATTTTATAGTTGATAGTAAGGAAATGATTAAGCACGATGTTATATTGCGGGGAGTTCCAGATTTAAATAGAATCTTGGTTACTTTAAAAGAGGTAGATTGAGGAGATTAAAATGGGACGCGATAATATTGTACCTACCCAGGATACATTCGGCCAGATAACTATAGATGGAATAAGTATGCTGGATGTCCTAAGTTTTGTGAATAAAAATAATGGAAGATATATAGCAACAATGCTCTCTAATCTAGAGGGTGTTCTTCCAGCGGACTCAGAGGAATTTAAGGCCGTGAGAAAGATTTTACTCGACGGAATGAATGATTTTACTCGGGCTATTCTTATAGAAATCTTTGGTAATATTGAAGGACTTAAATAAGTGGCCGAAGATTTTCTTGCAAAATTTGGGAGAAGTCTACGAAAGATAAGTAGTAAACTAGTTGAGATAGATGTAGATGGGATATTTAAAGAAGCTGAAAAGCCTATTGAAAAGGCTGTAAGAAATATATTATTAACAAATCTAGAAAACGCTATTGCACAAACTCCGGAATTTCAAGACGAAGCTTTGTCAGAGAGACTCAGAGTTGTATTTTCTAAAGAAGATATGGTAAAGGTTGAGGGAGAAAAAATTAGAATTTATGCTCCATCTAAAGCAGGGGACTATTACGATTTAGCTAGAATAATGGCATCAGCAAAAAATGAATACAGTGATAGTAAGTTGTCTCCAGAAGATGCACTCAATTTTTGGAAAGAAAGAATTTATAAGCCTGCTAGAGAGAACACTGTTCCAACTAAAACAGATGATCCTAAGAGAAATTTTTATCGGGGAAATAAATTTGACTATAGAGGATACGGAAGGGAAGCTTATAGACAGGCCATAGATACTAGACTATCTCGAACCACTCAGATGCCATTTTGGAATTGGTTAGAGGATGGTCTTGATGCTAGTTATTATCCATCGTGGGGAGCAACAAATTTTGTACGTAATACAAAAGACCAAGGAAATGCTTTATACCGAGAAGAGGTTTTAAAGTTAACTAGAGAAGTCACAAGTGTTATAAATGATGATATGGCTAAGTTTCTTGAAAATCCAGAAACCTTTGAACCAGGAACAATTTTCTCAGAGATTATTGGATTTACAGAAGAAACATATTATGTCATAGTTACACCCAAAAGCAAACTTGGTGTAACTACAGAGAGACCATAAATATGAACATATTAAGAAAACGTGATTTAAGTATGTTCTACTTTGCCAAAGGTTTGTTCGACCCATTTTCTTTTGTAACGGTGGTGGACGCATATCCAGGCGAAGATATGGAAATCCCTACCATATCAGTATTGGCTAGGGAAGTAGATTCGGTATCACACGAACTTGGAAATCGTATTGGTTTAGACAATAGATTTTGGTCTATTGATGTTTATGCGGAAAACAAGGACCAACGAGACGAGTTCGCTTACTTAATATTAGACGAACTAAAAAACGGGGTTCCCGTATTCGATTATGATGAAGGATTCCCACCCAGTACAAGTCCAACCCGAATAGGGACACTTGAGGCACTCGATATAGGATTATATCCGGTGTACGTGTTTCCAGACTTGGTGAAAAAACTTTACTGGAGAATGCGTGTTTCATTTGTAGTGAGATACCATTCTAACTAAAGTAGGAGGAAAAAACTAGATGGCTAAAAGACTATCTGTTCACTCAAAACATGTCCAGATAAAAATCGTAGGGCCAGTGGCTTCATTTGCTGCATCTAGGATTCAACGATTTAGTACCAATGCTGACCAACCAACGAATACCATTGATGAATTGGGTAATCCAAATCACGCTGGTACTTCTAGGGACATTCCAAATGTCACCATTACCTTTCAGGCTATGGACGTTGGTATTAAGGTTATCTCTGTTCTTACTGGACAGGATGAAAATTCCTTTCCCGCCGCAGGTGTCAATATAGCAACAGGCGATAGTGCCATGAAAGAAATTGATATCGTAGGCTATGTAAAATCAGAAACGGCTTCCGATTACGTAAAATCACTGCATCTTCGTAGGTGCAGGATTCAAAGCTTTACATTCAACTATACAGTTGATGGAGACTCGACAGAAGAGTATACTGCCGTTGGTTCTGCTAAACGATGGTTTACTACGGATGTCATGGTTGAACTCTTCAGTTCTGGGGCAGGTCCATTTGCCCTTGGAGAGACAGAAATTGTATTAAAGAATGGTGATAGTGCTTTATCTGTAATCAAAGACGGTGTATACCTAGAAGAAGTCTCTGTTGCTCCGGCAGTGGGGGAGTATCGAATTACCGGAAGCGCGGTTAATTTGAATGCTGGTGATCCTGTAGCAACTCAGATGCTTGTTGTTTATCAAGCAAGTCCCGCAGGGAACAATTGGGCAGACATTAATGAACTTGATGCAATTCCGGCCGCGATCCGTGGTAAGGATGTATCAGTTAGTGTTGGAGGAACCGCTCAAGTACGTGTTCAGGCAGTTAGTGTTACGGCTAACTTCAATCCTCAAGCTATTCGCGAGATGGGGCGAAGGGATGTTGTTGGTTATCGAGAGCAAATCCCCGAAGTTACCGGAACTATCACGGTTCTGGATACTGACACTGAGTTGATTGAGTTCTTTACAGTAGGTGAGTTCGACGGCGGCGATACAGAATTTGTGATTGGTGGCTGTTCCGTATCTGGAGCGGCTCTTGAGCTTCAACTTCTTGATCCGTCAGATTGTGAAGACCCGATTACTGTTCTAAAAACCGTATATCTGGATGAAATTGTTATCACTAGCGAAGGATTTACGTCCAACGTGAATGATAATGCCACACAAACATTTGACTACCGATCCGAAACAGGCTCCGTAGTTGTTTATAGTGGTGCAAGACCATAATATAATCAGACCGTAAGGGAGAAATAATAGGGAGGTCACATATATACTTTCGGGTATGTTGTGACCTTCCTTAATTTAAGCTAAAGGAGTATCATGAGTGCAGGGATTTATCAAATACGAAACGTAGTAAATGAACATATTTATATAGGTAGTTCTACTAATTTAGACAGAAGAAAAAAGACTCATTTCAATGATTTAAGTAAAAATAAACACTATAATGAGTATCTTCAAAGAGCTTATAATAAATATGGTGAAGATAAATTTATATTTGAAATCCTTATAACATGTTCTCCATCAGAGTGTATTCAACATGAACAACAGTTTCTAGACCAACAAAATCCAGATTATAATTTATCCAAAAATGCTACAAAAAGTTTGGCTGGATGTAAGAGGTCCGATAGGTTCAGAAAAAGAGTAAGTAAGGGAAGAAAAGGAATGAAGTTTTCTGATGAACATAGGGAAAATATTAGAAAGGGACATTTAGGCATTAAACCTTCAGAAGAAACTAAAGAAAAAATGAGGGCGGCTCAAAGGAAAAGACGATCTGATCCAAAAGATCGAGAAAAAACTAGTAAGGCCATCACAAAATGGTGGAAGGAGAGGAGATAGTGGATATTGAGCGAAACGATGTTGATCTGACAAAGTTATTTAAGTGGAGTACGGAGATTGAAATACAAGACGAGAAAGGAAATTCAGTAACGTCCGTATTCATGAGACTTGTTGGAGATTCGGAATTAAATCAGGCGAGGATTTTTGGTCTAAGAGAAAGCGCGAAGCTTAGAAGGGCTTTGAAAACTCTTGGAACTACAGAAAGAGATGCTTTTGTGTCTGATCTGGAACTTAGAGAGCCAGAGTTTATTGCTAAAACAGTTACAATTCTATCTTTGAACTCGCTTTCTACGGATGCAAGACGAAATGTGATTATATCTCTACCCATAGACTTACCTAGTGATGCATCTTCTGAAGAACTAGAAGAATATCAAGAAACAGTAGATAATTTTCCACTAGAGTATGCTAAAAAAGTTGAAGAAGAAATAACCAAATTGGCTGCTGAGATGGAAGAAAAGCTATTAAAACTTTCAGATGATGAATTACAAGATTCTTATGAAGAAGCTTTAATTAATAATCTTTGTTCTACAAGAATGACGAATAAATTTTTAGACATGTGTATTTTTCTAGGTACATTTTCTGATATAGATATGAAAGAAAGAAAGTTTTCGTCTCTTGAAGAATACGAAAATTTAGCAACAGAAGTAAAAGACCAACTAACTTACGCATATAATACTTTGGATATGCCAATAGAAAAATTAAAAAAATAGCCCGTAGCAACGCAGTAAATTCTGCTTGGAGCGTTGCGGGCGGTGACTGGAAAGGAATGTTTCCTGGATTTAACAATACTATTGATCTTCCTTGGACAATGAGTTTTGTTGTAAGAAAGAGAAAACAAATAGATTCTTTTAGGGAACTTCCAAAAGAAAAAAGACCACCTACCATCATGACTTGGTGGGGAACTCCCGAAGAAATTGATGTGTGGTTTGATAGAGTATTTGATAGAAAGAGTTCCGAACAAGACAACGAAATATTTATAGATGAGAGTGAGATTGGATAATGGCCGCTGAAGAACTAAAACGAGATTTAGCAGATATACGTCAATTTATTGATGGGATAGTTGAATCTACACAAAGCTCAAGTACTGCCCTAGAAGAATTTAGGCGACAATTAAAGGGTATCTCTGAAGGGCAGTTTGTGTCTGGAACCGCGGCTGGTGCTCAGAATTTCATTACAGAGTTTATCCGAAGTTTAGGGGAGGCCGAAACCCAACTTATTAGGATGGAAGCGACAGTAAATAGAATTTTCGCTGAACCAAAAACTTTAGGAAGATTTGGTGGAGGCCGTCCAGTAGAGGGGGGAAGGTTTTTAAATCAAGGCCCCAAACCTATTGAAGTGGACATTGATTTTGATGAGAAATTTCTTGAAAAGATTGAAAGGCTAAAAGGCCAACTCGAAGGCATAGAAGACCAAGATATAAGAGTAGCAATTTCAGGGATAGAGGGTCTAGAAAGACTAACTATGCTTTATGATAAGGTACTATTTTTTAATAAGGAACCAGCTCATGCGAATGCTATGGGGGGAGATGCGGACTTAAAAAGACTAGATAACCTTCTTGGAAAAGTAAAAGGAGTAGCTCATGAAGCAGCTTTAATTGAAGACGCTTTTCGTATGGACATGAAAATAACAGGGACGGAAGACCTTGATGAGGCTTCGGAACGACTAATGGAGCTTCATGCCTCAACTACGGATGTAAAAACGGAAGGTGGAGATGTAAGAATTAAAGTAACTGGCCTGAAATCGGCAATAGAGATGAAGACCGCACTTAAGGAACTCGTAGCCTTAGAAAAGGAACTTCAACGAGTATCAGACGAAGGTGGCTTTGGACAAAAGGATGTTGGTGGCCCCCAAGAACAATTGTTTGGAGGAAAAACTGTCAGTGATATAAATAGAGATGCTCTAAAACTTTCAACTACCTTTGATAAACTAGCTGATAATCCTCTATTTGTTAAAAGTCTTCCTGGTGGAGCTAATGCGGTAAAGAATATTACTCGTGAATTTGAAAAATTTAATTTTTCATTGGAAAATATTAAAGACGTTTCTATTGATGGTTCTAGAGGAATTACACGATATAGTGCATCCATACTTGACAATTTTGGAAAAGTACGGACTGCGACTGTTGTAACAGATAAGTGGGGAAATACTCTACAAAGTACCCAGAAAAACTTTAGAAATTTTGCAAGTGCAATTCAGAGGAATGTTGGAGAGGTTGTTAAGTGGACAGTTGCTATTGGGCTAGTTTATGGAACCATGAGAAAATTACAAGAGGTAATTACATTCTCAATTGAAATAGAAAGTAAACTAGCCGATGTGCAAGTAGTCCTAGGAAAAACAGGGGCCAATTTAAATGCCATATTTGAGAGTGCTGCTGTTATTTCTAGGGAACTCTCTGTTGAACTCACTGGTGTTGTAGAAGGATATGTATTAGCTATACGTGCCGCAGGTAAATACGCAGATGAGACTGAAAGAGCACATATGGCGACAGCACTTCTCAAAGATTCAATGATTTTAGCCAAATTATCTGGCTTAGACCAAGCAGTAGCGTTGGATACTTTGGTTGGAGCATTATCACAAACAGGTAGGGAATTAGATCAAGGACAAGAATTATTAGATAAGTGGGTGGCTGTAGCCAAAGAAGCCAATGTAAGTTTAGCTACACTAGCAGAATCTTTTGCTATTACATCTACAGCAGCAGAAAATGTTGGGATTGATCTAGATAAATTAAATGGAATTATCGCCGCTGTTGCAGAGGTAACGACGCTCTCCGCTACCGAATCTGGTAATGCTGTTAGGGCGTTTGTTTCAGGATTTCAAACCGTAGAAGCAGAAAGGGCTTTGGGTAAATATGGTATAGCAGTAAGAGATGCTAGAGGCGAGCTTCTGTCTTTCGTTGAGGTTATAGAAGGAATTGTATCAAGACAACAAATGGGAATCATCTCAGATCGAGATGTAGCCAAGATTTCAGAATCCATTGGTGGGGGTGCTCGTCGTGGCGCTCAAGTCAATGCATTTATTGAGAACTATGCACGAGTTCTTACTCTTGCAGAAGTTAGTGCAAACGCTAGTGGAGATGCACAAGAATCTCTCGGAATTAAATTAGCTACAGTAGAATCTGCTTTAGTGAATTTATCCAATGCCTTTACTCAACTTTCTCGTGAAATTGGGGAAAGAGGAGGCTTTTTAGATTCAATATCTTCTGGTGTTGATTTACTCACGAGTCTTATTGATGGAATTCGTTCTCTTATAGATTTTCTAGGACCAGCTACTAAAGCCCTTACAGCATTTGCCGCAGCTTGGTTAATCTTGGGTGGGATTGGGCCTATTAAGGGAATTGGAGGTCAACTTATCCCAAAATTGCCACAAGGTATAGGAATCCGCCAAGGGATAGGAATTGCTGGAGGAGCCGCTGGGGGTTTTATTGACAAAACATTTCTACCCAGCAAACAACACACACCTACTTTTGGAGGTCAACAGACTGTGGGAGGTTTCTTTGGGGGAACTCCGGCTGGTAGGGGTTTAGCTGGTGCAGGTATTGGCCTTCTTGGTGGACTTATATCAGGTGGGGAACCGAAAGAGATAGGGGGTTCAATAGCAGGAGCGATTGCTGGCAGCTTGATAGCTGGTCCAGTGGGAGCAGTTATTGGATCAGCTATGGGAATGGCTATGGTTGAATCGGTTGAACTTGAGGCATCTACTATAGTAGGAGCTTTTAGAGCCGCGGTGTTGGGACAACCTCTAGAGCTACTAATCCCTGAGGATGATGAAGACCCCGATAGAACTAGAGTAAGTGTCCTAGGAGAGCGATTAACAGCTTCTATTGAGAAGGGACTTGCTCAAGTATTTACACCAATCTTTACAGGGACACAGATGGAAATATCAAGGAAAAAGGCGACAGAACCTATCCAAGAACTTTTAGTAGAACGAGGTAGATTAAAAGAAGGACAATTACTATCAGAAGAAGAACTCAAAAAACAATATACCCTTTTAATTGGAGAACTTTTAGCTGGAATATTAGACCCAGAAGATGCAGAAAAGATATTTGGGGCAGATATTGAATCATTTATGGATTTGTCTGGGTGGCTGGCTGGTGCTCAAATGACCAGAGAGGAAGTAAGAAAAGCCTTTGAGGAATTGAATGCTGCCATTTTAGAAGAAGCTAAGAAACTTGATTTAGAGACTGCTCTTGAAGGTACTCGTACTTTTGAAAGATTAAAAGGTGTTCAAACTGCAATAGCTCCAAGTGTAAGAGCTGTTGGAGAGGAAAGATTAGCACATCTAAGGCAACAAGCTATTAGAGGCGAGGGTGGAGTTGGACTAAAAGAAATAAAAGATTTAGCCGCGGATTTGCCTACACTACAAAATCAAGTTAGTGCTGTTTACGCGGCTTTAGAAGATAGCGATCAGGCTGTGGGTGGTATAGAGAATATTGTAGGCTCAGTAGAGGAGTTAACTCTGCTTATGTTAGTAGGAGGACAAGAAGTTTCTACCGAGTTTAATCGAATAGCAGGTGATATTCTTCGAGTTCAAGGAGAGATAGAAAAACTGGAAGATGCTGGATTAGGGCCTGAAGATAGAAAACTAGGACCACTTCTAGTAGATTTAAGGAAACTTCGGGAAGAACTAGGTCTTGCAATAGATGTCTCTCAAAAGGGACTTATATGGGCCGATTTTGAAATGCCAGACATATTAGAAGTTTCCTCTGAATTTGAAAGTCAAATGGATGCACTTATAGCTAGAGCATTTGAGAAGTCTGAAGAGATTATGGATGCACTAGGTTTAGATGAAACTCAAAGAGAAAAAGTTAGATCGACCTACCGTCAAGTTATGTTTGATATTGAAGGCGAGCTTGTACCTATAGACCAAGATGTTCCTCTTGATATTTTGCAGAATTTGATTCGTGAGGAGGGGTTGGGAGCAAAAGCCGATTCTCAAATGCAAGTTTTAACTCCTGACATATCTTCCGCAGAGGCACCAGCCTTAAGAGCTAAAATTAAAGAGTTTGAACGGATACTATTGACCATCCCTGGTTTTGAGTTAGAACCAGAAACTCTAGGCGTTATATTTAGTGATTTTGTGACTGACACTCTGCATGGGGACAACTTAGCTATTCAATTAGCTCTCCGAGACTTAATTAAGGTGAATGAAGATCAATTGGAGGGTATTTTCAATATCCCTGAAGGAATGTCTGCGTGGATTCCATTCACAGCAGCTATGAATTTGGGAAGTGGTGGGGGTGGTGCAACAATACCAGAGGTTCAACAAGAGCTTGAACAAGAGTTACCAAGAGAGTTTTCAGACCTTCTTGAAGCAAGTAAATTGATGGGCTTAAACGCTTTCAGAGATATGGAAAGGTGGGTAGCGGCCAAGATGGGACAAGGTGAAGGGGGTACTGGTGAGTTGCCGAGAACAACAGAACAAGCTGCTGGAGATGCAATGCAACAACTACTGCCTGAGAGTATCAATGTATCTATTACCAATGATATAGAGATTGATATTCCTATCTACATTCGAGGCGACATTATTCAGCGGGAAGTAAGAAAATTCTTAGAACGTGATCTTATTCAAACTGTGGCAAGAGTTGGTGCAGGTAGTTATCATCAAATTACAAAATAAATAAGAGGTAAAAATGGCTTCAATTTGGACACTAGATGGTGGGGACTTCTATGTAGATACAGATAAGGAGGGAGTAAATCCACATGTTGTGGAACATAACCCCATTAATTCATCAAATTCTTATTGGCATAAAATATACACACCAGATGATGAAATAACACTGGCTGGACACGTTGTTGGAAAAACACATATGAATACATTGAGAGATGCTGCGGGCAATGTTGTAGTATTAATAACAGACGAAAATGGGATTGCTCCTTCTGGAATGAATATATTTTTCAAAAAATTCGATTATGAAAGGCTAAATACTATTTGTCAAACAGTTGATCGAACCCAACCCGAAACCGCTCCTTTATATGCAGTTACAGTCTTACTGAGGCGATAATGCCCCGTCCAGAAATACAAACCCTCTATCACACTGTACCTAATGTCACACAACTCTTGACAGTAAGATTGACTGAGGCTTACAATGCGGCCATGAGTCAAGCACTTATTACTTGTTATGACACAACTTTAGGTATTGGTGATGATATTACATTTGATTTAGGATATGAAGGAGATTTTGGAAAGGTATTTACCGGATATGTATCTAACATCGAAAGGGGCCTTCCCGAAGCAGAGTGTCTTATAACTTGTCATGATGAATTGTTTAAAGCAACAGAATACTTTATAGCTGTAGATGATCCTGGAAGTCCCTTACAATACTCTAATATTAAATCAGAAGACTTTGTAGAGGCAATTTTAAATCTAGCTTCAATTACTAGTTATTTTAGTGATATCCCACTAGAATTTATCTGGGGAACAAACGGTCCAGTGGAAATAAATCTAGTAAATACTTGGCAACTGCTAAGTGACTTCGCTGGGATGTTAGCTTGGCATTTATACGCTGACAGGTCTGGAGTTGTAAATTATGTGGATAGAAAGCCATATGATATGGGAGGAGACTCAGCAAGTTTTACATGGACAACGGCTTCTGGGTATGAGGATATTAAGTCTATATCACACATCAAGTCTGTCAGAAAACTTAGAAATAGAGTAGTTGTTTATGGAAAGAATAATTTATCGTCTACAGCTTCGGCAGTTAGTCCTTATTTACCCGCTGGATTTTATAAAACAGCAGTTATAGCAACTCCCTTACTAGATACAACGTCATTGACAAGTTCAGCGGCAAATTACAATCTAGCCCTTTATAACAGACTTACTGAATCTCTTACAGTAGAAATAATTGGGGATTGGAACGTCAAACCTAGATTATTCGCTAATGTTACAGACTCGTTTACAGGTACATCAGGAATGTGGTTTATTTATCAAGTGGAACACCAATTTGGACAAGGATCAGGGTACACTCAGAACATTACCCTAACTAAATAATGTCATTACAAGAAGGAAAGTTCGTACATCTATTTATAAATGGAACGGAAAGATCAGAGTATATCTTGGAATATGAGAGAACAACTGGTCTTTGTTCTGTTGGGGATACGTTTTCCCTGTCTTTACAGGCAAATATACCAATAGTTCCTGATCCCTATGACAATATTTTAATAAAAGAATTCTGGGATGGAAGTTTAGGAACAGTTCTCAGAGGATACTCTATTGAAATAAATCAAACTCATGATGCAATTATTTTAGTAGATGGACAAGATAAAAGTGTTCTCCTATCAGATTACTTTATACCTGCACAAAGAGAGGCTGCTGGAGAGACAGTAGACTATTGGGTTGCGAATATAGCGGCCCAAGCTGGACTATCAGTTACCTTTGGAGCCACTTCATCTGCTATTGTAGAAGAGGGAACTCCTATGGGGCTTCAGACAGCCCTAGATGTTATCTTAAATCTGGAAAGACTTGGGGGATATTTCATTAGATATAGTTCTCAGAATGATAGGCTAGAGACATTTAGACTTACCACATCTCAACCAACTATTACAATAGATGATTCTGGGGATGAACTAAACGTAGCTGAAAGATTGCGAGGGACAGAAAAAACAAGGAACGTTGTTAAAGTTTATGGAGGAATGAAGTTTAATCCATTTACAGAGGAAGAGGAAATTATATTTGCAAAGGCAAGCTCTAATATTCCTGAATTGCTAGTAGATAAGATAGTTGTAGTGGCTAATCCTATGATAAAGAAACAGACACACGCCTTTATTGTAGCAAACAAAGTCTTGAATATCATGAATACGGTAGACGATATCCAACACTACACTTTACAGGGGTTTTATCCGTCATTAGATTATGGAGAATATGCACTAATTGATGTAGATACTTTGAACTATACATTCTATGGTCCTAAACAAATAACTACTCTTTCTTCTAGGGCCGATGAACAGGGAGTATACACCACTGTAACTGTTGGAGAAAAGTGCGATAGAGTTTCAATTCAACTACCCACCCCTCCAGTTTACGCCTGCACTAACGGTGACGGCGTTGGAGTTTCTTGGGATGGAGGAGATAATTTTGCAGCCTCAAGTTATGGTTTAGTTGGAAATGCATTAGTGTGTTCAGGAATAGCTGTAAATAACTATGATAATCACATGCTTTGGACAGCAGATGGATTTTATCGTAGGTATTCTAGTCAGGGAACCTGGGTGAAGTTCATGGATACGCTTCCGGACGGAGAAGAATTTGACGGTTATTCAGTCATAGGGTCAGAAGTAAAGATTGTAAAATTAGAGGCCAATAAAGCATCTCCGTCTACATTCTATATTTTGGGTGTTTGGGGAAACAGAAATGACATTGCCCGAACAATAGTTTATAAGACAGTAGATTTTGGTAATACTTGGACATCTAACATTCTTTGGGCATATAAAGTTTTTCATAATGATATTGGTGGTTGGCCCACAGGAACTCCTAGTGGCTATGTTGGGATTAATCATGGTTCGATTCCTAGCGATTTAGTGTGTGGTCCTGATGGAACTCCCTATGTTATATTAAGAGGACTTGTTTTCATTGTTGGGCCTCCAGATTAAGGATTATTATGTATTTTGATCGTGCGGGTTTTCTAGGAAACTATCCAGATGATTTAACTGCTTCAGGTAAATATATTCCTTTATCGGAATCAATGATCTGGTCAGAAGAGGATGGTTCGTGGAAACCCTTTGTAACTGTATCAGGGATCAAAACTATTGAGGAAACAAATAGATTTGAAACTTTATTTGTAGATATAGAAGATGTATATTTAATAGGTGGACATTATATTAGTCCTTTACAAGAGTTTGTTAGACACGTTGACGCTGTACATGCTTTAGGAGACTTTACAAATATATCTCGCTGGAATAGAGAAACATATAGTGGAGTAGTGGTTGGAGAAGTAAAAGATTATTCAGGAGATTACCCATTTGATCCTGCATCAACATTCTCAGGGATGCTAAGACATTATTCTGCAAACGATGGGTTTGAGTTTGGATCATTGACAGTAAGATTTGATGCTGAAAGAAGTCCATACGTAGCACATGCTCTCTACCCAGCAGAGGGTGAATCTAGTTGGATTAGACATTCTACAGGAGAGGGCTGGATACAAGATGCAGTAGAAATGTTATTTGTTGATAAGGATGATTTTGGAAGAATCTTAGTTTCTACTACAGTGAGCGGATTACTGATTTTAGACACAGAACTCGGAATGATGCCATCACCTACATATGAGAAAGCGAATCTTTCGTTTATAGAAACATCCGGTGTCTTTGTTACAGATATGGATACATTGAGGATTTATTAATGCCACCGACGATACTTAGAGATTATCACGTAAATTTACTTGACACCATGCGTGGTATGTCAAATTCCGATAAGTGGTGGACAGCACCTTTAAATCTGGGTGGAAGTTCTGGGGCAGATGGGGGTTCAGGAGTACCCCTTGGTGGAGTTTATGGGCAATTACCCCAAGGTAAGATTGCCTATGACACTACAGAAGATAGTTATTCAGGGTATTATGATCCAGCACTTCCATCCATATTAGACAACTTAGCCCACATGAGGTATAGTATAGCCCTCATTAGTGGGGGAATATCTTCGATTCGAGAAGACGGAGTCGAGATTGTCTCAGATGCTACTGTTTTGAATTTTGATGCTGAATTTGAAATAACGGACGCGGGCGGAGGGGAGGCCCTAATTGGGTATGGTACCTTGCTCAGACAGCGTGATGACAGATATAATTATCACGAAGATGGTGCTATTACATTTTGGAGACATGGTTCTCAACCAAATACAACTGGAATCGAGGTTGGCTATTATACTAATTTTATTAATGGATCTCATGGATTTAAAGTAAGAATCGTAGGAGATGATTTTGGCAAGCGAGGATTTTTAGAGGTAGGAGGTATAGAGGCAAGTACCTATTATCGAGATCGGTTTGTTGATATAGATGGAGATTTATCTCCCGCTACAAGTTCGATTACCCGTCTTTATGGTATAGTTTCGAGTCCAGGCCTTATTCCGAGGGATGATGGCACTGCTGCTCTAATGGCTGTTTATGGACGGGCTGATGTTGGGAAAACATCGAAGGACGTAGCTTCGGGGATTGCTTTTTTTGCTCAAACTCCAGGACAATATGCTCCTGGATATGGATTTTTTGACCTAACTTATGGTTTGTATGTAGAAGACCAAAATGTAGGAAATGTCTCAGGCTATGCTATTTATACTAATCTTGGGCATGTAAGTTTAGGCGACACCCTAGATATGCGTGGAAATCGTATCATCAATATTAGTGATACGTCTCTAAAATTCCAAAGCGGAATAACAATCACATCTGCTGATTATAATGATCTAACAGATGGTGGAGAAACTACATTACACAGTCACGCTGGGGGCGGCGGTGGGAGCGGGGTAGGTCCACATACTCTAGGAAGTGATACTCATACCGATGTAACATTCTCTGGGGTAGTGACTGATGATGTTATAGCTTATGATATTAGTGAGTGGAAAAATCGACCAGGATTATTTGCGACACTTTCTGGACTCGCTAATGATGATGTATTAGCATATGATTTAGGTGATGATGATTGGAAGAATACTCCAGCATTTTTAATTACAATATCTGGATTACAAGATGACGATATAATTCGGTATGATGATGAAACAGGGTTTTGGAGAAATGAACCTTCTGGGGAAACAATACAAGCTTATGGACACGCATACCAAAATAGTTCATTTGTAGTAACTATTTCTGATAATAATCCAACTGAAGTAGATGATGCTAGTACTCCGACTATATCTGGCGGACTACTTAAAAATATTGCATTTACTGACCATTATCTTAGAGTCTTAGTCTCAGGAATATATAAAATAGATTGGTCATTAGCTATGTCAATGGATAACGCGGCAGGCACTCCAGAGGTTCATGGAGGAATTATGATAAATAACATGGCTCAAATAGAAGGAAGAACACAGAGGACAATTCAAACAGCCAATGATGTTGGGGCTATGAGCAGTATATGTGTTTTAGATTTGGGAATTAATGCTCAAATTAGCTTATTTGTCCGAAATGAAACAAATAACAATGATGTAACGATTGAACATTATAATGTAACTGTAGTATTCATTGGAGAGTAATTAGTACTTGACAAAAGTACTAAAGTATGATATAATTAGTCTTTGGAGGAAAAAATATGGCTATAGTAGCAGGAGATTTACTATATAAACACACTGGAGCGGCATCACATAACGCTTCTCAATCTGATCCAGATGCGTGTTTAGGAAATTATCGAGCATCAGAAAATGTTGGTGCTGGAGATAATAACCTATTCGATGATGTGTCTGGAGCAGAATCAGGTGCGGGTGATACAGAATATAGAGCGGTTGGTTTCTTGAACAATCATGGGTCTTTAACTCTTACATCTATTAAAGCTTGGATTCAAGTAGATACAGGTAATGCTGAAGATGATATTAGTTTTGATGTTGAAGTTCCAGCAGTCAGTGAAACAACTGGAGCAATCCAAACAATTGCTAATGAATCCACAGCACCGACTGGTCTAGGTGGATGGTCCGATGCCACATCTAAAGCAACGGGGAAGGCGGCTCCTGGTGGTGGAGGGGATTTAGCCTTTGGGGAATGGTTTGGACTTTGGGTCAGGCGAATTATCTCAGCAGCAGCATCAGCAGCAGCTGCTGAGTCAGTAACCTTTCGTATAGAAGGTGATACACCAGCATAAAAGGAGAATAAGATGGCTTATCAAATCGTAGAAAATGATGTACGATTGTTAAGAAGAATGTTAGTTTGTTATAACATCGGAGATTCTATGTCCGGAGATAGAGTTAGGGAACATCTATCTCAAAAGGGGCTAAATTTTGTACTGGGGTCGGAAATAGATTCAGAAGAACGTAGGGGAAATATGTTTGGTGGGATGCCAATAAATGAAGCTTGGTTAGCCAATGCGTTTGGTTTTGCTGTATTAATAGATTATCAGAATGAGGTCATATTTTTAAATTCAATGTGGGCAAATCCTAGAACCTTGTATGTAAAATTAGTTAAAGAAGTTCCAGAGCTTGATAAATTAGGAACAATAGTCTATCTACCATTCATAACTATAGATATCGCTAAATCTTTAGCGGAAGTGTATCATAAACAATACGCAGAATTCTTAGGGACAATAGAAGATGCAGAAAGTAAAAGTCACTAAAGAACATATAGATATTCATAAATATCAAGGTAACTCTAAACTTTTCCTTTTTAGTGAAATCGAAGGTAGGAATGGTCAGAAAAAGGCAGATAAGATGTCTGCCAAAATTCAACGCGAATATTTAGATGAACGTATAAATATAAAATCTCTTCCAGAAGATGATCCAGACAGATATAAAGACCCAGACAATAAGAGTATGTTCTGGGAAGAAGATGAAGGAGAAACTTATTTAGTCTCTAGAGGGCACACGATTGAATTGAAATGGAAGGACGGTAAATATAGGTCTAGAGTCGCAAGAACCTCAGAATTTGATCCTTCAAAATTTAAACCAGAAGGTAGTGGGCCTAAAACACCCACAGATAAACCTAGTTGGGGATTTTAAGATATGGCACTAACAGTTAATCTTATTGAGGGATTTGATGCGGGTGGACTCTATATCGCCGATGTTATCAACGGTTCCCCATCAGTTGACGCAGTTAATCAATACACTGGTGCTGGTTGTTTTTTAGCCGGTGCTACAGGTGATGGAATTGAGATATTAACTACTATAGCCCAAAATGTAAATCAATTTGAGTATAATATTGGGCTTAGAGTTAGATTTGAAAATGTTACTACTGACCAAATATTTTGGGCATCCGAAGATAATACAGGTAGTCGTAATATTGCCTTGCAACTAGACTCCACTGGTTATTTTCAAGTTATAGATGCGAATGGTGCTGTAGTAGTTACAGGAGTAGTTCCAATAAGTGTTGATACTTGGTATCATTTGGAAATGTACTGGTTTCAAAATGACTCAGCAGGAGAAGTATTTTTAGTTGTAGACGGAGTTGTTGATATTAATCATGGAAGTACCGAAGATTTTAAAGGTCTTGGAGGTAATTACAGGCATATTTTACAAGCTGGAGCTAATTTTGATATTTGGATTGATGATTACTACCATATTACTGACAGTGGTGGCCCTGTAAATTTTATTGGAGTAGAGCATGAAGTTTTAGGAGTTTATCAAAATACAGCCGAAGATAGTACAGACCAAGGTGATCCACTAACTGCGGGAACTTGGGCCAATGCCGGAGAAGTTCCCAAGAATGATAGCAATACAGCCGATTATGATACTGGTTCTGCTGGAACCGGATATGCTCGTATGGATGAAGGAACACGCTTGGGGCCACTCACCGATATAGATGGTGCTGTTTATGCTGCATGGTGGATGTGGAACGTACGTAGAGGTAGTGGTAGCGGAACTACTCATTACCTAAGATACGGAGCTTATGATGGAGCTACGGACCAAGTAACTGATTCGGTTGAAAGTTTAAATTCGGGTCTAAAAGTTTTTGCTAGATCATCTATAACCGCGTCGCGTGTTCCAGACGATACAGATGAATATTTTTGTCAAGGTATCAGAAAAACTTCTGGAGGTCGAGAAATTTATTGTGCAGAAATGTGGGCATGTATCTTACATCAGGGACCCTCACCTTTTACACAGGTTAATAAAGATTTAGCTTTACAATGGGACATCATTGGACTCGTAAATAAGGATCAACAATTAACGTGGGATATTTTAAACTTAGTCAATAAAGATCAGCAATTTCAATGGGATATCCTAAATTTAGTAAATAAGGACCAACAATTTCAATGGGACATAGCAGAATTAGTTTATAAAGATTTGGCCCTTGTATGGGATATGGCGGGTGCAGTTGGTAAAGATTTAGTTCTAGCGTGGGATATAGCAGAATTAATCTATAAAGATCAACAGATACAATGGGACATACTAAATTTAATTAATAAAGATCAAACTTTTCAATGGGACATAGCAGAACTTGTCAACAAAGATTTAACTCTAGTTTGGGATATGGGAGAGTTCGTTTATAAAGATTTAGCACTTATATGGGATATATTCACTTTTAATCCTGTATATAAGGATTTGTTATTGCGGTGGAGCATTAGACGAGTAGAAAGAGAAGGGCCGCACTTCTTAGGCTTTAAGGTAATAATACCGTAAAATATAACGATTTAACACCCGATTATGATATAATTATATATGGAGGTTATGGAAAATGGCGAAAGAGGAAAATTTGGTAGAACAAGAAGAACAGGAAACAAAAGAGCCTGTTCGCTTCAACTCTGATGATGCAAAAAATCTTCTGGTTGAAGAGAGTCAAAGGAATGTTGCGGATGGGGCGGCTGAGGTCCAAGAAGTTCTTGACCGTAGGAATTTAAGAATTTCTGTGTCAATGACTTCTTTTGAAGATGGTCGAAACGTTCCTAATATTCAACTTGTACCAAGACAAGATAGACAAGGATAAAATAATGAGGAAATGTTTGCAACATAAGGTGTAAAAATATGAGTAGGTTTCAGGGTAGTAACTAATGACTTTACTGTTTGGTGAAGCGGCCTATAACCAGTTGTACCATAATAATAAACGTAGTGCCAAACTAAGAGGACATAATTGGAATCTTAGAAAACAAGATTTCAAGTCTCTCACTCAAATGCAGTGCTATTACTGTGGTATTGAGCCTAGTCAGATATATCACAATAAGGAACTTAATGGCGATTATCTCTACAATGGTGTCGATAGAATAGATAACAATCTAGGGTATATCTACGGAAATGTATTACCTTGCTGTAAGACTTGTAACTATGTTAAATCTAATCAGTCAATGAGAGAGTTTCAAGCTTGGATTGATAGACTAGTAGAACACCAAGGTAGACAATGAATAGAATTAGTGGATTAGATGTCTCGAAGTATGCAGGTACTTGGAAAGGTGGAAATAATTGGGAAGACACTACTGACTACCAAAAGATAGCTGATGCTGGATATAAATTTGTATACATCAGAGCGGCCTATGGTGCAGACTATCCAGACCCTTTGTTCTTACAACATTGGAATGGATACAAGGAGGTTGGTTTACTCAGAGGAGCATATCATTTTTGTCGTGCTCACCAGCCTGTAGATGACCAAATTAGTATTATGGTTGATACGGTTCCAGAAGATGATCGAGGGGAACTACCCCCTTGGTATGACCTAGAGCGGTATAGACTTGATCCAGTAGTAAAAGGAAAGCCTCTAGTAGATTTCAGCGAAGCATACATGCTTGGTGTAGAAAGTGTTTGGGGAAGCTACATGGATGTGTATGTAAATGCTTGGTTTTGGCAAGAAAATCTGCGAGTAAATTTCCAATACCCAAAGTGGTATGAAACTCGTGGATTAGCACTAGCCCAATGGCCTTATGGAATTCCAACAAATCCTTGGAAGATGCCTGTAGGATGGAATGATGATTGGGTTTGGTGGCAATATCGGGGAGATATCACAATAGATGGTATAGAGGGAGCGTGTGACCTAGGTTTCTTCAATGGTACATATCCAGAATTACTAGCTTATGCAGGACAACCCATTCCTTCCGACAGTCAT